>JAEEGL011502534.1_pt1 | contig 10744 bp, 12 predicted proteins | sample 9134231 | NCBI WGS metagenome assembly JAEEGL01 (sample SAMN16246548, study PRJNA631951) | gut metagenome | biome: gut microbiome; feature: rumen; material: fiber-attached | host: Bos | place: Iran: Karaj | collected 2018-10 | reverse complement strand
TCTTCCTGAGACTTTCCTTTGTAGCCTTTACATCTCCGAGATTTTTCTCGGCAATGGTCGTAAGACCTATGATGGCATTCATGGGTGTTCGGATGTCATGCGACATGGTTGAAAGGAAATCCGTCTTTGCTTTATTTGCGGATTCTGCTTCCCTGGCCGTAACCTGAAGACGTTTGTTTAAGAAAAGCATATGGCCTAAATCAAATATAAAAAGAATCATCAAGCCCAAAGAAACCACTCCGAAAAGAAGCCATGTTTCTCTATTTTCCACATTAAGATCATCTGCAGGAACCAGGCCAAGCAATGTCCATCCTGAAGTATCATCCACAGGCGTAAAAGCAAGAACACACTCCCTGTTATGTGAGTCTATGATCGATATCGAACCGGTTGATGAAGTAATCCTGTCAAACATCTGCTTTGTCGATTCGGGATCGTTTGAATTATATGATTTGTAGAATTCAAGAAAATTGGAGTTTTTAAAACTGTAACCCTTAAGAATATAGTCTCCGTCAGCATCAATCATAGCCAGTTCGGCATTCACCAGTTCCGACTGCGGAAAGATCCATTTCTTTTCAAGTTCGGAAATTGGAAGAACTCTTAAAAGCATGGCTTTTTTTGAAGCATTGCTTTCCGGATCATACAGTGTAATGGTGTTGCAGAATGCAAGCGACTGCTCACCGTTCATCGGGTTTGTATATGCACGGGTTATTTTGGTAGAATCACCGATATCTTCACTCCAGTCCACATTATTAAGTACATCCACCCTTGCATATGAAACCGCATAGTCGTCTTCTGTCCCCTGTCTTGCTCGTGTGGAAAGACCATTTAAAGTATCAAGATAAATAAGATGCGCAGAAGTATGAGTAAGTACATGCGATGTACGTATATACTCAGCCGCCTCTTCAATTGTCATATTCTTATTCATTATATATTGCGCCCATACATCACAGATTCTCTGTTCGCCTTCCAGATAGTTTTCGGTAACTTCTTCCATGGTGACAGTAGTATTTTCAAAGTATTCTATCTGTCTTCTGTAAGAATTCCTGTTTGTAAATCCGGAATAGAGAACAACGAAACTCAGTATTGCAGCCATAATGATAATATTGATAATGATAATAAAAATCTTTCTCATATATCCCTCTTTATCCAGGCTATGATCAAACCCTTTTCCCCTGATTTATTCATTTCTTTTTTTAGTCTTTTTTATTGTTCTGAATTATAAATTCCACAAATTCTTCTTCAGGTATGGGCTTTGAATAAAAGAAGCCCTGAATATACTCAACTTCCATGTTTTTCATAACTTCATTCTGTTCCCCTGATTCAATGCCTTCTACCACAACACTCATGTTCATTTTATGAATGATAAAAACCCACAAGCAGAAGCTGGGGTAAAAGAAACTGAATAAAAGCGGCAAGAAGCCATGTGCCCTGCCATAAAAGCATTGCCATGAATCTTCTTCCCGGCATCATCTTTTTGTATACAAATGTAAGGATAATGGTTGCCAGAATATATATGGCAGAAAGAAGATATGCAACCATTGTCGAAGGACCGAAAGAATAAACTATACGTCCTTGCGCTGTGTATCCGATTGGAAGAACAAGCATCAGGAATTCTCCTATCCCGAAAATAGAATGGCAGACGATCCCGGCAGCTTTTGCCCAGCCCTTATCTCTCGGAAGCAGATTCGTGGATACGTAAAGATAAGCGTAGTAACCCTGCAAACCAAGAAGCATTATATATAATTTGCAAATGATCTTTGTAATGAGATCGCCCGTTCCGGTTATAGTGGAAATATTGATAAGAACAACCGATGCTATATCAAACACGAGACATGCAAAACATGCATAGACCGCACGAAGAAAAAGCTTGCGGTTCATAAGATCAAGCTTTTTCTCACGGTGAAACATAACGATAATTGTGAGTAATATAAAAAGAGCACAGCATTGAAGCTCTATATTCATTTAATTAATTTCCCCTTTTCAAGCATTTACACACTATATATATTTATCGGTATTTTTTATCCTTTTCTTAAACCATCTTCCGGTCAAATTTGAATGTTACAAAATTATCAAAATCCGTTTTATTCCCTGTTAAACGGATGATAAACCAAAAGCAGATATGCCACACCGACGACGATCAATAATATTCCGACAAATAGCAATGTAAATCTTTTTGTATTTAACTCTTTCGAGTTTTTTAAAACAATATATTTACCCGAATATAAATTCACGGATAACCCGGTTTTTCCAAGAGATTCAATGAAAATCTTACCGTGATCCACATCCATACCTGTTATATAGCCATCAACTTTTATATGCTCTGCTTTTTCGTTATCATTTTTAGTATCCTCAACAAGTTTATCCCATCTTTCGAAATCCTGGGAATCTACCTTGATTCCTATTGCCTTATCGTATTTTTTTATTTTTTTATCATAATGCAAAACAAGATAATATCTTGATCTGTCGGGAAGATCAGATCTTTGTTTAGAACTCATATAATAGCCAAGGCATTTATCAACATCTATTGTTACATGAACTTTACCTTTGAGTTTTCCCAGATCCGCATTGGTAATATCGGTTGCCGGTTTCTTGAAAATAGCCGCTTGCGCATTATAATAAGAAAAACCCGCAAAACATAATATGGCCAAAATGAAAATAAACAATGCTGTTTTGGGATTCCTTAACATGCTTCTCCCCCTTACTTTTATTTATATTTCTTATCGTAAATTATTGTTCGAACTATCAAAACAATACCAAATAATACACCAATGATACAAAAGACAAAAAGCATTATAGAATCCCCATCCCAGATCACGAACCATCTGATGAACGCTGCCACGACAAATAAGATCAGAACAATAACAAAAATCGTCAACGCTGCTACAAAATTTTTTCCGTTTCGCTTTTTGCCTATCGAATGTCCTTCGGTTTCCCTGTGACTGTGATATAAGTGTGCATCCGTAATGGCATATTGCAGTTTGGCATATTTAGGATCGTCGCTTTCTAGATATGATTTCAGATCAGCCTCAAGCATACAGGACATTTCAAAGTAAAATCCCCCTTCTTCAATACTTTGGGCCAGTTTATCTATAAAGAACGGAGACTTAACAGCATCTGAATAAAGCTTATGATCCATAAGTTCCTTAAATGCTTCCTTTTTCTCGGGATGCGCATAATTATCCGGCAATTGATTTATCTTTGCTAAAAGCTTATAAAGCTCACGGTATTTCCTGTAATCTTCCGCTCTTAATTCTTCCGAATCAACAACACCGTCTTCAACATTAAATTCAATTTCTTCGTTCTTTTCGACTTCGCTCATTCTGCAGATCCTCTATAAAATCAAACGCAATTAAACCTATATGCCATCTGCTCTGCTTTTAAATATATTTTAACATAAAAAGGCCCCATGAGTCATTACCCATAAAGCCTTTACCTTCTTAAATATTTTCACTTTTTAAGCATTTTATGGTATATAGGCCAGGCCCTTATAATCAAGCCACTCTCCTTTACTCTCATATGTTGCCATTTCCGACATTCCGGAGTGGAACATTGAATGCCTGTACTGTGCCAGGATCATCTGAATACGCGTATACTGACATTTATCCGGTTTTTCCGACAGATCCTCGTCACTTAACTCAGAAAGATACTTATTTATTTTATCTTTCACGTAATCCATATACTCTATAAGTTTTTCCCTTGGAATGACATAACCCTCAGCGGGAATATAACCATCTCTGGACTCGGAAATGATGCTGTATTTTTCTTCTATCCCGATAAGACTGTAAACATCGGAGTAATCATAATCAAACGGATTGATGAAATATTTATCCATGGAATGGATCATGTGAAATAAAAATCTTGAGTTATTCACATTATCGATCATGCAGGAAAGATCTGCTCTGTTTATCTGCTCATACATATTAACAAAAAGGATATTGGTCTGGTCTTTTATAATGCCGATGATCTCGTTCATTTCAGTGTATCTCCTTATTTTCGTTTACAGCCGGCAGAACTTTCTTTTCGATGAAATCAACCCTGTCAAATATACTCGGCTTAAATGTTCCCGTAATTCCGACAGAGATGTTCTGCTCTTTGTTAACGTATATTATATTTCCGCAGTCTCCGATGGCTGCATAGACCTCCCTGTCATCAAAGGGTCTGTACCATAGATATCCGTAATTCATATTACCGAATTTCTCATCAAGCTTTAGGTGAACATCCGTCATATCTTTAAGATATTCTTTTGAGATGATCCTTTTACCTTCGTAAAATCCGTCGTTAAGTATCAGATCTCCGAGCTTTGCCATATCATGTGCCGACATACAAAGTCCCCAACCCGCCGTAACACTGTCCTTTGGATCGGAATACCATTCATGCATTCTCGGATTATTGTTCATGAAGAAATCAAACTGATCTTCTTTAGAACTCGGACCGTGAATCTTATGTTCTTTAATTCCCAAAGGGATAAAAAGATTATCGTTGGCAAAATCTATGCACTTTTCACCTGAAGCATTCTCGATAATCCCCACAAGGATCTGAATTCCGAGTGTGGCATACTTAAATTCACCCGTTATTCCGCCTCTTCCTCCCAGGAAATCAAGAACTGCCAGAGTCCAGTCATCCGAGGTGCAGACCTTTGTCCATGGCTCCGATCTGTATTTATATGGTGCAGTCATGGTAAGGAGATTCTTGACCGTAACATCATAGATGGTCTTTTCGCCTCGTTTTACAGTGTAATCAGGGAAAAAATCCATCACTTTCTGATCGACACTCTTAATGTATCCTTTATCAAGCGCAATACCGGCAAGCAGAGATACGACTCCCTTTGTAACGGAGTTAACATTCATGGCATCATCTGTCTTAAAAGAATGCCAGCAGTCTTCATAGACATATTCCCGGTTCTTAATTACACTTATCTGACAGATATTGCTCTCATTTCCGGTATTTTGAGCTATAAACTTACGTAAAACTTCTTTAGTCATAAAAAGCCTCCTCTTGGAACAAGATTTGGACGTCCTAAGAAAAGGCTAATCGAATTAAAAATTCTTTTCAAGTATTATTTTTAAGTTTTTTTGAATAATAATTTATACTAATAAATCGCTTAAATATTTGATCTTCGTATATGATGTTTCAACAGCATTTACGGGATTGGCCGTGATCAGGATCGGGGTGATGCCGAGTCGGGCCGCTCCTTCAAGATTTGCTATTCTGTCATCGATAAAAACGGTTTCTGATGCAGGTACCCCGCACTTTGACAAAGCATCCATATACATCTTTTCATCAGGTTTAAATACACCCAGGAAACAGCTGTAGGTTTCAAAGGTTATATATCTCAATACTCCTATATGTTCAAGCTGCGGTGTAATGCTTGGCCATGTGTCTGAAATAATACCCAGTTTAAAAGATTCTGATAATTCTTTTACCGCTTCCACGGTTCCGGGATAAGTAAGATAGTTCTCCATGTTGTATGTTCTGTCTTTTGCTATCTCTTTAAGTTCATTTAAAGACAGTCCAAGGCCAAGTTCTTTGGATACAATGGAATAGAATCCCATGTACTGCTCCTCTTCCTCTTCCATTGTTTTTAAAAGATGGTTTTCTTCCAGGAAACGTATGCCCTCATGTCTGGCTTTCCAGATTTCATCATGGTCCTTCCCGTTGATCCTGTCGCCGACAATTTCATAAAACTTATTTGTAAGCATCCATTCGCCCGAAGCGGGATAATCGAGTGTATATCCGACATCAAGGAATATAACTTTTTTGTTTTCAAGAATCTTATTCATATTTTAACCCTTTAAGCCGTTTATTCTGATCTCATTTAATTCTTCGGCACTTAATGCTCCTGCCTTAAAAAGAGTCAGATACTCATTCTCAACAGAACTGTCAAAGATCAGAAGGTCATCTGTATTTATAGTAACTTTAACACCGTTTTCATAAAGAACTTTTATCGGATGTTCCTTATAATCTTCGGCGTATCCGAGCATAACGTTGCTGCTCGGGCAGACATTTAAAATAATACGGTTATCCGAAAGAAAACTCATAACTTCCCGAGATTCTGCCGCATGAATTCCGTGATGAACTTCATTTAGTCCGAGTATGTCTGCCGCACGTCTTACATCCTCTGCAGAACCGCTCTCTCCTACGTGCATTTTCTTAACAAGGTGATATTGTTCCGCTTTCCTGTATAGAGGCAGAAAAGCTTCAAACGGTTTGATATTCTCACCGCCGCAGACATCGATCGATCTGAAAAATCCCGATGATACATATTTATCCATCCTTCCTGTTTCGTGATCGATATCGCAGGCTGAGATAAAGGTTAATTCAGGTTCAAATCTCGTATCAGGACAATACTGTTTATAAAAACCTGTAATTAAATCAGTAAAAGAATCCATTCCCCCGACAAGTTCGATCTCATCGGGGCCGAAATTCATACAAAGCCTGACTATATTGTTTCTCTTTGCCTCCGCAAACGCACCTTCCCAGCGTAAGATAATGCCGTCTTTACCTGTACAATACGGTTTTATCGAAGAGGTAAACCATTTCTGCATTCCTTCTAATCCGTCGAATTTCTCCGGAGGTTCGGGAAAGTTTAAGTTTAATCTTTCCTCTAACCATTTTCTCCTGCATCCTTTTACGGAATGATTGTGCAGATCGCTCTTGGGAATCTCAAGAAGTTTTGCCGTATTTCCTTCCAATAGTGCTTCGCAAAATTCTTTTTTATTATTCATTGGTTATCCTTATGGTTTCTGCCTTAATTCTTTACGAAAATAAGGTGGTTAAAGAACGAAACTTTCTTAAATTCGTCTAAAGAACTTGCTTTATTTTCCAGTTCGAGCATATTGTCGTACCACTCATCCGTGTATTTGATCTCGTTATTGGATGAAAGACCGAAAAATGCTCTGATCCCGAATATATCCTTAAGTTCGGTACTTTCCGAAAGATAGCTGATTAGACTCTCATTACTGTAAACATTTCTGTTTCCGAACATACTGTCTTCAGTATTATCGTCGCTTAAAATGTCCAATGCTCCTTTGGGATTATCGTTTAGTACGGCAAATCCGAATACCCTTCCGTAAAGATTATGCTTTACTATGGAAAGTAACCCCTGCGGTCTTAAAACCCTCACAAGTTCATTTAAGATCTCATCTTTGTTATCCGCATATTCCAATACGTTATGGCAGATAACAACATCGAAACTCTTATCTTCCAAACCTCTTAAATATTCTACTCCCGCATTTACCAAAACGTATTCGTCATTCTTTATACGAAGATCCGTCATTTCTTCATTCGGTTCTACCGCCGTAACATGATGATCCTTTGCATAATGTGTTGCGGTTATGCAAAATCCGGCACCGAAATCCAGGATTTTTAATCCTTCTTTATCTGATATGTTTAACTGTCTGTAAATCTGATCGTAGAACATTCTGCCCCAGGGCTCTTCTACCATTTTTCTGTAGTCTTTGATTGAACCTGCCATTTTTTATCCTCAGTAAAATATTTATGCCTATATTTCCTCTATGATAGAAGTTCCTTCTTCACCGTCAGTCCATTTCCATTTTTCATAAAAACGAAGTCTGCCGTTTTCTGTTTTAGGAACTGAATCACACGAACCCGACTTTATTTCATTATCCGTATTTATATGCTGATAATTAAAGTGAAGATTATTATTATCGTCTATCGTACCTAAAAGGAAACCTTTTATAATGCTTCCTCCCGAATATTCGGCCCAGATAACATTTCCTTTCTGGTGATATGCAAAGATCGTTTGAGAAGATACTTCTCCCGATTCGGAATTCTCAATTGCCGTAAAGAACCTGTCCTCCAGGGTGAATTTTTCTTCCTTAACTTCAAAAAGATTCAGTCCCTTTTCATAAGCCTTCTTCAGGTTATCTTCCCAGTTCTTTTCCCTTAAGGGCTTCTCTCTTGAAGTACTGTCAAAAAGAACAAATTCGGTATTCTTAACACGTCCGAAAAGTCTGTCGCCGAACATGACTTTTTTCATGCTGTCCAAAAGACCGAAGTTTTCAAGTCTTTCCAAAGGATTACCCGCAGAACAGAGAATCACTGCTTTATCTAGTTCCTTCATTGTCTTTTCGCCGTAAGCAAAGCCGTATGACCATACCCTGTCAAACCATCCGACAAGTTTAGCCGGTGCTTCTGTCCAGAATATCGGATATATAAAAACTATCACGTCCGAGGAGTTGATCTTCTCATGCTCTGCCAGCACGTCAGTTGCGACATCCGGAGTGGTCAGATAATTCGCGTCTCTTAAATATTCCTGTTCGGTAATATCCGATTTGAAATCCATTCTGTAAAGATCCGATATAATGTATTCATTTCCGGAATCATTGATACCTTTTATAAAAGAATCACACATGTTCTTCGTAAAAGAATCATCCGACGGATGGCAATATACTATAAAAGCTTTCATGGCTGTCTCCCTCTTAATTCATAACTATTCTAATTCTAATGCTTAACAGTTTTCCATGCAATAAAAAAGAGGGCATATCCCAAGCAAGCACGGATCTGCCCTCCGTTCGATCATCAAAGTAATCTAAAGGAAAATCATATGAATTTATTCTTCAATAATAACGGCTTCTTTTAAATAACAGTACCTGAAATCACCGATATCGTATGTATCAAATATTCCCTGTACACATATATCCTCTCCCTGTTCGGGATAATCATCGGGATTTACGAATTCATCGGTAAGCCTGTATTCGATTCCCTGTGAACAGCATGCCGTTGCATCGGATATCACACAGCCGAAAAGATAACAGTTCATTTCCTCATCATACACTATGCCGTTAACTCCCGCCATTCTTATGGTTTTATCCATATAGTCTTCAGGATAACAGAGCATGTTGTAGACTTCGGAATAAACTATGATTCCGGACATTTTCGTTAAATCCAGATCAGGCTCGGGAACTGTGCTTGTCTTACTCTCCGTTTGATCGTTCTCAACATCGTCAGTTGTTTCAGTGTTTGATCCATCTTCCGGTGTACTCTGTAGAGCACTTTCCAACACCGAATCATCCGCATTTGAATCATTCTCAGATGATTCGATCTCATCCTGCTCTTTCGGATTTATTCCGCTTGAATTCATATCATCGATATTTTGTTCATTAACTATGGCCGGCTCGGTATTGTCAATTGTCGTAACGCGACTGTTTATACTGTTTTTAACACCGCAGCCAATTATTGATAAAGCAACCGCAACAAATAAAATGCCTGTCAGCTTCTTAATCTTCATACTTAAACTCCCATGTTACTTTGACAATGCTTCCTTTAAAACCTCAAGGTTACTCTCCATAATATCCAGATAACTTGCACCGTTCTTGATATCCTCGGCAGTAGTTGTCTGCATTGAATCCATCGTCAGTATTTTCATGTCTTTGGATTCGGTATTATCAATTACTGTCTGTGCTATTTTTTTATCTGAATTTTCAATTGTCAAAACACAGGGAAGCGATAATTCGTCAATTTTCTTCGATAAGAAAATAATTGTGTCAAAAGTTGCCTGATTCTCAGTTGAACAGCCTATAAATGCGGCATAATATGAAAGATCGTAATCATCCACAAAGTATCTGAAAGGGAAACGGTCTGCAAACAAAAGAGTGTTATAATCCGCCGAAGAAACCGCTTCAACATATTTCTTATCAAGAGCATTCAGTTCGCTGATATATTTTTCTGAATTACTTTTGTAAATTTCAGCATTATCCTTATCTATCGTCTGAAGTTCATCGGATATCTTCTGAGTGAAGATCTCAGCATTACGAAGAGAAAGCCATACATGTTCGTCATACTCTATCTCATCTTCATCATGCTCATGGTGGTGCTCATGCTCTTCATGACCTTCCTCATCGTGATCATGTTCTTCCTCATCTTCATCATGATCTGCATCTTCGTGTCCGTGTTCATGATCATGTTCTTCAGCCTGCATTCCCTCGACGAGTTCTTCTTCTTTGGCGAATTCACCGAGTGCTTCCATAAGATTGATGACAGCCATGTGATCGTTATTGGCATTTTCAAGGACTTCATCAATCCACTCATCAGATTCTCCGCCGACATAAATGAACATGTCACAATCAGATATCATTACAATGTCTTCCGCAGTAGGCTGATAATTATGCAGGTCAACGCCGTTATCAAGAAGAAGCTTTACATCTGCATTTCCGGGATTATCTCCCAGTACATTCATTACCCAGTCATATGCGGGGAAGATCGAAACAACAATTTTGATATTTCCATCATTTACGTTATTAACGCTGCTGTTTACAGTGCACGCGCAAAAACAGCCTGCCATAAAAATGGCAGCAAAAAATAAAGTCAGTATTTTTTTCATAAAAAAACCTCCGAAATTCAAGTATTAAATTATTAAAGAATGAATTTTAAAGAGAGCTTTCAATCATTAAGACGGACTTTTCTTGATATCGGCGTGTCAGTTTTTATATCGCATACCGATAAAGATACAATAAAAAGAATAGCGAGAACGGGAATCAATACTGTCGTCTGAGAAGGCAGTAAATCGTCTACGCCATGTAGAATATTCAGACACTGATGAATGCACTCACATATCTGACAATCATCGTCATTACAGTGATGGTTTGCTTCAACGGCTATAAAAAGAGATGATAAAAACAATAAAACGAGCACCATAAAAGCTATGCTGCCCGAAATTATTCTTTTAACTTTAATGTTATTTAAATCTGTCATCGTAATGTCTTTAAGTACTCCTTGTGTTCAT
>JAEEGL011138317.1_pt1 | contig 10744 bp, 11 predicted proteins | sample 9134231 | NCBI WGS metagenome assembly JAEEGL01 (sample SAMN16246548, study PRJNA631951) | gut metagenome | biome: gut microbiome; feature: rumen; material: fiber-attached | host: Bos | place: Iran: Karaj | collected 2018-10 | reverse complement strand
GTATCTTGAATCACATGACTACGGCAACGAGAGCGAAGTGAACAAGATTTATGCATTGATGTAATGGAAAAAGAGCGTGACTATAGGTTAGACTGGTTGCGGGTAATAGCCATCTCAATGATTGTGCTGATGCATTCACCAAAACCGGATGTTATCGTAAATGGAACTATATTGTCAGCCATTTCTTATTTAACAGCACCTGGACTTGTGTTGTTTTTTATGATAAGTGGAAGCTTGTTGTTGGGTAGTACTCTGAATACGAGAGATTTTTTTAAGAGGCGCTTTTCAAAGATTTTGTGGCCCACACTCTTTTGGACGTTGTTTTATTTAATGGCATTCGTCTTTACAAATTCAGTACCAATCAAAGATGTACTAAAGACTATTTTGTCTATACCATTCTCTGCGCAAGGACACGGAGTGCTATGGTTCATGTACACTTTGGCAGGCCTATACCTGCTTGTGCCTATTCTGTCTCGATGGCTTAACTATTCGTCTAAACGAGAGGTGGAGTTTTATCTTTTCCTGTGGGGGATAACTCTGCTTTATCCATACTTAAGTATTGTTCTTGATATTAATGAGAGCAACTCTGGAATACTTTATTATTTTACAGGATATGTGGGCTATTTTGTACTTGGATATTATCTGAATCAGTATTATAGGAGTAGCAAAGTGTTTCATATAATTGCTGCTGGGTTACTGGCGATAGTAATACCTGTTATCATCTATACAAGCGGCATCGAGTGTGATTTCTATTCCATGTTGTGGTATCTATCTTTACCTGTGGCATTGATGGCATTCGGTTGGTTTGTGTTAATCAAGAGGTTTCCGAATAAGGCTTCGTCATTTATCGGGCATGCTTCTGCTTTGTCATTCGGGGTCTATTTTGTTCACATCTTCATCATGAGACGTATTGTTTGGTATATTGGTTTCATTGGTGATTTGCCGGGTTTGATTCAGATTCCATGCATTATGTTAATCACTTTATTGGCTTCCTATTTGGTGGTGTGGTTGATATCACGATTGCCATTTAGCAAATATATAATTGGCGTATGATACCCAAAACGATACATTACTGCTGGTTCGGTCGCAACCCGTTACCTAAAAGTGCCGTCAAGTGCATCAACAGTTGGCGCAAATTCTTCCCTGATTATGAAATCAAGGAATGGAATGAAGACAACTTCGATGTAAATATCATTCCCTATACAGCCGAGGCATATCAAGCCCGCAAGTATGCATTTGTCAGCGACTATGCCCGCTTTTGGATTCTCTACCATTATGGCGGTATCTATTTCGACACCGATGTCGAGGTAATAAAGCCCATGGACGACATCATTGAGCGTGGCCCCTTCATGGGCATCGAAATGATAGGCATCGAAGTGTTTGATTCATATCCTCTGGTTAATCCTGGTTTGGGCGTTTGTGCTGAACCAAACATGTTATTCTTTAAAATAATGCTTGATTACTATAGTTCATTATGCTTTAAAACTCAAAGGAAAACAGTTGTATGGCATACAACGAATAAACTCATTGAGTATGGTCTTCAACGTAATAGTGAGCTGCAATTGATAGAAGGAATAGTTGTATATCCCAGTGATTTCTTTAATCCATATGATGATTTGACAGGACAGTTGAAAAAGACGAAGAATACAAGATCAATTCATTGGTATGCTGCTACTTGGCAGAATCGCAACCCAACTATCTGGAAACTATCACAATTATCTCACAGATTTTTTGGCTTATTTTTCCATCGGCTTAAGTTAGCCATAAAAGGAAAGTAGATTACTTATGATACCAAAGACGATACATTACTGTTGGTTCGGGCGTAATCCTTTGCCAAAGGATGCGGTCAGATGCATTAATAGTTGGCGCAAATTCTTCCCTGATTATGAGATCAAGGAGTGGAATGAGGACAACTTCGATGTCAATATGATTTCTTATACTTCTGATGCTTATGCGGCTAAAAAATATGCATTCGTTAGCGATTTTGCACGTTTCTGGATCTTATACCATTATGGTGGTGTCTATTTTGATACTGATGTTGAGGTAATCAAGTCAATGGATGATATCATTTCTCGAGGAGCTTTTATGGGCATTGAAGTGGTTCGAAAATATCCACAGGTAGCTCCTGGTTTAGGTATAGGTGTCGAACCTGGTCATCCCATTTATAAAAAAGCCCTTGAACATTATAAAGGCATCTCTTTTGCAATAGGAGATGGAATTGTTAAACACGAAAGTATAGTGCCCTTAACGACAAGGTTACTCATTGAGGCAGGCATGAAGCCTAATGGAAAACTACAGCAGGTAGCTGGCATATGGATATATCCCAAAGATTTTTTTAATCCGTATGATGACTTAACAGGAGTTCTAAGAAAAACAAATAATACTCGTTCAATTCATTGGTATGCTGCATCGTGGCAACAGCGCAATTCATTTACGAAATGGCTCTCTCGATGGTTCCATCGTATTTTCGGACTGCGTTTTATTAACAGAATGAAAACTTGGTTGAGAACATAAGTTGATTCCAAGTTATAATTACATAATGTAATAATAGTTTAAGACGAAAAATAGAAATCCATATGGGAGCTAATAGTTTTCTTTCTCCGTGGTACTACGCAACTGCTTATTATATTCTCTTCCTATTGCTTACATGGATGACAGTTCTATACTATGTCGGATCAAATAAGCAAAAAGTGCTTTATTCTGAAGGATCACCTATGCAAGGTGTCGCACTATTAATGACCCTTGCAATAACATTCTTTTTGGGATTGAGGCCTAATTCTCCTATTTTTGGAGATATGGGTATGTACAGACATACGTACAATTATTATATCCTTGAATATAGCCCTGTGAACCTAAATACCGAATGGTTGTGGGATAATCTGATGTTTTTTTGCAAGAGCATAGGATTTAATCATTTTGAGTTTTTTCTAACTGTTGAATTTGGTTATTTCTTTGGAATGCTCATTTGTGCTTTCTTGCTGATGCGAAGGAATTTGTGGATTGCGATGCTATTCTTTTGTACTGCATTCTCTAGCTATTCCTATGGTACAAATGGTATTAGAAATGGTTTATCATGTAGTATTGAGTTGGTGGGTATTGCATTACTGTGTCAAGGTAGAACTAAGCGGGTAGGTGCTTTGATTCTCATGTTCCTTGCATTCAGTATTCATCGTTCTATTATGTTGCCGACAGCAGCGGCTATAGCATCAGTATATTTTATTAAGGATACCAAAACTGCATTGCGTTTCTGGATTGCTTCTATTTTTATATCATTGGCTGCAGGCCCTTTGGTGGAAAGTTTTTTTGCTGCGTTGGGTTTTGATGACCGCATGAGTCAGTATTCTAGCACCAATGCTACAGAACAATCTCAATCACAGTTTACACAAACTGGATTTAGGTGGGACTTTTTGTTTTATAGTATGTTTCCTGTAATCTTCACGTGGTATTTAACGCAACGTCGTAGATTTAATGATAGTGTGTTTAATATTATCGCTAATACTTATATTCTCTGTAATGCATTCTGGATCATGGTTATCAGATCATCATTTTCTAATCGATTTGCTTATCTCTCATGGTTCATTTATCCTATAGTGATTGCATATCCGTTGCTGCGCATGAACATTTGGAAAGATCAGGATCGCAGAACCGCACTGATTCTTTTCTTTTATTCAGGTTTTACATTCTTTATGTTCTTTGTTTATTATTTCGGTACAGGTGAAGGATTTCGAGGATTCAATCAGTACTGGTGGAGAGATTAACGAATTATTAGCATATTGCTCCAACGAAATGAATATGAAAACACTTACTGTTTTCACACCTGCATATAATCGTGCACACACTATTGTCCGTACATACCAGAGTTTGTGTCGACAGACATGTAAAGACTTTTGCTGGCTGGTGGTTGATGATGGTTCATCGGACAATACGCGTCAATTGGTTGAGGAATGGATAGCTGAAGGCAAGATTCCCATCCGATATATTTATCAACAGAACCAAGGAATGCATGGCGCGCACAACACAGCTTATCGCAATATTGAAACACCGTTAAATACATGCATTGACAGTGATGATTTTATGCCCGATGATGCTGTGGAAAAGATTATCTCGTTCTGGCGTGAACATGGCAGTGATGACGTGGCTGGCATCATAGGCCTTGATGTGACAGAGGATGGCAAGGTAATAGGCACCCGATTTCCTGAAGGGATGACAAGAACCACATTGCAAGGTTTCTACCAATCAGGTGGACGCGGAGACAAGAAACTTGTAAATCGTAAGGATGTCATTAAGCGTTATCCTGAATATCCGATGTTTGATGGTGAACGATATGTCGAGCTGGCATATAAGTATATGCTCATTGACCAGGATTATCAGCTTATCACACTCAATGAGCCCTTAGTAGTTGTCGAATATCAACAAGATGGGTCTAGCTTCAACATGTTCAAGCAATACTGGAACAACCCCCGTGGATTCGCCTTTTTTCGCAAAGCAGAAATGGTGACCGCTAAGAGTTTGAAACGTAAAATAAAAGTATGCACTCATTATGTGTCAAGCAGCATCATTAGCCGTAATTGGCACTTCGTCCAAGAAAGTCCAGAAAAACTGCTTACGTTGTTGTGCATCCCAAGCGGGTTTGCTCTATTCTGCTTGATAAGATACAAAGTAAAACGAAATTCCAAAATGAAAATCTAATAATTTGAAATAACTGAATATGTCTATTTTTTTTAATCAGACACTTAAGGATGACTTATATCGTTATGAGGGTCATCGAAGCGGTTCGATAAAAGTAAGGCTCAAATATGTGTTTTGTGTACCTGGCTTTACTTACATCTTTTTTTTCCGCCATGCTACGCAATCTAAAAATGTCTTTTCACGATTGATTTGCTCTTTTTTTCTTCATGTCACTAAATTTATTACCCATATCCAGATTCCAGCAGGGACGAATATTGGTCGAGGTTTCCGCATAGTTCATTTTGGTCACATTGTGGTAAATCCAGAGGCAGTGATTGGAGAAAACTTCAATATTTCGCAGGGTTGTTTAATTGGTAATGCCCAGGGGAAGAATGCGGGTATTCCAATTATCGGTAATAATGTATGCATGAATGCCAATTCTGTAATTATCGGAAATGCTCATATTGGCAATAATGTCCTGATTGCTCCAGGTGCGTTCATTAATTTTGATGTGCCAGATAATTCTATTGTTATTGGCAATCCTGGGCAGATTATAGCCCGTGAGACTTCGCCAACTAAGAAGTATATCGTATATCCAGTAAAATAAAGAACTAATAGGGGACGTGCACATTAATAATCTTCTTTTAGCAATTAATGTAGTGATATTGTTACAATGACAAGGGTGCTGCATGTTATAACGATGTTGGACATTGGAGGAGCAGAGAGATTGATGGTTGATCTACTGCCATTGCTGAACAATCATGTAAACATGGATGTGGATTTGCTCTTGTTCAATGGCGTTGTCACTCCCTTCAAGAAAGAACTTGAGCAGAAAGGCATCCAGATATTTGAACTTGGATGTGTGGACGATGTCGATGACCTATGGAGCGTATACAACCCTCGAATTCTTTTAAGACTAAAACGCTTCATGGTAGGCTATGATATTATCCATACCCATAACACTGCCTGTCAACTGTATGTGCCATTAGCGAAATCAATATATGGCTCAAGTGCAAAACTTGTGACTACCGAGCACAACTCTACTAATCGTCGCCGCTCAAAATCCTGGTTTAAACCGATAGACAGCTGGATGTACAATAAATATGATGGCATAATTTGTATTTCAGATCAAACTCGTCAGAACCTTGAAGACTACATAGGGCATATAAACTCCATTACGACAATATATAATGGTGTGGAAATATCTCGTTTCATGAAACCGGTCAATCAGATAAAAGAAAAGCATCAGTTTGTTATTACAATGGTAGCTGCATTTCGTGAGCAAAAAGATCACGAGACATTGTTGCGTGCCATGAAACTCTTGCCTGGGTGCTTTTATTTGCGCCTTGTAGGTCGAGGTGAAACAGAAGCACGGGTCAAGCAGATGTGTAGTGAATTCGGTCTTGATAATAGAGTGTCATTTATGGGAATGCGCTCTGACGTGCAAGATATCCTCACTGAGAGTGATGTAGTGGTGCTGTCATCTCATTGGGAAGGATTATCTTTGTCTAGTATAGAAGGCATGGCTTCTGGGCGCCCATTTGTAGCTAGTGATGTTGATGGCTTGCACGAGATTGTAAGTGGTGCTGGAATTCTTTTCCCGCATGGTGATGAGAAGGCTTTAGCTGAATCAATTAAACGATTATGTGAGAATCCGGGGTATTATGATGAAGTGGCTAAAGCTTGTCAGAATCGTGCAAGGAAATATGATATTAGTGTGATGGCGAATGCTTATTATGGCTTGTATCAATCATTATTGAAATAATCAAACAATATCCATGAGGATACTCCATGTAATCACATCATTATATACAGGGGGTGCCGAGCACTTGCTGGTTGACTTGTTGCCATTGTTGACCGATGGCGGAAAGAATCAAGTGGGTTTGCTATTGATGAATGGCGTTGATACACCATTCAAGAGAATGATTGAACAAAAAGGAATAAAGGTCTACTCGTTATCTGTTACTAATGATGTGTATAATCCACTCAATATTTTCAAGATGCGTAAGTATTTGAGAGGTTATGACATCATTCATACTCATAATACTGCTTGTCAGTTATATGTTCCTATCGCTCGATTACTGAGTTCCAATTCTGCAATTCTTGCCACGACAGAGCACAGCTCTTCTAACCGGCGCCGTTCTAAAAAATGGCTAAAGCCAATAGATTGTTGGATGTATAATCAGTATTCAGCAATAGTGTGTATCGCTGATAAGGCACGAAAGAATCTTGAAGAGTATATTGACAAGAGAAATTGTATTTACACCATCAGTAATGGAGTTGACGTAGGGCGCTTCATTAGGCCAATCAAAGATATTAGCAAGCAAAATCATTTTGTTATTACAATGGTGGCTGGCATACGTGTCGAGAAGGACCATGCAACATTACTCAAGTCGATGACTCATTTGCCTGATAACTATCGACTTCAAATCGTTGGCGGTGGAGAGAAGGAAAACTGTGAAAGCGTGAAAACTATCTGCTCTGAATTGGGGTTAGATAGCCGTGTGACTTTCATGGGAGTGCGTCAGGATGTGCCTGATATCCTTGAGCAAAGCGACATTGTTGTGCTCTCTTCACATTGGGAGGGTCTGTCACTGTCGAGCATTGAAGGTATGGCTTCGGGACGCCCGTTTATCGCCAGTGACGTAGATGGCTTGCGAGAGATGGTCGGTGGAGCTGGTGTGCTCTTTGAGCATGGAAACGATAAGGACCTTGCCGATAAAATAAGATTCTTGTGTGAGCATACTGACGAATATCGGCAGGTGGCTGAACGATGCCAAGCCAAGGCTCGGCAGTATGACATTTCAGTAATGGCAAGCAAGTATCTCGAACTATACACCAAGTTAAAAGCATCGCAAAATATATAATTGATGACAAAGATATTGAGAGTATCGACTGTTCCCCAGTCGTTAAACGCATTTTGTAAGGGTATTTTAAAGGAGTTATCATCGTCCTACGACGTTGTGGCTGTCTCTTCACCTGGCGTGGCTCTGGACGAGGTGGCTCGTCGTGAGGGGGTACGTACCATTGAGGTACCCATGCAGCGGCACATCTCACTGCTAAGTGATTTGAAGTCATTATGGGCGATGTGGCGTGTGATGAGACGGGAACGTCCAGATCTGGTCCATTCGATGACACCCAAGGCAGGCCTGATCAGCATGATGGCTGCTTGGCTGGCGCATGTTCCGGTGCGGGTTCACACTTTCACTGGACTCGTGTGGCCAACAGCAACGGGCATCAAGCGGCTCATCCTTATGACTACTGATCGGATTACCTGTGCATGCGCAACCCACATCATTCCCGAGGGTGAAGGTGTGAAAAATGACTTGCTAAACCACCATATCACAAGCAAACCAATCAAAGTGTTAGGGCATGGCAATGTGATGGGTATTAATCTTGAGAGATTTAATCCCGACTCATTTGAGAAACAGCCACATAATGGTTTTACTTTTGTCTTTGTTGGACGAATCGTCCGTGACAAGGGCATCAACGAACTGGTGGCTGCTTTCGACAAGTTGCACAGGGAGCACAAGGGCATACGACTCGTCATTGTTGGTGGACGTGAAGATGGTCTGGATCCCGTATCTCCATTGACGATAGAACGTATTAACCGTGGCGATGGCATTGAGGCCGTGGGCAAGCAAAGTGACGTCAGACCGTTTTATGCTGGCGCCGACGCACTGGTATTCCCCAGCTATCGTGAAGGTTTCCCAAATGTCGTGATCGAAGCAGGAGCGATGGGGCTGCCCAGTATCGTTACTGACATCAATGGCTCTCGTGAGATTATTATAGCTGGCAAGAATGGCGTCATTATTCCGCCACGTGATGAAAATGCATTGTATCAAGCGATGAAACATTTTGTGGAAAATCCAGACGAGGTTAAGGCGTTGTCTGTCAACGCTCGCCCCCTCGTGGAATCACGTTACGAACAGGGCTACGTGAGGAAATGTCTCTATGATTTTTATCATGAGATACTTAACGGAAAAGCATGAAAGGAATCTACAGGAATTATATAAAGCGAGTTTTCGACTTTTTGATAGCATTAGTCGCACTTATTTGTCTGTCACCGCTGTTATTGGTCGTGACAATTTGGTTACATTTTGCCAATAAGGGCTCAGGCGCATTTTTCGTTCAAGAACGCCCCGGTAAGGATGCCAAGATTTTCAAGATCATCAAGTTCAAGACAATGACTGATGAACGCGATTCATCAGGAGAATTGCTGCCCGATTCCAAACGGCTCACTAGGGTGGGGCGTTTTGTCCGGGCAACAAGCATTGATGAATTACCTCAATTGTTTAATGTCCTTGTAGGAGACATGGCCATAATCGGCCCACGGCCCTTGCTTGTGCGTTATCTGCCACTTTATTCTCCCGAACAAGCACGCAGACATGAGGTGCGACCGGGCATCACAGGTTGGGCGCAGTGCCATGGGCGGAATACTTTGTCTTGGGCCGAGAAGTTCAAGCTTGATGTTTGGTATGTTGACCATTGCTCCTTTATGACGGATTTGAAGATTATTCTCATCACAATAAAAAAAGTGGTGGCTCGTGATGGGATTTCCCACCAAGGACAAGACACGATGGAAGCATTCAATGGTAATTGACATCTACTTGGTATGTATAAGCATTTTTTTAAAAGAGTAATTGATTTTACGTTGGCATTAATAGGACTGATATTTCTTAGTCCCATTCTGCTTATTGTTACAATTTGGTTACACTTCGCTAACAAGGGTGCTGGTGCCTTCTTTTTCCAAGAAAGACCAGGAAAAGATGCTCGGCCATTTAGAATAGTAAAGTTCAAGACCATGAACGATGAGAGAGATGCTCACGGTGAGTTGTTGCCTGATGTTGAGAGATTAACACGTGCTGGTAGTTTTATCAGAGCTACTTCTATTGATGAATTACCTCAATTGTATAACGTCTTGAAAGGAGATATGGCTCTCATCGGTCCAAGGCCGCTATTGATGTGGTTCGTTCCTCTTTATGATGAGCGTCAACGCCATCGCATGGATGTTCGACCTGGTATTACTGGGTGGGCTCAAGTCAATGGTCGTAATGCCTTGACTTATAGCCGTAAGTTTGAATATGATGTCTGGTATGTGGAAAACTTGTCATTTATATTGGATCTAAAAATCTTTTGGATGACAGTCTTAAAAGTTATAAGACACAATGATATTGGTCAAGGAGACGGCGATGATGACATCGTGGACGACCTGGGTTTTAGAGAACGATATAACGCTTCGAAGACGATATGATTAAGATAATAACATTTAAGCACAAGTCCGAATGGGACAAAACGGTGGCCTCTTTTGGCTTCCATGATGTGTATTATTCTCATGGCTATGTTGAGGCGTTTATGCTTCATGGTGACGGCGACCCGATTCTGATTGATTATGAATCTGATGAGATGCGGGGACTGTATGTCGCGATGATGCGTGATTTATCTGTACTCCCATGGACTGTTGGCAAGTTCAAGGCGGGCAAGTGGTATGACTTGACAACCCCCTATGGTTACGGTGGCTGGATATTTGAAGGTGACGTGACTGAAGCAAACCTGAAATCCTTCTATAGAGAATATAAGGATTTCATGCTCGAGAACAATTGCGTGAGCAATTTTGTGCGATACAGTCCGTTATTGAAAAATGCAGAGCCCTTGAAGCCTGTCAGTCGTGTCATCGACTTGGGTAAAACTATCGCTATAGATCTCAGCAGCAAGGAGATAATATGGAATAACATCAAGAGCAAGAACCGCAACATGATTCGCAAGGCTGTCAAGAATGGCGTCAAAATTGAGCATGGCAAACCGACAGCCGAACTCATGGCAACTTTCAAGCAGATTTACGATGAGACTATGCGATATGATAAAGCGGACGAATACTATTTCTTTAAGGATTCTTTCTACCAATCCATTATCGACAGCCTGAGTGACAATGCAGAGGTATTTTATGCGTTAATGGACGGAAAGATTATCGCTATTTCCATAATCTTGCATGCTAACGGACTGATGCATTATCACCTCTCAGGAACCGTGGCCGAATACCGCAAGTACGCTCCGACCAACCTCTTGCTTTATGAGG
>JAEEGL011117067.1_pt1 | contig 10744 bp, 12 predicted proteins | sample 9134231 | NCBI WGS metagenome assembly JAEEGL01 (sample SAMN16246548, study PRJNA631951) | gut metagenome | biome: gut microbiome; feature: rumen; material: fiber-attached | host: Bos | place: Iran: Karaj | collected 2018-10 | reverse complement strand
CTTATCCTCAACATCAGTTGAGTTTTCTTTTACGATTTGGTTAGCGAATGCTAACTACGAATAGATCCTTGATCAAAAGGAGGCAATTATGGACTGGATAATGCAAAATCTGGGAACTCTGATCTGCGGGCTGGCAGTGCTGCTGCTGGTCGGGCTTGCTTTAAGAAGCGTCATAAGGGAAAAGCAGAGCGGCAAATGCAGCTGCGGAGGCAACTGCGGCGCCTGCGAGGCCTGCAGCGGCATACCGCCCCGGGCGCTGGAGGATGCCAGAAGAAATATCATAAAAAAGGCTGAGCAATAGCTGATATAAATCATAAGTCAAAAGAAGGGAGAACCGATATCATGAAACTCAGTGACACCGCTGCAGACAGCTTTTCTGCAGTGAAGAGGATCGGAGGAGACGCTCACTTTATGAAGCGCATCACTTCCATAGGCATCACCGAGGGAAGCCGGCTTCAGACGGTCAAAAATGACCCTAAAATGCCTCTTCTGATCTACACAAGAGAAACTCTCATAGCTCTCAGCAGAGCCGATGCTATGAAGGTGGAGGTGGAAGCAGTATGAAAACCAGAATAGCACTTCTCGGTCAGCCGAATTCGGGCAAATCCACTGTGTTCAATGCCCTGACCGGCTCCCGTCAGCACGTGGGCAACTGGCCTGGCAAAACTGTTGAAAGGAGCGACGGCGAATATACCTATAAGGGCACTAAGTACACCGTCACCGACCTCCCCGGAAGCTACGGCCTCAGCGGCAATTCGGACGAGGAAAAAATAACTGTGGACTTCATCCGCAGCGGTCAGGCGGATCTGGTGTGCGTGCTGGTGGACGCCTCCCAGCTGGAGCGCAGTATGTACATGCTGGCGGAATTCGCGGAGCTGAATACTCCCTCTGTGCTGCTCCTGAACATGATGGATGTGGCAAGGCAGCAGGGTAAGGAGATCGATGCCAGAAAGCTTTCGGACAATCTGGGCATACCCGTGCTTCCCTTTGTGGCAGCAGAAAGCAAGGGCTATGAGGAGCTCAAGGCTCTGTTTGCCAGGGAGCTGGAGCAGCCCCACAGGCTGAAGACAGTCCCTGATGCAGCCGCCTCAGGCTCAGACAGTCCCGAGGCAGTTCTTGAGAAAAGCCAGGCAAAATACGCCTGGATAAGCAGCATGCTGGAGGGTATCACCCATTCGGCGGAGAAAAAATACACCCTCAGCAAGTGGGACAAAAGGCTTCTTAAGCCCTTCACCGGCAAGCTCTGGTGCCTTGGCATCGTGTTCCTTGGCTTTATAACAGCCATGCTTGTGTGCCTGCCGTTAATGGCTGCAGGCTCCATGATACCCCAGCTGCTCAACGAACCCATCGCTACGCTTCTGAACGGCTGGAACGTGCACCCCTGGCTGGTGTCCATCTTCAGCATCATACTGCCCAACACCCTTTATTTCTGCGTGGCCATGTCCGGCTTCGTGTTCGGCGTGAATGTGGTCTTCGGCTTCCTGGAGGAGATTGGCTTCCTGGCAAGAGCCGCCTATCAGTTCGATAATCTGCTGTCTAAGATCGGACTGCAGGGCAAGGCCGTCTGCTCCCTCCTGATGGGCTTTGGCTGCACCATTGGCGGCACCAGCAGCACCAGGGTGATGGACAGCTGGGGCCAGAGGATGCTGACCATGGCCATAGTATGGTCCGTTCCCTGCGCCTCCATCTGGACCATAATACCGGTCATAAGCGGCATGTTCTTCACTCCGCTCCAGACCCTGCTGGTGGTTATCTGCATACTGCTTTACATGCTGCTGATGATAGTCATCGTGTCCAAGGTGTTCGGCGCCAGGCTGTCGCCAAAGGACGACAGGCGCGGCCTTATAATGGAGCTGCCACCCTACCACAAGCCCCACTGGAAGCACATACTTAAGGAGGCTCTGATGAAGGCCTTCGATATCTTCCGCAGGGCTCTTAGGACCGTCACTCTCATTTCCCTGCTGTTCTGGGCCTTTTCCTTCAGCTCCACAGGGAATGTGGCGGACAGCCTGCTTTACAAGGTGGGTACCTTCATTGAACCCGTCACCAGATTCTTCGGCATGGGCTGGAGGACCTTCATGGGCTTCCTCAGCTCGGCCTTCGCTAAGGAAGCTGTGCTGGGCGTACTGAATGCCGTTTTCGTGGGCAACGGCTCGCTGCTTGACGCCACCTTCAGGACCAGCGCCGCAGGCGCCACCGATGCCGCGCTGCTGGCTCAGCTGATGAACGAAAACATCAGCAAGCCCGAGGCTCTGGCCTTCATGTTCGCCTGCACCTTCAACATCCCCTGCGTGATGGCTCTGTCCACCACCTACAGGGAGTCCCACTCGATAAAGTGGACTGCAAGGGTCGCCGGCTTTTACGTGTTCGGGGCGCTGCTTTTATCCTGCATCGTCTATCATGTGACGGCTCTGTTCCTGTAGGCGGGCGGCATGGCGGATCTTCACCTTTGGTGCAGCGGCCGGATGATCTGCTTTCTTTTTTCTTGACCTTGGAGCCCGCCTGTGCTATATTACAAGAGCCTTCTGGCAGACAGTTCGAGATCCATCCTGTCTTTAAACAAAACTAGGGCAAAACATGTGTGTTCAGCGTGCCCCGGATGGGGCGCGCTTTTTTTGGTCATCTCCTCTTAGCGGGATGGCCAGGTCTGCGCGTGCCCGGTTTTGGCACGCATTTTTATTTAATATTTTGAGGAGGACGCTGATGAGCATGAGCCTTAGCATCGACAATATGAACCGGACCCATAAGATGATCTTTTCTGCGATGGTCATCGCAATTTACGTGGTCGTGATGTACTTTACGCAGAATTTCGCCTTCGGGCAGTATCAGGTGAGGATAGCGACGGCGATCTACGCTTCAGCCTTTCTTTTTCCTTTCCTGGTGGTGCCTCTTGGGCTTTCCAACCTGCTGTCCAACATGCTGATGGGTGGCCTCGGCTTCTTTGACATCGTTGGCGGCGGCCTTGTGGGCATCGTAACCGCGGGCTGCTGCGCCCTGCTTGGCAGGAGCAAGGCGCCTGCCTGGACCGTGATATTTCCTGTGTTCCTGATACCGGCTCTTGGCGTGTCCCTCTGGCTGAGCCGCATTTTGGGGCTGCCCTACTGGGTACTGGCATCCAGCCTGCTGGTGGGCCAGGGCATAGCGGGGATCGCGGGCTTCTTTCTGGTGAAGGCTCTTGGCCGTATCTGGAAGGTCCGGTAGAGGGCAGGCATTTAGCCTGATCCGGGGATCGCAGCAGAGCATTACTTTGAATTCGAAGAAAAGATAAAGGGAAAGATCATGGAAGAAAGAAACAGAGATGCTGAAGGCCTGAGCCTTCTTGGAAACAGTAGGACCGAATACAGGAGCGATTACGCGCCTGAGGTGCTGGAGACCTTCGAGAACAAGCATCAGGAGAACGATTACTTCGTAAAATTCAACTGCCCGGAGTTCACCAGCCTGTGCCCCATCACCGGTCAGCCGGACTTCGCCACGATCTATATCTCCTACGTGCCATCGGTGCGCATGGTGGAGAGCAAATCTCTGAAGCTCTATCTTTACAGCTTCAGAAACCACGGGGACTTCCACGAGGACTGCGTGAACAAGATCATGAAGGATCTGATAAAGCTCATGGATCCCAAATACATCGAGGTCTGGGGCAAGTTCACTCCCCGGGGCGGCATCTCCATCGATCCATACTGCAACTACGGAAAGCCCGGCACCCGCTGGGAGGAGGTGGCCTGGGAGAGGCTGAGCCGCCACGACATGTATCCCGAGAAGGTGGATAACAGGTAGACAGCAGCACCAGAGCAACAACTAGGACCGTCCTGGAAGCAATGGGGATGGTTCTATTTGTCACCTATAAATTATTAACAGCATCGGGGAGGGCGGTTCTATTTGTCACCTGCAAATTACTGACAGTATTGGTGGACGGTCCTATATATCACCTGCATATTATTGACAGCATTGGTGGACGGTCCTATATATCACCTACATATTATTGACAGCATCGGGGAGGGTGTCGGGGATGGCGCTCTTTGTCATCCCTTTGGAATACATTCCATTCGATTAGAAGGAGAACAGTACCCATTGTCATAAAGCTGATCTCAAAAGCTCTGGCCTGATAGTCATGTCCGCTAATCAGTTTGAAAGCTTGTATTGCAGTCCGGAATATTTACGTTTGTGGTATTTAAAATGTTTTCCACCGTTTTTCGGAAATTAAGGTTTTCGGTGATATGCTTTTGGGGGGGGGGTCACGCTGCGAGTTCCACCAGATCCACTGAAATTTGCTTTTCGGTGATAATTTATAGGAATAGTTTGATTGAATATAGGTGATGAACCTCAAGCCTGATGTCGGATAATAGCATAAATGTTAATTTATGGCTTAGCTTCGACATGACTTTTCCACCAAATGTTTAATTTTTAATCTTTTGGTGATATCAGCACCTTCCATTTGGATTCAGTAATATCCCCAAAAATCGTTATTTTGCAGTTTTGGTGGAAAAGGCTATATATATAGCTTATTTTGTCAGTAACCGTATTGCAAAACGTTGCATGTAGGTTTTATTTTTGGTATAGTCAAAAAAAGGAGATGAAGACCATGACAGTAAAAGAAGCAATACTTGCAAGAAGAAGCGTAAGAAAATACAACGGGCAGCCCATTCCCAAGGAAACACTGGACGAAATAATCCTTGCAGGGCAGATCTACCCCAGCAGCAAGAGCAAATTCCCCGTGCAGCTCATAGTTGTGGAGGATGAGGCGACCATAAGGGCTCTGGCGGGCTGCAAGGCTGCAGGCGCAGGCATGCTGAAGAGCGCGGCCGCAGCCATCGCCGTTATAGGCGACGCGGAGGCCGCTGACGGCTGGGTGGAGGACTGCTCCATAGTCATGACCCAGATGATGCTCCGCGCCACAGAGCTTGGAGTGGGCAACTGCTGGTGCCAGATGCGCATGCGCTTCCAGAGGGAGGAGGGTCCCGAAGGTCCTGCCGTGAGCGCAGACGATGCGGTCCGTGCCATCCTCGGCTATCCCGAGCCCTACAAGCTGGAGGCAGTGCTTTCTCTTGGCATGATAGACGAGCAGCCGGAGCCCCACACCGAGGCATACGCAAAGGCCGAAATGGTGCACCGGGAGAAGTTTTAAAGAATGAAACATGCATCCCTGCGGCGGCTTGATCTGCTTAAAGAGACAGCCCTGGAGGGAATTGCATCAAGTAAAGGGATTTCACTCCATGATGGCAGCATGAGCTGCCCGGAGCGGCATCCCGGGAGGGAATCAAATGAATCAGAAAACTAAACAGCTGGTCTCCATAGTTCTGGCTCTGGCGCTGGGACTGGTGGCAGGATGGTATTTCGCAGTACAGCAGCAGGGTAAGGGCGGCAGCTACAGTGATGGCTACAGCCACGGCTATGCGGACGGTCAGACGGAGGGCATCCGGGAAGGCCATGAGAATGGCTACAAGGAGGGCTTCGAGGCAGGCTATAAGGAGGGCTCGGAAAAGGGCTTCGACGAGGGCTATGCCGCCGGCACCCAGGATGCAAAGACGCCGGAGCAGAGCGTGGCGGATTCGGGCGGCGCCCAGACGGATCCCGATGCGCTGCTGGCAAAATACAAGGCCTCGACCTATGTCTGCCCGTCCAATATCACGGTCAAGGAGGATGGCTGGTACTACAGCAAGGATGAGGTGGGCCTCTACATCCACACCTTTGGAAAGCTTCCGGAGAATTACCTCTCCAAGAAGCAGGCTAAAAACCTGGGCTGGAGCAGCGGCTCCCTTGAAAAGTACGCGCCGGGCAAGGTAATAGGCGGCAGCCAGTTCGGAAACAACGAGGGGCTGCTTCCAAAGGCCAAGGGCAGGACCTACACCGAATGCGACATAGATACCAAGGGCGAAAAATCCCGGGGCACCAAGCGCATAGTATTCAGCAACGACGGCCTGGTGTTCTACACAGATGACCATTACGAGACCTACGAGCTGCTCTACGGCAAGGAGCTGCTGTAGCAGAAGAGGGGATAAGACATGAAATACGTTTTAATGGATCTGAACAGGCTGGACAGCATGAAGAACGTCCACGCCTTTCTGGAAAGGGAGCTGGAATTTCCCGAGTACTACGGTCACAATCTGGACGCCCTTTACGACTGCCTGACGGACATCGCAGAGCCGGTGACCATCATCATCGTGAATGTGCCCGAAAATGAAGATGCCCTTGAGGGGCGCCTGGAGGGCCTTCTGAGCGTGCTTGAGTCTGCATCGGATGAAAACCCGAACGTGATCATAAAAACGCTCTAAGGGGCAAATACGGGCCTTACAGAGGCATAACAAAAGCGGTCATCTCCCCGGCGGGGAAATGACCGCTTATTATTTTGCTTTTTTTAGGTCAGCTGCTTGTATCTCTTGACCTTGCCTGTGGTGGTCTTTTCCATTTCCTGATCCGTTAGCTCGTGGCGCAGGATCTGCTTGTACGCAGGCAGCTCTGCGTTGATCCTGTCCAGATCCGCTGTCACCAGCTTATCCAGCTCCGCAAGGCCGGCCTCCCTTTCGGGGCTGCCCTCCTCGCCCAGCTTGATGCCAAGGATATTCTCCACATAGTCGGGGTCATAGACTATGCGCACGCAAAGAGCCAGATCCTGGACATCGTTGTCCTTGTGGCGTGCCTGGCCGTAGACCATGTTCTCCTTAACGTAGGGCAGGTTGCCGATGACGGTCTCCAGCTCCTCGGGGTAGATATTCTTGCCGTTCTTGAGCACGATGACGTTCTTGGAACGTCCGCGGATGACCACGCAGCCGTTCTTGTCCAGGCTTGCCAGGTCTCCTGTGTGGAGCCAGCCGCCGCGCATTATCTCAGCTGTGGCCTCTTCGTTTTCGTAGTAGCCGAGCATCACGTTGGGCCCCTGGCAGACCAGTTCGCCGATGCCCTCTTCGTTGGGATCCTCGATGGCCATGGTGACGCCGGGGATGGCGATGCCGTTGGAGCCCAGGCTCAGGACCTCGGGAGTTTCAGCAAGCATTACGGGGGAGGTCTCGGTCATGCCGTAGCCCTGGACCACCTTGACGCCCAGATCCAGCCAGCCCTGATTTACCACGGGATCCAGAGCGGAGGCGCCGCTGACTATGTAGCGCAGATGTCCGCCCAGCTGCTCGTGTATCTCCTTGAAGAGCTTTCTTCTTACGTCTATGCCAACCTTAAGAAGGGCCTTGCTGATCTTTATACCGGTCTTCAGGGTCTTTTCCTTGCCCTGCTTCTTTACAGCTGCCATCACCTTCTTGTACATGCCCTCGATGAGAAGGGGCACGCAGAAGAACACGCTGACGCCGTATTCAACCATGTTCTTCTGCACGTATTTGAGGCCGTCGCAGAAGACTGTTGTCATGCCTGCAAGGCTCATTATGGTCTGGCCGGTGGAGCCGAAGGTGTGGTGATAGGGCAGGAAGGCCATGTTCACGTCTCCGTGGCGCAGGTCCTCCACGGAAAGCACGGACCAGCAGTTGTGGCAGATGCTTGCCTGGGACAGCATTACAGCCTTTGCAAGGCCGGAGGTCCCGGAGGTGAAGAGCAGGATGGTCATGCCGTCAGCGTCTATGGGCAGCTTTCTGTAAGCATCCTTTTCCTCGGGGGAAGCGGCGCGGCCCTTTGCCATGATGTCCGGCACATTCAGGTAGCCCTCGATCTTATCCATGCAGATGTAGGTGGTAAGCTGGGTCTTGCCGGCAGCCTTCAGAGCCTCTACAGTCTCCAGATGATCCTTGTCGAAGAAGAGTATGTCAGACTTGGAACGGATAACGGACATTTCCAGCTCATCGTAGGGCAGGCCTCTGTCCAGGGGCACGCAGATGCCAAGGCCGCAGAGCCATGCATAGTAGCCCACCATCCATTCGTAGCGGTTCTTGCCTATAACGGCAAAGCGCTGGCCCTTGAGCCCCATGTTCATGAGGGCGGTACCGAAATCCTCCACGTCGCGCTTGAGCCCCTTGAAGCTCACCTTCTTGTACTCGGCGGGAGTTGTCTTTGTCTCTCTTTTGGTTTTTATGATATATGCGCTGTCATCGCCGAATTCCTCTGCCATCCACGACAGAGCCTCCCTGAAATCGTGGTGGAGCTTCAGTTCCCTGTAGGGGACGGAATTCTTGATAGGTATGCGCTTTACTGTGTTCTGTTCGCTCAAAACAGCCTCCTTTTCCCTGCCGGGACTCGTTCCTCCGGCAGGCACAGTGTGTTCTTTTTATTTTAACACATTAAATCGTTTTTTAAAGGGTAAAATTCGCCGCAGGGACAGTTTGAAACATGTTCATAATAAAAAAGCGCCGCTGGCTGCGGCGCAGTGAGTGGCGTTTTACTGAAGTGCGGGCTTTGATGAGTATTTATTCCAGATGACCCGGGCGTAGAATACCGAGGCCAGGGAGAGGGCGGTGACCATGATCTCCAAAGACAGGGTGCTTGCTCCGCTGCGGGAGAGTATGAGGGTGACCGCGTCCACCGCTGCATGGATGAAAATGGCTATGCCAAGCAGCGCAGGGCCTTTTTTTGCCGCGAACCAGGTGATGACGGAAAGGGCCATGTGCAGGATCATGGCAGAGGCTCTTTCCCAGAGGCTCATCAGGAAGGTTGTTGCGGGGATGGTGGTCAGCTGCTGGAGCTGAGCCTGTACCTGCGCCAGCTGGTCTCCCTCAAGTCCCTGGGTGAGGGCTGAGATGTCGCCTTTGTTTATCATGGTGGCTGCCATGATGTTGCTTATCATGGCGGAGCCCACGATCACCATGGCCTCGATGCCGCCGTGGCCGACGCCGTACATTATGGCATTTATATCCTTATCCTGGTTATTTGTGAGAATGGTCCGGAAGGCCGTGAATCTGCCCAGCTCCTCGAAAATGCCTGCCATCAGGCCTCCGAAAATGGCGTAGTACCAGATATTGTTCTGGATGGTCTCCCCTGCGGGGCTGGTCAGGACTGCTCTTACCATGGCGCCCTCAAGTGCGATGACGAAGAGCAGGAAAACCACAGCGCCTGTCACGAAGGGCTTGGTATCCGCGCCTTTTTTCTTGAGTATGAGAAACAGTATGATGGGTATGGCAAAGCAGCCGAGGCAGGTGATGCCCATGCAGATTATGCTTGCCTGAGGTACTGTATATTCCATGTCGGTCCTCCTGTTATTTCCACCAGTTTACTACGGGTGCAACTTTTTGTAAAGCAGGAAAGAGTATACCGAGGGTACCAGCACCATGGCCAGGAACAGCACGAAGATAGTCCAAAGAGGAACTCCGGGAATGAAGCCCATGATCATGATCAGCAGACCGCAGCCCATCCAGAGCCAGCCCGCCAGCCTGTGGGTCCTGGTCCAGACCTCATCGTCTGCCAGGGTCCAGGGAAGCTTAATTCCTATGGTGTAGCTGGGGCGGGTCTTGGGCATGTAGTTGCCGATTACAGCAAACACAAGGCCCAGAAGGGAGGTGGCCATAAGGTTGATATTGGAGTCCATTCCAAGAGCCCTGGAATACATGGCTGCTGCTCCGAATACGCCCACGGCAGGCACTATCCAGAGCATCAGATTGTAGAGCTTTTTGCTCTGCCCGCTGTTTTTTGGGTCGTGCTCGGTGACGAAAATTGCCAGAAGGTTCACAGCCACAAGGAAAAGGGGCAGAGTTAAGACTGCCATGGGCTTTTTCATAAAGCTGTCCGCTTCGCCTTTGAAGTTGAAATGGGTGGGGATGGTGTCCGGAAGCCTGTTCCAGAGAAGAAGCCCCGCAAACAGGGGGATCAGGCAGAGCAGGCAGCTTAGCGCCACTTGTTTTCTGTTGAATTTCATTTTTATGCCTCCTTTCCTTCGGGGGCGTCCGGCTCTTCGGAGTCCTTAAGCCCCGACAGCCAGAGCATTACCTCCTCCACCACGGAGGTGTTGAGCTCGTAATAGATAAAGTTTTTTTCGCGGGTCTCTGTTATGAGGTCGGCCTTTTTGAGGGTGCTCAGGTGATAGGATATGGTAGCCCCCGTAAGGCCAAACCTGGATGCGATCTCTCCGGCGGACATGCGTCCGCCTCTGAGCATGCTCAGTATCTCCCGCCTGGCCGGATCCGCAAGGGCCTTGAAAGTGTCCGAAAATGACATGGGAACCTCCTTTAGGCGCAGGCTTCAGCCTGAGCTTCGGAATCTTCCGCCGTCCCGGTGCCGGAGCCTGTCAAAGCGGCCTGCCTGTGTATCCAGTCCGCGATCACGGAGATCACCTCTTCTCCTATCTTCTGAGGAACCTTGTATTCCTTCATGGCCTTGTTGATGTCCCCGTAGACCGACTTTACGAACACGTGATTCAGCTCCGGGAACAGCCTGTATTCGGTGTTGGGCCGGCCTGCCAGCCTCTCCTTATATGCGTTGAAGTCCTTCTCGGGGCTCACCTGAAAGTCCTTACCGCCCTGCAGTATGAGCACGGGCTTTTCTGTCGCCATAAGGAGCTCTGCCGCGTCGTATCTGCCAATTTCCTTGAAGTAGTAGAGGGTGACGCCTCCTCCGTAATTGCGGCGCTTTGCCTCTTCGTCGGGGATGCTGTCCAGCTCCGCGAAGATCCTCTCGAATTTCTTTATCTGGCCGCTCATCAGAAGCCTTGTGAGGGCATTCATTGAGGCGGACATGTCGTGGAGCTGGTCCGTTACCACCTCTCCCATGGGCCTGGGGGTCCCGGCCATCAGCACCATACCCCTGAAATTGCCTCCGGCTGCGTCGATCCTTGGTGCCAGCATGGCTCCCATGCTGTGGCCCACGATGTAAATGCTGCCCG
>JAEEGL010718347.1_pt1 | contig 10744 bp, 9 predicted proteins | sample 9134231 | NCBI WGS metagenome assembly JAEEGL01 (sample SAMN16246548, study PRJNA631951) | gut metagenome | biome: gut microbiome; feature: rumen; material: fiber-attached | host: Bos | place: Iran: Karaj | collected 2018-10 | reverse complement strand
TGTCCACCTCGAGGATTTCCTTCAGCAGCTGTATGGTGTACTGTTCGCTTTCGTAGTGGCCAAGGACACCGATGAGTATTCTATCCTCGAGGCCGAAATACTGGTGGTAGTGCATCTCGCCTGTGAGGAAGGCGTCGGCGCCCCGTCGCAGGGCTTCGTCGAGGAGGAAGTCTCCGGCTCCGCCACATAGTGCCACGCGGCGTATCATCCTCCCGCGGGGGACACGGTTTGCTGAAAGCTTTTCGACTTTGAACTCGCTCTTCACCATTGCGAGAAACTCATAGGCTTCCACGGATTTGGGCAGCTCGCCTATCAGTCCGCTGCCTGTCTGCCAGCCTTCGCTCAAAGGTGTTCCTGGCACGAGGGGTTTCGTTTTCGTGAGTCCGAGGTGCTCGGCTATCTTCCTGTTTACTCCACCCTCAACATTGTCGAGGTTGGTATGTGCGGAATATATGGCGACGTTCTCTTTCAGGGCGAGGCGCACGCAGCGTTGCACGATGGTCTCGTCCGCGATGCACTTGAGGCCGCGGAAGATGAGCGGGTGATGACTGACGATGAGGTTGCAGCCCTTTTGGGCGGCCTCGCGAATGACGTCCTCAGTGACGTCTAAACACAATAAGACCCCTGTCAGATTGTCCGCCTCTGTTAATCCAATCTGCAAGCCAGCATTATCGTAGCTCTCTTGCAGCGGCAGTGGCGCGAACCTTTCAAGGGCCTCAGCGACTTCCTTTATTTTCATAATTTCGGCGGCAAAGATAGGAAAAAGTATTAAAAACGGAAAAGGAAAAGGCAATTTATCTGACTTTCCTTCGAATTCAAGGAAAAGCCAAGCACATAGCGTATTCTATTTGACAACCTTTGTTATCTGAGAATACTCACAAATGAGTATTGGTTTTTAGTTGGAAATGTGCGAACTTTGCAGCCGAAAAATAGATAAAAGCATGAAACTATCAGAGTTGAAGACGGGGGAAAGCGGTATCATCCTGAAGGTTTTGGGACACGGCGGCTTTCGCAAACGCATAATGGAGATGGGCTTCATAAAAGGCAAGGAAGTGGAAGTGCTCCTGAACGCGCCGCTCCAAGACCCCGTGAAATATAAGATAATGGGTTACGAAGTCAGCCTGCGCCACGACGAGGCAGACCTGATTGAAGTGGGACCGCTGCCGGCACCCTCGCAGGATGGCGCGGACTCTCCGCAATCCTTCGAGCCGGACAGTGCAGACATTCCAACGCGCCAGACGAAGAACGAAAGCATTTCCATTGCTATCGTGGGAAATCCAAACTGCGGAAAGACGTCGCTATTCAACTTTGCAAGCGGCGCCCACGCACGCGTCGGCAACTACAGCGGCGTGACGGTGGATGCCACAGAAGCTTATGCGAACTTCGAGGGCTACGAACTACTGCTTACGGACTTGCCAGGCACATATTCCCTCTCCTGCTATTCGCCCGAGGAACTCTATGTGCGCGAGCATCTGCTGGAGAAGCACCCAGACGTCATCATCAACGTCCTGGACTCGTCAAACCTCGAGCGCAACCTATACCTGACGACGCAGCTCGTGGACATGCACCTGCCAATGGTGTGCGCCCTGAACATGTACGACGAGTTTGAGCGCCGCGGCGATGCCCTCAACATCGACACGCTGCAAATGCTGTTCGGCGTACCGATGGTGCCGACATCCTTCAAAACGGGGATGGGCGTCGAGGACTTGTTCCGCACTGCCATAAGCGTGTATGAGGGAACGAATGCCGTAGCCCGCCACCTCCACATATACTATGGCCACGAAGTAGAGGACGGCATAAGTCACATTCAGAAATACCTGAAGCAGGAGGCTGGACTCGCCGCCCGCTACTCCACGCGCTTCCTTGCCCTGAAACTCCTCGAGCACGACACACACATCGCTAACATCGTGAGGCATACGAATGCAGAAAATGCCCGTGCCATACTTGCCGCACGCGACAGGGCTTCGGCGCGAGTGATGGAGGAGACGAAGGTGGACTCGGAAACGGCCATCATGGACTCAAAGTACGGCTTCATACATGGTGCGCTGATGGAAGCGGAGTTCCGCCAAGGCACAAAGGCTGACACGTATCGCACTACGCACCGCCTCGACGACATACTCTCAAACAAGTATGTAGGCTTCCCCATTTTCTTCCTGTTGCTGTTCGTGATGTTCCAGACGACATTCTCGCTCGGACAGTACCCTATGGACTGGATAGAGGCTGGCGTCGCGTGGCTTGGAAGCTTCGTAGAAAGCCACATGGCAGAAGGCTCGCTGCGCTCGCTCATCGTGGACGGCGCCATTGCGGGCGTGGGCAGCGTGATAGTATTCCTGCCACAGATTCTCATCTTATACTTCTTCATCTCCTTCATGGAAGACAGCGGCTACATGGCGCGTGCGGCCTTCATCATGGACAAGCTGATGCACAAAATGGGACTTCATGGCAAATCGTTCATACCTCTCATTATGGGCTTCGGATGCAACGTGCCGGCAATCATGGCAACGCGAACCATCGAAAGCCGCCGATCGAGGCTTATAACGATGATGATTCTGCCCTTCATGTCCTGCTCGGCACGCCTGCCGATATACATTATGATTACAGGCACGTTCTTCGCTGCGCAATACCGCTCCTGGGTGATGATTTCGCTCTACGCCGTAGGCATACTTGTGGCTGTACTGATGAGCAAGCTGTTCTCGTCGCTCGTCATCAAGGGCGAGGACACACCTTTCGTCATGGAACTGCCGCCATACCGATGGCCTACGGCTAAAGCCATCGGACGACACACATGGGAGAAATGCAAGGAATACCTGAAGAAGATGGGTGGCATCATCCTTGTGGCATCCATCATTGTGTGGGCGCTGGGCTACTATCCGCACAACGATGCGCTCAGCAATCAGGAGCAGCAAGAGCAGTCGTACATAGGACGTCTGGGACAAGTTGTGGAGCCCATATTCCGTCCACAAGGCTTCAATTGGAAGTTAGACGTTTCACTACTGGCAGGCGTTGGCGCGAAGGAAATCGTAGCCTCAACCATCGGCGTACTCTACGCCGACGACAGCTTCGGTGAGCTGGAGAGCCTCTCGGACATTGCTGATAGCGAGGGCATTCCAGAGGAGGCAGACAAGTTCTCGCGCCTGCAAAGCCTCATGGCTGCCGATGGCATCACACCCCTCGCCTCCTATGCTTACTTGCTGTTCATTCTTCTGTACTTCCCCTGCATCGCTACCATCGTGGCGATAAAGAATGAAAGCGGCTCGTGGCGATGGGCTCTGGCAGCAGCGCTCTACACGACTGGCATTGCATGGCTCGTCTCCGCTGGCTTCTACCAAATTGGCAGCCTTTTCTTCTAAATACACTCGTATGGCACAAGGGATTATCGTAGGAATCATCTTGCTATTTTGTGCAGGATACACTTTAAGGAGACTATGGAAGAACTTGCACCAAAAGGACAAGAACCAAAGATGTACGGGATGCCCGCTTGCGGAAACGTGTGGACACAAAAACGGCAACGACAATTGCAGTAAAGACCGCTGTTCCCTACATACCAACAATGGCATTCGCAAAAAGTGCGAATGCCATTGACAGTTTGTCTTAATAGGGAGGCTATTTACCTGTAATACTCTCTACGGCTTTTCTGACTTCCTCCATCAGCCACTTCGGCGTAGAGGTGGCTCCACAGATACCTACCGACGCAACTCCGTCGAACCATTCTGGCTTTATCACGTCTGGCGAGGGCGTCATGTATGTATTCTCATTTACACCTCGGCATGCCTCGAAGAGGACGCGGCCATTGGAGCTCTTCTCGCCACATACGAAAAGAACAACATCATGGCGCGAGGCAAATTCGCACGCCCATGGAAGGCGGTTTGCAACCTGTCGGCAGATGGTGTCAGAATAGGTAAAACGTGCTGGCGACTGTATGTGGGAAGTGATGTAGGAGACGACGGCATGGAAGCCTTCGAGCGACATTGTGGTCTGAGAAAAGAGATGTATGTCGCGTGAGAAATCGAGTTTCGCTGCTTCATCGACATCCTGGATAACGATTGCCTCACCGCACGTCTGCCCTACAAGTCCTATGACCTCGGCATGTCCGCGCTTTCCGAAGATAACAATCTGGCTTCGGCGGCTTTGGTTGCGCTCGCCATCGTAGAGCGAGCGTATTCTTTTCTGCAACTGAAGCACAACGGGACATGTTGCATCCAGAAGCTGAATGTCGTTCTCCTTTGCAGTCTCGTATGTTGCAGGAGGTTCGCCGTGGGCTCGCAGGAGTACGCGTGCATGGTGCAGCCCCGCAAAAGCGTCGTGGTCAATAGTCATAAGCCCCATACGACGCAGGCGCTCCACTTCGCTTCCGTTATGCACGATGTCGCCAAGACAGTACAACGTCTCGCCTTCAGCAAGTTCAGTCTCAGCTTTGCTAATGGCAGTAGTCACACCATGGCAGAAGCCGCTGTGGTCGTCGATTTCGATGTTCATTCCTGCGTCCTAAGGTTGAATTTCTCCATGAGCCATGCGTCCTGCTCCTCCATCGTCATGTGGCTATTGTCGAGAACCAATGCGTCATCGGCCTGCCGCAGCGGATTGAGTTCGCGGTGTGAGTCGATGTAGTCGCGCTCCTGCACATTCTGAAGGATTTCCTCAAAACATACCTCCTGCCCCTTTGCTTTCAACTCATCGTAGCGGCGCTGTGCCCTCACCTCGGCAGAAGCCGTGACGAAGATTTTCAGTTCTGCGTCGGGGAATACCGCAGTACCTATGTCGCGGCCATCCATAACGATGCCCTTCTTGAGCCCCATGGCTTGCTGCTGCCTTGTCAGAGCCTCACGCACAAACGGCAGGGCGGCAACAGGGCTTACGAGGTTGGAAACCTCCATCGTACGAATCTCAGCTTCTACATCTTCGCCACACAACATCGTGCGCGGCATACGCGTCTGAGGGTCGAGACTGAATGAAATCTCCACTTCACCCATGCGGCGACGAAGGCGTTCCTCGTCCACTCCACCCTCTGGTGTGAGCAGCGAGTTGCGAAGCGCAAAGAGTGCCACAGCGCGATACATCGCACCAGTATCAACATATACGTATCCGACCTTTCGTGCAAGGCTCTTTGCCATCGTACTCTTTCCGCAGGACGAATGTCCGTCGATGGCTACGATGATAGATTTCTTTCCCATATTTTCCTTATTTATATATAATAATGTGTGCTCAATATGTTCAGACCCTCATCTGAAGTCGAAGCGTACGGGTATGCGGATTCTAACCTTCGACGGCTTTCCACCCACCTTTCCTGGTTTCCACTTCGGCATCTGCTCCACGGCCTTGACGATGGCCTTGTCGATGTCGGGCTGTATGGTTGCAAGCATCTTTGCGTCGCGCACACTACCACCCTCATCGACGATGAATGCCACCTCGGCCTCGCCCTCAATGCGCATACGCACATGCTCAGCCGTATAGGGGATGTTGGCGTCGAGGTACTTCATCAGGGCCTTTTCGCCGCCTGGATACTGCGGCATCTCAGGCACTTCCGTGATAGGGATAAACACGGGCTCGTCCTGAATCGGCAAGTCGTCGCGCTCGACAATCATCCTCACCGTGTCGGTGGGAATGTCAGCGAGTACGTTCTCCTCGATGGGCGCGGCATCGTCGTTGTCCTTGTCCACGCCAACAGTCATCTGCGAGGCTATTATAGTATCCACGATTTCAGGCACAGTCATAGCTTCACCCTCTGGAGCCTTAGGCTGCGGAGCATTTCGTCCTGTTGCAATATACTTATATTCGAATCCTTCCTGAGCCTTCAGCTTGCCAAGTTCCACATCGGGCAAATCGCCGTCGAACGTTCCCGACTCAGCCTGATATGCTATGAACCACAGTGCGAGACGCATGAGAAATACGATTGCGCATATACTCATGACGACGATTAGCGAGACTCCATAGCGTCTTCCCGCCCGAGAACGGATATAATAGGCTCCGTAGGCCTTGTTGCGGCCTTCAAAAACCTCATCACACCACTCTTGAGATAATAATTCGTCGTCAAAAACGTTATTCATATAAATATTTCGCGTTTCGCGGCGCAAAAATACGTCCAAAATCTAAAATTATTCGTACCTTTGTGCACAATTATGGTTAATATAATGAAAAAAGCCTTAATATTTCTCCTTTTTGCAGCACTTGGTGGCAAGATTTGCGCCCAAGAGGCATCGTCATCGTACAATGTCCTGCGCCTGCCCGCGTCATCTCATGCTGCAGCACTTGGTGGCGAGAACATCTCCAACATCGAAGATTCGCCAGCGGCAGCGTGGAGCAATCCCGCCCTGATGTCAAACATCGAGGACAACTCCATCGGATTCAGCCTCATGACCTACAACAGCGGGGGACTCTGCCTTGGCGCGCAGTATGTGAAGGCCTTCGGCGAGCGCCATACGATGGCAGCCATGGCGCAGCTTCTTTCCTACGGCTCAATGGACGAGACCGACGAAGTGGGTAACATCACAGGATCTTTCACGCCTAAGGACATCCTGCTCGGCGTTGGCTACAGCTACCTTCTCTCGCCAGAATGGACGGGAGGTGCCACACTGCGCATGATAAACCAGAACTATGCCGGCTATTCGTCAATGGCGGTAGGCGTGGATGTGGGACTAAACTATTTCAACGAAGAATCCGACCTCTCCGTTTCAGTTACAGCACGTAATATCGGAGCCCAGCTGAAGTCGTTCTACGAAGGACAGAGCGCACATCTGCCATTTACACTACAACTTGGATTAACGAAGGGATTGGAGCACTTGCCTGTTAGAGTAAACGTCACACTTACCGACCTGACACGCTGGAAATCAAAAGACTATTTCCACCCCAGCGATGTAGACAAGATTAGTTTCGGACGTATCCTCACGAACCATATCATCTTAGGTCTCGACATCCTGCCCACCAACTACATATACCTCTCTGCAGGTTACAACTCGCGGCGTGCCTACGAGCTGAAGTCGGCGGGCGCATCCAAACTCGCAGGCCTGACACTTGGCGGCGGTCTGCTGCTCAGAAACTTCAAACTTGGCGTCTCCTACGCAAAGTACCATGTTGACAACTCATCCCTAATGTTCAACGTTGCCTATACCTTCGGAAACAAGGGTAAGATAGTGTACTAAATATCCTCTGAGTCCTCTGAGTCCTCTGAGTTCTCTGAGTTCTCTGAGTTCTCAGAATCCTCCAAGTACTCGGAATTCCCCAAAAAACAAACTACTATGCTCAAGAAAATAGAGGCTGCCCTGGCGGCAGTACAATACCCACAAAGCCCCGAAGGGCTCTACGAGCCCATAGCCTACACGCTTTCGTCTGGCGGAAAACGCTTGCGTCCAACTCTCCTGCTGCTCGCATACGGACTCTATCGCGACGATATCGACAAAGCCATGCCTGCAGCCCTCGCCATCGAGACTTACCACAACCACACGCTCCTCCACGACGACCTCATGGACAATGCCGACGTGCGCCGCGGCAGGCCTACAGTTCATCGCAAGTGGGACGCTAATACGGCAATACTCTCTGGCGACGAGATGCTCATACTCGCCTTCCGCCACCTGCTGAAGCAGGACGTGGACGGCGACGCTGCCCGCCTGCAACAGCTCCTCAGCCTCTATGCCGACACGATGCAGGAAATATGCGAAGGGCAACAGTACGACATGAACTTCGAGCATGCCGACAACGTCAGTGTTGAGCAATACATTGAGATGATACGCCTGAAGACGTCCGTACTCCTTGCCTGCGCACTGAAAGCTGGCGCCCTCATCGCTGGTGCGCCTGAAGAAGATGCCGACCTGCTCTATCGCTTCGGCGAACGCGTGGGACTCGCATTCCAACTTCAGGACGACTACCTCGACTGCTACGGCGACCCCGCCGTATTCGGGAAGGCCATCGGCGGCGACATACGCTGCGGCAAAAAGACCTTCATGCTCATTTCGGCATTGCAGCGCGCCAACGACGAACAACACTCCGCACTACTCTCCCGCGACCCCGCGCAGGTAATACCTCTCTACAATGCCCTCGGCATCCCCCAACTCTGCCGCGAAAAGATTGAAGAAATGTACGCCCAGGCGCGAGAAGCCTTCGACAGCATCGCACTTCCCGCAGAGCGCAAACAAGCCCTTTGGGACTACGCCGAAAGCTTGCTGAAAAGAAACAAGTAGCCCGATGGAGTTCATCGACACACATACCCACATCTACGACGACGCGTTCCATGACGACGTGGACGCCGTAGTACACAGGGCCCGCGAGGCTGGAGCCAAGAGGCTGCTACTGCCATGCATCGACGAAGCCTGCATAAAACCCATGCTCGCACTCGCCGCACGCTACCCCGACCTATGCTTCCCCATGATGGGACTCCAGCCCGAAGAACTCCCCAACGATCCCTGGCCGCTGCTGTCGCGCATGGAGGCACTACTCGCAGGCGGCGGCTACGTTGCCGTGGGCGAAGTGGGCATAGACCTCTACTGGGACTCCTCGCGCGAAAAGGAACAAATAGAAGTATTCCGCCACGAAGTAGATTGGGCTGTACGCTACGACCTACCCCTTGTAATCCATTGCCGCAATGCCCACCGCCAACTCTGCGATGTTCTCTGCGAGCGCAAGGCCGAACTGCGTCGCGGCGGCATATTCCATTGCTTTGGGGGCAGCGAGGAGGAAGCCCGCGAACTACTCAGCTTCCCCAACTTCTTCCTCGGCATCGGAGGAGTGGTCACATTCAAGAAGTCCACACTCCCTAACGTACTTGCCGCCGCGGTACCCTTGGAGCGAATCGTTGTCGAAACCGATGCCCCATACCTCACGCCCACGCCCCATCGCGGCAAGCGTAACGAACCTGCATACATACCATACATTATTGAGCGCCTCGCCGACGTCTATGCCACAACACCCGAGCAAGTTGCCGCCGTTACAACAGAAAACGCAGAGCGACTGTTCTTCTCATAAGGAAACGAGCGAAAACCTTTTGCTACTGTTTACAGGTTATTGTATGCTCGTAACTAATAACACAACATGTCACAAATAAAAAAAAGAGTTGGAAGTACGAGGCCAAAGCTAATGCTCCCATTGGCGCTGTGTTGTTTTTTATTGCTGTCAGCGTGCACGAATGGAAACACTGCCGCCTCGCAGGACAGCATTGCGGCAATAGCCAATAAAGTATGGGCGTATGGCAACAGCCACCCAAACGGTTTTACGCTCAACATTCGCACGATGAGCGAGCCTGAAGAAGGCATCGCCGTCAGCTACGCGGCAACGCAGAACAGCCACACTCGCGACCAACTCAAGGCAGTCGTAAGCCATGCCTTGCAACACGACGGCTACGTGGGCGGATGGCGCAACCAGTCGGACGGCCAGTACTATTTCGACAGTACACGCCTGTTTCCTGAAACATCGCTCTGGGAAGCTATACAATTCGGCAAGGAAAACGGACAACGCTCTGCATACATTCTCTCGACCAGCACAGACATCCCTGTCGATGGGAAAGTGGCAGAGATTGTCGGGCGTAGAACAATGCTTGTCGGCACAACTGGCGACTACCGTCCACTATCGTTCTGCGAGCCCGACGGCACTTATTGGGGATTCGGCATCGAGATAGCACAGGAGATAGCACAGAGAATGAACGTCAGCTTGGAGTTCGTGAAAACTTCGTGGCCAACGCTCAGCGCCGACGTTCTGGCTGAACCCCAGACGTTCGACTTCGCCATTGGCGGCATCACCATCACGGATGCGCGACGCGAGACCATGCTCATGAGCGACGGCTACCTGGCAAATGGGAAGACTATCCTTTGTCGTGCCTCAGATGCTGAACGCTTTCAATCGCTGGCGGACATCGACAAACCAGAGGTACGCGTGATGGTAAATCCTGGCGGTCTGAACGAGAAGTTTGCAAACGAAAACCTCCACAACGCCAACATCATCGTACATCCCAAAAACGAAGAAATACCCATGCTCGTCGCCACAGGAGAAGCAGACGTGATGATAACGGAAGTGACGGAGGCTCCATTTTACGTAAAAACAGACACACGACTTGCCGCCCCGCTCCTCAACACGCCCTTTACACGCGGCGAGATTGGTGTACTTATGCAACAGGGACAGGAAGACCTTCTGCAGATGGTGAACGCCACCATCAGACAGATGAAAAGCGACGGCACCCTACGCCTCCTACACGAAAAGTACGGACTCGTGTATGCGTATTAGGTGTTGTTGCTGTTATGTGAAAAATGGGAGATAGAAAGAATTCCTATGTGGAATTAATTCAGAAAGAAGACATAAGGGAGTTAAACAAGCTGACTGCATGCAACTCCAATAAGGTGATATACTTCAAGGAATGTTCTATCTCGAAAACCGATGTGGAAAAGGTGGCAAAACTTGCAGCTAAGTATAAAGTGGCAGAACGTGTACGAACATTTGAAGGCTTTAAATCAGGCACGAGTGAAATAGTTGGAGCTCAACATGTGTCTATGTTCTGCAAACTTAGATTGTCGTTTATGAAAGAATTGACAAACTATAAATTTAAGACGAAAGATAATTTTGACTGGAACAAAGACAGGTTTAGAGAAATTGCGTATTATAAAGATGAAATTGTAAAAGCCTCTGTCGGACGAAAAAAGTATGAGTATTGATTCTTTTGATTATAACAAATTTGCTAATTCCCTGCAGAAAGCTCGGAGTTACGCAGCCAGCTTCAAATACAAGTGTTGTTGCCCAGAATGTAATGAGGCGGCAATAAAATCGCATC
>JAEEGL010471721.1_pt1 | contig 10744 bp, 9 predicted proteins | sample 9134231 | NCBI WGS metagenome assembly JAEEGL01 (sample SAMN16246548, study PRJNA631951) | gut metagenome | biome: gut microbiome; feature: rumen; material: fiber-attached | host: Bos | place: Iran: Karaj | collected 2018-10 | reverse complement strand
GTTCCTTGGGGCTGAAGTCTAAAATCTTCAGAAAATTGCGGTTTCTTAAATTGTAAGCCATGATATTTTAATTTTGAATTATGAATTTTGAATTTCGAATTATTGTTCGCTATCGAACAATTCGGGTTCCACAGTGGGGATTGTTAAGTTGGCCGGCTTCGGTGATGATACACTCTTTGCCGCCATTTTCGACAAACATGATGGCTGCACGCACCTTGGGTGCCATGCTGCCTTCGGCGAACTGGCCTTCGTCAAGGTATTTCTTCGCTTCGGCAACAGTTATGGTATCCAGTGCCTGTTCGTTCTCCTTGCGGAAATTGATATAGACCTTGGGGACATCGGTGAGGATGAAAAACTCATCGGCACGAATTTCGATGGCACAGAGTGCACTGGCGAGGTCCTTGTCGATAACAGCCTCGACACCGGTCACGCGGTCGCTCTCCTCAACCACTGGTATGCCACCGCCACCAACGGTAACGACAACGCTACCGGCACGTGCAAGTTTTTCAACAATTTTGATGTTGTTGATGCGCACCGGACGTGGGGAAGCGACTACCTTGCGCCAGCCGTTGCCTTTGGGGTCTGCTTTGTAAGTGACTCCCGAAGGCGAAACCATTTTTTCCTTTTCCACCTTCCACGCTCCACTCTCCATCTTCTCGAGCTGTTCCGTGGTGTAGTAAGGTCCCACCGGTTTGGTAGGGTTCTTGAACATGGGGTCAAGTTTGTTGACAGCCACCTGAGTGACCAGCGTCACCACATTGCGCTGGATGTCGTTGCGAGCCATCACGTTGCGCAGTCCCATCTCAATCATGTAGGCAATCGAGCCTTGTGTCTCAGCCACACAGAAGTCCATCGGCATCGCTTCGATACCCTTGGCGCGACCCGCCTCATGCTGCAGCATGACGTTGCCCACCTGGGGTCCATTGCCATGACCGATGACCACATTATAGTTACGTTTCAAGAGATTGCACAGACTCTCGCAAGTCCGCTCCACGTTTTCAAGTTGTTCTTTATAAGTGCCCTTTTGGCCGCTGCGTAACAACGCATTGCCACCGAAAGCGACCACTGCAAGTTTTTTCATTTAGTATCTATTTATCTTTTGTTCAATAATTTAAGCACTTTCTTTCAAGTTTGAAAGAAAGTGCAAATGTACATAAATTTTTGAATATAAACGAAAAAAGGGAAAAATATTATCCTCATTTGGGACAAGCTCGACAGAGGCGGTTTCAAGGATTATAAATCAAAGCCCAGTGTCAGGAGATAGGACAGGCGGGAAAAATGCCCATCGGTGATATAGTAATTATATCCGACAGATTCATCGATATGCGAAAACTCATCATACTTCGATGTGGAGGCCAGCGATTTCTTGTACATGACGGTAACACCGGCAAAAAGTGTTTCGGTGAAATAATACTGGGCGCCCAATCGTCCGTAGACGCTGAAGTCTATGTCGAAGGGCATGTCAGTCTTGACATCATGCCACTCGTTTATATTGGGATCATTATACAGTTGCCCGTTCGTGACGCGATAGGCTTCACCGCGGTGCTGACGAGAGAATTGCAGGTCGGCGCCGATACCCAGTCCACCTGTCAGGACAAGGCGATCCAACGGAAGATATTCGATATCCCAGCCCATGCCGATAAACAAGGACTTCGTTTTCCTTCCAAAACGATAATTGTAGTTGTTGTTTCCTATAGTTGTGCCCGGGAAATAGCCCATCCATTCATATTGGCTGTATTGAAAAGTAAAGCCAAACGCATGGTTGATTGAAGTGGATGAATTGCCATGAGCCTGAATAACCATCATAAAACTGGGTTTGGTTTCAAACTCTGCAGATTCCGCCTCGACAGTTCGTTCCTCATACCCGTAGCCATAGCCCACAATCGGTTTGCCATAGGTGGAGACAGCTCCAAATCCGAGCCATATTTTACCACCGCCAATTCCAGGAGTGCTAAGCGATGTGTAAAATTGCGCGTAAGAAGAAAATGCCAACGAAAGAAAGGATAGAAGTAATATTTTTTTCATGGTTCTTGAAGATATTAATTGTTTAACATGATTTTAAAATTTCAAAAGAAAGGTTGCTGTATCCATCCATTACAACAAGGGAGGAATCAATGATAAATTGTGATGAAGCGCCCGTTGCCGACAGGGACTTGATGCGGCTGGGGTGTCCGCTCTGGAACAACAACATTGACATTGCTGCCGCTATTGTCCTTGTCGTTTTTATTCAAAGAAAATTTACGTTTTTTCTTAGCGGGTTTCTTTGATTCGCCGCGGAGGGCTTTACGGTCACTGTCTTCGTTCTGTTTGATGTCCGCATCCTTCATCATTTTTCGATCGGGATAGTCGGGTATTATGTGCGGATCGGAATTACTGTCGGCCGGGAGATCTTTGGGTTTCGGTGACACTTCCTCGTTGTCTGCCATCATGCCGCCAGCCGAGTCGCTGGTGTGTGACAGAATGGTCGCATTATTGATTTCGTTGTTGACGAGGGTTTGATGTTGATATTCCATTTCAGGTCGCGGCAGTTCAAAAGCCATCTGACCCCCCTCCTGTTTCCATTCCAATGCCGGGGTCATAGGCAGCAGCGAGTCTGGCCGTTGCGGATCGACCGACACAGTATCACCCGTCGAAACATCCGCGACAGGTGAGACGCCCGGTCCAGATTTGGACGACTGCTGAAGGAAAAACCACCCTGTCAACCCCATGGTCACCAACAACAGAACCGAAGCCGCATAGCGCCAAACAGGATGCTGCAACGGACGTCGCACCGGTTGAGACAACGGTACAAAAGGCGCCCTCCGTTGAGGCTCGCTGTCGTGCTGTTCCAGCAAGGAACGCAGCTCGTCGGAAGTCGGGAGTTCGACCGACTCCAACGATTTCTCCAGTTTCCGATATTTTTGCACTAAATCCATTAATCCATCCTTTTGTCTCATAATCGTATCCCCCTTCCTTCACCATTGACTATTTTTCTGATTTTCTTCTTGATGCGCGTAATTCGAACTGCCACATTCCCCGGACGAAGTCCTACCACCTGTCCTATTTCTTCGTTATCAAAGCCCTCCATCCACATCACAAAGAGGTCTCGATCCTCCGGAGGGAGAAGCGTCAAAGCTTCCCTTACATCGTCGAGCAGACGTTCTGTTTCATCAGCAACACCGCGTTCCGGCATCTCGTCAATGCATACCGAACTCATTTCCACACGATGGCTTCGCATATAATTCAGCATTGTATAACGCGTGACCGAATAGATCCAGGTCGATATCTTGCTGTTGCCCTTGAATGTATCATACGACTCCCACAAGGCGCATACCGCGTCCTGGTACAGGTCCCTTAAATCGGCACGGCCACAATTGGTGTACATGGCGCAGACTCTCAAAATCAGACGCTCATGCTCCTTGATCATGGCAACAAAACGGTCCTGTTTTTCTTTGTGTGTCATTTGTTACGAATGCCGAATTTATAATCTTTCTTACAATCAAATAACAATAAATAATACGTATTATTGTTTTTCCGGGATAAATGTTTTAACTCGTATGTCCTAGTAGTAACATTTTTGGAGGAAAATTTACAAACTCAAAAATTTTTTTTTTAATAGGATGTAAATTATCGGTCCGAATTGTTACGTATATCATCAAAAAATAGTATCTTTGCACTTTACACTCTGAACAGGAAAAAGAGACGATCGACACTAACTAATTCTATATGAAAAAAATATTATTAATTTTAACATCTTTTATTCTTTTCACAAATCTGGGAGCTCAGAACGTCATTCCATCATGGCTCGGGAATTACAGTTTGGATCATTTCGACGGTTTGAAGTCCGAAGGACCCGTGCCATCCGATCTACGACTCAACCTCGACGAACTTTACACGCTCGACAAACAACGTGTACGCGACTATACCGACGGCAAGCTTCCAAACAGCGACAAAGTGCTCTCCGCCTCATACCATATCAACAAATTGATGGCATCCGGCCGTATTCTGTATGGCGATCCTTTGACACGCATGGTGGAACGCATTGCCGACACTCTGTTGAAAGACTCTCCTACCCTTCGCAAGGAGTTGCGTTTCTATACCATTAAATCGCCCGAGGTTAATGCTTTTGCCACAGGGCAGGGCATGGTGTTTGTATGTACCGGCCTTATTGCGCAGGTGCAGGACGAAGCCCAACTGGCTTTCGTCATCAGCCACGAAATCATCCATTATTTGCGGAAACATAGTCTCGAACATATCACGCGGGGCAAACACGACAGCGACGATATCGAGGCTGAAACCCGTGAGATGCGTGACTTCATCAAATTCCATAACCGATCACGCGAAATGGAGAGCGAAGCCGACAGTCTGGGTCTCACCATGTTTTATCTCAACAGTCCTTACACCAAAGACGTGACCGAGGGGTTCTTCGACGTGCTTCAATACAGCTACCTGCCCTTTGACGAGATACCTTTCGACTCCACTTTCTTCAACACCCCCTACTTCAAGATGCCGTCGGAGTATTTTCTTGACGAAGTGGCACCCATTACGGCGCGCGACGACTATGAAGACTCCTTGAGTACACATCCCAATATTCTGAAACGGCGCACCCGCACCGCAGCCATTGTCGGCGATTTGAAGGGCGGTGTACACTACCTGATGACAACACGCGAGGAATTCGATTTCATACGCTCACTAGCCCGTATGGAGTGTGTCCGCCAGGATTTGATTCATGCAGAATACGCACGCGCTTTCTACGACTGCTACCTGCTGCATCGTACACTGCCCAACAGCAGCTATGTCAATCGTGCGATGTGTCAATCGCTCTACGGCCTCTCTAAACACAAAACCTATGCCAACAACAGCAGCGCCGTAGGCGACTACAAAGAGTTTGAAGGAGAAGTGCAGCAAAGCTACTATTTCTTCCGCAAAGTAAAACGCGAAGAACTTGCACTCCTCACAGCCCATTCGCTCTATACCATGCACAAACAATATCCCGATGATGAACAGATTGAAGAGATGTGCAGTGATATCTTTGCCGACCTGTATGAAAAGTACAATTTCACCACAAACTCGTTTTTCAGTTCTGCCGACACAACATCTGCAGACACCGCGAACAACGTCAACGACTCAAAGTACCAACGACTGAAAAAAAAGAAAAAAAGCCAGCAGATTCGCAACACGCGTGCCTACGCCTTTACCGACCTGTTTTTGAGTGACCCGGCATTTGAACTATACCTGAACAACCATTTACGCAATCACAAAACAACCGACAACACCTTCACGCCCAACGAGAGACAGATCATATACAACCCTGGCTACATGGTATTCAATCGCCATAAATGGGAAATCGATTACAAGAAATCATACCACAACGAAGCAAATCTTTTTGACCAGATAGCAGTAGCCGCATCGGCGAACGGCATCGCTTCAGAGGATTTCTCCGACCAGAGCCTTCACAACACAACCACAGCGGATCGGTACAACGAATATGTCGACATTGTGGAGTGGGTTACCGAATACTGGAATACCGAGGGCGATTTCGACATGCTCAACAGCATGCAGCCTGCTATGGAACGCATCAGCAGGAAATACAACGCCAATAGTATCAACATGACCAAGGTGTTCAATATAAACCACCTGGGGCGCAAAGTGAATGGGAATGCGCTATACATGCTGTTGTTACCCCCGCTAATCCCTGCCTTTATAGAGTCTCTGGCCTCGGCAACCGAGATTACCGTGGTGCAGTCCACACAAATTGATGCTCATACAGGACACACCTTGAAGAAAAACACACATACCTACAACTACAGCGATGAGGATGCACGTGTCACCAATGCCATTTACCGACACTATTGCACCTCCATCGACTCAACACACCAAAACACAGGCTTTTTAGGTTCACGCTTTATGGCAACTGCAACAGGGACACTCGGATTGGGAAGCGAGAATATAGAATGGACCTCCTTCCCCCGGCGTTCCGTCATCGGAATAGGAGTCCTCCTCTGCGCCGATTATTCTTTCAGCAACAAAAGCATGCTGGAACTCTCGCTGGGATACATCCCCATGAGCTATAACGAGACTGTAAACAGCGATTTCTACAGCGCCTTTATCAACTATCGTGCCACCTTGAAAAACGACATTGCACCTTACGGACGTTCATTTGCCATAGGACTCGGTATTGCCGACTATAGACTGCCCGAAATGATTGACGGATATAAGCAGCACACACCGTTTCTCGGAGCGCACCTCGACATCAGCCGCAACTACATGATCTCAAATCATTTTACACTTGGATACACCTTGCAGTACAATATCTTCCTCAACACCACAATGGACTTTGACAGCAGACTCACCCACCAAGTATTTCTCCACAATATATTCCGCATTGGACTCACCCTTGGATTTATCCCCCACCTCTAGGGTTCTCCAGTAAAGGTTTAAGATTATAGATTACAAGCTATTCGGTTAAAGGTTTGATTCTATGGTCGAACACCTTCAAAGTAAGAAGCAGAAAGAAACATTGGTTTCATTCCACAATCAGCAAAACAAACAATCATATCGTTACTTTAGTATCACCAATTTACAATACAATATTATGACACGGAAATTAATACTTTTCAGTCTGTCCATGATGCTGACGGGCGCTCTTTGGGCCCAGCAATGGCAACTCAACGCCGGTGCCGAGTCCGAAACATTGAAACTCAAACGGAATGACGTCTCCCATCTCAGCATTGTCGGCGGCAATGACAATCAAATCTACCTGTTGCGACATGACCAAAAAACAGACAAAGACATTCTGGTGTCTTACAACAACGATCTGAACGAATTATGTCGCACCGAATTGGATAACGGCAAAGATGTAACTTACTATAAAGGGTTTCTCAATGAAAGCTCCATCGATTTACTCGTCTCTACACAGAACGGCAACCGGTTTGACTTGTACCGCGAACGCTACGATCCCAAGACACTCAAACCCGTCGGCAGCCGCTCCGAACTGTATTCCATCAACCACAAGGACAGCAAAAAAATGGAGAAAGCATTTCTTTCCTCAGCTTCAGGCGAATGGGTCTGTGCCCTGTTTGTCATTCCGGAACAAGAGTCAGCAGAAGCACGTGTCAATCTGTACGACACCGAATTGGAAGAAATGTGGAACATGGATGTCACCCTTGACGGAATCAACGACATCTTTGTCAGCGACAGCGGAGAGGTTGTTTTTATCAATTATTTCACCTTCCCCGACGAGGAAAAAACGACCTTCAACATTACCATTCTTGACGGGGAAAAAGAACAGATATACGAATACAGTAAATTAGTCGACAGCATCCTGCGCATTGATATCGTCAAATACGACAACGGAAAAATCTATTGCACCGGTTTGATAAAAGGAGAGCGTCAGGACCATACCAAAAACTGGGCAAGAGGATACTTCTCTATTGTTTTTGACATCCCCAGCAAGAAGATAGTCCACTATGAGAAACAAGACTTCACCCAAGCCGACATCTGCCGATTATGCAATGTGCCCGACCGTAGCAAACTGAAAGTATTGAGCACAGACAAACTCACCTTCGGGGCTTCGGCCTATGACAGTGAGGGTGCGTTGATTGTTTACGAACGCTATTACAACCTGCTGATCAACGGTCTGCATACCCAAACAGAATTCGGCGGACTCTTGTGTCTGCGAATCGACAATGAGGGGCATATCGCAAGCCATCCCATTGTACGTCGTCAACTCGTCAGTACACCTGACTTGATTCGCAATGTATACACCACGATTTTTGAATCACGTGGAACACTTTTTGTCGCCACACTTGACAATCCTCAAAATATAGACCTTGCTCCCGAAAAGCCATGCAAAGTTGCCGATTTCAGCAAATCACACACCTCACTGCTGTTTTTCACAGTCAGCGAGTCGGGCAGCATCCACCGCCAGTATCTGGAGCGTCCGGTCAAGGGAATTAATCTCACCGCACCTTTCAAACTGCGCGACAATGAATATCTGATGTTTTTCTCATCAAGTTTCAAGTCCTGTTCTGCCCGATTGGTTCCCGGACGCGCCAAAGGATTATAGCATCTTGATGTTTTTTTGAAAAAAATGTTCACCTACTCTGTAAAAAAAGACCGAATTGTGTTACATATAGGTGAAATCAATTTTATTCATTAACCTATAACATTAATCAACAATGAGCAATTTCAGAAAAACAACATGGATGCTGTGTGCTGCTACAGCCCTATTGTGCGGTATTGGACTGATGGCCGCCTGCGAAAAAGATGACACAAAACCATCGGCACACAAATTCACCGAAAAACAGCAGGAAGTCCTGAACATACTTCACGGCCGATGGCAGGGTGATATCGAGCCTTCTGAATATCTTGAATTCACAAAACAATTCGACACCAATGTGGTTGTATACAAACACACCGAAGAATTTGGCCAAGTAGAGGATTACCAGTATCAAGGAACCGTTATTCACAATGGCACTACATACAACTATTACGTCACTGAAACTGCGGAATACCTGTACCTATACGAACCCGAAAGAGGCGTACTAGTCATTGCACCCGTTTTGGAGGTGCTAGACGACACCCATTTCCGACTTTTGTACAATCTTTACAGTAACGTTTGGGTAACTTACCAAAAAGTGTAAGCTTTTCCCATTCCTTTTGACGGCGTTTACTCATGGTAATCGCCGTCTTTCCATTGGAACCGGACCGTTTCCGGCACCATGTACTTGCCAATTTTGTAGTCAATGTTAGCTTTGTGGGCCTGACTGAGCTGGTGGCGGCGGCGCACACGGTACATCTTGCCGTCCTTGATGAAATGTGCGCCCGTCTGGTGGAAACGGAAAGGGATATCCTTTGCCACGCACTGCTCTCGGAGGGCAAGCACCCAATCGTAATCGCACGGCCTCGCGTCGACGCCCGACTCGCCTCCTACCGATACCTCCTCTATCGTCTCGTCCAGATAAGGCGTCAGGTCTATAGCTGTCAGCAGCGGCGAAGCGATGATGGCCTTGTGGCGGATAGGCAGCGAGCGGAAAATAGGCATACGGTAGTCGACCATCGCCTGATTCTCCACCGTGCAGCCCACAATAACGTTGGGGTAGCCGTCGCCCCAATCGTCGGGCATACACTGCATGAAGCGGTCGATGCGCTTGGTGAAGAAGAAAAAACAGAGGTCGCTCCGAAGCCGCATCATCTCCCAGCATTCGGGGCGCCACGCGTCGGCGTCCTCGAGCAGGAAGTCGGAGGTGAAGCATGTGAAGACTACTTTGCCGCTCTCTATCTTCCACGATTTGTCGCGCTTATGTTTAACAGGCAGATTGAAATTGCCCGTCTTGCGACACAGGCTGCTTGCAATCTCGCTGCCATACATCTCGTCCTGCCGGTAGACATAGCAGTACTTGCACCCAGGGCTTATCTTGGTACACCCGTGCCATGGGTTCCAGTCGGCGTATATTTCCCAATGCTCGGACATGATTATATTGCGAAAATTGTATCCTGAAGTCTATCAAGAAACTGCGCGGCATGACCACCGTCCATCTGCACATGGTGAAACTGGAAGGATATGGGCAGTGTTGTGCGGAGCCATCCTTTGCGGTATTTTCCCCATGAAACAAAAGGATTGCTGAATTCATCTGTATATTGGTTTACAATGCAGTCAAGTTCCGTGGCCGTCATCGCCGAGGTTCCAATCACCATCGCATCCTCGACGAAAAAACTTTGGCATTTCTCGCTTGCCTTTTGGGTCAATGCCAGATAGTCCGTGCCAAATCGCTCCAAATCATCGGAGTAAGGGATGTCGCACGAATTGATGCCGCCTTCTTTGTTGTTCACAATCACGTTGACGGCCAACTGATCAAACTTATAGAACTTGCCATGCTCTGGCAGCAGGTAGAACTCCTCCATCCGGCTGGCAGCCTTACCGATACACCAGCACAGGGACATGTTGAATTTCAAACATTTCCTATAGCTAAACCTTACAAGTCGTGTTACGTCGAAAGTCTTGGTGACAGTGACCATCGGCATGGGCGACGACATCCACAACTCAAAAGCTCGTGCACGACTTGTATCTTGGGGATCGATTTCTTGTTTCATTTCTCCACTGTTATGAATAGTTTACAACTGCTAAAAGCAAGACACGGGTAAGTTCCTCTACCCTCCGGCAATCAGATGGTTTCTCCAATCTAATCGTCATTGTCTGATTATCATAAAAACAGTCCAGTGAAATCAATTCACCGGACTGTTACTTTTCCTGTCTTATGGAATACTACTTCTCAAGCAGTTTGTTGTCAGAACCGAGGACATTCACAATCTTGTGGATGTACATCTTCTTCATGCTCTCACGGGCGGGTTTCAGATACTGACGCGGGTCGAAATGGTCAGGATGCTCAGCCATGTGTTTGCGAATGGCGGCGGTCATAGCCAAACGACTGTCGCTGTCGATGTTGATCTTACAAACGGCGCTCTTGGCAGCCTTGCGGAGCTGCTCTTCGGGAATACCCACAGCGGCTTTCAGGCAGCCACCGTTGGCGTTGATGGTGTCGACCTCGTCCTGAGGAACAGAGCTGGAGCCGTGAAGCACGATGGGGAATCCGGGCAGTTTTTTCTCGATGGCTTCGAGTACGTCGAATGCCAAGGGAGGAGGAAGCAGACGTCCGGTCTTCGGGTCGACGGTGCACTGCTCGGGTTTGAACTTGTAGGCGCCGTGGCTGGTGCCGATGCTGATGGCCAGCGAGTCGCAACCGGTGCGGGTGGCGAAGTCGAT
>JAEEGL017375311.1_pt1 | contig 10745 bp, 9 predicted proteins | sample 9134231 | NCBI WGS metagenome assembly JAEEGL01 (sample SAMN16246548, study PRJNA631951) | gut metagenome | biome: gut microbiome; feature: rumen; material: fiber-attached | host: Bos | place: Iran: Karaj | collected 2018-10 | reverse complement strand
CTATTTTCAAGCACTATGGAGGTATCAGGTGACTATCGGAATGACTGTGCTTATCGCCATCATAGCTGCGGTGGTGGGAGCCTTGGGAGGTTTTTTTGGCTTTAGAGGCTGGGACGCCATGCGTAACGGCTCTTTGCAAGAACGTAAAGAGACACTGCGCCGCGAAGCTGAACTTGAACGCGACAATCTTCTAAAAGAGGCCGAAGCCAAAGCTAAAGAACAGGCTTTAAATGCGCGCAATGAATTTGAGCGCGAGGCCAGAAAGCGCCGTGAAGAATACACTAAAAACGATAAGCGCATTCGGCAAAAAGAAGTTACAATAGATAAGAAAAACGAGCAATTAGAGCATCGTGAGCAAGAGCTCAAGAAAAAAGAGCAAGCTCTTAATGTGCGCGAAAGCAAAATAGAAAAAGACGAGCAGACCATCAGTTTTATGACCGACCAGGTGCAAAATAAACTGGAAGAGGTCTCCGGTCTTTCCCGCGAGGAAGCGCGGCGCCGCCTGATGGCCAATTTGGAAGAATCGGCGCGTATTGAGGCTGCCAAATCCATCCGCCTCATCGAAAAAGAGGCAGCCGAAGAAGCTCATCAGCGGGCACACATGGTTATTGCTTCGGCTATGCAGCGTCTCGCCGGTGAATATGTAGCCGAAAAAACAGTGAGTGTCGTGGACCTGCCCTCCGATGAAATGAAGGGGCGCATCATCGGCCGCGAAGGCCGCAATATCAGAGCTTTAGAAGCGGCTACTGGTGTGGATATTATCATCGACGATACTCCGGAAGCGGTTATTCTTTCCTGCTTTAACCCTATCCGCCGCGAAATTGGCAAGCTCTCTTTGGAACGGCTCATCAGTGATGGGCGTATTCACCCGGCGCGCATTGAAGAGGTGGTGCAAAAGGTTACCTCTGAGATGGCGCTCAATATCCAAAAAGCCGGCGAGCAGGCCACTTTTGAGCTGGGTCTCCACGGTTTGCATCCGGAAATTGTAAAGCATATCGGCAAGTTAAAATATCGCGTTACCGATGGGCAAAACCAATTGCAACACGCTATTGAAACTGGCTTCATTGCCGGTATGCTGGCAGCAGAACTCGGCCTTAAAGTCAAATTTGCCCGCCGGGCCGGCCTCTTGCACGATATCGGCAAAGCCGTTGATCAGGAAATTGAGGGCCCACACTATGCCGTTGGCGCCGAGCTGCTTAAGCGCTACGGCGAGCGGCCGGAAATTGTCCACGCTGTAAGATGTCACCATGAGGCGCTGGAATACAGCTCACCGCTCGATGTCATTGTGCAAGCGGCTGATGAGCTCAGCAAAAATCGCCCGGGAGCCAAAAAAGAAGCTATTGATACCTATATTCGCCGCTTGGAAGATGTGGAAAAAGTGGCCTCAAGCTTTGCCGGCGTTAGCAAGAGCTATGCCATTCAAGCCGGCCGCGAAGTGCGGGTTATGGTTGATTTCAATGAAATCGACGATGACAAAATGTTTATTATTTGCAAAGACATAGCCAAAAAGATTGAAGAAGATCTCACCTATCCCGGGCAAATCAGAATTACTGTTATCCGCGAATCGAGAGCCATGGAACTGGCCAAATAAGGGTGCCACATGCCGGCCTGTTATCACATTATTCCCGTTTGGCCGCTCGGCGCTAATTGTACCATTTTGCACGATGCTGAGACCAAGCGGGCCATAGTGGTTGACCCAGGCGGCGATGCTCCGGCAATATTGAGCTATCTTACTGAAAATAAGCTGCTTTTAGATAGCATTTGGCTCACGCACGGCCACTATGATCACCTCTCGGCGCTGGCCGATTTTCCGCCGCAAAATGTGCCACTCTATTTGGGAGAGGAAGATTTCGAGCTTTTTAATAACATAAATATTCAGGCCAACCAATTTGGCCTGCCGCCCATTAATATGGCTTGGCGCCCTACTCCGCCGCCGGCCAAATATGAGCTTTCCTCCCTAAAGCTGGAAATAATGGCAACACCCGGCCACACCATGGGCGGCATTGCTATTATTCTGCGCGAAGAAAAACTTATTATTGCCGGTGATACCCTTTTTGCCGGTGGCGTAGGCCGCACCGACCTGCCTGGCGGTAATTCGCGTATGCTCCGAGAATCACTGGATAAATTATTCAATCTGCCAGCCGATTTTACTGTCATTACCGGCCACGGCGAGCTCACCACCATCGGGCGCGAAAAATCCTTCCGGGGAATTTAATAATGCGTGCCCACCACCTCTTGCCCAAAATTGCCGCCATCACCTATATTCTATTTGCTCTCGCCATCATGATTCTGCCGTTTCTGCATCCTGATGACGCAGAAGCAGACCATCAGGAAAACCGCACTTTGGCCAAAATGCCGCAAAAGTTTAGCGAAAACTTTGGCCGAGAGTTCGACGCTTGGCTTTCCGACCATTTTTTTATGCGCAAAGAGCTTGTTGCCCTCCATGACAGTCTCAAAGCATTAAATGTTTATTACCAAAACAGCAAAGCCTTTGTCGGCCGCGATGGCTGGATGTTTGCCAAAAACGAACCAGACCCAAGTCAGTTAAGCAACGCGACTCTGGAAAAAATCGATAATAATATAGCCTGGTTTAAAGATTATTGTGATAAAGAAGGTTTCAAGTGCTATATCATGGTGTTGCCTCGTAAAATAGAATTTGCCCAAAACCAGTTTTTTAATATCGTAGATAGCGACGGCACCAATCAGATAATTGAAAAATCCGGCCACCTTTTGCCCATTATTTTTCCTCACACAGAAATGATGGCGGCCAATGAAAAAGATTTGGTTTATTTTAAACCTGATCACCACTGGACAGATTGGGGGGCATACACTGGTTATCAGGCCATTATGAAGCGTATTAAGCTGGATTTTCCGGAACTTGAACTATGTAATGAAAGTGCTTTTTCCATATTTTACAGAGAGAAAGTGCGTGGTGAAATAAACCGCGCCTTTTGGAAAGGTCACACCTGCAAGGCGTTGAATTTACCGGAAAATCAGTGTATCGGTAGTCATACGAAATATAGGTTCTACAATTTTAAAGGAGAGAAAAATCTAAAAGTAAAAAAGTATAATGGCAATAGCCGCGCCATTGTTAATCCCTATGCCAAAAACAATTTAAAAGTGGCCCTTATCGGCAATTCCATGGAAGAAAATCTGGCGCCTTTTTTTGCTTGCACCTTCGCAGAAACCCATAAAATCCGCTCCAATGATAATGGACAGCGGAATTTAAAAATTTCCCGCTGGAAAAAAGAGCTTAGCGAGTACCAACCGGATATTTTAATTCTGCTAACTCATTCATATCGCAAAAGCGAACTTGCAACTATAATGGAGTAATCTAATGCTATTCTCCTCAGTTACCTTCTTATTCGCATTTTTGCCAATATTATTCATTCTTTACTTGTTGTGCCCAGCCAAAGGGCGAAATATTTTGCTGCTTTTAGCCAGTATCTTTTTTTACGCCTGGGGTGAGCCGCGCTATGTTTTTATCATGCTGGCCACCATCATCATCAATTACTTTGGCGCCCTGGCTATTAATAAATGGCACGCCCAAAGAACGCTGATTCTGGTTCTCTCCATTATTCTTGATCTTAGTTTTCTATTTTATTTCAAATACTTTAATTTTCTTATCGAGAATATTAACCTCCTTTTTAAAAGCCACATCGACCCGCTCTCCATCGTCATGCCCATCGGCATATCTTTTTACACCTTCCAGGCCATGTCTTACCTGATAGATGTATATAGAGGCGATATTAAAGTGCAAAAAAACATATTAAAACTGGCACTTTATGTCACTCTCTTTCCGCAGCTGGTGGCCGGGCCGATTGTTAAATATCGCGATATTGCCGCCGAACTGGAAAAGCGCGAGCTCTCCCTTGAAAGAATTGCTTACGGTTTTCGCCGCTTTACCATCGGCCTAGCCAAAAAAGTGCTTTTGGCCAATACCTTGGGCGAAGTGGCCGACAAAATATTTAATCAGCCGGTGCTTAATTTTGATACCCCAACGGCCTGGCTGGGCGCCGTCTGCTATTCTTTGCAATTATTTTATGATTTCAGCGGCTATTCCGATATGGCCATCGGCCTGGGAGCCATCTTCGGCTTCACCTTTAAAGAAAACTTTAATTACCCCTATATATCTAAATCAATTACAGAATTTTGGCGCCGCTGGCATATTTCGCTCTCCAGCTGGTTTAAGGAATACCTCTATATTCCCCTGGGCGGCAGCCGGGTGAGCAAATGGCGCAATGCTTTGAATATTATTATTGTTTTCTTTGTCACTGGTCTGTGGCACGGCGCCGCCTGGAATTTTATCATTTGGGGCCTCTGGCACGGCATATTTAATTTAATGGAAAAGCTCACCGGCATAGTCAAAAAAGAGCATAACCTGCCCTTTACCATCTTCCAGCACCTTTATACTATTTTGGCTTTTGTCATCGGCTGGGTGATGTTCCGCGCCGATACTTCTTACTATGGCCTGCAATATATTGCCAGAATGTTTGGCCTCTATGAAAAGAGCATCCCAAAATTTCAATTTTCTTATTACATCGATCGGGTGGAAATAGCTGTTTTTGCTTTGGCAATTCTCTTTTGCTTCCCCATTTTAAAGAATTTTTTGCTGAATGCTTATAAGCGGGTTTCTACGCAAATAATCTGCGATATCTTGCTTTTGGGCCTACTGGTTGTTTCTATTTCCTTCGTGGCTGCTTCCACTTATAACCCATTTATTTATTTTAGATTTTGAGTTTTTAATGAAAAAATGGTTCACTATTACTTACATAATAATTGTCATCTTTACTCTGCTTTTCCCCATGATAAAAATTGACCGGGGCGATAAGTCGGAAAGTGAAAATCGCCCACTTGCCAAATCACCGCACTTATATATAGCTGGTCACTTCAATGAAAAATTCGGCAGTGAATTTGATAAATGGCTTTCAGACCGCTTTTTTCTGCGCGAAAAGCTCATCAAAATTCACGCTAATTTCAAAGCTCAAAATACTTTTGTTTCCAACAAAAAGGCTTTCGCCGGCCTTAACGGTTGGCTCTTTTCCAAAGCTGAAATTAACGATGCTCCCTGTTACACCGAACGCGAGCTTGAAATTTTCAAAAAGAATATCAGATATTTAAAGGAATTTTGTGCAACAAACAACATAAAATGTTACATAGAAATTGTGCCTAGGAGAGAGGATTATGCTGGTCCCCAATCTTTTAGAATGCCCGGGCCGGATAAAGCCCTAGACTTAAAACGAGAGCTTGATCCTATTGTCCCGGTAATCTTTCCGCAAAAAGAGCTTCATGAGGCCGATAAAAAAGATTTTGTCTATTTTAAAACCGACCATCACTGGACAGAATGGGGAGCTTATATTGGTTATTTAGCCCTAATGGATCGTATCAAAAAAGATATTCCGACTCTCAAACCGGTATCTGAAGATTTATTTGAAATTTTTTATACTTCTACCGTGCGAGCTGGAGCCGGGCGCACATTTGGTGAAGGTTCCACTTGCAAATTGCTGAATTTAGATGAGAAAAAATGTCTTGACAAAAGTGTTACTTACAAAAATTACAAACTAAAAGATGAGGCTTCCTTGCAAAAAATTGATGTTGTTAAATTCATTTCGCAGCATCCGTTAAATCAGGAAAAAACGGTACTCATAGGTAACTCATTTTTGGAAAATTTCAGCACTTTTTGGGGGCCAACCTTCAGTGAAACCAGAATTTTCAGAGGCAATAATACCCGTGTTGACAATTTAAAGCTGGCTCGTTGGGAACAGGAAATCATTGATTATAAACCTGATATCTTAGTAATAATTATCAACTCCTGGTATACCTTTCAGCTAAAAACCATCGATCAACAACAGCGGCAATAATGCTTGTAAAAATGCGGCAAATTATGCTAGGAGGCAGCTTGTCTTATATTGTGTCGATATAAGATATTTTAAGGAGCCATTATGCAAGAACAAATACTTGCCCTGTTAAATAGCCTGCCCCCGGTTGTGAAAGAAAATCTGGCACTGGCTATTTGTATTATTGCTACCGTTATCGGTGGCTGTATCGCCATAAAATTTACTAAGAAAAAAGAGGCTTTACCAACTCCGCCCAAAGATGGATTAGAGGGACCAAAAACCGAAGAACCCAAAGCCGAGGAACCCAAAACCGAAGAACCCAAAGCCGAGGAACCCAAAGCCGAGGAACCCAAAGCTGAGGAGCCCAAAGCTGAGGAGCCCAAGGCAGAGGAGCCCAAAGCAGAAGAGCCCAAGGCAGAAGAGCCCAAAGCAGAGGAGCCCAAAGCAGAGGAGCCCAAAGCAGAGGAGCCCAAGGCAGAGGAGCCCAAAGCTGAGGAGCCCAAGGCAGAGGAGCCCAAGGCAGAGGAGCCCAAGGCAGAGGAGCCCAAGGCAGAAGAACCCAAGGCTGAGGAAACCAAGGCAGAGGAACCCAAAACAGAGGAGCCGACAGCCGAACAAATCGACGGCATGAAACGGGGCCTCGCCAAGACCCAAAGCGGCTTTATGGCTCGTTTAAATGCCGCACTATTTGGCAAAAAAGGCCTTTCGGCAGAATTATTAGAAGAGCTCGAAAGCATTCTTTATAGCGCTGATATCGGTGTGCGCACTGTTGACCATCTTTTGGAGGCCTTAAAGGCGCGCTATGCCAAGCAAAGCGGCAATGATGCCGAAGAGGTAAAAGAGAGCTTAAAAGATGAAATAATTACCCTTTTGGCACCTTCTCTAAATGCGCCGAAATCTCTGGCACGGCCCAACACCGCCCCAATTATATATATGTTTGTGGGCGTAAACGGTGTGGGCAAGACAACTACCATCGGCAAAATCGCCAGCCAGCTGATAAATGAGGGTAAAAGTGTTATGCTGGCCGCCGGCGATACATTCCGCGCCGCAGCCGCCGACCAGTTGCAAGTCTGGGCCGAACGCAATAACTGCCCGATTTTTAGAGGCAAAGAAGGCCAAGACCCGGCCAGTGTAATTTTTGGCGCGGCCAAACAGGCAGCTGCTGACCATATTGATTATCTTTTGGTTGATACAGCCGGCCGCCTGCACACCAAAACCAACCTCATGGAGGAGCTTAAAAAAGTGCACCGCGTATTAGGCAAAGCGCGGGAGGGCGCACCTGATGAAGTACTCCTGGTTGTCGATGCCACCACCGGCCAAAATGCTATTTTGCAGGCCAAAGAATTTAGCGCTGTTACCCCACTCAGCGGTATTATTTTAACCAAGCTGGACGGGACTTCAAAGGGCGGCGTAATTATTGGTATAAATGCTGAGCTAAATATCCCAATTCGCTATATAGGCGTGGGTGAAAAAATAACTGATTTACAACCATTTAACGCTAAAGCGTTTGTAAAAACGTTATTCGAATAGTTTTTATAGATATTTTATAATTAATGTGCTAGGAGTAGCTACAGGTTTGTTGCATACACGTTAATGTATGTAATCTTAATGAGGTGATTAAATGAATCTAAAGAATTTGGTCGAAGGTAGTTTTATCGCTGATTTGCTTCATGATGTTAGAAGGCAATTAACTGCCGACATTCATGAAGAATTAGAGAAATTGGAAGAAAGAATCGCTAAGCTCGAAAATGGTAACACCTCGGTGGCGCATAAAGACGAACCGGCTGGCGAAAACAATGAAAAATCAGGAAAAAAAGTTAAAGTTACCAAAGCCAAAGGCGGCAGAAGGCGGAAAGAGCCGGTGCCCTGCTCTGTAGAAGGTTGCGACAAGCCGTCAAGATGCAAAGGCCTTTGTTTATATCACTATCAAAAGATGAGAGCCCAAATTAAAAGCACCCAGGACGCTGCCCAACAAGATGCTCAGGATTCTGCGGAGAGCAAACAAGAGCGCCTGGAACAAATAAAGCCAATTATCCGCAGAAATAGCGAAGTTAGCGAAGCGGTAAATACTTCAAATGAGCCTGTGGTTGAAAACAACAGTGCAAACGATGAATTTACCCATCCTGGTCTGCGTCCCATCGTTTAATCTCACATATTAGTTTAATAGTGGAGGTACGATGTGCCAGTAAAAGGCTTTATTTTGGCCGCCGGTTTTGGAACCAGAATGCGGCCGATAACAGAAGAAATTCCTAAAGCACTGGTACCTGTATGCACGGTTCCTGCTATCCGCTTTTCTATAGAATTATTGAAAAGTGCTGATATTACCGATATTTTCATCAACACTCACTATCTTGGCGAGGCCCTTGAACGTGAGCTTGGCGATGGCAGCAAATATGGAGTAAATATCACCTATAGCCATGAAGATGTAATACTCGGTACCGGCGGTGCACTGAGAAAAGTTCTTTCCCAGCTTGAGGGACAAACTTTAGTGGTTGTAAATGCCGACACACTCATCTCCTGCCAATTAAAAGAGGCTTTGGCTTTCCATAAGGAGAAGAACAGCATTGCCACCATGGTTTTGCGTAATGATCCCAAACAAGCTTCTTATGGCTTAATTGAAATTGATTCCGATAGCCGGATTCAGCGCTTTTTGGGCGAATCGGCCCCAGGTGCTCAAAATAACGAATCTCTCAAAAAATATATGTTTACCGGCATCCACATTTTAGAGCCGCGTTTTTTGGAATATATCCCGCCGGAAATATCTGTTTGTATAAATCGCTATGCCTACCCTAAAGCCCTGCGCAATAACGAACCGCTTTACGGTTTTGTGAGCAGTGATCCCTGGCGCGATTTGGGGCAGCCTGACTTATATTATCAAACAAATATGGATATATTATCCAGGCGCCTCTCTTTTGACCATTTTGATCCGCTAAATTCCTTTGCTCACACTCCGGAAAAGAGTGTTGATAGCATTATTCGTATTGGCGAGAACGTGGTTTTAGGAGATGGTGCACTGCTCTCTCAGCCGGTGCTCATAGCCGATGGTTCAAAAATAGGCGAAGGCAGTCTCATTGGGCCAAACGTGATTATCGGCCGCGGAGTAACTATCGGCAAAGATTCTAAAATTCGCGATTCAATCATTTTAGACGGTGTCAAAATAGCTCCGCAAAGTACTTTTAAAGAATTTATTATCGGCAAAAATTATCAAATCGATTTAGCCGCTCTAAGACAAAAGCGGGAAACTTCTATTGAAGCGAATAATGAAATCAGCAGTTCTTAAATATGGCCTTTTTGCCCTCATTTTTCTCTACAGTACCACTCTTTTAGCCCAAAATAGCGCCGGAAACGATACCGGCACTCATCCTAAGCGGGTAAAAGTTACTATAGCCGGTTCCATAACCGCCTCTTTAAACAGAGTATTAGGCCAGGGCAACGGCGATGCTCTTTCGGCTCATGCCGGCCGTCTCACCATGTGGTGGCTCGATCTCAAGAAGGATGTTTTAAAGGGCGACACATTAGAGATACTCTATAAAAATGCCGAATTACCAGCGATTTATCAAATTCATGCTCTGCGTTATACCAGCCAAAAGAAGGAGCGGACATTTTCGGCCTTTTTATATAACGGCCATTTTTATGATGAAAATGGCCGTGAACTGGAACCGCGCCTCACTCATGCCCCGATAAAAAGCTATTTTCAAGTTACTGAGCGCATGAATATAGCCGGGAGAAACCACCATGGTGTGGATTTTAAGGCCGATGAGGGCACCGCGCTTTTTGCGCCCTATGACGGCATAGTTGAGCGCATTTGGACAGCTCCGGCCAATGGCAACAGCCTTAAAATCAAGCTGGATCACCAAAATCAGAAGGCCTATTATCTGCACCTCAGTAAAGTAGAACCTGGCCTAAAAGTGGGCATGAGAGTCAAAGCCGGGCAAAAGGTGGCCGAAGTTGGCAATACCGGCCGTTCCACCGCCGCTCACCTCCACTATGAGCTGCACGACAAAAACGAAAAAATAATTGACCCTTATTTAAATGATGAAATTTATTATCAAACTATTCCTGCTGCCTATGTGGAATCTTTTACTGAGTGGCGCAATTACTATCTGTCGCTCTTAAATGCCGGCAATAATTAATTTTCTCGCACTTTTCACCAAAAGTATGGTGAGCAGAAGGAAAATTTCCAATATAAAAATAGCAATATCGGGAAACAAAGAGAGCAGAAAAAGGTGCTTACTTCTTGGCCAGAATTTGGTCGGCCATTTGCAGAGCGTGGTATAATTCTTTCATAGAATCGCTGGATTTGGCCTTTTTGGCGGCAGCGGCCGAGGTGTGCTTATCCAGCTCATTTTGCTGCTTAACCAGCGCTTCTTTAGCCTCTACAAGCTTGGCTTCATGAGCGGCCAAAAGCTCATCACGCTCTTTAATGCTCTCTTGCAACTCGGCAACTTCACTCTCTCGAGCCAAGAGTTCATCATCGCGAGCTTGCAGCTCATTTTTGAGCTCCAGGAGAGCCGCTTTAAGTTTATCAATCAATTCCTCATTGGCCGCATGAGCCGCAGTGCTCTCTTCTTTAGCCGCATTTAGCTCATCCATTTGCTCTTGCTGCGAAGTTAGAGCCTCTTTCAGCTTGCCAATGGCTTCATCGCGCACGGCTATGGCGCTATCGGCCTCTTCTTTAGCCGCATTTAGCTCATCCATTTGCTCTTGCTGCGAAGTTAGAGCCTCTTTCAGCTTGCCGATGGCTTCATCACGCACTTCAAGAGCACTTTCCAGCTCTTCTTTACTGGCAGAGAGTTCATTAAACTGCTCTTCCTGCGCAGTTATTGCCTCTTTCAGCTTGCCGATGGCTTCATCGCGCACGGCTATGGCGCTATCGGCCTCTTCTTTAGCCGCATTTAGCTCATCCAT
>JAEEGL017370646.1_pt1 | contig 10745 bp, 9 predicted proteins | sample 9134231 | NCBI WGS metagenome assembly JAEEGL01 (sample SAMN16246548, study PRJNA631951) | gut metagenome | biome: gut microbiome; feature: rumen; material: fiber-attached | host: Bos | place: Iran: Karaj | collected 2018-10 | reverse complement strand
CCACGGTGCTCTCCTGGCCCTACGGCATCCCGGAGCTGATTTCGTGCGTCGTTGTGGTGCTGCTGCACGTCTGGCGCAAAAACACGCTTTTGAGCATCGGCGTCGGCACTGCGTGCTATATGGTGCTGATTCAGCTCGTGTTCAAATCTTAACATGCAAGACAAGGATCCCCCGGCTCGCCGGGGGATCCTGTTCGGTTGATGGTGTTGTTTCTCATGCATCCACGCAGATCAGCTCGTATTCGCGTGAACCGAAGCCCAGCGCGGCAGCCGCCTCGATCGTGTGGATGCCGTGGCGCGATTCCACGCGCTCCAGAAAATGCGCCTGTCCCGGGTCGTTCTTCGCGGCGTAGACCAGATCGATGCAGGCCTGGTCGATCGCAACGGGATCGAGCGAAGCGAGCACGCCGACGTCCGCCATGCAGGGGTCTTCCGCCACAGCGCAGCAGTCGCAGTCGACGGAAAGATTCTTCATCACGTTGATATAGGCCGCCTTGCCGCCAAAGTACTGAACAACGGCGGATGCAGCGTCGGCCATGCTTTCGAGAAAGCGGTCCTGCGGCGGCAGATCGGACCAGACCGCACGCTGATCCTTGGTTTTGCCCGCGGAATGGATCCACGCCTTGCCCTCGCTCGACGCGCAGCCGATGGAAAGCTGCTTGAGCGCGCCGCCGAAGCCGCCCATCGGGTGCCCCTTGAAGTGCGAAAGCACCAGAAGGGAATCGTAGTTTGCCAGATTTTTGCCCACAAAGTCCTCTTTCAGCACGTGGCCGTGCGCCACGGGCAGCACCAGATCGGGGCCGGTTTCATCCAGCAGATCCACCGTGAAGGACTGCTCCCAGCCGTGGTCGTGCAGCAGCTTTTTGTGTTTTTCGCTGCTGTTGCGCGCACCCGGATAGGCGGTGTTGCATTCCGCAACCGTGCCGCCGATGCGGTCGATCAGCGGCTGCCAGAAGTCCGGCTTCAAAAAGTTCTGGTTCCCCTCTTCGCCGGAATGGAGCTTGACGGCGATTTTGCCGCCGAGCGGCGCGCAGACGCGCTCATAGAGCGCCGACACCGATTCCGGCGTGATCACAGACGTAAAGTATACAATCGGTTTTTTCATCAGGATTCATCCTTTCCGCAGCGGTTATTCCGCTGCAGGCGCTTCGGCGGGAAGTCCGGTTTGTTTCGGCTTTTCCGCCGGCCGCAGCCGCGGGAACGCGCGATAGACCGCCATCACCAGCACGGGCACCACAAGCAGCTGCAGCGCGACGGCGGGCACGGCGTTGACAAAGCCGTTGGTCAAAAAGAGCTTCAGCGTGAACGGGTCGCCGCCCAAACCTGCCAAGGCCGTGCGCGACAGGCCCCAGACAAGCCGTCCGAGCAGCATGGCAGCAATCAGCGACACATAGATATAGCCGGCGCGTTTCGGCAGCAAACGATAGAGCAGACCGGTGACAAGACCGTAGGTGGCCAATTCAAACGCCATGCCGATCGCGTTCGGGAACATGGCCGGCATATGGAACAAAAACGAGCGCATCAGCGGCGCGATGACGCCGACCGCAAGGCCGTACCACGGGCCGCAGAAAAAGCCGCACAGCATCACGGGCAGATGCATCAGCGACACCTTGTTGGCGATCTGCTGGACCTGGCCGGTCAAAAACGGCAGTACCATGCAGAACGCGAGCATCAGCGCGGCGATCGTCAGCCGCAGCAAGCGGTTATCCTGTTTTGATTGCATATGAATCACCCTCCATCGTTTGTTCCGGTTTCATGTTACAACAGTGTTTTCAGCTGCTCCACCGCTTCCTTCACCAGCTCGCTCATGGTGGCGTCTTTGACGCCGACGACCCGGTTGTTGCAGCGGTTCAGCGGCAGCAGGAGCTTGACCGCAGGGCTTTGCCCGATGGCAACCGCCATCTTCGGCGTAATCTCGCCAAGCAGCGAATCCGCCGAAAGAATTCCGATGGAGCCGAGGATCACGTCTGCGTCGCGGCACGCGACAAGCACCGGGTTTTCGCCGGTCGCCCCCTGCGACGCTCCGGCTTTGAGCATGGAAGAAGTGGCAATGGCGTTGGTGCCGATCGCAATCAGCTCCAGATCCGGGGCCTCCTTGCGGATCGCCTCCGTCAGCAGGCTTCCGAGCCGGCCGCTTTGTCCGTCAATGATTACAGCCTTCATGGTTCTCTCTCCACCCTTCTTTGCTGCTTTTATTATCCTAAAACCGACGCCGTTTGTCAAGGGGGAAAGACCTGTTTTGGCGAAAATAAGCGCTGACAGCAAAAACGTGCTGCAGCAAACCGGCGCCTGCAAAACTGCAGACGCCGGAATTGTTATGCATTAATGAAACGCCTCACTGTACGCCAGGCGGGAACAGCGCGCGGAAAAGTCAGACATCCGGCCGGCGTAAAAGGCAAACGGTCATCCTTCAAACGTTTCACGGTTGATCCAAAGGCCGAGCGCGGGATTCGGAATAAAATAAACCGTTTCGCCGTCGACCTCATTGTAGCCGTACTGCAGCTTTTTCGGATCGTATTTTTTGGCCAGTTTGTCATAGTCCGCCGCGCGGAACCCGACCGAGGCGATCTCTTCCTTTGTAATCTCCTTCACGGCATAGGTAATTGTGAAGCGGCCGTCAGACGAGCCGTGGATCAGGTGCGCCGCCGCGCCCATGTTTTCGCGCAGATCGGTGTTTTCCAGCTGTTTGAAGGCCTCCAGCGTGTGCAGCCGGCCTCTGTAACCGTACTTGCGGATCAGCACGTCGACCTGGTCGTCTTCTCCGAAGCGCTCGACGCCGGGAGCCAGAATGATGAGCTCTCCCCCGTCCGCCATCGCCATCCGTGTGCGGTAGACGGCTTTGTTGCCGAGCCAGGTGCTCTTAAACTCCGAAGGATCCAGGTACACCACGCACTTTTTGATCCCGTGCTCCACGAAATCGATATTCTTTTCCTGAGCCAGTTTTACGGCCTCAGTCAGACATCTTCTGCCTTCTCCGATAAAAAGTCCGTGTGTATGGATAACGCCGCCCGGAGCTGTGGTGACTGTCAGAACGAAAAGGAGCGGCCTTTTTTTAAGGAAATGCTCCAGACCGTAGTCGAAGATCTTCCGCACCGGCGTATGGTCGCGCCCCATCATGCGTTCCATGCCGTACACCGCACCGATCATATGCGACTGGTTGATCATGTCGCTGCCGCCCACGCCGACAAACAGGTTCTTTGCGTGGTTGGACATGCCGATGACTTCATGCGGCACGACCTGCCCCGGTGAAATGATAAGATCATAACTCTTATCCATCACCAGACGGTTGATCTCGACGCTGACGGACCGTTTCCAGAGTCCTTCCGTGATCTCAGACACAAACTCCGCGGGGACTTCGCCGATCTTTATCACATCGTGACGCCAGTCGTGCGGGATCAGGGCTTCGTAAGGGATATCCCCGAACATTGCCTTCGCCTGTTCGCGAGTGACCGGCACATGCGTACCCAACGCAGGAAGGATATCCACCTGCGCCCCCTTCTCCTTAAGCGCATGATAATACACATTGGTGATATAGCCTGCGCCGGAGTGAAAACGGGTAAAGTCCGGCGGCAGGATCAATACCTTCTTCAGCTCCCGGCCTTCAAGAGACTTTAGAAGCGCTTTCCTTATCTCCTCTTGCGATAATCCATCTTGGGTTTCGGCAATGCGGTACAGTTCCATGCCTTAAACCCCCGAATAGGCGTTAAAGCCGCCGTCCACCGGCAGTACAACGCCGGTCACAAAGGCCGAGCAGGCATCGTCGCAGAGGAAAAGCAGGGCACCGATCAGTTCCTCGGGCTTGCCGAAGCGTTTCATCGGCGTCGCATTCAGGATCTTTCCGGTCCGGGCTGTCGGGCTTCCGTCCTCATTCCATAAAAGCTTCGCGTTCTGGGCCGTAGAGAAAAAGCCGGGCGCGATCGCATTGCAGCGGATGCCGCTGCCCGCGAAATGGACCGCAAGCCACTCGGTGAAATTGGATACGCCGGACTTGGCTGCCGAATAAGCCGGGATCTTTGTTAACGGCGTGAAAGCGTTCATGGAACTGATATTGATGATGCAGCCGTGATCCTTCTCCACCATATCCAAAGCAAAGGCCTGCGTCGGGATCAGCGTTCCCATGATATTCAGTGAGAAAACGTCGGAGAACGCTTTTTCACTAAGATCGAAGAAGCTCTTTCTGTTCGGATCCCGCAGGGTGTCCATGGAGAAGAATTCATCGTCCGCGGTCGCTGCCGGATTATTGCCGCCGGCGCCGTTGATCAGTATATCGCAGGGCCCTAGCTTTTCAAGCACCGTCTCATGGGCGGCCTTTACGCTCTCGGCATCCGTCACGTTTACACCGACAGCGAGCGCCGTACCGCCTGCCGAGCAGATCTCCCCCGCCAGAGCTTCCGCTTTGGATAAGGTCCGGTTTAAGATCGCCACTTTGGCGCCGCAGGCAGCTAACGCCCTGCAGAACTCCGAGCAGAGAACACCGGCGCCGCCGGTCACCACCGCAACTTTTCCGCTAAAATCCGGCTTCATGGGAAGTTTCATGATTCCGCCTCCTTATGCGTTGTAAGTACTGGCACTGGTGGAACCGCCGTGTCCCGTCCAGTTCGTATGGAAAAACTCTCCGCGCGGCGCATCGACGCGTTCATAGGTATGCGCACCGAAATAATCGCGCTGTGCCTGCAGCAGATTGGCCGGCAGATTGGCTGTCGTATACCCGTCGAACCAGCTTAAAGCCGAGCTGAAGGTCGGCATGGGAATGCCGGCTTTTAAGCCGTAGGCGACCACTTCCCGCCAGGAAGGAATGAGCGTCTTCATAACCGTGCTGAAATAATCGTCCATCAGGAGGTTTTCCAGTTCCGGATTCTTATCGTAAGCTTCTTTGATCTTGCCCAAAAAGACGCTGCGGATGATGCAGCCTCCGCGCCACATCAGCGCGATGCCGCCATAATTCAGATTCCAGCCGTAGTTCTTCGCCGCGCTGCGCATCAGCGTATAGCCCTGCGCATAGGAAACGATCTTGCTGGCGTATAAGGCCTTGCGGACGCATTCGATAAAAGCCGCTTTATCCCCGGTAAAGGCCGGGATATCGTGAGGATACAGGGCAGCCGCCTTTACGCGTTCGTCCTTCTGGCTGCTGAGGCAGCGGGCAAATACCGCTTCCGTTATCAATGTTAACGGAACCGCTTCGTCCAAAGCCGCGATGCCGGTCCATTTGCCGGTGCCTTTCTGTCCTGCGCGGTCCAGGATATGATCCAGGGTACGCTCGCCGTTTTCGTCCCGATAGCCCAGGATGTCGCGGGTGATCTCGATCAGGTAGCTGTCCAGCTCCGTTTTGTTCCAGGCGGCAAAGATATCGTGAAGCTCGTCGCCCGTAAGCCCCAGTCCGTCGCGCAGCAGCTGATAGGCTTCGCAGATCAGCTGCATATCGCCGTATTCGATGCCGTTATGCACCATCTTCACGAAGTGGCCGGCGCCGTTTTCTCCGACCCAGTCGCAGCACGCGGAGCCGTCTTCCACTTTCGCGCAGATGCCCTGGAAGATAGGCTTCACATAGGGCCAGGCTTCAGGAGAACCGCCGGGCATCATGCTCGGGCCTTTGAGAGCGCCTTCTTCCCCGCCGGAAACGCCGCAGCCGACATACAGCAGGCCTTTGCTTTCCACATATTTCGTACGGCGCATGGTATCCGGGAAATGGCTGTTGCCGCCGTCGATGATAATATCGCCCTTATCAAGCACTCCCAGAAGCCTGTCGATGAATTCATCGACCGCCTGGCCGGCTTTGACCATCAGGAATACTTTGCGCGGCACAGCCAGGCTGTCCTTCAATTCTTCCAGAGAATGGCAGCCGATGATGTTTTTCCCGGCCGCGCGGCCGGAAACAAAACGGTCCACCTTTTCCACTGTACGGTTGTATACGGCAACAGTGAAGCCTTTGGACTCCATATTCATGACAAGGTTCTCACCCATGACCGCAAGGCCGATCAGGCCGATATCCGCTTTCTTCATATCCTATTCCTCCCGAAATTTTACCGCTGTACCCGGGCATTGCCGGCATAGATGTCCCAGACCTGCTTCTCATCCGCAGGTTCCGCATAATCGTTTAAGCTGGAAGCTGCCAGCACGCCGCTCGCCCAGCCGAACTGAAGCCATTTTTCCGGATCCCACTCTTTAAGAACGCCGTAAAGCAGACCGCCGGAAAAGCCGTCGCCGCCGCCGATACGGTCCATGACCGGGATCGGACGGGGTTCTTCCACATACCAGTTCCCGTCTGCCCAAAGGATGGCGCCCCATAGGTGCTCGTTCGCGGAAACGACCTGGCGCAGTGTAGTCGCATAGGCTTTTGCATTCGGATATACCGCGCGCACTTCGTCGATCATTCCCTTGAAGCTTTCGATCTTGGCATTTAAGTCCCTGCCGCCGGCCTCAGGACCGGTAAAGCCCAGGCAAAGCTGGAAATCCTCTTCATTGCCGACCAGAATGTCTGCGACGGAGGCGATCCGGCTAAAGGCATTGCGCAGTTCTTCCTCCCGGCCCGTCCAGAACGTCGCCCGGTAGTTTAAGTCAAAGCTGACAAGCGTTCCGTATTTTTTCGCGGTCTCTGCCAGCTTCAGGCAGCAGGCCGTCGTTTCCGGGCTCATGGAAGCGATCAGGCCGGACAGATGCAGGATCTGGATCCCTTCCTCCCCGAAAATGCGTTCAAGATCGAAATCATCGGCGGATAAGGTCCTGCCGACTTCGCCGGCTCTGTCGTTCCACACGCGGGGCGCACGCAGACCGAAGCCGGAGTCCGCTATATTGAACTGATGGCGGTAGCCCCAGGGTCCTCCCTGAGGAACATCCGGGCCTTCAAAGGCGATATTCCGCGCTCTGAGCTGTGCCTTGATAAAGGCCGCTATGGGACTGCCTTCCACAAATCTGGTCAGAGCCAGGCATTCACGGCCAAGGCTCGAAGCAACGTTAAGAACATTGGTCTCCGCACTGGTCGCCTGCATAAGGAAACGATTGCTGTTCTGGACCGCCATCCGGTCGATCGGCGTGATCCGAACGCCCATGCTGGTAACGCAGGCTACCGCGTAACGCGCAGAAGAACGTAAGTGTAAGCTCATAATAAGCACCTGCTTTCTGTATTTCTTAAAGGTATGTTAAAAGCTGTCAGCGAAAGGCTAAATGCCGAGTTCCGCTGTCAGGATCCCGATGTGGCGGCCCAGATGCTTTTGCAGCGCATCGTAGTATCTTTCCTCAAACTGGGCCATCGTACGGAAGAATTCCCTCTTAAACCACTCCTGCTCCAATAACAGCCCGTAAGCGATATGCACGGTCTGGCGTGCCGCCTCCTGCGTCATGTAGATCGGCAGATAGGCATCGTTCTGCAGGTCGATATTCGGGATGCTTTCCACCTTTGTGGAGACATGGTAGTATTTCTCGGCTTCACTGCGGTGCTCGATGGCAAACTTGTGCGCTTTCCGGTACAGATCCGGGTTGACTTCCGACACCACACGCATCGCTTCCAGCCAGCTGGTGCCGGCGGTCTTTACATGGATATGGCCCTTGGAAACGCGTGCCACCGTGGAAAAGACTGCAAATTTATCCGAGCCGGAATGAAGCGAGAGCTTATAGCCGAAGAAATCGGCGATCTCCTGATGCACCACGAAGTCGCGGGCAAAATCGTTGAGATTTCCCGAATACTCGATCCCTTTCTCGAAAGCGCCGGAGAAATGCGGGGCAACGGAGATAGGAACGATGCCGGCGTTATGCAGCTCATTGCCGATGACGAAATGCTCGGCAGGCGTGGTGATGGTCAGCGTCTCGTCGATGGAAAGCTCAAAATCCACCTCCACGGTCTTGATCTTTTCGATATACTGATAGCAGTCTACCGCATGGGCCACCGCGTCATGGAAAACGACAACGATCCTCTTTAATTCCCCTTCGGAGAGGCTTTTTACGATCGGAAGTTCCTTTCTTAAGTATGTTTCCTCATAATGCGCGCGCAGGGCGGCAGGCAGGGCGGCATACATCGTATCGATCTTCTCGTCGGGATAGGCAGCGGCTGCCTGATCGATATGCTCCGAGCAGTCTAACGTTACCATGGTGCAGCCGGACTCGAGCGCGTATCTGATCTCTTCCTTCGTCTTTAAATGATCGCCGTCCGCGCCGTATCCGCCTTTATAGCCTTCCTGGAAGACATTGAAGGCCGCTGCGGCGATGATATCGGCAAAGGTCCTGTGCGTTAATGTCAGCTCGCGGATAGACTGCTGCGCAAAGACCGGATAGATATCGTGACCGGCGATCGCGCGGACATGGCCGGCGGTCGCCAATCCCAGTCTGTCACCGAAGCCCATCGTAAAGCGATGGCCTTTGTGACTGGCCGGTTTGGTATAAGGAAACAGCTTTTGAAGCGCTGAAGCGTTCTCGTTGCTTAAAGGGCAGAACTTAACGCCGTTTTTTTCCATTCCTTCGAACAGGCCGGCCTTTTTGCCGGCGACAGCCAGGCATTTCTCCAGTCCGTTCCGGACCATAACGACACAGGTATCTTCTGCCTGATCCGCGGAGCTTGCATACACATAGAAGCCGGATCCGGCTAAAAGTTCCTGCAAAGCCTTTAATTCCATACTGAAATCTCCTTCCGTTGCGAAAATGACCATTTGCGGTCTGATCATTAAATGTTGAAATAACGCTCGGCGTTGGTAAAACAGATCCCCTCGACGATGCGCTTTAAGCTTTCTTCCCGGTTCGGATACTCGCCGTTTTCCACGAGAGTGCCGATCATATTGCACAGAATGCGGCGGAAATAGTTATGACGCGGGTAGGACAGGAAGGATCGCGAATCCGTCAGCATGCCGATAAAATTGCCGAGCTGGCCAACACTGGCAAGGCTCCGCATCTGGTCCTCCATGCCGCATTTGGTATCATTGAACCACCAGGCTGCGCCGTGCTGGATCTTGCAGGGCATCTCTTCTGTCTGGAAGCATCCGGCCAGGACGTCCAGCAGAAGGTTTTCCGAAGGATTTAAGGAAAAGAGGATCATCTTCGGAAGCTCGCCGTTTTCATCCAGCGCGCCCATAAAGGACGCGAGAGCCTGTATGCAGCTGACCTGATTGATGGTATCGATACCGACGTCCAGACCCATCGTTTTATACTTCCGGGTATTGACGTTGCGCAGTGCCGAATAGTGGACTTCCATGGCGATATCCAGACGGTGATACGTCTTTGCCAGGTGCATCAGGATGGCTGTCTCATAGATATCGCGTTCGTCAAGCGAGATCTTCTCTCCCCGCATGGCCTTCTGGAAGACGGCTTCGACCTCTTCGTCCGAGGCAGGGTGCCAGGGCACATATTCAATGCCGTGGTCCGAAGCGCGGCAGCCTAAGCTCTTAAAGTACTCGATCCTTTCGGTCAGGGCATCAAAAACTTCCTTTGCGGAATCAAGGCTTTCTTTTCCGACGCTTTTCGCGAGCTTTCCGATATATTCCGGATAGTCCGGCTTATGCACGAAGATGGCTCTGTCAGGACGGATGGAAGGGTATACCTTGGTCCGGATACTCTTATCCTCCGCGATCTTTTTATGCCATTCCAGCGTATCGATGGGGTCGTCGGTGGTCCCGATATAATACACATTGGTTTTTTCCACGATGCCGCGCACCGTGCAGGACGGATCGTTTTTCAGCTTGTCGTTGCAGAAATCCCAGCACTCTCTGGCGGTCTCCATGGTAAGGGGCTTGTTAAAGCCGAAGAAGGTCTGAAGTTCAAGATTGCACCAGTGAACCATCGGATTGCCGATAGAAAGCTCAAGCGCTTCCACAAATTTCAGGAAACGTTCATACGGAGGCTTATTGCCGCTCACATATTCTTCGGGCACACCGTTCATGCGCATAAGGCGCCATTTATAGTGGTCTCCGAAATACGTCCCGTCCGGGTTCCGGCCGCCCAGCCAGACCTCTACCAGGTTGTTGAAACGGCGGTTCTCATAGATTTCCTTCGGAGAGATATGGCAGTGATAGTCGATCAGCGGGAGCTTTTCCGCGTAATCGTGAAACAGATGCCGGGCTGTTTCGTTCTCCAGAAGGAAATCCTTGTCCATGAATGCTTTCATTGATTGCTCCTTGTCGTTTGATATCATGCGTATTGATAAAAACTTAGCGCTGCACCCGGCCGGATCCGTCGCCGCCTGCCAGCTTTTCCACTTCCGCGACCGTTACCATGTTATAGTCGCCTTCGATGGAATGCTTAAGTGCGGAGGCCGCTACGGCAAATTCCACGCTTTCCTGCGTACCGAATCCGTTTAAGAAGGAATAGATAAGACCTGCGCCGAAGCTGTCACCGCCGCCGATGCGGTCCACGATATGCAGGTGATAGCGCTTGGAGAAGCAGTATTCCTTTCCGTCGTACAGCATTGCGCTCCAGTCGTTGTCAAAGGCGCTTTTGCTCTCACGCAGGGTGATCGCCACCTTTTCAAAGCCGAAACGCTCCATCAGCTGACGGGCAACGCTCTTGTAGCCTTCCCGGTTCAGTTCTCCCGCCGCGATATTGGTAGCCTCCGCCTCGATGCCGAACACGTCTTTCGCGTCTTCCTCGTTGGCGATGCAGACGTCCACGTACTGGCAAAGCTCGCTCATTGCTTCCTTCGCCTGTGCTCTGGTCCAGAGCTTTCCGCGGTAGTTCAGATCGCAGGAGATCTTGATGCCAAGCTTCTTTGCCGCACGGCAGGCCTTAAGGCAGATCTCTGCAACGTTCGGTCCCAGGGCCGGGGTGATG
>JAEEGL016512750.1_pt1 | contig 10745 bp, 5 predicted proteins | sample 9134231 | NCBI WGS metagenome assembly JAEEGL01 (sample SAMN16246548, study PRJNA631951) | gut metagenome | biome: gut microbiome; feature: rumen; material: fiber-attached | host: Bos | place: Iran: Karaj | collected 2018-10 | reverse complement strand
GCCGACAACTATGCCCTGTGCCTGGGCATCCTGCCCACCATCCTCGACAATGCCGGACTGCTGCCGTCGACACGCGACAGGAGCATGCCCAGCCTGTATGTGAACACCATCTTCTACGAGAACGCACACCACATCTACTACCCCAGCCGCGTGGTGAAGGAAGACCGCGGGGAGTGGACGGCAACGCCCACCACCACCTACACGGGCATGGGCGGCACCTACGACGGCACCACCTACGTGCAGGGGCAGACCATCAGCGAGCCCTACCACCACGAGAGCTTCAGCCGAAACATCTGGCTGACACACCGCCTGTCGCCCACCAACCAGAGCCTGAGCGACGAGCAGCTGCTGGCGAAGATGCGCAACGAATGGCACGTGGACCTGGAGACGAGCCGCGTGTGGCGCAGTGGCGTGCTGTGGGAGTGTCTGGTGGACGGCACCACGCAAGCACCATCGGAGGGCTGCACCGACTGGAGTCCCATCCAGCGGCCATCCACGGTCTACACTATCATGCCATCGATGAACGCCATACACGTGGTCAGGACGGCAGATGGCGGGTATGCCAATCCCGATGGCGGGAGCTGCGTCTCGCTCACCGTGGGCTACAAGCGCAGCATGGGCGACATCATAGAGTCTGTGGCAGATGCCACCGAGCCGTTCCATGGCCAGCGCATCTACTTCCGACGCCGCTCAAGGAATGCAGGCCTCTGGAGTTTGTGGGCCAGCTATGTGGATGCTGAGCAAAGAAGCAACCTGGTCATCAACCCCAACGTGGCCAACAGCGGGCTCAACGTCAACCTGGTCGACATGGTGGAGTTTGCCATCAGCTCGTCGGACACTGCGACAGTCACCACTCCTGCCGACATCAAAGACCGCATGACCGTGCCCATCATCGCCGATGGGGCGCAAGGTGTCGACGGAGAGAAGGGCGCCGACGGTGAGAAGGGTGAGGATGGCGCGCCCGGTGCCGACGCCGAGTTCTACGAGTTGGAGATTGATGGCGGCGTGTCGCGGGTGGAGTTCACGGCCAACCATGCCGGCGTCGTCACGGCCACCCCTGCGGCCATCATCCTGCGGATGCGCCATGTGGCGGGGAGCACGCAGGAGTACCTGTCGATGCTTCCATCGGGCATGACGCTGGAGCGCCAATTGTCCGACGGCTCGTGGGGGCAGATACCGCTCAGTGCCAGGCAGACGGCGTTCGACCTCGACGATGGGGCTTCCGACACCGTTTATCGCCTGAAAAAGAACGGCACGGTCATCAGCAGCGTGAGCCTGTCGGCGCATTGGACTCACCAGCGGATGCTGCTGCCAGCGGGCGTCTATGCCAACAAGCGCTACGACCGCACCAACACCACCACGCCGCTGGTGCTGGTCGACACCGGGACGCACAAGGGCGAATATTGGTTCCTGGATGCCGACACGAACTGGGACGGCACGCGATACGTCAGCCCCAACGATGCCAACCAAGGCGTGTGGGCGAAAGCCGACGACTTCGACGTGGTGCTGACGAAGATGCTCTTCGCACAGTTCGCCCAGCTCGGCGGGTTCATCGTCTACGACGTGTTCTTCTTCTCGCGCTTCGGCACCTTGGTGGCCAGCGACGGCACGGAGACGGCCATCGACAACGAGACGGCGGCCCTGACAGAGATATCGGGGCAGAAGGGCGGCAGCAGCTTCACGGGTGTGCCCTACGGATGGTTCGACCCCAACGACCCCATGCCGTCGGGGACGCATGCTCCCGCCACCACCTACAGGTTCCGACCCGCCAAGTGCATCAACGCCATGACAGGCGAGGAATGGGCGGCGGGAGGCAACGTGCACTTCCATGCCAACGGCAATGTCAGCGTGAACGGCACCATCAGGACCGGCAACCTCTTCCGTTCTGTCGCGCTCTGCTGGGGGCAGGATGCAGCCTTCCCACTGGCAACATGCTTGCTGGAGCCAAGCGGCGCCGCAAAGACCTACCTGTATGTGAAGTCGCTCAACTGCCTGGAAAGCCCTGCTCTGGCTGCCAAGTACCATTTCGCCATCGGCGACTACATCGAGTACACCAGCGAGATGAAGAGCGACCCCGACGACGTGGCCGCTTTCGAGGATGGCATGAACAGCGTCGACTTTGCCGACCGCGACTTCGTGCCCTGCACCTACAGTGCCGACGTGGTGGAGCTGGTGGACAAGCTCGACGTTGACGTGCGCTATCCCCAGCAGGGCAAGGTGTACCTGCCCCTGCCTTCGAAGTTTAACGGAAAGAAGGTGGAGGTGCGCCACGACCGCACCTTCGGCACCGCACAGGCCATCGTGACCACCGTCGACCCCTCGCAGAGCTACTTCATGCTCTACCCCAGCCTGGATGAGCACGGCGACTTGAAGCGTACGGGGAACACCGTGGCCAGTCAGGTGACGATGAATGCCGGGCAGACGGCCTTCTTCTACTCGATGGGCAGCTACTGGCTCTACTTCCCCTCGAACGGCGGCGACCGCGACCCCAACGAGCGGTGCAAGGGCATGTTCCTCACCGCTGCCAAGCTGCGTGCCGCACATCCCAGCCCCCGCGTCGGCGATTGGGCATACGTGGGCACCGGCTTCCCTGCCGCCATCTACGTCTGCGAGACGGCGGGGACGTGGGCAGACAGCGGAAGCACCTACAATGGTGGCAACGTCAACCTGGCGGGCTACGCCACGAAGGACTACGTGCACGACCGCTTCCGCCTGCTCAGCGAGGCCGACTACGAACAGGCAAGGCGACAAGGATTCATCGACGAGAACATCCTCTACATGACCCCAGAGGAGGAGGGATAGGCCATGCTGCACTACAGAAACACCACCATCGCCACCCTGCACTTCCAAGGCAACGTCGCCTCGTTGGGCTACAAAGGCAGCATCCTCGTCTTCGAGGGTGTGCGTAGCTGCTACGGCAGTGGCGCATGGCTCAACGACAAGGGCTGGCTGAACGATGACGGCTGGCGCAACGGGTGATGACACTATGCCATAACCCCCAAACGACCAACCCACCAACTCCCCAAACGACCAAACGACCAACCCCCCAAACGACCAAACGACCAACTCCCCAAACCACCAAACATGGCAAACACCAGCAACAACGACATTCGCAACATCGGCGAGGACTGGTCGCTCGATGAGCGCGTGAACAAGCCCTACAGCGGGCGCAGCGTGCAGGCGTTCATCAAGCGCATGCTGAACTCGAAGGGCGGCGACTTCTATTTCGATGCCGCCACCAACAAGTACCTCATCTTCGCCGACAGCGACAGCCGCGACCTCTACCTGAGCGACCGCGAGGAGTATGCCACGCTGCTGCTCGGGTCGTTCGACGCACCGAGCAACTACACGGTGGAGATACAGATGGCGACACCGCCGAACAACGTCATCCTGAGCGGCACGAAGGGCAACTATATTCGCTATACCTTCGACATCAAGAACAAGAACGGCAGCTCGACCGGCGAGGCCGTCGTGGCCACCTACACCTTCAACAACGCGGGCAACGTGAAGAAGGTGACGCAGGTGTATGCGGCGGGCACAAGCGTGGAGTTCCTCATCGACCAGTACCTCGCCGACGGCACGAACAGCGTGAGCGTGGTCATCACGGGGCGCAACTCGCTGGCCAGCACGATGGCGGCGGTGAGCTACACCGTCGTGGCGCTGGAGCTGACGAGCGAGTTCGACTTCTCGAAGCCCGTGGCGAAGGGCGGCACCCTCGGCGTGGCCTACCACCTGAAGGGAGCCGGGCTGAAATACGTGGAATGGTATGTCGACGGGGTTGTGCAGCAGACGGTGGACACCATTGCCGACCTCGAGGTGACGCGCACGAAGAGCCTGCCCACGGGCAGCCTCGAAGTGGGCGTCCACAACGTGCAGGTGAGGGCCTACGTCACCAGCAACGGACAGAACTACTACAGCCAGACGCTCTACTTCGACTTTGTGGTGGCCCCCGCGGGCGGCACATGGGAGAGCGTGTCGACGTTTGTGCTGCTGGGCTTGACGCTCGCAGCCCCCAGCACCGACGGCGACGTGGAGCTCGACGTGACGCAATATGAGGAGCTTGCCTACAACCTCGCCGTCTTCAACAGCAGCCAGCTGACCACCACCGTGGCCATACGCGAGGACGGCAGCACCATACAGACCGTGCAGCCACAGCTGGAGACCGTCACGCCGATGACCTACATGCCAACGACGGTAGGCACGCACACGCTGACATTCGCCGTCGGCAGCTATCAGAAGGCCATCGACATCGACGTGGAGAGCAGCACCGCCGGCATCGACGAGCAGACCGACGGCCTGGTGCTGAAGCTCGACGCGAAAGGGCGCAGCAACAGCGAGGCCAACCCCGCGACGTGGACGTACGGCAACATCGGCACGACGTTCAGCGGATTCCTTTGGAACGGGCAGAGCGGATGGGTGGACGGAGCGCTGGTAGTCCAGCACGGCACGAGCATACAGGTGGCCTACAAGCCGCTGGCAAACGTGAACAAGGCGATGGGCAAGACCATCGAGATAGACTACGAGGTGAGCGACTTCGTGGATGACGATGCCACCGTGGTCAACATGGTCTCGGGCGGGACGGGACTGACCATCGCCGCCTCGTATGCACAGCTGACATCATCGGCGGGGCAGCAGGTGAAGACACGCTACCGCAGCGGCGACCGGCTGCACCTGGCATTCATCATCAACCCCACGACGGGCGACAACCGCAACCTCGTGTTCATCGTGAACAACGGCATCCTGGAGCGTGCCATCAAGGTGGATGCCAGCGACACCTTTGTAGCCGACAAGTACCTCAGCATCGGCAGCGCCAACTGCACCGTGAAGATTCACAGCATCAGGGTCTACGACCGTGCGCTGACCGTCGACGAAGCCTTCTGCAACTATGCCGTGGACTCCGACGACCTGCTGCGCATATCGAGCCGGAACAACATCTACGCCACGGGCGGCGGCATCGACGCCGACAAGGTGGCCGCCTCGGTGCCCATCATGATCATCACGGGCAACATCGACCACATCATGTCCATCAGCGACAAGGCTCGCAAGGGCGAGTGGAACACCTACCCCGTGACGATAGAGTTCAGGAACATGGCCGACGTGTCGAAGAACTTCACCATCGAGCAGGCCGACATCCGACTGCAGGGAACATCGTCCATCAGCTACCCGCGCAAGAACTTCCGCATCTACTCCAAGTCGAAGTCGAAGAAATACAACACGATGATGTACGACGGCGACGGCAATGTCATCGAGGGCGGCAGGTATGCCTTCAGGGATGGCTCGGCCGCCGTCACCTGCTGGTGCTTGAAGGCCGACTATGCCGAAAGCTCAGGGTCGCACAACACGGGTGTGGCACGCCTGTGGAACAAACTGATGTACGACGCCACCTTCGACCAGAGCCGCGACAGTGCGTTGTATGCCAAGTATGGGCTGCACCCGCTGCGCACGAATGCGCAGAAATGGGCAGACGCCAACCACTACCCCTACGACGTGCGCACCACCGTCGACGGGTTCCCCATCGTGCTCTTCCAGCGCGAGACGGCCAACTCACCGCTTGTATGCCTCGGACAGTACAACTTCAACAACGACAAGTCGACGGAGGATGTCTATGGCTTCACCGCCCTGGAGGTGGAGGGCGCCACCTTCGACAACAGCAACGTGCAGTGCGTGGAGTTCCTCGACAGCGACAACGCGATAGCCCTGTTCACCGACGTGAGCGACTTCGACAGCGGGTGGACGGACGCCTTCGAGTTCCGCTACCCCGACGGGGAGACGTCGGCGACAGCGGCCTTGAAGAGCCTGTGCCAATGGATCAATGCATGCAAGAACAACCAGAGCAAGTGGAACAGCGAGAAGGAGCAGCACTTCGACCTGCCGAAGCTCTGCGCCTACTACGTCTACCTGCTGCGCTTCGGTGCCGTTGACCAAACAGTGAAGAACGCCATGTTCACCACGGAGGACGGCGAGCACTGGTTCTACATCAACTACGACAACGACACCATCCTCGGTATCGACAACGCCTCTGTGCTCTTCGACACATGGGACTACGACCTGCTCACCCAAACACCCAACGGCGGCTATTACTATGCCGGAAAGGGGATGAGCGTGCTGTGGAACTGCTTCATGGCCGACCCGGAGTGCATGGCGCTGGTGAAGAAGATTGATGCCATCCTCTACCGTGCAGGGCTGAAGTACGAGACGATGTGCCAGATGTTCGACGAGCAGCAGAGCGGGCAGTGGTGCGAGCGCATCTACAACGAGAACGGCAAGTACAAGTATATCACCCAGGCACAGGAGGCGGGCATGAACGTGCTCTACATGCTGCAGGGCTCGCGCACCAGCTTCCGCCACTGGTGGCTGCAGCACCGCATGGAGAAGTATGACAACCAGTGGGGCACCGGCTCCTACACCGCCCGACTGATACAGGCACGTGCCACGGGTACGGTGAACATCCCCGGCACGGCCACCTACAAGTTCATCCCCGCCATCGACTCGTTCTTCGGCTACGCCCTCGCCAGCAACGAGATAGAGGCACCCACGGCACGCTCGGCGGGCGTGGAGTACACGTCGGCGGCACTCGGGCAGGACACGGGTGTGGGTAACCTCATCTATATCTACAACGCTAACAACATCGAGCAGCTCGATGTCAGCGGCTATATCAACGCCCTCGGCACGCTCGACGTGTCGGCGGCGGTGGGCGTGGATGGACAGAGCAGGCTCCGTAGGCTCATCCTCGGCGACGGGACGAACACCAACGCCTTCCTCACGGCCATTAGCGGACTGGTGGCGCAGACGGGGCTGGAGCAACTCGACATTCGTGGCTTCGAGGCCATCACCACGATGAGCGAGCTGGCCAGCCTGCCCAACCTGCATGTGCTGCTGGCCAGCGACAGCGGCCTGACGGTGTTCCGCCCCGCCGACGGCGCGAGCCTGAACAGCGTGTCGCTGCCCGCCACCATACAGGCCATCGAGCTGAACAAGGCCACGCTGGCCGCTGGTGCTCTCTCGTATACGCCCACGACAGCCTTGCGCTCGGTGACGCTGAACAACGTCGGCGGCAGCTGGGATGCCAAGGGTTTCGTTAACACCTGGCTCGCCCTGCTGAACGCCACGCAGCTGGGTAGCGCCTCGCTCACGCTGACGGGCATCAACTGGACGGGCATGACCGCCGCGCAGGTGATAGCCATGGGAAAGGTGGGCACGCGCAACCTGCAGGGCAAGGTGACGCTGAGCAGCATCACGCAGAGCGAGTACCAGCAGTTGGTCAGCATCTTCGGCCCCAACGTTTTCAACGCCAGCGGAACGTTCATCATCGACGCACCGGAGTGCGTGCTGCTGGCCGTGGGAGAGACGGAGATAGAGGCGGGGACGGGCACACAGGCCACCGCCACGGTCTTCCCCATACAGTCGGGGACAAACATTCTGTATCAGCTCTACAATGGTCAGACGCTCGTCCCTGCCTCCGACGGTGTGGCCACCTACGGCGGTGTGAGCCTGAACGTGAACACGGGCGAGGTCACCACGACAAGCACAGCATCGGCCACGGTACGCATCCGCGCCATCGCCACGCAAGGCGGCACGGCCACTTTCAGCGACTATGTGACGCTGAACGTGTATCAGCTGACATACCCATCGTCCGTCATCATCTCGGGTGATGACAACATTACGCAGATTGGCAACTACGACTACACCAAGTCGTTTGACGCGAACAACTTCACGGCGCAGGTGCTAAGCGTGGCGTGGTCGCTGTCAGGGGCGAGCTACTTCGCCTCCATCTCGCAGCAGTCGGCATCAGGAGCCACAATCAACGTCGCTGCCGAGACCTACGACGCGATAGTCGCCATACTGACATGCACGGTAACGATGTCAAAAGGGGTGACACTGACGGGGTCAAAATCAATCAACATCAAAATGAAATTTATACCAGAAGGGTTTGTAGATCTGGGGTTGCCTTCTGGCTTGCTATGGGCTGATAGAAACATCGGTGCTTCTACACCAGAAGATTGCGGTCTGTACTTCCAGTGGGGTGATACCGAAGGATACGCTGATGCTAGCGTCTATAGCTTTAACCGAAGCAACTACAACTCAAAAGGACTGAATAATATTTCTGCTGACCTATCCTTGTCTCAAGACGCAGCTAACGTTGCTCTCGGGGGGGATTGTCGCATGCCTACTGAAAGTGAAGTTAAAGAGCTTTTGAGTAATTGTAATAGCGAATGGATTTCACAAAATGGTGTTGATGGTATGCGTCATACATCGAAAATTAATGGCAAATCCATTTTCATTCCTGCTTCCGGCTTTTATGATGGAACAACACTCCGCAACAACACGACTGTCTATTGTTGGATTAACAGATATTGGAATTCTTCCTACGCGCGAATCATATATGAAAATGCAAATACTAATACTTATCAATCACATACGAAATATTATGGTTGCCAAGTTCGTGCCGTTCTATAATCATTCCTTTTATAAAAACACAAGCAAATGGGGAAAAAATATGGATTAAAAAAAGAATTTAAGTTTGCTAGAGAGGATCGCAGCCGCTATATCGCCAGCTACGACATGGAGGATGTTGACGGCGTGCATGCCACCTGGCATGAGGTGTACTTCTACAAAAAGATGGTGGGCAAGCCGAGCTTCGCGCAGGTGAAGAAGGCCATCCTCGCCGACATCGATGCCCGCACGGATGAGAAGATTCTGAACGGATTCGTGTGGACTCCTGCCGCTGGCGGTGACCCCATCCCCGTTTGGCTCTCCACAGAGAACAAGTTCAACTTCAAGTCGGCCTACGACCTCGCCGTGCAGAAGAACGGCGCCACGCTGCCCGTGACCTTCAAGATGAACCAGGATGAGGATGGCAGCAACCCCGTCTACCACACATTCGAGACGATGGAGGATGCCGACGACTTCTACCTGCATGCCGTCGCCTACATCCACCAGACGTATGCCGCAGGATGGGCGGAGAAGGACGGCATCGACTGGGAGCCGTACAAGGCGCTGTTCCCTGAGCCGGAGGTGGAGCCGATGGAATAGGATAGGTGCCCTGTTTGGTATTTTCATCTTCCGATGGTTCATGCTACTTTTGTATGGAATAAAAACAATTTTGCTATGTTCGAGCAAATCAAAAGTTTCATAGTGGGCATAGTGATGGCCGTGCTGGCCTACCTGAAGCCCATCGAGGGCGAGCTGTGGAGCCTGTTCCTCGTGTTCTTCCTGAACTTCGTGTTCGGCTACCTCTCGGGGATGATAGCCAAGGGCGAGGACTTCAGCATCAGGAAGGCGTTCCGCTGCATCGGCGAGGCCGCCGTGTTCTTCATCCTCTGCACCGCCATCTATGCCATAGGGCGGCTGAAGGGGCAGATGACGGGGGCCGTGCAGTGCGTGAGCTTCATCACCTACACCATCATCTACTTCTACTCCACCAACGTGCTGAAGAACCTGAAGCTGGTGTTCCGCCGGGGCACCGCACCATGGAGCGTGGTGTCGTTCCTCTACTACGTGCTGCGCTTCGAATTCATCAAGCGCATCCCCTTCCTGAGCGACTACCTGAACATCGGCAACGTTAAGACCACGAACGATGATGCAGAAGGATGAGATGCTGGTGGTGCTGGGCACGCCCCACCGCCTGCGCGAGCTGGGCAAGCAGAGCCCCGACGGGCGGCTGCGCGAGTGCGTCTATGGGCGCCAGGTGGCCGCAGGGGTGGCCGCGAAGCTGCAGGGCATGGGCTATCGCGTGGCGACAGACTACGAGCCGATGGACCTGCCCAGGGAGATGCAGACACCCAACGCCCGGCTGGAGCGGCAGCGCGAGCTGGCACTGAGGGTGAACTACGTGAACGAGCTGTGCCGACGGCATGGTAGCCAGAACGTGATATACGTGAGCATCCACGTGAACGCCGCCGGCAGCGACGGCCAGTGGCACCAGGCCGGTGGCTGGAGCGTGTATGTGTCGGACAAGGCTTCGGCGCGCAGCAAGCTGCTGGCCGACTGCCTGTACGACGCAGCAGAAGCACACGGGCTGAAGATGCGGCGGCCCGTGGCCACGCAGAAGTTCTGGGAGCAGTCGCTCTATGTGCTGAACCATACGTTGTGCCCCGCCGTGCTGACCGAAAACCTCTTCCAGGACAACCGCGCCGACGTGGACTTCCTGCTGAGCGACGAGGGGCGGCACGCCATAGAGCGGCTGCACGTGGAAGGTATCATCAAATACATCGAATCGATATGAAGAATATGCTCCTTTATGCTGCCCTTGCTGTAGTCGGCCTCCTGTGCTTGCTGCAAATGGGGAAAGTGGCCGAGTTGGAAGACAAGAACAACCGCCTGAGTGTAGAACTGGCCCACGCCCAGCTGCCCCTGCTACGCGACACCATCCGCGACACCATCGAGGTGGTGACGCAGACCGTGGTGGAGGTGGTGCCAAAAAAGATGAAGGAGGCCATCGAGGCCGACCGCCAGCTCATCGGCGAGCTGAAGCTGAAGGTGAAGCAGTTAGAGGCGATGCAGACCACCGCCCTGCAGACGAGCGACACCGTGGCCGCCCTCTATCGCCCTCCCGACAGCCTGTTCAGCTACCACGACCAGTGGGCCGACCTCGCGCTGTCGCTCCGCGACACCACGTTCAGCTACACCATCCGCGACTCGCTGGCGACGGTCGTCTACCGCGAGTACCGCCACCACTTCCTCTGGTGGAAGTGGGGAACGAAGGGATATCGACTCAAAATCGTGAACTTTAATCCTCACGCGCG
>JAEEGL015796633.1_pt1 | contig 10745 bp, 3 predicted proteins | sample 9134231 | NCBI WGS metagenome assembly JAEEGL01 (sample SAMN16246548, study PRJNA631951) | gut metagenome | biome: gut microbiome; feature: rumen; material: fiber-attached | host: Bos | place: Iran: Karaj | collected 2018-10 | reverse complement strand
CCCATCATCGAGGTTGTTGCAGGTTCCGATAAGCCCGTAACTGAGCAGGTTTATACCGATGTTGCTGAAGGCAAGCTTGTTAATTCAGGATTCCTTGACGGACTTTCAGTTGCAGAAGCTAAGAAGAAAATCACCGAGTTCCTTGAGGAAAAAGGAATCGGACATGCCAAGACCAATTACAAGCTTCGTGACTGGGTATTCTCACGTCAGCGTTATTGGGGTGAGCCTATTCCCATCATTCACTGCGATAAGTGCGGATATGTTCCTCTCAAGGAAGAGGATCTTCCTCTCGAACTTCCTGAGGTTGAGTCATACATGCCCGGAGATAACGGCGAGTCACCTCTTGCCGCTATGGATTCATGGGTAAATGTAACCTGTCCCTGCTGCGGAGGCCCCGCTAAGCGTGAAACAGATACCATGCCTCAGTGGGCAGGATCTTCATGGTATTTCCTCAGATATATCGATCCTACCAACGATAAGGAACTTGCATCACAGGAAGCTCTTAAATACTGGCTTCCCGTTGACTGGTATAACGGAGGAATGGAGCATACAACCCTCCACCTTCTCTATTCAAGATTCTGGCACAGATTCCTCTATGATCAGGGAATCGTTCCTACCAAGGAGCCTTATGCAAAGCGTACTTCTCACGGCATGATCCTCGGATCAAACGGCGAGAAGATGTCCAAGTCCCGCGGTAATGTCGTAAATCCCGACGATATCATCGAAGAGTACGGCGCTGATACTCTCAGAACTTATGAGATGTTCATCGGTGCATTCGACCAGGCAGCTAACTGGAGCATGGAAGGTGTACAGGGATGCCGCAGATTCCTCGACAGAGTATGGAAGCTTCAGGACATCGTTACCGATGGCGACGAGTACAGCAAGGATCTTGAAGTTAAGATTCACCAGACCATCAGAAAAGTATCCGGTGATTTCGAGACTCTTAAGTACAACACCGGTATTGCTGCACTTATGGCTCTTATCAATGACTTTTATAAGGCAGGCAGCATCACCAAAGCTGACCTTAAGACGTTCATCCTTCTCCTTAACCCCGTAGCTCCTCACATCACCGAGGAAATCTGGGCTAACGAAGGATTTGAAGGCAGAGCATACCAGGCTAAGTGGCCCGAGTATGAGGAAGCTAAGTGTGTTGAAGACACCGTTACCATCGCAGTTCAGGTTCTCGGAAAGCTCCGCGGCACCTTCGAAGAGGACAGAAATGCCTCCAAGGAGACCATGATCGCAAGAGCAAAAGAAACCGTTGCAGCCAAGATCGAAGGCAAAGAAATCGTAAAGGAGATCTACGTTCCCGGAAAGCTTGTAAACTTCGTAGTTAAATAATCTTAATGGGCAAGATCGTAATAATAGAGGGCAGAAAATTCGAAGGCGACAAGGAAATCGCTGCAGCCAATGCGGATAAGGCTGCAATCGACAGGATCAAAGGTCAGATGGACAATATGTCGCTTTCGGATCTGAAGCTCTTATCCAAGAAACTTCATAGCGGAAGGATCAATTTCGGAACGGTACTCGGCGAAGATTTCATAGAAGAAGTCGACAGGATCATTTCTTCGATGGAAAGAAAACAAAAAGCCGCTGAGGAAAAGCAGGATCTTCGCGTAAATGTTAAGAAGACCACGGCGAAGAAAGTTGTTGCAACCGACGAAGACCTGGATGCGCAGGCCAGGAAGATCCTTGAACAGCAGGAGAAGACCAGGAAGTTCATTTTATTTGCCGCTTTATTCGTTGCGGCAGCCTGCATTCTCTATATAGCAATCTATAACATCACCAAACAAAGATCCGCCAATACCACCGATCTTCTGGCTAATCTCAGAGATCAGGCGGTAAACGAAGCACAGCAGTCTTCGGGCGACAATACGGGAAATAACGGAACCATTATCCACTATGTGGACGAAGAAGAGGCTCCGGAGATCCTTCCCGAATATATTGATATATATAATAAGAATAAAAGACTAATCGGATGGCTCGAAATAGCCGATATAGGTATAAATGGGGCTGTTTTAAGTCTGCCTGTAATGCAGACGGTCGATAATGAGTATTACCTGACCCATGGTTTTAATCAGGAAAACGACAAAAACGGCTGCATTTTCATGGATTGTAACTGTGATGCCTTAAAGCCTTCGGATAATCTGATCCTTTATGGCCATCACATGATGAGCGGTAACATGTTCGGAAACCTCGTTAAATATGAGGATTACAACTTTTACCTGACTCATAAGACTTTTAAGTTCGATACGATCTATGAGCACGGCGAGTACGAAGTAATGTTTGCATTCAGGACTTCACTTAAGACGGATGATGATATTTCTTTTAAGTATTATCAGTTCATAGATGCAAACGGAGCCGAAGAGTTTAATTCATATATGAGCGAGATGGCTTCGATGTCTCTTTACGATACCGGAGTCACAGCAGTCTGGGGGGATCAGCTCCTGACCCTTTCAACCTGCGATTACGAAGAGAAAAACGGCCGATTTGCAGTGGTGGCCAGAAAGATTAATTAGTTTTTCATGCACACGGAGGGCGACCTTTGATGAAAAAGAAAACGAGAAGAATCAAGAGATCCGTACGCAAGACACTGGGTGCTCTTTTCCTTGCGTCCAGTATCGTAGTTGCTGCGATTCCTACCGGATCATATGCCGGAGGTCAGGCAGAAGCTGCTAATTCATGTACGGGTGTTATCGCTCCTGAATACTATATACTTCAGTCCGGAACGGGAACCACCAAGACTCCCGTAAGTGAGATACCTGTAATCCAGGACGGATCCACTATCTATACGACTGCAGATCAGACGTATTATTTTGCATACATTAATTCCCAGGGTGTCGACGAGATAGGTAATGCGGCTAAATTCGCTATCATTACCGGTTATAACGCATCCGGTGCCGTTGATTCCGGCGGTAACCTCAGAATTCCCGATACTGTTCGAAGCTTCCGTAAGATTTCGGATGTAGAGGGTTATTGTCTTACCAACGTATCAAACGAATTCCTTTTCTACAGAGATACAAATACATTTGTTTCGCTTGAAGTTACTGTAGATGTAGGTGATACAAATCCTCTTGACGCCTATATAGGTAAGTATACTGACGGATCATCCACGCTCTACGGTGCAATTCAGCCCTATGTACCCGATACTTACAGAGCTAACCCCGGTTATTATCAGACTGTCGAACCCGATGAAATCGGTGTTTTCCAGAACAGTGCGGTCGAAAACTATGACTCTGATGATATTGCGACCAGACAGCTTTTAAGCATTACATACACATATAAGATTGAGAACGTAAGGTATTATCCCTGTACCGCAAGTACTGAGTCTACCTGGAATGTATTCCCTAAAGATTCACTCTATTATCGCGATGGAACTGCAGGATCATATACTTATAAAGCCTGTGCTGATGCAGCTCATCAGTATGTTGACAATATTCCCGTAAAATATATCGCAAATCAGTTCTCCGAATATGATACTTCGACAAGTACTTATGTTCTTTCAACCGGTAAAATAGATGACGATCATCCCGAGAATGGTGTATTTGCAGGTACCAAGGGTGCAAATATTAAGCATCTTTATATCCCCAATTCCATGGAGGGTATCGGAGATTATGCTTTCTACGGATGTGTTGCACTTGATTCCATCAATTTCTCCAACCAGTTACTTGCAATCGGAAATCATGCGTTTGACGGATGCCGTGCACTTGCTGCTGTAAATATGGATTCCGATCCCCGTATCGGTGTTATCGGTGCATATGCTTTTGCAAACTGTCCTTCGCTGACTTCATTCTATGTACCTCATCAGATAAATCTTCTTTGTGACGGCGTATTCGCAAATGATACGGCGCTTACTTCGATTGACCTTACCGGTGATATCAATTCCGATCCTACAGGTAACGGCTCTGCACTTACTCAGATTGGAAATCATCTGTTCTACGGATGTTCATCCCTCAGAGAAGTTACCATGGGAACCGCTCTCGGAAGCGGGTATTCGCTTAACAATAAGAGAGAGATCTCTATCAATATTTTTGAGGATTGTCCTTCGCTTACCAGGATCACGGTTCTGAGTCCGTTTGTAACGTTTGTTGATGATACTCATGATGCGGTAGCAGCTACATCCACTACTCCTTCGTATCCTGCATGTAAGTTTACATTGAAAAACTTCCACGACATCCTTACCGATGATTCGTTCTATTTTGAGGGAGTCGATCCTGCGGGTGCGACCAGACCGAACATCGGAGTTGGCGCGCTTCATGCTACCTGCCAGAGCATGGATAAGGGTTATGAGTTTACCTTCAAGTATTTCGGAGAGGAACTCTACGAGAAGACCGTAACCGAAGATGGTGGCGGAAAAGCAATTTATCAGGTTGATAACACCAATACCCTGACCGGATTTACCACTGTTGAGGACAATTCAAAGACAGTAAAATCGCTGAGCTTCCCCGAGCATTTCGGACCTTATTACATCAATGAGATCCCTCGCGAGAAATTTAGGGATCTTAAGAATCTTGAGACTGTTACACTTCCTTCGACCATTAACATAATCGGAGAGAGTGCTTTCCAGGGATGCTGTAATCTTCAGTATGTTTATTTCGAAAATGACAATGTTCAGATAGGAGAGAATGCTTTCTGGACTCAGCAGGTTTCTACCGGATCTTGCCCTCCCACACAGGGTGGCGCACCCGATAAGCAGTTGTATTTCGTAACTTCGATTTCCGAAGATTCGACTCCTTTTGCTTATGCGATGAGTGAAGGTGGAAGATTTAACCATAATCTTCAGCATAAGACCTGGCCCATCATTTACTCCGGATTCCCTACACTTCTCGAAGTGCAGTACAATCCCGACAAGAATTGTGCCGAGCTTACCAATTTCCCTACCGCTGAATCCATCGACGGATATAAGACCGCATGGTATCTCAGTAATGATGAGAAAGAGGCTATTAATGCATTTGATATTGACGATCCAAAGACCTCATATGACTATGAGCTTAAGACCGCTTGTGAAACTCTTATAATTCCTCGTGGAGTTAAGTCCATTAAGGATGGATTGTTTGCTACAAATACGAACGCCACCAATACCATTGCTGTTATTTCCGAAGGTCTTACAGAAATTGATGTATCATACACACCTACATCAGGATATCAGGAAGTTACGTATAACACCGGTGCGAAGACGATTGATGTTACCTTCAAGGATATCATCGATATTGATGAGAGTAAGGGCGATTTTGCAAATTGTCCCGGACTTACATCCATTACATTCCGTGGAAACGATAATATTACGATTCCCGATTATGCATTCTATGGATGTGAAAATCTTGCAACCGTCACTGTAAATCAGCATGTTGATTCGATCGGTGAGCAGGCATTTTCAGACTGTACCGATCTTACCAGAGTTGAACTTATCGGAGTTAATCAGATAAGTGATCATGCATTTTATGGAGATACTTCGCTTTCGGACGTAACCATTTCAGCGGATCTTACCAGTATGGGTAAGGCTCCGTTCAGAGGTTGCGATAAGCTTGGTAATGTAAAGTTCGGCGATAATCCTTACTACACGACCTCAAACGGAATTATCTACGGACTTGATTCTTCAGGTAACAGATATTCGATCGTTGAATTCCTCGGCGGAAGAAGCTCCAAGACTATTCAGACCGCAGAAGTAGAAGGAATTACCGGAATATCCGAAGAAGCATTTGCAGATACCGCGGTTCAGATTGCAAACCTTGAGAGTTCACATATCTCAAGTCTTCCCGATTATGCATTTGATAACTGTGATAACCTCGTATCCGTTTATCTTCCTGACGGATGTGAACTGATCAAGAATTATGCATTCAGAGGTTCATCACTTTCGAACCTTACGGTTAACGACAGTGACCTTGACTGGCAGTCAAACGGTCTCGATCTTATTCAGACCACTTATGACTTTGCAACCGGAATCGATCACGGATCAAGTGAGAGTGAGAATGATCAGCTTACCGTATTTGCTCCCGCAGAAACCGATGACAACGGTAATGTAACCAATCCCAGCAAGGCTTACTCCAGATTCGAGAATCATAAGTACCTCGTTGAAGCTCTTGTTCCCGTAGTTCACTACTATGTAACTTATTGGGATTATGCTAGTGCTGATGCAACCAAGAGAACAGTTCGTACGACAGAAGAGTACACCGAAGGTGATACCGTAACTGTACTCGATCCTGCACGTGCGGTATCTGAAGGTTTTATTTTCAGCTGTTACGAGAACCGTGATAACACGGATGAGACTTACGGATTCAGAGATAAGTTCGAGATTCATTCCGATATCGCTCTTCAGGCTGTTTACGAAGGCGTTACCGAGACGACTTATACAGCAACATTCATGGATACCGATCCTGCTACCGGCTCAGACGGTGCAGTTCTTGTATCGGGTATCCCCGTAGAGTCCAAGCTCGATGATAACGGAAATACCGTTTATTACGTAAACGGAGCTCTTATCTCCGGTATCAGCCCTACAAAGACAGGATATACTTTCAAAAACTGGAGTCCTATCGACCCGAGAAACTCCAATGAGTTTAAACTGACTGATGTTAACTTCAGCAGTACCGATAGCTCAGTTATCGTATTCCGTGCCTTCTATCAGGCTGACAACGGAAACGGCGGCGGTGGCGGTGGAAACACCAATCCTGAGGTCAATTATATTGCAAGATACTATATGCCTGACGGAAGTACCCTTTGTAATCAGGTTGTATTACATGCAGGAGATACTGCTCCCAATCTTGCAATACCTACCGGTTACAGCGGCTATGAATGGTCACCCAAACCTTCAGAGACTGTAATGAACTCCGATAAATCGTTCATTCTGGTTCCTTCGGAAGGAAATAATAATGGCACTGCGGCCAGTTATACGGCTACCTATTATTATTCGGATGGTGTAACTGTTTATCAGAGTCTTACACTTGAGGCGGGTGCTACCCCTCCTAACCTTATAATGCCTGATGGCTATAAGCAGTGTAAGTGGTCGCCCGATCCTTCATCGATTACCATCGATAAGAATCTTCGTTTTACCATGGTTGCTAATCCCGATTATGTTGCTCCAAGTCCCAGCCCGGATCCCAACTACACCGGACCTTACTACACACTGACTGTTGTAAACGGATCAGGTTCCGGAAGCTATAAGCCCGGAGCACAGGTTATCATCCAGGCTAACGATCCCAAGACCGGAACTCAGTTCAGCAGCTGGACCGTTTCACCTGCGAACGTACCTATCGCTTCAAAGGTTATGTCCGCAACTGTTCTGACAATGCCTTCCGAGAACGTAACCGTAACCGCTAACTTCGTTGCCTCAACTTCAGGAAACAACAATAACGGTTCAAACGGATCCGGATCCGGCGGAAATAACGGAAACAACGGTAATACCAACTACTGGCCTTCAACCGGAAACGTTGCAAGAAGCAGCGGAACCACAGTTGTCATCGAGAAGAACGGTCTGTCTAATACCGGTGTTGTATCCGCAACCGTAAACGGATCAACGGATAACTTTACCATTAAGATCACTCAGAGCCAGACCGCTGAAAGACAGATTCTTGATGCACTGCTCAAAAAGTACGGAACCGTAGATAATCTTATCTACTTCCCTATGGACATCAGCCTCTATGATGCGGCAGGAACCACTCAGATCCACGATACTTCGGGACTTACGATAACGATCACGTTACCTCTTCCCGATTCTATGATCCAGTACGCCGCTAATAACAAGGTTGCTGTTGTTACAAACGGTGAGATTGACGGTCTCAATGCAAGATTTACGACCATCAACGGAGTACCTTGTGTAACCTTTACATGTACTCATTTTTCACCTTATGTAATTTATGTTAATACCGTAGAGCTCACCGCAGGTTCGGACGGATACGGCAACGGAACGGGTAATCTCGATAATACCCCCAAGACCGCGGACTTCATCCATCCCAAGTGGTTCGTATCGATTGCTCTCTTTGCAATCTCGATCGTTCTTTTCCTCATGAAGGATAAGAGAAACCTCAAGCCGGTTAAAGTGGCAAGCGGTAAAAACGGAAACGTAAGAAAATGATAAATCTGACAAGGATTTAAGATGAAAAGAATCAGAAAGCTGTTGGGAGTATTCCTGATAATAGTCGCTTTACTCGTGTTGCAGCTTCCTCCTCTGGGGGCGGATGCTGCATCCGTCCCCGAGTTTTCTATATCGGGTTCGGGAACACTCCTTTCTTACAACGGAACAAGAACAGATGTAGTCATTCCTTCAGGCGTTATCGAGATAGCTACGGATGCATTCAGAGACAATGATAATATCCGCAAAGTCACTATCCCCAACAGCGTCAGGAAGGTTAATGAGTATGCTTTCTGGGATTGCGATAATCTTGAGACGGTTATTATCGGAACCGGATTAACCAAGATCGACGATTTTGTTTTCGCAAACTGCATGGGACTTGTTTCCATAAACATTCCCGAAAACGTTACTTCCATCGGCATTTATGCTTTTGAAGATGACGTTAACCTTGAATCCGTTACGATCACCGAAAAGACGCATATCATTCATGATTCCGCATTTGACGGATGTTATAAGCTCGTTATTTTTGCACCCGAAGGTTCTTATGCATGGGAATATGCCAAGGGATTCTATGTAAGACAGGCTAAGTTCCCTGTTTATGAAGATACCGGTATGATCGACGATCCTACGCCTTCGGACACCGAAGTAATTGACAACACAGGTGATGATGAATCCGAATCGGATCAGACTTCCGAAGAAGAGTATCCGGAAGAAGAGCCCGGTGCATATACCACTCAGTATGAGATAACCCAGAGACCCGACGGAACATATTCTGCGGTTGCGTATAATCAGAATACGAATGTTTACGGACAGACCCATGTAGTAGGAAATACCGCCGTTGTTTTCATGGATAACTCCGCATTACATGTAATCGAAGGCAGTCCTTCACCCGAAGTTACGGATGAGACTCCCGTACATATTCCTTCGGATACGGTTATCTATTCATCAACGATTCCCAAGTATACGATCGTTGATTCTCAGATAGTTGCGGACAAGGCATATTACATGTCGAACGATCTTGAGAATATGAGCCTTCCTCAGGGAATAACCGAGATAGGACAGTTTTCTTTTTCCAGAACGGATGTAGTATCGGTTACACTTCCCGAAGGAGTTGAGAAGATCGATTACGGTGCTTTCTATCATTGTGCGAGACTCGGAAGCGTAAGCCTTCCTCAGAGCGTAATGAAGATCGAACCTTATGCATTTGCTGAGACTCCCTGGGTTGAGGGATTCCTTGCAACTACCGGAAGTATCAATAATAACCTCGATGCCAATCTCAATGCATCGGGAGGAGACTTCCTTGTTAGTGGCGGCGCACTTATCGCCTACAGAGGCCATGGCGCCAATGTAAGCATTCCAAACGGTGTCAGGATCATTGCTGCTGGAGCGTTTAAAGATTCGACTTCCATGAAGTCTTTGTCCCTTCCTTCGAGCCTTATCAGCATCGGGGAAGAAGCATTCATGGGCTGTACCAATCTTGAAGAGGTTTCTTTTGGCGGAAATGAGCAGGAGATTCTCGACAGAGCCTTTGCAGGTACCAAAGTAAGCGTTAACGATATTCCCGAGAGGATCATCGACATCGGACTTGATGCTTTCGATGATCTGGGAAATGCAAATCTCCTTGTATCCTATGAAGAGACGGCGCAGAGACTTTCCAATTCCGGTTTAAGATCCTCCGTAGAGGATAAAGCAAATGCAGGAGTAACTGTTACCGGTACAGAAGGTGTTCAGGCATATCTTGACGGAGCGGACAGACCTTTTACCCTGAGCGTTATGCAGCTTGAATCATCGGAAGTTTTCGACAGAGCTTTAAACAGGGCAAATGATTTCCTTAACGGAAAATATAACGGAGAAAAGGCTCTCTACGATCTTGTACTTACCGATTCTTCGGATATTTCCATCACGAAGCTCGGAAACCAGGGACTTGAGGTAGCAATCCCCATTCCCGAATCCCTTGCAGGAAAGAAACTTGTTGTGCTTACCGTCGACAGAAACGGTCAGCTTGAGGATATTCCCGTTACCGTGGTTAATACCGATGGAACGGACTACGCAAGGTTTACCACTTACCATCTAAGCGTATTTGCCATTTGCTCTACCGGAGATGAGCTTTCGGATTCCGACATTATTACTTCCGAAGTTACTTTGAAGGCTAATTCAGGCGGTCCTGCTGTAGCTTATACGGATCCTACTATTAAAGACAGACTTATGTCGGTAGGTACCGCAAGATGGATAGTTTGCGGAATGCTCGTATTTTCCGGAGTATTTTTAATCCTTATCAGGAAAAAAGTTCGATGAATAAAGAGACTCGTTTTATAACTCCCTTATCATTTATCACGGCCGCATTTCTTGCTGCCGTGATTTTTGTAGTTTCGGGGATTTATCCGGGTAGTGAGAGAACACTTCTGATCTTTGATATGAAAGAGCAGTTTGTGTCTTTCTATGCTTATATGAGCAGAGTTAGGAGCTTGTCTGATCTAACGTTTACATTTCAAGGCTCGCTCGGAACACCGCTTGCAGGGCTTATCGCCTATTACCTTGCTTCGCCCTTATCGGTGGTATATCTGTTCTTTGATGTAACTCATATGCCCGATGCCATTGCCCTTGTCGATGTATTGAAGGCTGGCTTTATCGGGGCTTCTTTTGCTTATTTTGCCTTGTTTAAAGGTGTTAAAGAGCCGGT
>JAEEGL015487725.1_pt1 | contig 10745 bp, 15 predicted proteins | sample 9134231 | NCBI WGS metagenome assembly JAEEGL01 (sample SAMN16246548, study PRJNA631951) | gut metagenome | biome: gut microbiome; feature: rumen; material: fiber-attached | host: Bos | place: Iran: Karaj | collected 2018-10 | reverse complement strand
TGGATATGGATTTCTGATTTTTCGGAGTCAAATTCAGCTCCTTCGACATACCAAGGTTCTTCTAGTTGTAAAGAACCAGCCAGCATTTTGTCAAATCCATTCATCATTTTGCATCACCAGTTCTATAATACCATTTCCACTACTTTGGGAGTAGAGCCGATTTTTCCATAGGCCGTATGTTATGCATGTTGACTTCGGTCTTGGGCAAAGCTAGATATTATGCTTATGAACAGTTCCCCTTTACCAATCAAGATGATACAATCTAACGATGCATCCCCTATACTCTATTAACGATGAACCCCCTTGCACCCTCTGCCTATCGTTAAGCGAGTATAGTCTGCGAAGCCGCATAAATCATGGCTTTTGGTTGTTGATACAGTTTCCAATACAGTGGCAGAATCATGGAACAATATGCCACTATTTTAAGGATTTTCCAATTTCATAGGCTTGCTCCGGATAATTGGTGTTTTCTATTTCCTCTCTTACCGAACACCCAATAGCGTAAATTCTGCCTGCATCTTCCCATCCGATAAATTTCAGCATATTGTCAAATTCCATGTCCAAGGCGTCTTTCACCCAGGACTCCTTAGAAGCCGCAGTGGCCAACAAAGCTGCTTTTTTCCCACGCATAGAAAATACGGTCACTTGGAACCGGTCAATCACTGCTTTTAACTGAGCAGGAAAATTCCAATAGTAAATCGGGGTGGCAAAAACAATCACATCGGAACTCAAAAGCATTGGATTCAGCTTATTCATAGCATCCTGAAAAACACAGGGATTTTTTCCATACTTACACTTATTACATCCGATACACGGATGAACATTCTCAAATGCCGCATCAAATCGTGACACTTCATGTCCGGCTTCTTTTGCACCGCGGATAAATTCATCCGCGAGCAAGGCGGATGTCCCTTTTTTATGTGGGCTTCCAGTAATTACTAAAATTCTCACGTCATTCTCCTCCATTAAGCGCACTGATTAGCTGCCCCGTCATGGTGTAGTAGTAGATAGGCTATGCCAATACCAGCATATCGGCTTCTTTGAGCCGACGGTAAAGTTCCTGCATATCGTCCTGCTGTATGTATATACCCCGCTGCTTGTCGTGGAAATATTCACAGGCCAGACAGCCGCAAATATTTCTTCCCGCCACTTGCTCTATCATCACCTCATGCCCTGCCTCCCCGGCTCCCGCAACAAAAGACGCAATCAGTCTCGCAGTGTTGCCGTTCTTTCTGGGGCTTCCGTTCCATACCAGAATTTTCATGTGAATCATGACCTGCCTTACTCAATACGCAACTTCGTACTCTTTGCGCTCGGTGTACATCCTCCAGTATTCCTTGGCGATGACAGCCGGGTCATAGCGTTTATCCCCCTCGGCAATGACGCCGCTGACCAAAATGCTGCCAACGAAAATCCCGCGCGGCTCCATCTCGTGATGCAGGATGATGTTCATGGCATTGAGCGCCGCCTTGTCGATGCAAAGGGGCTTAAGGAACATAATCGGCTGAAAGGTCTTGGCAAAGCCGCCGCCCGTGAAGATAATCGCGCCTTTCTTTCGAGCAAATTCCTCCGTGGCGACAACGGTCGCCGCATGGTAGGCGCTGGCGGCATCCACCTGATAGCGCTCCATTAAAAGCTCGCTAGTGATGGGGCGGTCGCCGTCCGGCGCGGTAATGCCCACGTTGTACACGAGCGCATCGGGCGTGCCAAATTCTTTTTCCGTTTCCCTTATGGCGCGGGTCAAAGTTTCGGGCTTGGCGGCATCGGCTAACTTGTAAGCTGCCTCAAAACCGAGCTGACGGAATTCCTCCACATATTCTTTGAGTCGTTCTTCATTTCTGGCTACCAGCACCGCGCGGAAATCGTGCGCGGCGAATTCCTTGGCTACCGCATTGCCCAAGCCTTTTCCCGCGCCGATTACAATCAGCGTCTTTTTCATTTTCCGTACCTCCCGTCAAATGCCTTGCCCGCCGTCTACGGTATAAATGGCTCCCGTAACATAATTTGCCTCTTCCGAGGCAAGGAAGGCCACCACTCCCGCCACGTCCTCTGGCTTGCCGAAGCGTCCCATAGGAATCAGGGAAGTAACCCGCTCAATATGCTTCTTCTTTTCATCTTCCGACAAAGCCGTTTTTTCGTATATCGGCGTCCAAATGGCGCCGGGGCTGACGGCATTTACCCTTATATCATCGGCGGCAAGCTCTTTCGCCCAAATTCTCGTAAAGGAATCCACCGCCGCCTTGGCTCCGGTGTAAACGGACATATTGGGGATATTGGCAGTCGTCCCGGTACTGGAAATGTTGATGATATTGCCCTTGCTTTTCTTGATAAGCGGCAAGCTCTTGGCGGTAATGCTGACCAGTCCCCGCGTATTGATACCGAAAGCCTTGTCAAATTCCTCCAATTTTACATTGGCAAGGGGAGTCACGGGCGCCCAGCCGGCATTATTGACGAGAATATCCAGACCGCCAAAAAGTTTTTCGGCTTCGGTGACTGCCCGGGCAATTTCTTCATCTTTCATAAGGTCGGCATGGACAACGTGGATTTTTTCATCGGCGGCGGCAGTTTCCTTCAATTCATCCTGCAAAATGTCAAGTGCCAGCACATTGGCTCCTTCCTTGGCGAACCGTTTGGCGATAGCCCGCCCGATGCCGTTAGCCGCTCCCGTCACCAGTACCGACTTGCCTTGAAACCTCATAATGTTTTCCTCCTCGAAGTTTACGAATATACCTGTCCTATGTGATGGTTACAGTATAGCTTCTCGCTTTCTTGACCGGAAGTGAGAAATTTGTTAATGTGGTATTAATCTTAAGTTAATGCAGGAGGGATTTGCCCATGTTGTCGCCCGTTTATCATACCTTTCTTGCCGTTGCCCAATCGGGGAGTTTCGCCAAGGCCGCCAAGCAGCTCTTCATTTCTTCCGTAGCCGTGATGAACCAAATGAACAGCTTGGAATCGGAAATCGGTGCCGTGCTTTTTGTCCGCACCAATCACGGCGTTTCCTTGACCCACGCAGGCCGGATTTTGCTTGAGCAGATCGCACGAATCCAAAAGGATGCGGAAAAAGCCTTGGCGACAGTGCGGAATGTCGCCCAAAAGGACAAACTTCCCATTCGGGTAGGCGCCTCCATGATGCGTCCGGCGACTTTGCTAATGAATATTTGCCAAACGTCGGAAGATATTCGGCGCAAATTTACTTTGCAAATCATTCCCTTCAGCGATAACCAATTCGGCGAAAAATGGCTGAAATCCACGGTTGGTGAGGTATTTGACTGCGTTACCTCGCCCTATGATGTCGAAAGCTGGTACGAACTTTTCGGCATCTTGAAATTAGGTGAAGAAAAATTCAAGTTAGCTGTCCCGTTTTCGCATCCACTCAGTCAATATTCGTTGATTAAATTATCCGACCTTGCGGGCTGCACCTTGCTAACGCCGTCCCGCAAAGCGCCCATGGTTGACAGGATATGCCGGGCAATAGAAAAGAGCAACTGCGATATTCGTATCGCTCCGCTGCCCGAATTTTATACCGCTAATACATTTTTTGAACACGCCGGCGAACTTTTGCTGACCAGAGAAAGTTTCAATATCATTTCATCGGGTTTTAAGACCATAGATGTGGCTTGGGAATTTTCTTCGCCCACGGGTATCATTTATTCATCATCCCCATCACCCCAAATGGCAGAATTTATTTCGCTTCTGAGACTGGTGATTAAATGATACTGCGTTTGTGATTTTTTTACACACGTATCTCCGTCCCATCCCGGAACACCAACATCAGCCCCTTGTCTGCAGTCAGTTCTGCCAGCAAATCCAGATATTTTTCGAGCTTCTTCGTGTACTTTGCAATCTTCTTCTGGCATTTCTTTATCTTCAAGGCACACACTCCCATATTCTAAGATTATTGTGTTAATTGGAATAGCGTAGACAGCATCAAGCTTGTTGCATTTTATGCCATAACTATCTTGAATGACTTTGCCATAGAACTTAGTTGATTCCAATCAACATAGCCATCATGTTGCAACCGGCCTAGTACAATAGCCTCGGAGATATTTACATCTCTAGCAAAGTTTCTGATACTATCCACACTGAAAATCTGCTGTGCGACGAAATTATCATATTCCTTTTTGGGAACGAGTGTATCTTGTGCATATTTGCGAAGTTGATTTAATCGCCTGGGATAAGGCGCGTCATGATTGCCAAAGTCACCCGAAAAGGGTAAAATGAAGCTGCGGCGAATCTGCGTAACGACAGTTCAGCGGAGACAGTCACATGGACAAGATTCGGAAGCTGAAGACACCGGTGGTCTACGGCAGCAGCAACATCGACCTCATGCTGAGGAAGGCTGCGAAGGCGATCGTAAAACGAAGGAACAGCATTGTCTGAAGTTTTGTCCTTATGGGGAGAGTGGGGGATGACGGAAAAAGAATTCCGTAGGATTCCGTAAAATAATGAAAGATAATGGTTGGGCGGAGCCCGTCATACAGTCCTGCGTCGATGCGCACAATGAATCGGTGATAGGAGAAATGATGCAGCGCCTTAATTTTACCTCCTGCGAGGTCCGGCTGGAGCGGTACAGCGCAAAACACATCGGCCGGGACGGGGTTGGAGATGTCTGCAAACAGGTTTTTGGGGATTTGGACGGCATTGGGGGTTGATATCATGAAGCAGAAAGCGGATTGCAGCGTACAAGCGCGAACCAATCCGGTATTCCTGACAGCAAAGACGGCAGTGTGCCTGATGGCGCAAGCGGGGATTCCGGACGCTGCCGCAATCGTCGCTTCCCTGGGGATGGAAGCCAATGAGCCGCTCCGGGGCATGGCGGACCCCGATACGGTCCTCGGCAATGCTGTCGTGGTTGAGGCAAAGTATCGCACGATGTGCCGTCTGATTGAAGGTTCCGGCTATCGTACATGCGTGGATCTGCCTTGTGGCTATACGCCGAAAGCCCTTCACATGACGGGAAAGGGGCTGCGCTTCGTTGGGCTGGACTTGCCCATCGTAGTGGAGGAAGTCGGGCCGGTCCTTCGCGCCATGGCCGCATACCCGGCGCTGATGTCCTTCCATGGCGTCGATGCCACCAATTTCGCATCTCTGGAAGAGGCCTTGCGGGATGTGGACGGGCCGCTGTGCATCACGACGGAAGGCATGATGATGTACTTCACCGACAACGAGGCGGAAACGGTCATATCGAATGTCCGCGGCCTGCTGAAGGCGCACGGTGGCGTTTGGATAACGCCCGATCCGGAATTCATGATCCAGTTCTTCCAGAGCTTCCGTTCCTTGTTTGGGGAAGGGGCCTTGGAGAAACTGGCATCCGCCAGGGCGTCAGCACAAGCGCAGTCGAACGTGCCCAGCCTGTCCAACGCATTCATTCTGGATGCGGCGGACATCCCCGGATCCCGTAAGAAAGCGGTGGCCCTCCTGGAAAGGCATGGGCTGAAAGCCGAGGAAATCAACCTGGCAGAGCACATGCCCGCGCTCAGCGTCTATCAAAGACTCTCCGCAGAGCAAATCCGGCGGTTCGAGGATGCGATGCGGGATTGCCATTATTGGGCCATCACCCTTGACGGCGCGCGATGGCAGCATGAGGAATGTTCCCCGCGGAGCCATCATCCTTTTGCGATGCGCTATGCGCTCGAACACGGGACTTTCCGGTTGACGCTGGAGGGCAGGCTGGACAGCATATCCGCGCCGCAGGTCCTGTCGGCATGGGAGACAGAGAAGGCCACCCGGGCTATTGACGGAGTTTCCGTTGAATGCTCCGGGCTTACGTATGTCTCTTCCGCCGGAGCCCGGGTGCTGCTTGATATCCGGGAGCAATGCAGCCGCGGCATGGAGTTTTCCGGTGCCAGCCCTGCGGTGGCGGGAATCCTGTCCCAGCACGGATTTCTTGAGGCGGGCAGCGACCGGCAGGATCCGGTCGCGCAGAAGGACAGAAGGGGACAACGAGAAGATCATTGAAATCTTTTCTGCTTTTTCTGGAGTTCAACCGAAACAATAGGTCTCCCGCTTCTATAAGCGGGAGTGAAAGCCTGTATCGCGCGAGTGGGGGCGGAGCGAAACGGTATTCCCTGCGCACAGGAAGTCCATCCACGCGATGCAGGATTGTCGTACGCCTTAAACTACCGGCGTGGATGGAAACAAACGGAACAGAATAAAGCCAGCCGATCATCATGCGTGACAGAGGTGGTTCTCAAATGAAAAAGACAGTTGGATTTCTTGTGGCGTCATTGTTCATGGCTTTGTTTTTGGGCGTTGCTTATGCAAAGAATCCCTATCCCGAAACACTGGACGATGGCAATCTGGTTTTGGTGGACGCTCATATGGGGGTAGCGAATTACGCAGACCTGTCCTCGGCTGAAGTCTATGAATACGCGCCGCCGGATTACCAGATTGCCATCCATGTTGTCCGGATTATGTTTTCCGATGATTATTATCGCCAGCATAAAACTTACATAGATGGCCCCTATACGGTATCGAAACCGGGGTCCATGCTCTTCAGGTATAATTGGGACGATAAATCCATATCGGTTTATTCCAAGCGGCAAGAAGAATGGAAAAAATGGGACATCAACCGTGATAACACACACGCGGATGGTGAGCCGTTTATCCCCTGTACAGCTGAAGCCGCTTTTGCCGCCGCCTATGGCATCAGGTTCTTTGATGATACAGAAGGGTATAGTCCTGTGCTCAGGAGGACGCGCCGCGTTATTCCGGAATCATTTTATGAGCGGATGGGGATTTGAATCCGCTCAAGGAGTTGGCTGGCGGCTGTATACGGGGAGTGACGGGATATGGAGCGCTTGCGCTGCGTTGTCGGGCGATAACATACCAGAATGAGCAAAACGGCTTTTCCATCATCAGGTGAAAGGCCAAGGGCGATAACGATCTCGTCACGGCGGTTGGCGAGATGCCTAAGGAGGATAGCGCAGGAAAATGATAGTGATGGGAACGGGATATCTGCGGGACGCGATGTTGGCCATCACTGCCGTCAACGCAGGAATGGAAACGGCGCTCCTTTAACCTAACAGGTAGTTTTGTAAATGTCATAGGAGGTTTTGCAAATGAAGCACAAGAAACTTTCCGCCGTGCTGTTGGCGGCAATGCTGGGCACGGGCGCTTTGACGGCAGCGCCTGTTTCGGAGGCGGCGACGCGGGAGGAGATTGCCGCCATCCGAGTGGAAACGTCCGCGGATTTTCGGTATTGGAACGACGACTCGCCGACCAAACAGAAGATCATCCGGTTCGTGGAGGACGCCGTGAATCCGGGAAGCCCTCGGTTTATCCCTGCGGAAAATCGCATCGCTGTTTTTGATATGGATGGCACCTTTTACTGCGAGACCGCGCCGTACTGTTTCCAGGAAGTCATGTTCCTCCACCGTGCGCTGGAGGATGAAACCTACCGCCCCAGCAAGAAGATGGCCGCCTTTGCCAAAAGGGTCAGCCCCAAAATCATGAACAAGACGGGACTCACCCCGGCGGAGAGCAAGACGCTCGTCGAATACTTGACGAAAGCCTACGAAGGCATGACGCCGGAGGAATACGGCGCGTATGTGCGCGCCTTCATGGGCACGAACGAAACCGGCCTTACGAACCTCAAGCGCGGCGAGGCGTTTTACCTGCCGATGGTGGAAATCATGTCCTATCTCGTGAACAACGGATTTGCCGTGTACATTGATTCAGCCTGCGGCACCATCACCACGCGGGAATTGACGGGGGGCGTCATTCCCGTGCCGTCTGACCGCATCATGACTTCCGATTTCGTTTACACCTCGACGAACATGGGCGAGGAACAGCCGGACAAGCATTTCTACGACCGCCGTAAGGAAAAGATCGTGATCTCCGGCAAGCCGCTTATTGACAACGCGAAAACGAGGAAGATCTTTTCCCTCCTGAACCAAATCGGAAAGAAGCCGGTGCTGGCGTTCGGCAACTCGATGGGCGACAGCGGCATGCTGGAATACACCTTGCAGGAGAACCCGTATCCCTGCGCGTCGTTTCTCGTGCTGTGCGACGACACGGAGCGGGAACTGGGAAACCCGAAGAAAGCGGAGGAACTGAAAGGGTTTGCTCTCCGGCGCGGTTGGGAAACCATCTCGATGAAGGACGAGTTCCGGACGATTTATGGCGACGGCGTGACCCGCGCCAATCCATAGCGGGAGGGGACTGACGAATGCCGTGAAAATCGGGAAGCCTATAGAGCGTGACCATTTGGAATAGCAGCGTTATGGCAATTCGATGGAGGGGCGGTATGGTTCAGGATGCTTTCCGGGCTCGGTGGCTGGGAGCGAGAGAATAAGAAGTGCTTTGCGGTCCATTCCTGCAGGATCATCCGGAAAGGGAAAAACGATGGCGGAGCGTGGAGATTCATCAGATTCGGCTTATTGAACCGTGCAGGGAAAAGAAAGAAGGGACAAAGCTTCAATGCGAGGGTACAAAATCAAGGTAACATTGGCAGGCTCGAAACCACCAATCTGGCGTACTTGTATATTGCCGGAGGAGCTGACACTCCGGGAACTGCCTGATGTGTTCGAGCGGGTTATGGGATGGCGTGACAGCGAGCATGATCCTGTCCGTCTTGCGCGGTTCGAGTTTCCGGACAGTAATGAGTCCTTCACATCGGATGGTACCGATGAGAAAGGGCAACCCGTCCGATGGGACGAGGGGGCGATTGAGAAAAAGATGCCCGGTGTAACGGTGCAACGAAGGAATTTGTGAAGCGATGCCTGCATTTGGAGCGGCATCTTCGTTGCAAGCTTCTGCGGGGCTGGACACAGAACGAGGTCGACCGGGGCATTACGAACAAGGCGAAAGGGGAGCGTTCCTGAAATGGCATTCGCCGAGGAGAAGATTGCCTCGTGTGTCCAAGGCGAGTTCGGGCATAATGATTGCAAGAAACAAAAAACGTTTAGAATTATCTCTATATTTCACTTTTAAGATTTATGGGAGGGTCATCAAATGGCAGACAGGATTGTATTGAACACCATTTCCTATCACGGAGCCGGAGCAATCCAGGAGATTGTGGGCGAGGTGCAGCGAGGCGGGTACAGGCACATCTTCGTTTGCACCGATCCCGACCTCGTGAAGTTCGGCGTAACGGATAAGGTGACGGAACTCCTGGAAAAGAACGACATCCCGTTCACCGTTTACAAGGAGATCAAGCCGAATCCCACCATCAAGAATGTCCAGGACGGGGTGGCCGCTTTCAAGGCATGCGGCGCGGACGCCATCATCGCGGTGGGCGGCGGCTCGTCGATGGACACCGCGAAGGCCATCGGCATCATCATCACGAATCCCGAGTTTGCTGATGTCCGTTCCCTTGAAGGACTGGCTCCCACGAAGAACCATGCGGTTCCGACCATCGCGGTGCCGACGACGGCGGGAACGGCAGCCGAGGTCACGATCAACTACGTCATCACGGACGTGGAGAAGCAGCGGAAGTTCGTCTGCGTCGACCCGAACGACATCCCGGCGGTGGCGGTCATAGATCCGGACATGATGGCCTCCATGCCCAAAGGGCTGACGGCTGCCACCGGCATGGACGCGCTGACCCACGCCATCGAGGGATACATCACCAAGGCGGCATGGGAACTCACGGATATGTTCCATCTGGAGGCCATCAAACTGATATCCCAGAACCTGCGCGACGCAGTGGCAGGCAAGCCGGAAGGCCGCAAAGGGATGGCGTTGGCGCAGTACATCGCCGGGATGGGATTCTCCAATGTCGGGCTGGGCATCGACCACGCGATGGCGCACACATTGAGCGCGCATTATGACACGCCCCATGGTGTCGCCTGCGCCATGCTCCTGCCGCTGGCCATGGAGTTCAACAAGGAGAGTACGGGCGAGCGGTATCGGGAGATTGCCCGGGCAATGGGCGTAGCCGGTGTAGATACCATGTCCCGGGCGGAGTACCGTGAGGCGGCGATAACAGCCGTAAAGAAACTTTCAGAGGATGTCGGAATCCCCGGTAAGAACGAGCGCATCAAGGAGGAAGACCTGAGCGTCCTAGCTGACGATGCGCTGGCGGATGCCTGCTATCCGGGCAATCCCCGGGAAGCGACAAAGGAGCAGGTAATCGCCATGTTCCGCCAGTTGATGTAAAAACGTAGTAAAACGGGGCGTGTGTTACTACTCGGATAAGCCCCTTCGTATCGTGTCGTCGTCTACCGCCATCTGAAAAGCCGTACGCAGGACGCCGCGCACAGTCCGGATAATACTGTACCGCCTTCCGCTCTCCTGCAGATTGATGAGATAGATTTTGGCATCCGATGTGCGTATGTCGGCAATCTTTCTGCCGCTGAAATCCGTCTTTTCCAGGATTCGCTTGACGAATTTGTAGCCCTGCGCCGTGTTTGCCCGGACGCCTGTCTTCGTACTGACATACCGTTCCACCAGTTCCGCCACGGTCATGTTCCCTCCCAACGGATCGAGTCGGCTCTCCAGGTCATAGCCGATTTGCTTTTCCAGTTCCCGAAGCGAAAGGCACGGCTTCTTTCACGCGGGGAGTTTCTTTCTTTCCACCTCACCCCCCTTTGCCGTAGTCAACAGAAATTGGACACGAAAAACGAAAATGAATCAAAAGGACCAAACCATTAGACACGCTGAGCCGCAACAAAAGACTCGCGGTACTGCTTCGGCGTCAGATAATTGAGTGCGTAAGCAGGGCGCAGTTCGTTGAAGAGGACAATATACTCGTCAACTTCTTCCTGAACCGGTCTGTCTCCGGTCACATGCAGATCTGT
>JAEEGL013765827.1_pt1 | contig 10745 bp, 8 predicted proteins | sample 9134231 | NCBI WGS metagenome assembly JAEEGL01 (sample SAMN16246548, study PRJNA631951) | gut metagenome | biome: gut microbiome; feature: rumen; material: fiber-attached | host: Bos | place: Iran: Karaj | collected 2018-10 | reverse complement strand
TGGTGCCCAGAGACAGAATCGAACTGCCGACACGGGGATTTTCAGTCCCCTGCTCTACCGACTGAGCTATCTGGGCAAACATTAACCGGTTCTCGCGAACCGGTTAAGTGTGGCGACGCAGAAGGGGCTCGAACCCTCGACCTCCAGCGTGACAGGCTGGCATTCTAACCAGCTGAACTACTGCGCCGTCTGTGGTGGAAACTACAGGGCTCGAACCTGTGACCCTCTGCTTGTAAGGCAGATGCTCTCCCAGCTGAGCTAAGCTTCCATGACTTGTTTGCTGGTGCGCTTTCCTCAAGCGCAAAAGAAGTATACACGCTATAGCGGTCCCCTGTCAACAACTTTTTTATTTATTTTAAAAATATATTTTTTATCAGTATCTGGAATAGAAGATATACAGATATGCATGCTCCTGATCTTCGGAAACGAGCAGGAAGAATATGTTCTCTTCATCATCGAACATAACGGGAAGAGTCCATACGTTCGTACCGTTCTCAACGACGGGACGGAGCCTTTCTCCCTGGAAGATCTCGGAAGAGAGTTCATAGTAATCGGCGTATGTAAGGAACACACCATCCTGTCCATAGATACTTGTGATGACGTCTACTGCCTGCTGCGGGTTGTCATGAGGAACACTGATCTTAGCCTCATAGGATGATCTTCTGAACATGAATCCGTGCTTATATATCTTCTCGACTTCATATCCCTCTCCCAGCTCGATACCCGTAGTCCTGGCTATAAGGCGCTCGTTATCGTCGTATATGATGCCTGCTGCGAAGAAGGCCGTGATCAGGACAAGTATCACTGCAAGGACTTTTATCCGCTTATTCATGTTCATCCCTCCGTTATCTCATAGAGAGCCTCGGAATTGCGCATAAGAGCCTCCGAGACCTCTTCCATGGTCATATTCTTTATCTCACTTATCTTCTCCGCTACAAAGGGAACGAAGCCCGGTTCGTTCGTAAGTCCCCTGTTAGGGATAGGTGTCAGATACGGGCTGTCCGTCTCTATGACGATCCTGTCCATCGGGACCTTCTCACAGACAGCGGGTGTATTCTTATTATTCTTGAAAGTAAGAGGACCGTCAAATCCTATATAGAATCCCATCTTAACGAGCTCTGAGGCTATCTCCGGGGATGCGGAGCAGCAATGGCATACACCGACGTTCTCGCGCATGTTACCGGCCTTATAGAGGCGCCTTAAGATATCCATCGACTCTCCTGCCGCTTCCCTCTCATGAAGGATGATGGGGATATCGAGCTCATAGGCCATCAGGAGCTGCTCTTCGTACACCCTGCTCTGGATATCCCTCGGAGAGAAGTCATAATGATGATCGAGGCCTATCTCGCCTATCGCCTTTATCTTGAGCTCTTCCCTCTTCTCCAGGAGCTTATAGAGCTCTTCCTTCACGTTATCGTTCCAGGATGAAGCCTCGTGAGGATGGACGCCTACGGAGCAGTAGAGCTTCACGCCGTTCCTGCCGTCGTGCTCCTTCACGTAGGAGACAGCCTTACGCGATGTACCAAGATTATCCGCAGGGATAAGGATACGCTCTACGCCCGCCTCGGATGCATTTCGAAGGATATCTTCCGGAGTCAGCCCTTCTTGCGCAAAACGCTCATCGTAGAGATGAGCGTGCGTGTCGAAGAATCTGTATCCGTTATTGATGTACCGGGTTGCTTCTTTCATCAGGAGATGTCAGCTCCGGGCTTGATGTCGTCGCCGAACTCGACGACCCTGAACTTATCGCCGTCCCTTACGGACATGATCATGCCGTTGCTCTCATAGCCCATCATCTTACGGGGCTCGAGGTTGACTATCATCGCAAGTGTCTTACCGATAAGGTCCTCAGGCTTATAGAACTGAGCGATACCGGAAAGTACCTGTCTCTCGCCGAATCCGTCGTCCACCTTGAACAGGAGGAGCTTATCGGACTTCTTTACCTTCTCACAGGAAAGGACCTTTACGGCACGAAGGTCGAGAGCAGCGAAGTTATCGAACTTTGTAAGAGGCTTCAAGGGCTCTTCGGGAAGGTCCTTCTTGGGAGCCATAGCATCGAGCTCGGCGAGCTCCTTCTCGATATCGATCCTGGGGAAGAGCACTCTGCCCTTCTTGACAGTTACGTCAGCCTTGAGAGCATGTCTCTCGGAAGCCTTCTCCCATGTGGTGCAGCACTCGCATGCGCCGATCTGCTCGTATATCTCGGGAACGATATGAGGCATTACAGGAGACAGGAGGATGGAACATCTCCTTACCGTATCGAGAAGGTTATAAAGGACAGCTGCGAGCCTCGGCTTCTTAGCCTCGTCCTTTGCAAGTACCCAGGGCTCGTTCTCGTCGATATACTTATTGGCTCTCGCGATGACCCTGAAGATCTTCTCGAGGGCATCGGAGATATGAAGTGACTCGAAGTTCTCTGCTACATAAGAGGGAAGCTCGTCCGTCATCTTAAGGAGCTCCTCATCGGAATCGTTGAACTCCTTGTCTGCGGGAAGAGTACCGTCGAAATACTTGATAGCCATCGCTACCGTTCTCGATACGAGGTTACCTAAGTCATTTGCAAGATCGCTGTTGATCCTGTTGAACATCATCTCATTTGTATAAGGAGCATCCGCGCCGAAAGGCATCTCGCGAAGGAGATGGTAACGAAGTGCATCTACACCGTATCTCTCACAGAGTACGAAAGGATCTATTACATTACCGGTGGACTTGCTCATCTTGGCATTGGAATTACCGAAAGTGATCCAGCCGTGACCGTATACCTTCTTAGGCAACGGCTCGCCTAATGCCATGAGGATAGCGGGCCAGATAAGCGTATGGAACCTTATGATCTCCTTAGCCATGACATGCATATCAGCGGGCCAGTACTTCTCATAATCGTCGTACTTCTCATTCATGTAACCGAGGGCAGTAATATAGTTGGAGAGCGCATCGATCCATACGTATACGATATGTCCTTCATCGAAATCTACGGGAACACCCCATGTAAAGCTCGTTCTGGATACGCAGAGATCCTGAAGACCGGGCTCGATGAAGTTGTTGATCATCTCGTTGACCCTGGACTTGGGATTAAGGAAATCCTTCTCCTCATCAAGAAGGAGCTCCTTGAGCTTGGGAGCGAACTGGGAGAGCTTGAAGAAATAAGCTTCCTCGGATGCGTCAGTTACCTCACGGCCGCAGTCGGGGCACTTGCCGTCAACGAGCTGGCTCTCAGTCCAGAAAGACTCACAGGGAGTACAGTACTTGCCCTTGTATTCGCTCTTATAGATATAACCCGTATCGTAGAGCTTCTTGAAGATCTTCTGTACAGATTCGATATGGTAATCGTCTGTCGTCCTGATATAACGATCGTAGGAGATGCCCAAGGTAGACCAGAGCTTCTTAAAGGTCTCAACGATCTCGTCTACATATTCCTTGGGTGTAACGCCTGCCTCGGCAGCCTTCTTCTCGATCTTCTGTCCGTGCTCATCTGTACCTGTAAGGAACATTACATCGTAGCCCTGCATTCGCTTCATCCTTGCAACTACGTCGCATGCGAGCGTCGTATAGCAGTGACCGATGTGAGGGTTGCCCGAAGGATAATAGATGGGCGTCGTGATGTAAAAAGGTTTCTTCTCAGACATATGAGCCTCCATAGAAAATTATAATAACCAATTAATTATAATTACTCGGAAGCTATAATTCAAGAAAAGTACTTATTCCAGAAAGCAAAGACGGACATGGGCTTGCCGAAGAGATATCCCTGGAAGATATCGGCACCCATCTCCTTGAGCTTGTCGGCCTGCGTCTGGCTCTCTACGCCCTCTACTACAACGCCCTTGCCGATGGAATGGGCGAGCATGGTCATAGCGGATATGAAGGACCTGTTGAACTCCACTTCCTCCATGTCGTCGACAAAGCTCTTATCGATCTTGATCTCGTCTACCGGAAGCTCCTTCAGGTAATTGAAGGATGAATAGCCGGATCCGAAGTCATCTAGGGCAGTCCTTATCCCCGCTTTATGGAGCTTGTTGATATTCTTACGGCACATGGCCATATTCTTCATAAGGGAAGTCTCGGTAAGCTCTATGAGGATATTCTCGGGAGGTACGTTATACCTGTCCAGGACTTCCTTGACGGCATCCACGTAATCCTTGCGGATAAGGTCGTCGGCAGTGGCATTTATATGCACGTAGAAGTTCTCGGGAACACCCTTGGATCTCCACTTTGCCACCTGCTTGACGGCTTCGTTCAATATCCAGTCACCTACTGCATCCATCTGGTCTGTGGACTCCAGAGCGGCGACGATCTTCTCGGGATTCTCCAGCTCGCCTCCCGGAGACTGCCAGCGAAGGAGAGCCTCGGCACCGACAAGATCGCCCGTCCTGACGTCTGTCAGGGGCTGATAGAAGAGCTGGAAGTTCTCCATATTATTCCTTATGCATCTGTTGATGGTGAGCTCGAAGTCTACCCTCTCCTTGAGCTCGTGAAGATCTACGGGAGAATAGATGGCATACTTGAGCTTCTTCTCCTGCTTGACCTTGTGAAGCGCGATCTCCGCATTGGTCATTATCTCATCCACCGTAGAGCCCGTGGGATAGAAGGAAGCCGACAGACCCCATGTCAGGAAGAAATCACCCTCCTCGGTATGCAGGGGAGCAGATGAATATTCCTGAAGCTCGGACATATATTCCGTGACATTCTTCTGGGAAGCATCCGGCCACAATACGGCAAAGCTGTCTATGCTCACGTGGTAGTCGGACGCGGAAGCGGGGACGGTCTTCTTGAGAAGATCCGCGAAAGCGACGATTATCGCATCTCCGGCACTCCTTCCGTATCTGTCGTTATATGAATGGAACTCGTTGATATCCGCCAGGATGACCGCTGCCGAGAGCGTATCCTTGCTCCTTATGAGTTCCTCGAGATCCTTGCTGAGCCTCTCTCTTGCAGGGAGGTTCGTAAGAGCATGGGAAGCATCGCTTCGCTCCACGTTTTCCTTGACCTCGTTCATCTTATTGAGGTCGAAGGTTATGCCTACGAGTATCTTCTTATGCTGTATCTTATCCTCGATGGACTTACCGCGGCATGCAAGCCACACGATGCTGCCGTCGGATCTTATGAACCTTACCTCTATGGCGAACTTGGTCCCTATCTCGGCCATCGATCTTCGAAGGGCAACGACGAACCTGTCGCGGTCCTCGGTAACTATCTTAGCGGCAAGATCCTCCACGAAATCACCCTCGAGCTGAGTCGGAGCTTCGGGGAATATCTCCTTTATGTTCTCCGAGATATAGAGCATCTCGGAATCAAGATCGGCATAGAATGTTATGGCACCGGTACCCTCGATCAGATTGGTCCTCAGGAAATCGTCCTGTACATATGACGTGACATCGGAAAAAGCTCCTGATATATATCCGGTCTCCCCTCCGAACTTACCGGAAGGTCCCGCATCGGAGAATCCTTCGACACGAAGTATCAGCTCGCCTCTTCCGGGAGCCAGGAACCTTATCTCCATATCGGGATCCGTAAGGTGCGTCGTTATGAACTGCACGAAGGTCTCGTGGAGCTTATCGGCATCGTCGGGGTGGATGTAGTCCTTGTAGCATTTCGAGAATGCTTCCACCACATTGGACTTAAGGTCGAACTCGTGTACGAACCTGTCGCTGACATAGCATGTATCCTTCTCGATATCGTATGTAAAGAGATAGGAGTTAAGGCCTTCTCCGAAGAGCTGCGAGAAAGACTTCTCCTCCATGCTCATGGAGCGGTCCTCCATAAATCCCGCCACGTACCTGGTCTGATCCATCCTGATTATCTGGAAGCAGGCATTGACGGTTATCTTATCGTATTCGTTCTTCTTGATCGAATGGGATATATTCGCGCTCTCGTAATTCCCCGTCAGCAGCTCGCTTATCGTATCGTTGTACCTGGCGGTAACGCTGAGCCTCTCTTCTTCGGGGATGAACTGGAAGAACCTGGTAAGGAGCATGTCCTCAGACGCAGCGGGACCTATGACCCCTGCCATCTTATCGTCGAACATTATCCTCTTATCCCATGGATTGATAAGGAATTTGCAGAGGACCGTTCTGTCCACGATATACTTAAGCTCGCCTATGGTAAGGGAGTCTATATACGCCAGTAATTCTTCTCTGGAGAGCTGGTCCACCGTTGTCACTTCCTATCAACTAAACTTGATTTATTGTAACAGATTAAGTGCTCTTTCGTACATTTCTTTTTTGCTCAGACCCGTAGCCGCGGCGACCTCGGAAGCTATCTTCTTTGTGGGCAGTCCCTGAGATGCCAGTTCGCGTATGAGCTCGTCGGGATCGACCGCGGAAGCAGCGCTTACTTCACCACTGCATTCAAGGCATATAACGAACTCTCCCTTGGGCGGGATCTTCTCGAAATGCTCCTTTGCCTCATCTACGGTAAGCCTTAAGACTTCCTCGTAACGCTTGGTGAGCTCGCGGCAGAAAGCGGCACGGCATGAGCCAAGACCCGCGTCGAGGAGCTCATCTATGAGCTTCATGAGCCTGTGGGGAGCTTCGTATATTATCACGGTCTCGTTATATCCCTTAAGGGCTTCTATCCTCTTCTTCCTGGGACTTCCCTGGGAAGGAAGGAATCCCTCGTAGTGGAACTTCGTCGTATCAAGACCGCTCAGCACGAGTGCGGTTATTGCCGCAACGGGGCCGGGGACCGCGGTAACTTCAACATCATTTTCTATACAGAGCTTGACGAGATCCTCTCCGGGATCATTTATCGAAGGCATGCCGGCATCCGACACGAGAGCTACATCCGCTCCCTCCTTCATCATATTGACGAGCACCGGACCTTTTGCAGCCTTATTGTGCTCATGGTAAGAGAAGAGCTTTCCTTCTATCCCGAAATGTTGGAGCAGAAGTCCCGTCCTCCTCGTATCTTCGCAAGCGATGATATCAGCCGAGCTCAAGATCTCGACTCCCCTCGAAGACATATCTCCCATGTTGCCTATAGGCGTTCCGACTAGATAAAGCAATCCGTGTGCTCCTTATCGTAGATATCGTTTATTCTTTCCGTGTTGATTATACACCCGTCAGGAGTCTTCTCGGAGATAATGAGCGGAGGAAGTATCTTCACGTCAGTTCCGCTTGCTCCCTTCTTACCTGCGACTAACACCATGGCCGCATTACGGTCAGCGAAGGGATGCACGTTCAATATGCGCGTGAGCTTGATATTCTGATTCTGCATGGATGTCATCACATCACCCAGCCTGTCAGCATGCATTACCATTACGATATGCCCGGAAGAAGGTATGACCCTTGAAGCTGCTGCAGCCATAAAATCATCCAGGTCTCCGTTCTCTTCGAACCTGCCGCTACGCCTGCCCTCGGATCTTCCCGCTACAGGGCCGTTCTTCCCGGAATAGAAAGGAGGGTTCATAAAGACCACGTCATACTGCTTACTCTTGACCTCAGGCGGAAGATCCCTGATATCCGCATTGAAGGCACGCATCCTGGAAGAGACGCCGTTATCCTCGATGTTCATGCGCATCACTTCGCACTCGTCGGGCATGATCTCCACGGCATCTATATATGCATTGTCATACCTGGCAGCGACGCAAAGGCTCACGGCTCCGCAGTTGGAACCGAGTTCCAGCATATCGCAGCGCTTATCGCCACCGTTGCCCTTCCTTATGAAGGACGCAGCGAACCACGCCAGCAGCACGCTGTCGGTCCCGAAACGGAATCCTTCCTTAAGCTGCAGGAGAGTAAATCCCTTCCTGCCCAGATCTTCAGTTGTAAGGTCATCCCTGGTGAACATAAGAAGATGATATCAGTATCTTTCCTTAGAGTCAGCACTCTCATCGTGAAACAGGCAGTGAAATCTCCTGATTTTTCACGATGGATCTCACGATGGACGGCTTCATCGTGAAATGAACAGTGAAATCACCCGATATTTCACGATGTATTTCACGACGAAGTACCTCCATTGCCAAATACCTTGCCAAAAACTGCTTAATTGGGCAGACCATTTGACAATGAGAGACTTCCGGACATAAAAAGATCCCGCCGGGCGGAGCCTGACGGGATCGTGTTTCCTTATTAGGATTATTGCTTATCAGCCTTCAGCGATAGCGGATACAGGGCAAACCTCTGCGCAAGCGCCGCAGGAAAGGCAAGCATCTGCATCGATGTTGTACTGTGTATCACCCTCAGAGATCGCAGAAACGGGGCATGCATCAGCACAGGAACCGCAAGAAAGACAAGCATCGGAAATTACATAAGCCATTGTAATATTCTCCCTTCGTTAGTGTAATGACATTATCTCATCAAATTAGAAATATTACAAATGCGCAGTTTCTCATTTGTATTACTCTGAATCGTCCTCCAACATGTCCACATCCTGGGCAGGACCCTGACAGCCTTCCTTGTGGCCGCCGCAGCAGCCGCCCTGGTTCAGGGGCTCTAAGGTTCCCCAGTCGAAGACCTCCACTTCACTTACGTCATCTACCGTGAACTTGACGGATACCTTCTCCTCGATGAGATTGACATCGGAGACAACACCCATTCCGCGGGGAGTCCTGATCTTCTTGCCGGACTTTGGAAGTCTCTTGTGGGCATCGGCATAAGCTTCCTTCTCGAACTGAAGGCAGCACATGAGTCGTCCGCATGCACCGTTGAGCTTAGTGGGATTGAGGGAAAGTCCCTGATCCCTTGCCATACGCAAAGTAACGGGAGCGAAGTGATTAAGGAACGTGCAGCAGCAAAGTTCCCTGCCGCAGACGCCGATACCGCCTACCAGCTTTGCCTGGTCCCTTGAACCGATCTGGCGAAGCTCGATCCTTGCGCGGAATACGGAAGCTAAGTCCTTAACGAGTTCCCTGAAGTCTACTCTGTTATCCGAAGTAAAGTAGAACACGACCTTCTTGCCGTCAAAGGCAAATACCGCATCTACAAGGTTCATGTCGAGGTCATGCTTCTCGATGAGCTGAAGGCACTTGTCGTAAGCTTCCTTCTCCTTGACCTTCTTGAGCTCGTAGCGTTCGAGCTCCTTCTCGTTGGCGAAGCGAAGTACGGGAAGGACATCGTCTCCTACCTGATCGTCCTCCATCTCGATGGGCTCCTCTACGACATGCGCGATGTCGGTGCCCATGGATGTCTCTACCATGACGGCATCGCCGATGGTGAGGTTCAAGCCGTTGCAGGAAAACTTATATACCTTGCCTGCATCCCTGAAACGCAGATTGACTATCTTCTTCATTGCTTTAACTCCTTATGTATCTTAAGGAGCATGCCGGAGCATGCGGCGTCGTAACTGACGTTTACCTTAAGTCCTTTTGCAAATTCTGTTACCGCGTTAACGGCATTGCTCACGTTGATGAGAGTGAGACCTCTCGCGTCAGAAAGAAAGCTCAGGAGCTTATCCTTCTTATCCTGATTCTTGAGTACTCCCTTGCTCGCGGATGCAAGGAGCATCGCGATGTCACCTAATGTCCACTGCAGAAGGAGAAGGAGCTCCTCCGTCCTGTCTGAATTGTCATCCCAGTAGGCGACCTCGTCAATAAGTATATCCGTATACGACATCTTCGGCATACCTGTCACCAGGTCGAAGATGTGATCCCTCTCAGCCGAGAACTCCTCGTCCTCCATGAGAGATAATGCCTTGCCCGGGATCCCCGAAGAGAATTCCGCACAGAACCTTATCTTGTCTTCGGATGCCTCCTCCTTACCCGAAGCCTTCAGTATCTGCTCTATCTCTTCGGTCGTATAGGGATAAAGAGATAAGACTGTCACTCTCGAGAGTATGGTGCCCAAAAGCTTGCTCTGATCGGAACACAGGAGGATGAATACTACGCCCTTAGGAGGCTCCTCGAGGGATTTCAGCAGAAGGTTCTGGGAGACATCCGCCAGCTGATCGGCATTTATGATGTAGACCTTGTTCTTGGAGATCTGGGGATTTACCGCCTCGTCAGCTATAAGTCCGCTTCGAAGATCCTCTACCCTTATGGTCTTCTTGCCCTTGGGGGCTTCGAACCTTCGTATGTCCGGGTGTGTTCCCGCATCGAAATAAGCACATGAAGGACATTTGCCGCAGCAGCCGTCTTCAGTGGGATCCTGACACAGTACGGTCTTGGCGAGCTCGTCGGCGAAAGTATGCTTACCTATGCCCGGAGCGCCGGTAATGAGGAAAGACTGAGCAAGAGTACCCTTGAGCATGGAGCCGAGCCTGCTCTTGACTTCCGCCTGTCCTGTCAGATCCCTGAAAGCCATGTCTTGATCTCTTCGAATATCTGATCAGGCGTGCCCGTGGCGTCTATGACCTTGATACGGTCATCCTTCCCGGCGCACTCGAGATAACCTGCTCTTACCTTATCCTGGAAGGAATTGCCGAGTGCCTCAAGGCGGTCTTCGGCTTCTCCCCTGGAATGTCTTCTGTTATATGCCGTCTCGGTATCCAGATCCAGAAGGAACGTGATATCAGGCGTGATGCCTGCCGTGGCGATCTTATTCAGGGTATCCGTAAGCTCGGATCCCAGGCCCCTTGCATAACCCTGGTATGCACTGGTGGAATCGAAGAAACGGTCACAGAGTACAGAAGTACCTTCAGCCAGCGCGGGAGCGATGACCTCCTCAGTTATCTGGGCTCTTGCAGCCTCGTAAAGGAGGAGCTCGGCAAGCGATGTCATGGAATCGTTCTTCTTATCGAGGAGTATCTCCCTGATCTTCTCTCCTACTGCCGTTCCGCCCGGTTCTCTTACTACGATGAACTTCCTGCCCGTCTCC
>JAEEGL012882730.1_pt1 | contig 10745 bp, 14 predicted proteins | sample 9134231 | NCBI WGS metagenome assembly JAEEGL01 (sample SAMN16246548, study PRJNA631951) | gut metagenome | biome: gut microbiome; feature: rumen; material: fiber-attached | host: Bos | place: Iran: Karaj | collected 2018-10 | reverse complement strand
TGTCTCTTGTGCATCAGCCATAACTGCAACTGAATGTACAACGACAGAACCTAAAACTATTGTAACAGCCGCACCCAAAGTACACAATGCAATTTTAACTTTTTTATTATTAAAGACCTTTCTAATTGTAGGCATATAATTCTTACCTCTATACCTTGAATTATTTTTAGATTGATAATTATCATTTGGCTGAGAATATTTGTCATTTATGACCATTGCATTTTTTGATAATTCAATCAATTCTTTTAAAGCCATATTATAATTATTTTTAAATTCCTCTCTTACACATTCATTTGGAAACAACAAATGAAGTTTTATTTGTCTATCACTTGAATTAAATATATAATCTACATATTTGTCTGGATTAATATCTTCATAACCAGTTGGATATTCATTTTTACTAGATATATACCAATTATTATTTTTTAGTAACTCAACTAACTTATCAATAGTAACTAAATCATCTTTAAGCTCTAATCCCGCAAACATTTTTCTAAACGTTAAATCAATATCATTATTATCTTTTATATCTCTAATATTAATTCCAGCAACATCATTTCCAAATTTAAGTGTCATTAAACTCATATTATCACTACCTCTTCTATTATTAATTTACTATTATTATTTATAAAAGTCAATATAAAAATGTCAAACTAATTACAATTTGGCACTTTTATTTAAATATATTAAATGGATATCTATCAGGCAAGTCTAATATAAATACTTGTTTTTCCTTAGTTATAGGATGATAAAAAGATAATTCTTTAGCGAACAATGCAATCTGTGATTTATCATTACAATTCTTATTATATTTATGATCACCATATAATGGGTATCCACGAGATGAAAACTGTACTCTAATTTGATGAGAACGTCCTGTATAAAGATTGATTTTTATCAATGATAAATTGTCAGCGCATTCAATTCTTTCAAAGTATAATTTTGCATCTTTACCATTTTTATCAACATTTACAGTATTTGTTTTACTATTCTTTAACAGTTTATCTTTTAACAGTCCTTTTTCAAAAATATTACCTTCTACTACTGCATAATATATCTTTTTAAAATCACCATCTTTTATTTGTTTACTTAATCTTGATGCGCATTTACTAGTTTTTGCAAATACCATCACCCCACCTACTGGTCTATCTAATCTATGAACAAGTCCTAGATACACATTACCCATCTTTTTATACTTATTCTTTATATATTGCTTTAACATAGTAAGTAAATCCACATCTTTACTTGAGTCTGCTTGAACAGGTATATTAATAGGCTTATCTACAACTAATAGATGATTATCTTCATATATTACATTAATCATTAGACTGATACCTACCATATATACCACATGGTAATACTAAATTATTGTTAGTTATAGGAAGCCCAATATCTCCTGAATCAACAGTACCATCTGGATACTTCTTTAATATTGTAGTTTTAAGAATGTTTTCAAGCACTATAGCAGATACTCCAGTAGTGTATGAATTAATCAAGAAAAATAATGGCTTATCAGATAATATTTCCATACATGATTCAATTAATTTATATATATTATCTTCAAACTTCCAAACCTCTTTGTTAGGGCCTCTACCATAACTAGGAGGATCCATCACAATTGCATCATATTTATTCCCACGGCGTGCTTCTCTTTTTACAAACTTTAGACAATCATCTACTATAAATCTTATTGAATTATTCTCTAGATGAGATAATATCATATTTTCCTTAGCCCATTCAGTCATACCTCTAGAAGCATCTACTTGTACAACATCTGCGCCTGCTTTAGAACAAGCCATTGTAGCACCACCAGTATAAGAAAATAAATTCAACACTTTTATTTTACGATTACTATTCTTAATTTTATCCATCATAAAATCCCAATTAACCGCTTGCTCAGGAAACAATCCAGTATGTTTAAATCCTGTCGGACTTACTTTAAATGTTAATCCTTTATAGTCAATAGTCCAAAACTCATCTAACTTAGAGAAAAACTCCCAATTTCCACCACCAGACTTACTACGGTGATAAAAGCCATCAACATTCTTCCATTTAGAATAATCCTCTGTATACCACATAGCTTGTGGATCAGGACGTCTTAATATTACATTTCCCCAACGTTCTAACTTTTCACCATTTCCGGCATCTATACATTCGTAGTCTTTCCAATCATTACTAATTCTCATCAAATCACTTCCTAATTTCTAATATATTGTCACATATAAAATTATCACAATATTTATTGTACTTTTCTATTTGTTCTTGATTCTTTACTGTCCATCCAATAATAGGTTTAAATTTTCTAATTTTTTCAATTTGTTTGTTTGGTAATCCCTTGATATTATAACATATAAAGTCTGGATTAGTAAATTTATTAAATAACATATATTTATATATACCATTAACTATAAAATTATAATTGTATGAATTAGTTAATAGCTGGCCTCTAATATATAATTCTCTATGCTTTTTAAACCAATATACTATAAAAGGGCTAAAACTCTGTATAGCAAAAAAGCCTTTATATTTATCTAATAATTTAACGCATTCTTTTTCTAATTTATTACCTTTGTTATAAGGTTTCAGCTCGATTAGTAATGGAATCTTTCCTGATACTATATTTAAAACACTATCTAGAGTGACAAGTTCGTGACAAATATTCTTTAAATATTTATAATCATGCTTACTTATTATATAAGTTTTATCACCTGATTTTATAAAACTATCATGACAAAGTATAATAACATTATCTTTTGTTAAAGTAACATCAAACTCAACAGGTAATTTTTTCATAATAGCTAGTTCTATTGAAACTAAACTATTCCCTTTAATATATTTATTATGGATACCTCTATGAGCAATCAGCTTATTTAATAATGGTTCTAAATTTTTCATACATCACCATTATATTGTATTATAAAATAAAAACAGTTAGACTAATTACTAACTATTCTTAATATAAACTATTTTCTTGTATATATAGTATCTGAACCAAATGAATCTTTTACATTTAATTTATTACCATCTATACTATAAGTTGTATCAAATGAAGCAGTATTACCATCATATAGAATTGATAACTTATCGCCATCTGTTTCATATGTACATTTCATAAGTGTACCTGCAGCATCATAACTACAAGTTTTATCACTATTAAATGTATAAACATATGAACCATGTGCCCATTTTCCTACTATTGTATTTTTCTTTTCTTTTCCACATCCTGTAAGTGCAACTACACAAATGAATAATAGTACAGAAAACATAACCATTCTCTTTTTCATACTACCTTTCTCCTTTCTATGATTAATTGTATCATAAAATACATTATTTTAACAATTTTTTTAGAGCATTAGCATTTAATATTGTATTAGAAATAAACTTTCCGTTGTAAAAGTTTGCCCAGTTATTAAATACACATGGAGCTTTTTTTGCTTTCTCTAATGTATCAATTTTAACAAAATTTAGCTTAATATTATTCTCTTTTGCATAATTAGATAATTCCTTAACTTCATATTCGACATAAGGACATTCATTAGAATAATAGATTGTAAAATCATCACTATCAATTTCCATTTTTCTAGCACTATCACTAAATTTAGGTGTTTCTAGTGAATCAAATTGAAGTGCAAGCAATTCATAATCATTAATAGTATCTACTACTTTAAAATCATAATGTTCAAAAAACTTTTTATCGCCAATAAAAGGTTTCTTTTTTTGAGATACAAGAGTACATATACCACTCATTTTTTTCTTCTTTGCATCAGAAATAGCATATTCTAACAACTCTTTACCGATACCCTTTCCTTTAAAACTGCCAGAAACCCACAAGCAATAAATATACATATAGTTCTTACCATCAATTGGTACCCAAGAAGTTTCAAGTGGCTCATATTCGATAAAAGTCTTCCCTCTAGCATTTAATTTTCTAAATACATGGCCATCTTTTAATTTACTTTTAATCCATTCTTTCTTTTTATCAACACCATTCTGATGTTTAGGATCTCCTATTGCACAACAAATATGTTCATTATCAATATTTTCTATACTTAAATTAATATACTCATTCATACCATCAAACTCCAATCTTTCTACAAATATTATATCATAGGAAATAAGTTAGTACATATTTTAGTATCAAAAAAGCCTGTAAATACAGACTTTCATATACATACTAACGCTTACTAAATTGTGGAGCACGTCTTGCACCTTTTAAACCAGGTTTCTTACGTTCTTTGCTTCTTGGATCTCTTGTTACAAATCCAGCTCTTTTTAATGTTTTTCTGTAGCTATCTTCATTTTCTTCATTAGCTTTATCATATTCAATTAAGCAACGAGTTATTCCTAATCTAATTGCACCAGTTTGACCGCTAGCACCACCACCAGTTACTTTAATTTCAATATCAAATGTCTTTTCATTATTTGTTGCAACTAAAGGTTGCATTAAATCCATTACATTAGTTTCATGTGGCATGAATTCTTTTACATCTCTACCATTAACTGTAATTTTTCCACTACCTGCAGTCATTTTAACTTGAGCAACTGCAGATTTTCTTCTACCTGTAGCAGTAAATACTTTTGCCATATTTCCTCCTTATTTAACTTCCATTTTAGCAGGTTTTTGAGCCATATGTGGATGGCTCTCCTCTGCATATACAAATAATTTCTTTGACATTTGACGACCAAGTCTATTATGAGGAAGCATTCCTTTAATAGCTCTTTCTACCATTTCTACTGGATATTTCTCTTTCATTTCACGAGCAGTTCTTTCACGAAGGCCACCAGTATATCCACTATGATTATAATAAATCTTTCCATCTAACTTATTTCCAGTCAAATTAACCTTTGAAGCATTAACTACGATAACAAAATCTCCACAATCGATATGCGGTGTGTAAGTTGGTTTATGTTTTCCACGAAGAACAGTTGCAACTTTAGCAGCTAAACGTCCTAAAGATACACCATCTGCATCAATTACATACCAATTACGCACTACATCTTCTTTTCTTTGCATAAATGTATTTTTCATATTTTTTTCCTTTCTCCTTAATTTTAATAAGTCTTCCCACAACTTATTAAATTGGGAATTAAATGTACCAATTAAGATAATACTAAAAATATCCTTAAATGTCAACAATTTCTAGGCACTTTTTTACAAAAAGAATAACTATTAATTATCATAGTTATCCTTTTCAACTTTTACTACTTTTCTTTTTTCTTCAAGCATATACTCACTTACTCTATTTTGTATTTCTGCAAGTGCTCTTTTATCAATATTATTAATAATTACTTGTTCTTTAATTGTATCAATAAATACCTTTCCCCAAAGTATTCCAGATTGAACAGATAAATCATTAAACATTTCTGGAGTAATTGAAATAAAGTAATACCCAAATAACAATCTCTTTTCCGCAACTAATATTCTTTTGTTAGTTAAAGCAACTAAATAAGTTGAAAACATATCCCAAATGAATGGACTTTTCTGACCAGCAAATACATATAGTATTGCTTCATCTGCTGATAAATGTTTTTTAATTACCTCACTATGTTTTTTTAATCTCCACGCAATTGTAGTTGGATACCTCTTTTTGAATTCTATTGCTTGTTCACATATATAATTCATATATTCTCCTTATTCAGTAATAACACCATACTTCTTAAATTCACGAGTGAAATAACTTGGAGGATTCTCTCCTTCAATAGAACCTTCTAGATGATTGTTCTTAGTTATAAGTGTAAGAGGTGTACCTAAGTTATCTGCATCAGCATATCCAATACTTTTTAAGTTTTCAATTAACTCAGATTGTTCATCTTGACTCATTTCAGTTAAATTTAAATAATTAATAGTTATATTATTATTACCAGCAACCCTACTTAAAACAGGTTTTACTGCTATACAATGGCTACATGTAGTTTGACCAATAACGATAACATTTAAAGTATCTTCACTTACTAATTCTTTATATCTATTAAAATCAATAAATGTTAAATTTTCTTCAGGCTTATATGTTGCTTCTTTATCTAAGATTTTATTTTTCTTTAAAAATTCTACTGTAGTCTTACCATCCATATAACCAACATTAACATCAACTACATCATCGTTTTTAACAACAGCAATTGTTGGTGTAGAACCTTCAACATCTAATACTTTTAATATTTCTTTTTGATCATCTTTAGCTAGTTTTGAAGCATCTATATATAAATAATCCATTTTATAATCTTCTTTAATTTGTTTCATGATAGGTGTCTGAAGTGAACAATAACTACAAGTAGAACTTCCATAATAAATAACGGTTTCATCTTTTTTACCCATGTATTTATAAAAACTATCTAATATTTCTCCAGAATCTTTATTTTTAGTTGTAACTTTCTTATCTCCTGTTACAACCATACCTACGATAAGTCCAATTACCGCAATTACTGATACAGCAAGCATTGCGATTGTTTGTGTATTAAATATTTTCTTATTCATAATAATCCTTCTTTCTTAACAACTTAATTATAAACTATTTATGTGATTTTTGCAAACATTTACAACACTTTTTCAATTATTATTCAAATAATATAAAAATCGAACACATAAGTATTCGATTAATTATTTTACTTTCTTTTCAGTTTTGCTATCTTCTTTTGATTCAATTTCTGATTTAGCATTCTTCTTTTTATTTTTTGCATATATTACTCCAGCCGCTGCTGCACCTAAAGCAAGTGCTCCACCAACTCCTAGAGCTATCTTCCCACCTTTTTTCATACATCCTCCTACCTAAGATACGCTTGTATCTGTAAAAATTATATCATCGAATATGTTTTTTATCAATATATTAGTTCTATATTTCTCCACTATATTTATATAGTTTTTTTACTATTGGTGAGTAATTTACTTTAGATAAATCTTTATTCTTTTTTTCTGCTATATATTTTGTTAAATACATACTTTGTATAAGCATTTGATAATCATCTAATATTTGATTATTAAATTTAGAATTAATAGTTACTATAGTTTTATAATATTTTTTTAATTCTTCTATCATCATATTATCAAATTCAGTATTCCTATTATAGTAAATTACAACTACATTATAATTAACTCCAAATGTTGATCTACCATGACAATATGCATATTTATCGTGAACTATTGGTATGCCAATTCCTGATTCTACCATTGTTGATTCTAAATATTTTGATGATGTTGATGTATCATATCCACTAAATATTTCATATATGTCACTATCTATGTTAAAATTTACCTTTTTCTCTTTAATTAAACCAATCATTTCTTTATCATTACCATCCAAATAATAATCTAACATTATACTTACTGGAATTAGTGTTGCTCCAAGAGAGATAAAACTTTTTTCTTTTGTAATACTAGTACTATATTTTAAATATGTAACATTATTATCTTCAAACGAATTATTAGACAACAAATATTTTTTCAAATTTCTTAAAAAAGATATTTCTACTCCATAATTATTTCCACTATAACTACAAGCAATTATATTTCTAAAAGCATTGTTATATCTATATATAAAATCTCTTGGTTCACTATTAACAGTTACAATTCCATTTTTACTATTAATTACTTTTGCTGCAAACTCACTTACTACACTTGATCCACCAACACCGCTAAATAATGTTGGTAAATCTAATTTAGATAATTCATATCTTATATGCTCTAAATCAGTATGTTCTAAAGAATCATTTACTCTATCTTTTAACAATTCAAAATTAACTTGCATATTTTTACTAATCGATTTTTTTAAATCATTATATTCTATGCAGAAAAAACCATTTCTATTATTATCATATCTTGTACACGAATATCCTTCACCATTATACTGTATTAAATATATATTATCGTTATATAAAAGTACATAAACAAATAAATTTTTAAAACTTATATTTTTATTAACTGAATACTTATTTAATTCTTTAAATAAATACTCCAAACAACTAACATTTATAATATCTTTTTTACTAAGTATATTCTTATTATTATGAACAAAATAGATATCATCAAATTCATTATATTTATTTGTAAAATTATCTAGCCACCTCACATATTCATCATTTAATATTTCCTTTTTAAACTTTTTTTCCTTATTTAAAAAATACATAAAATTCCTCCTTCCAGTTAAATATAACTTAAAAGGAGGAAATATTTCGTCTACTCAAACTTTTCTTTTAACAATTCATATTTTATTATTCTTTTTAATTCAAAATGTCTAATATCTTTTTTCCTTTCACAAAAAGCCGCACAATACCAACCATCTTGAAACAAAAAAATCTCTGCCGGATCAATTATTCTTTCATTTTCACCCTTTCCATACGAATAATATAATATTTTAACTTTTCTATTTTCTTTTAGCGCTCGTGTTAATACATTATATTTTTTTCCTGTTTCATCTTTTAAATTCAATTCTTTTTCCTCTTGCTTACTACCAATGTATACACCTTTAATTTTATCTTGTAATAATATAAGTTTTTCTTTTACATCTTTATCTTTTTCATAATTAATGTATTTATTTAATAATTCTGCATCTTTCATTTTAAATTTTCTTACAGGCATACGAACTTGCTGATTTAATACATATCCACCATATGGTCCCATTATTGTATCAACATAAATACCTGCTTTTTCTAAATCTTCTTTATATACCCTAATCATTCTTTCAGATACTTCAAGAATACTTGATAACTCACTTATACTATATTTCCTTCCAGATTGTAATAGTTCTAACATTGTTATTACATTTGAAACTTTAGACACGAAACCACCACTTTTCATATTAAATTAATTCTTTTTTATTATATCTAATGTATGTACCTACTAAAAGAATACTTGTTATTACTAGACTAATAATAATACATACAGGATTTATAGTAATTTTTTCTATTACATTTCTAGTATCAGCTAAGGTATAAACACTAAAGTATTTAATAAACTCTACACTAGATGATAACTGTGATAAAACGTTAATTAAATATGAAATAAATACAATACCTAGACCTATACCAATTGTTTTCTTTGTTTTATGCATAAATGTAGATATAAATAAGTTAAGTGCAAACAACGGTATTCCTACAAGTATTGGAGTAATACTTAATAGAATAAATTGTCTATGTTCAAAACTACCACTTATTGATAGAGCTATATAATTAAATATTCCAAGCACTAATACCAGTAGTAATAAATAAGTTATACTAACTATTACCTTATTGGTTATAATATTTTTCCTTTTTATTGGCAAGCATCCTAAATATTCAATTGTTTTATCATTTTCTTCTTTCAATAATATACTTCCACCTAGTATAGATGAATATAAACCTATAATTAATAAGATAAATGTAAATCCTTCTGTTTTAACCCATCCATATACAGTTGCAATAGATGTCATATCCATATTAAATGCTTTTAATACTTCAAGTGGAAATACTTTCATTAGTTCATCCATACTTTTCATATTTTCATCAGTCATTATATATGGATAAATTGCATAAACAAATGTAAACATAATTATTAATATAGATAACCAAATTATAAAACTTTTTAAATTAATCTTAAACTCTCTTTTTATCATATCGCACCTACTTATAATAATTGATAAATAAATCCTCTAAAGATATTTCTTGAATTAATAATCTATCTATATTATATTTTGCTAACTTTTTAATAAGTGTATTTGAATCAATATTATTAATAAAAGTGGCTTCATCTTTAGATTCTCTTATAACTTTTAATCCTAAATCTTTTTTTATTTGTTTTATATCTTTTGAAGAAATGCTTAGATAAGTATAACTGTCTTTCATAATATTATCTATTAAATCTTCTTTAATGATAATCCCTTCTTTAATAAAACCGACTCTATCACATAGACTAGATACTTCATTTAAAATATGTGATGAATAAATTATAGTCGTTCCTTTTTCTATTTCTTTTAACAATAATTCATGAAGTACATTTTGCATAATAGGATCAAGTCCTGATGTTGGCTCATCAAGTATTAGTATTTCTGGTTCATGCATAAGAGCTAAAACGATTCCTACTTTCTTTTGATTACCTAAAGATAAGTCTTCAACTTTTTTATTTTCATCTATTTTTAATCGTTTAACTAATTCTTCTCTTCTTTTATTAAAATGTTTACTATAAAATAATTCGTGATAATCAAACATCTCTTTTATAGTCATATCATCATATAGATTTATTTCACTTGGTAAGTATCCTATTATTTTTTTTGTCTCTATATCATCTTTATTAAACTCTTTACCTTTAATATAAACATTTCCACTAGTTTTATTTATTAATCCCAAAATAGTCCGAATAGTAGTAGATTTACCAGAACCATTTGGTCCTATAAATCCATATATTTCACCCTTATTAATTTTAAATGATATATCTTCTATGCCACGTGATGAACCATAGTATTTCTTTAAATGTTTTATTTCAATAATACAATTATCCATAATTACCTCTATTATTTCTATTTTAATAGTTTCTCAAATGCATTAGCATTTAATATTGTATTAGATACAAATTTACCTTTATAAAAATTAGCCCAATTGTTAATAATGCATGGAGCATTCTTTGCTTTTTCTAACGAATCTATTTTGATAAAATTTAGTTTTATATTTTTAGATTTAGCATAATTTGTTAATTCTTTTACTTCATATTCTACATAAGGACATTCATTACTATAGTAAATTGTAAAATTTTCACTTTCAATTTTCATAATTCTCGCACTATC
>JAEEGL012347682.1_pt1 | contig 10745 bp, 11 predicted proteins | sample 9134231 | NCBI WGS metagenome assembly JAEEGL01 (sample SAMN16246548, study PRJNA631951) | gut metagenome | biome: gut microbiome; feature: rumen; material: fiber-attached | host: Bos | place: Iran: Karaj | collected 2018-10 | reverse complement strand
TGAGCCATCGTAATAATTTTCTCATCATCTTCTAATTTACTAAGAACTCTAGCATGACCCATACTAATTTTATTTAAAGCAACTAATTCTTGAACCTCTTTAGGTAACCTTAATAAACCTAAAATATTAGTAATATGGCTTCTACTTTTTCCAACCTTCTTAGAAAGTTCTTCCTGAGTCAAATGTAAAGAATCAAGCATTGATTTATATGCAATAGCTTCTTCAATAGCACTCAAATTTTCTCTTTGTAAATTTTCAAGTAATGCAATCTCCATCATTTGTTCATCATTTAAATCACGAATAATTGCTGGAACCTTTGTAAGACCGGCAATTTTAGAAGCTCTCACTCTTCTTTCACCAGCAATTATTTCATAACCTTTAATACTTTTTTTTACAATAATAGGTTGAAATACACCATGTTCCTTAATAGAACTAGCCAACTCCTCAAGTGCATCTCTATTAAAAACTTTTCTTGGTTGATATGGATTAACTCTTAAATCACTTAAATCAACTTCAATTATTTCTTCCTTTGAAGCAGTTTCATAAACCTGTTCTTCAAACTTAGACAAATTTAGATTTTCATTATTAAATAATTGTTCCAAACCTTTTCCTAAAGCTCTTTTTCTAGTTTCCATTTCTAGCCACCACCTCTTTTGCTAAATTCAAATAAGCCTCAGTACCACGACTATGTGGATCATAAGCATGAATTGGTTTCCCATGACTTGGTGCCTCTGATAACCTAACTAAACGAGGAATAATAGTATCAAAAACTTTTTCCTTAAAATAACTTTTAATTTCTTCAACAACTTCTAATCCTAAATTAGTACGATTATCAAGCATAGTCAGAAGAACCCCTTCAATATCCAATTTTGGATTTAATTTCTTTTGCGCAATCATAATTGAATTTAAAAGTTGCATTATACCCTCTAAAGCAAAAAATTCACATTGAACAGGAATAATAACTGAATCAGATGCTGATAAAGCATTAGTAGTAATTAAACCAAGTGAAGGAGGACAATCCAAAATAATAAAATCAAATACATCCCTTATTTGATCCAAATATTTTTTAAGTTGTAATTGTGCAACAAATTTGGAATTTTCACGACTAAGTTCCATCAACTCCATATCAATTCCAGCTAAATTTATTGATGCGGGTATCACACATAAATTTTTAAACTTTGTCTTAACAATTACATCATTTAAACTTGATTTATCAATAAGTAACTCATAAACACTTGCTTTAGTTTCACTCTTATCAATACCAACACCAGTTGAAGTATTACCTTGAGGATCCAAATCAATTAATAATGTTTTCTTCCCAAGTAAACCCAAAGAAGCAGCTAAATTAATACTTGAAGTAGTTTTACCAACACCACCCTTTTGATTTACAAACGAAATTATCTTTCCCATAAAATCACCTTTTTTTCATTACAATCTCTTAAACCATTTTACCACTTTTTTTTTAATAAATCTATTATTTGACTATATTTTTATAAATATTTATAAACATTAGACCAGAAGTATATAATAAAAATTATTTTTTTATGAGACAATTAAAGGGGTGAACACATATGAAAGAAAAAAAAGACATATATTACAAAATAGGAAGAAATATACGTAAATATCGAATACAAAAAGGAATGAAACAAAGAGAATTAGCAGAAGCATTATTTTTAAGTGACAGTTTTATAGCAAAATTAGAATCAGTAACACATCAAACCATAGCCATAGATACACTTGAAGAATTTGCAAAAGTATTAGATGTAGATATAAAAGACTTTTTCAACGAAATAGACTAGTAAAACTAGTCTATTTTAATATTTCACCATCAATTTCAAAAAAAGGATCATACTTCTTTAAAATCTTAATTTTATTAATTTCTACACTATTTCTTAATTTTTTTAACTTATTATCATTCAAATATTCACCATTTAAATTAAAAAAATATACAAGTAACTGACCAAACAAATAATCATTTTCATAAATATCGTCCAAATTTATTTCATTACATTCCATACTTAATATAAAATCTTTTTCAAGATCATCTAAATCAGCTTTATTAACTAAATTTTCATACACATTAATCAAAATAAAACCAGTAATTTCATCTAAATCCAAATGAATATCAAAAAAATCATTCTTAAACATTTGAGAAATATCTTGAAATTTAATACCATATTCATCTTCTAGATTATCACTTAAAGAAATAATATCAAATAAAGATCCTAAAATAATATTACCATACTCCGTACTCTTAGAAGTTTCAAGAGGAAATAATGTTCCAAAAGCTCTTCTGTAATCTAAATACACATATGGATTAAATTTCAAAACTTTATCAAATCTATTATCTTGAATAATCTTCTTACGGGCTAAAAGCTCTGTTTTTTCCTTACTAAAATAATAATCCACAAATTTACTTATAATTAAATCACAGTCATCAGAATCATCAAATAATAATAAAGCGTCTTCTTCATTAATACCATCATCAATAAATTTAAATAAAGCCAAATCTTGATAATCAACATTATCTAAATTATAATTACAATACTCATAAAAAGAAGATAATAAAAATAATCTAATCAAATTTTTAAAATAATTATCATCATCCGCTTTAAAAACAGTATTTTCAGAATAATAAACAACCACTTCATTATTTAACAATTGTTTAATCCATTCAACAATTTCAAAATCATCTTTATCTTGTAAAGTCAATTTTTCAATATTATCAAATAAAAATTTTTGAACCTCTTCTAGTATAGTATATACCTCAGTAGCATTCTTCAATACATCAGAAGGATGCTTATAATTTTCATCAAGTTTATATATTAAATCAATCTTATCAAAAGGAATATAATCCCTAATATCTTTAAATTCAAACCATTTTACATCTCTATAAATATTAACATATTTTTTAACTAGTTTAATAACATATTCATCATCTTCATAAAAACACTTCATACGCTTATCAATTTTTTCAGTTAAATTAACAAAATTAACATCAAAATCATCATTGCAACCATTCAATTTTAAATAAGTATAAACATTACTTAAAATATAATTTAAAAACCTATCCCTATAAAATTTACTATCAAACTCAATATTTAAAAACTTTAAAATATCGTCATCATTATTACTTCTACAATAAATATCCACCAAATCTAAACCAAATATAACATTAGTAGATAATAAATAATCTTCATAATTTAAATCAGACATAAAATAATCTTTATATATAGCAGTAAACTCAAACCCTAATCTTTTATTAACAACATTAGCCATTGTCTCTTCTTGAAACATAACACTTTTTTCATGAAAATCAAAATATTTTTCAATCATAACATAAAATTTATATAAATTAAACTTCACATAATTTATTACATCATCATAAGAAAGAGTTTTAATATCATCAATTATTTCAAATATTAAGCCATCAATTTGATCATCCAATTCAATCTTATATAAATAATATGCATAAAAATCACAAACAATCTTTCTTATTAAACACTCAGAAAGATCATCATAATTTAAAGAAAACTCATTATTGATAATTGAAGATGAACAATCATTTGTCAAAAAAATACTTAATTCCTTATCCTCTAATCCCTTATCCATTCTCTTTCGTAAATTATATAATAATTCGTCTATTTCCCTATTATTCATAAAATCCCCCTAATAAACTATATTATAATACAAATCAGTCTAAAATAAAAGAAAAACATAAAATAATATAAAAACTAAACAAAAATAATCATATATTGACATTATGTTAACTATAATAGACAAATTTCCATTTAAAATTGCTTGATAAATAATAATAAAAATAATATAATGAAATTTAGTGAAAAATTAATGAATTTAAGAAAACAACAAGGAATGTCACAAGAAGAATTAGCTGATAAACTTAACGTAACCAGACAGACGATTTCTAAATGGGAATTAGATCAAACAGTGCCAGACATGAATAAATTGATTGAAATATCTAAATTATTTAATATTTCAATAGATGAATTGACAGGAGGAATTAGTATGAACGAATATCAAAACGAATACACAAATGAATACAAAGAAACAGCACATGAAAACAAAAATAAAAAAATTGCTTTAAAAGTCTTTATAGTTGGAACAATTTTAAGTTTAATAATATGTGGAATAGGATTATTTAATCAAATAAGTGCTAATAAAACTAACGAAGATAGAAAACAAGCAGCTCTAAAAAGATCTGAAGCAGCAATTGAAAAAGCAAAAACAAGATTAAAGGAAATTGAAGAAGAATATTATCCTTTAAAAGAACAACTTGAAAAGAAAGAGCAAGAATGTGACGCAATTAAAATGGAAGAAAATGATTGGTTCGCAAAAAAAAGTAAATGTGAAAGAGAATCAAGTGAAATGCAAAAAAAATTGAGTAATCTTGAACTGGAAGATACAGAAATAAAAAGTGCAGATTATACAGCTTACTATCCATTAGTTGATCCATTCACTTACAAAATATTCTACTATATCGGTGCTGGCGTATTTGGAGCAAATATCTTAATTTCATTAATATTCTATCTTGCAACAAGAAAAAAATAAGGAGGGGGTAAAATATGGATACAACAAAAAAATTATACAGAGTTAACGAAGGAAAAATATTTGCTGGTATTTGTACAGGACTAGCAGAATATGCTAATATGGACGTAACAGTTGTAAGAGTATTATGGGTAGTGTTATCGCTATTTGGAGCAGGATTAATATTATATATTATATTAATATTTGTTATACCAATGAAACCAACAAATATCAATCAACAACCAAAACAGGAAACAAAAGTTATAGAAGAAAAAAAGTCGAATTAATCGACTTTTTTTAGTTATTCTTTCTACTATCAAATTTTTTTCTTTGTTCAGTATTTAAAATCTTTTTTCTAAGTCTAATATGTCCAGGAGTAACTTCTACAAGTTCATCAGAATTAATATAATCAAGAGCATATTCTAAACTTATCTGACGTGGTCTCTTTAACACTACAGTATGATCCTTACCAGCACTTCTTGTATTAGTTAAATTTTTACCCTTTACAACATTAACAGCTAAATCATTTTCTCTTGAATGTTCACCTACTATCATACCCTCATAAATATCTTCACCAGGTTCAATAAACATTATACCCCTATCTTCTAATTGTCCTAAAGCATAAGCTGTAGATTTCCCATTTTCCATAGAAACCAAAACACCTAGTTTTCTCTCTCCAATATCTACCATTTCTACTGGTCTATAATCTTTAAAAGTATGATTAATAACACCATAACCTTTTGTTAAAGTCATAAAATCTGTAGTAAAGCCAATTAAACCTCTTGATGGAATAGTATATATAAGTCTTACTAAACCATTTATATTAGTCATATTATCCATAATAGCACCACGAGTACCCAATTGTTCAATGACATTACCAACTGATTCCTCAGGACATTCAATCTGTAATTCCTCAAATGGTTCACATTTAACACCATCTATTTCCTTATAAATTACTTGAGGTTTTGATACTTGAAGTTCATAACCTTCTCTTCGCATATTTTCAATTAAAATACCTAAGTGTAATTCCCCACGACCAGATACTGTCCAAGATTCATTATCAGCTTGTACAACTTTTAAAGATACATCTTTTTCCGTTTCTTTAAATAATCTTTCCTCAATTTTACGAGCAGTAACTAGTTTTCCTTCTTTACCACAGAATGGACTACTATTAACGCCAAAATTCATCTGTAGTGTTGGTTCATCAATATGAAGTAGAGGTAATGCCTCTTCACTTCCAACATTACAAATAGTTTCTCCTACCGAAATATCTGGAAGTCCTGCAATAGCAATAATATCTCCAGCCTCAGCACTATCAATTTCAATTCTTTTTAAACCTAAAAAACCGTAAATTTTAGCTACTCTAAATTGTTTAACACTACCATCAATTCTAACACAACTAACCATTTCATTTACTTTAATACTTCCTCTTTTAACAAGGCCTATACCTATTCTACCAACAAATTCATTATAATCTAATAACGCTGGTTGAAATTGAAGTGTCCCTTCACTAACCTTTGGATCAGGTACATTTTCAATTATCATATCAAGTATTTTAGTCATATCAGGTTCTTGTGTAGCAACATCTGGAGATAAACTTGAAGTTCCATTTATAGCAGATGCATAAATAATTGGAAAATCAAGTTCATCAATATCCGCACCCAACTCAATAAATAAATCCATTACTTCATCTATAACTTCTTTAGGTCTAGCAGATGGTTTATCAATCTTATTAACAACAACAATAGGTTTAACTTTAGCTTCCATAGCTTTCTTTAGTACAAATTTTGTTTGAGGCATAGTACCTTCATAAGCATCAACGACAAGTAATACACCATCAACCATATTCATAATTCTCTCTACTTCTCCACCAAAATCAGCATGTCCTGGAGTATCAAGAATATTAATACGATAATCTTTATAATTAATAGCCGTTGTCTTAGCTAAAATTGTAATTCCTCTTTCTCTTTCAATATCATTAGAATCCATAACTCTTTCCTGTACTTCTTCATTATCCCTAAAAGTACCAGAACAACGAAGCAATTTATCAACTAAAGTAGTTTTACCATGGTCAACATGAGCAATAATAGCAATATTTTTTTTCTTCATTTTTTGCACTCCCTTTTAAACACTTTTTCAATTATACACATTTTTGTTTAAAAAGTAAATACTTTTATTATTATTTAATTAAGTATATCAAAGTTATCAACATTCATATTTTTTTCATATATAGTTAACTTTTCATTATTATCAAGTGTAACAAGTAAAATATTTGATAAATCTTTATAACCTTTAACATTTAACTCATGCCATAACCATTCTTCATCCTTATTCATATTGCTTAAATTTTTAATCATAATTTTACTATCAATAACAATATTTGCACATAATCCATCATTCTTAATCTTCAAATTCATATCATTAGGACAAATTGGTCGATAATCAGACTTAGGTAAAATACTTAAATCTCCTCCAGCCTCTAATATTGCATAATCAATTTGACTAATATCAAAATATCCACTCATTCTACATTGTTCAAGTAAATCATTAATATCAAGTTTCATTTTTCTCATTGGTTCATACAGTAATTTACCTTTTTTAATAATCATAGTTGGAACTCCCACAAAAAATCTTCTTAACCTGATACTTTTTAAAGATAATTTAGAAACAATATAAGCAACCAATCCAAAAATTATAACTGCAAGTATACCATTAGCTTCCTGACTATCTAAATTTATTGTCATTTCAGCCGCAAAATTACCAATCGTAATTCCTATAACATAATCAAATAAACTAAGTTCTGATACCTGCTTCTTACCAATTATTTTCGTAACAATAAATAAAGTAATTAAAGACAACAAAGCTCTAACTGTAACATCAATCAACTCAGTTAAATCAGTATTAAATAAATTCATATAATCACCATTTATTATTATCAATAGAATATATAAATATATACAAAAAAAACTACTATTTAGCAGTTTCTTTGTTTAAACCATATTTCTTGTTAAACTTATCAATTCTACCAGCTTTTGAAGCACCTGTAGCACCTTTTCCACTAAAGAAAGGATGACATTGGTTACAAACTTCAATATGTAATTCTGGTTTATTTGACATAACAGTAAAAGTATTTCCACAAGAACATGTTACCTTAGTCTCAACATATTCTGGATGTATTCCTTTTTTCATATTTACTCTCCTTCCGCCATGACGAATTTCGCCATAGAAATTAAATTCTTATATATTTTAGCAAATATTAAAACTTTTTTCAATACTAATCTTTACTTTTTCCAAAGAATCGTAATAAACGAAGAAATAAGTTAATAAAATCTAAATATAATTGTAAAGCTCCATAGATAACTAAATTATCTTCTTTTTCAATATTAAACATATTTTTCTTTATTAATTGAATATCATAAGCAATATAAGCTAAGAAAATAATAATAGCTATAATACATAATACTAAATTAAATGATTCGCTACCAATAAATACATTTATTATACTAGCAATTATTATACCAAATAACGCCATTACTAAATAAATACCTATTTTCGTTAAATCTAGTTTAGTAAAATATCCAATTAAACCAAATACTAAAAATAATCCTGATGTAATTGCAAATGTATAAACTATTGACATAATATCATATAAAATAAACACAGATGATAAAGTTAAACCTGTAAGAGCAGAATATACTAAAAATAATATTTTAGCAGTTAAAGGATTTAACTTTCTAATACTTGCACTAAGAACTATAACAACTACAAATTCTATAATCCAAAATATCCAGTATTTCGAACCAGAAAAAAGATTATAAACCATATTATCATTTGTCGATACATAATAAGCAATCCCAAATGTAATTGCAAGACCTATAAACATCCATAGGAATACTTTTGAAAATATTTTATTCACGTCCATAAAATCACCACCTAAATTAATTATATAATATTTTCTGTAATTAGTAAAATTTATTTAAATAATTTTTTATTTTTTTACTAATATTATCATAATCAACTTTATCAAATTCATTACTATTAATATAACTTATATCTATAATATTAACATTATATCTATTAACAACTTTTTCTAATCTATTGTTTACATAACTAGTTAACTCATTATTACCTAAATTATAATAATTAAAAATATATATCTTTTCCTTACAATATTTTCTAATAATTTTCAATAATTTATCTAAATCCTTAATAACTTCATCAACATAATCATAATTATCATTATTCTTATTATATCTCAAATCATTCATTCCTATAGACAAAAATATAATATCAGCTTTTATTAAAGAATTATTAATAGTATATTCTTTATTATTATACTTAAAACTTTTATTATTCTTAATATCATTAATTAAATCTATAATTCTATAATCACCATCATTACCATATACAATATTTTTTTCTAAATTTTTATCTAAATAATTATCAATATTTTTATATATATTTTGATTATTTTTTATAGTAATATAATCACCAATTGAAAAGACAAATATTTTCTTATCAAGATTTAAATAATAAATTATAAACACTAAAATAAACATAAAAATAATTAATAGTATCTTCCTCATAAAACCCCCAAAAAAAAGTAGATAACTCTACTTAATTATATTTCATTTAAACTTATTTTAGCACCCACATTACTTAATTTTTCAATGATGTTTTCATATCCCCTTAAAATATGTTCAACATTAGTAATTCTAGATTTACCTTCAGCAACTAAACACGCCGCAACCATCGCAGCACCTGCCCTTAAATCAGTAGCAACAACTTCACTTGCCTTTAACTTTGTAGGTCCAATAATTGTAGCAGTTTGATTTTTAATAACAATATCCGCACCCATATTAGTTAAATATGGAACATGCATAAATCTATTTTCCCAAATAGTTTCCGTAACTTTAGATTTACCTTTACATTGTGTTAGTAATGTAGTAAAAGGTTGCTGTAAGTCTGTTGGAAATCCAGGATAAACAAGAGTCTTAATATTAGTAGACTTATATTTTTCACCCTTTGTTACAATAACATAATCAGCACCAATTTCCATTTTTACACCAATTTCTTCTAGCTTCGATAATAAAGATTCAATATGTTCCGGTATCATATTAGAAACTTTTAAATTATCACCACATAAAGCACCAATAATAATATAAGTACCAGCTTCAATTCTATCAGGAATAACTTCATGAAAACATTTGTGTAAATAATTAACTCCATCTATTTTAATAGTAGAAGTACCAGCACCTCTTATTTTTGCACCCATATTATTTAAAAAAGTAGCAACATTAACAATTTCAGGCTCCTTTGCAGCATTATCAATAATCGTTCTTCCCTTAGCCCTAACAGCTGCTAACATTATATTTATAGTAGCTCCAACAGATGCAATATCAAGATAAATATTTGCACCTTTTAGTTCATCAGCTTCAACTATATATTTATTATCTTCATTAATAACCTTAGCTCCTAAAGCTTCAAAACCTTTTAAATGTAAATCAATAGGTCTAGCTCCAATTGAACAACCTCCAGGAAAATACATCTCAGCCCTTTTATATTTACCAAGAATAGCACCCATAAAATAATATGAAGCTCTTAATTTCTTAGATATCTCTTCAGGTATCTCCCTATTATTTATAACAGTAGGATCTATTGTTAATATTGAATCTTCTTGATTAATATTAGCACCTAAATGATTTAAAATCTCTTTTAAAGCATCAATATCAGAAATATTTGGAATATTATCTATCTTAACTACTTCATCACACAAAATTGACGCAGGAACTAAAGCAACCGCACTATTTTTCGCACCACTAACCTTTATCTCACCACTAAGTACTCTTCCACCTTCTATTTTTATTTGTTTCATAGTTACCTCCCATACTACTATATTTATATGTATTAATCATTTTTAGGTGTTATGCCTTATTATTACTTCCAAGTAAAACTATTTTATTCCTAACACAAGTCTTTAAAGCTTCTTCCCCTAACTTAATAATCTTTCTTGGATCATATAAATTATCACAATTAATTCTTTCTTTAACAGCACTACTCCATGCAATCTGTAATTCAGTATTAATATTAATTTTTGAAATACCACAACTAATAGCTTGTTTAATTTTTTCATCATTAATACCAGTACCACCATGTAAAACCAAAGGAAGATTAGTAATCTTACTAATTTCTAACATTCT
>JAEEGL012283608.1_pt1 | contig 10745 bp, 9 predicted proteins | sample 9134231 | NCBI WGS metagenome assembly JAEEGL01 (sample SAMN16246548, study PRJNA631951) | gut metagenome | biome: gut microbiome; feature: rumen; material: fiber-attached | host: Bos | place: Iran: Karaj | collected 2018-10 | reverse complement strand
GTATGCTTCAAGATATAGATATGCTTGTTGAAAGTGTATATAGAGATAGAATTGATAGGGCAACATTCTATAAACAATTTTGTACTTTCGGGGTAGCACTTTACTTACTTGTATTAATGGTTCAGTTATTATTAGGTGAATCTAGCTATATGACACTACTTGAAGAGTGGTATGTTCAATTATTACTTCATGGGGTAATATTGATAAATACATACTTCTTACTAACAGGTATAAAATATTACCATGAGGATGTAGGTGCTGAATAATGGAAATATTTATAGTAGGAATTATATTAATTTTCTTGTTTAATTATCTAGGAACATTTAATTTTAATAAATTTGTAGATGATAACAAGGCTGTATTTGGAAAATTAAAAGAAGATGATTATGATTTTCTGGTAATATCTAAATACGGTGATAAAGCTAATCCAAATGAAAGATATCAAAAAAGAGTAAAGACAGCTATTATAACATTCTTTATAGCGTTTGTTATTGCATTAACAAGCATTAAAAGCATTAATATGGCAATTAAAATAGTACTTGTATTTGCAGCAACATATTTTATGTTTAAGGATGATTACAGTAAGGTTAAAAGATATTATAAACAACATTTACATGAGATTAATTTAAAATTACCTTATTATTTAAAGAGTTTAGAAATCTTAATTCAACACTACACAGTTCCAGTTGCTATTACAAGAAGTTTAGAATCAGCTCCAGAAATGTTTAAGCCTGGACTTAGAGATTTAATTGCATCTATTGATGCCGGTGATTCAACAATTGAGCCATACATGGCATTTGCAAGACGTTATCCAGTTAGAGATTCAATGAGAATGATGAGACTTCTTTATAGACTTGGTCTTGGTAGTCAAGAAAGAAAACAAGATCAATTGATTGTATTCTCAAGAACTATATCTACATTACAAAACAAATCAAGAGAAACAAAATATAAAGAGCGTTTAGAAAAGATGGAAAAGAAAACAATGACAATGCTTGTTGCTACGGGAGCAGGTGTTATGGTAATATTGGTACTTTCTATCTTACAAATATTTATGGCAGTGTAAATCAAATGAATAGTAATGCGTAAAATCTATTGATTTAGTAAATAATATTATTGTATAATTTAATTAGATAATAAAGGAGGAATTTATTAAATATGAAAGAAGCAAGTGGAGAATTAAATATGACAGTTGTAACTATAGTAGCAGTTGCTGCTGTAGGAGCACTATTCTATGTGTTTGTTTGGCCAATTATTCAAAGAAGTATTGTTTCACAAACATGTCATACTTATGGTTCAGACTGGACTGCTGAACGTCAAAGCGATGTAGCTGACGGTGGTAACACTGGTTCTAATGCCACAGTTGCTGAATGGTGGTGCTGTCCACCAGGCGTAACTACTATCGCTGATGGTTGCGTTGCTGCTCAAAATTAAAAATAAAACGCAGGTTAATTTAGTTAAAAATGAAATGCTATAAATGTCATGTGTGGCATTTATAGCTTTTTTAAAGAAAAGAAAAAGGATGTGAAATATGAGAGAGGCAATTGGTAGTACTTGGTTAATTGGAATTGTTATTACTTTTATAGCAATATTTTCTGGGTTTTTAGCCTATTCAATTAGTTATACTAAAGCATTTAGAGTTAAAAATGAAATAATTAATATTATTGAAAAGAATGAAGGATTTACCAGCTATAATGGTGGATCATACGGTAGTGATACACTAATGAATATGTCTGATAGTGACTTGCAAAAGGAAACATCAACTGAAGCTAAAGCTTTTAGATTTATTAAATCAATAGGATATGATTATGCTAAATTTGATTCTTCTTCAAGAGTTTGTGAAGAAGGAACACTTCAAACAGGTGGATATTGTTTAGTAAAATATTGTCCTACTAATGGTGAAACATCAAGAATATATTATAAAGTAACGACTTATATTTCATTATCTATACCTATAATAAATATAGGAATTAATTTACCAATATCTGGTGAAACTAAGGCTTTATATAATGATATTGGTGCATTTAAATGCGAGGGAGAATGATATATAGATGAATGTAATGGTATATAATAAATATAAAGATTTATTATTGGGATTGAATTTAGACGTAATGAAGTCTCTTGAAGGTGTATTTAATGTTGATGAAATAATTGATACATTTGCAAATTTCTATTATGACAAAATGATTTTAGATATTACAGCTATTCGTGATTATCAAAATGCAGACAATTTACAAAAATTAGCTATGAATATCAACATGGAAAATGTCATATTACTTTTAGATGATAATGAACAAACTAATACTAAAGGTTATTTATCTAAATTAATATCATTAGGAATCTATAATTTTACCCGTAATGCTGATGGAATTAATTATTTACTTGTTCATCCTCATACATATAGAGATGTAGTAAATATGCATAACTTAGAGGATGCTGATATTCCACCTGCACCAACTGCTGCTACTCCTGAAGCAACAACAACTCAAGAAACAGTAGTAAATAATGTTATAAATGCTAGAATGCAGATTATTGGTTTTAAAGATGCAACTCCTCATGCAGGAGCAACAACACTTGTATATATGCTCAAAAAGGCTTTACAAGATACTAAAAATGTTGCAGCAATTGAAGTAAATAGGGTAGACTTCTTATATTTCAATGATAAAGAATTAATTAGTACAACAACTACAGATTTACCAAAGGAATTGATGAAAAAGAATTCTTTCGATTATGTATTTGTTGATTTAAATGATTATGATGACTTATCAATATGTAATCAAGTATATTATTTGATTGAGCCATCTACAATAATGATTAATAAAATGTTAAGAAAAGATAAAAATATATTAGAAAATCTTAAGAATGAAAAAATCATTCTTAATAAATGTGTACTTTCTAAGGAAGATATTGCAGCATTTGAGTTTGAGACTAAATTAAAAGTTGCCTATGCTTTACCACCTTGTGATGATAGGCAAACTGATTTAAAAGAGGTTAAGAACTTTGTAAATAAGGTGGGTTTATAAGTCAATGTTATTGACAAAAACGTTAAAATTATATAAAATTTATATGTAGAGGAGAGATGTATATGTTAAATTTAGTAAATCTATTAGCAAGTCCTGAAATTACGAGTGTTAAATCTTTTTGTGAATCTGCACAGGGAATTTTAAGAATCGTAGGTTGGGTATATGTTGGTATTGAAGTTGTTGTACCTATTATATTAATTTTTATGGGTATGTTCGATTTAGCAAAAGCTGTTACAGAAAAGGATGAAAATAAGATTAAATCTGCTCAGCAATTATTAGTTAAAAGAGCTATAGCTGCTGCATTAGTATTCTTAGTAGCTGCATTAGTTGGTTTAATTATGAGAATAGTTGGAAATGATGATTATAAAGATTGTTCTTATTGTATGACAACACCTTGGAGATGCAAAATAGATGATGCATTTAAAAAATAGTTAATTAAGAAGCGAAGGCTTCTTTTTAATTTGAAAAAAAATGCCCATAGTGATATAATGAACACGAGGTTAAAAAATGAAAAAAGGGAATAGTTATAAAAAGATTTCTTCTGGTGTTAAAAATTATATATGTACGAATATAATGTTTTTATTATTTATAACAATAACTGTGTTATTTAGTTTCTTTTTAAGACTATTTACTATTGGGACTCCCATATATTTTAGATCATTTTTTGGAGACATATTAGTTATTTTGGTAATAGCATCTTTTGGATACTTTTTCAAACCAAAACGTAGATATGTTTACTTTTTATCATGGTTAATATTTTTTACTATTTTAAATATAGGAAATACAATTTATTTTGAATTCTATCATTCTTATTTATCTATTAATTTAATAGCGACTGCTGGTATGGTAACTGATGTTAAATGGGCCGCTTATGATAAAGTAAAATTAGTTCAATTCTTATATGTTATAGGAGATATAATATTTGTATTTATTCATAAAAAATTAGTTAAATCTAAATATTTTGAGAAGGTTGAAAAAAATGAAAACAGTAAAAACAGATTTATTGGTTCTATGGCTGTGGCAGTAATAATGCTTTCATTATTAATATTTGTTATTTCATCTTCTGATTATGGCAAATTCAAAAGACAATGGAATAGGGATTATATAGTTCAAAAATATGGTTTATATTTATATCAAATAAATGATTTTATTCAAAATATTCAACCACGATTAAATAATCTTTATGGATATGATGAAAGCTCAATGCAATTTAAAAAATATTATGCATGCAAGTTTGAAAAGCAAAAGGAAGTAAATGAATATACTGACTTCTTTAAAGGAAAAAATGTTATATTTATTCATGCAGAAAGCATTCAAAATTTTGTTGTTGATTTAAAAATAAATGATAAATATGTAACACCTAATCTAAATAAATTAGTACATGAGGGAATGTACTTTAGTAAGTTTTATCCTCAGATTAGTGTTGGGACATCTTCCGATACTGAATTTACGATAAATACTGGTTTAATGCCATCATCTACTGGTACAGTGTTTGTTAATTATCATGATAGAAAGTATTATTCAATGCCTAATTATTTTAATGATTTAGGATATTATACATTTAGTGCTCATGGTAATTATGCTGAATATTGGAATAGAAAAGTAATGCATAATGTTCTTGGATATCAAGATTTCTATTCTAAAGAATATTATGCTGTACCAACTGATTATAGTGATCCTGATTGGGTTGGATTAGGACTTTCTGATAAATCATTCTTTAAGCAATTAACTCCAATAATTAAAAATATTAAAGAAACAAAGAGTCCTTTTATGGGAACTGTTATTACATTATCTAATCATTCACCATTTGGTGATTTGGAAAAATATGGTGAATTTAATGTTACGATGGATTATGAATATATAAATGAAGATGGAAAGAAAGAGAAGGGGACTGCTCCTTATTTAGAGAACACTTCTATTGGAGACTATTTAAAGAGTACTCATTACGCTGATGAAGCTATTGGGGAATTCATAGAATTACTTGATGAAAATGGAATTCTTGAAAACACTATAATAATTATATATGGTGATCATGAAGCTAGATTACCTAAGAGTGATTTTATAAGATTTTATAATTATGATCCAGTTACTGATGGTATAAAAGATGAGGATGATCCTACATACATAAGTATGGAAAATTATAATTTTGAATTACTAAAAAATACACCTTTAATAATATGGTCTAAAGATGAAAAGTATGAAAAAGTAATTGATTCTACCATGGGTATGTATGATGTACTTCCTACAGTAGGTAATATGTTTGGATTCGAAGCAAAATATGCACTAGGTAATGATGTGTTTAGTTCTAATGAGAAAATAGTTGTATTTCCTAGTGGCAATATTTTAACTGATAAAATATATTATAATAATTTAAAAGATGAGTATATTGCTTTTGAAAATACTTTAATAACTAATGACTATATTGATAGATTGAAAGAATATGCAGATAATATATTAGATGTATCTAATGGTATTGTACTTCATGATTTAATTAGAAATGAAGAAGACAAGATTGGAGCGTGTGAGTATGAAAAAAAGAAATGATAGAAAGATTTTGGCACTATTTATTATAGTTGGTATAATTCTTTTTGGCTATTTAGGATATAGAGTATATAATGACTTTTTTAAGAGTAAAAATACTCATAAACCTATAGATTCTATTGAATTATATGAATATACATTAAGTAATAATGATACATCAGTGTATAAAGATAATTTTAAGGCCTTATCAAAGGTTTTAAATGCTAAACCTATTGATTATACTGAATATGCTAAATTAATTTCTAAACTCTTTATAATCGACTTATATACGCTTAATAATAAGATGGGTAGTACTGATATAGGTGGACTTGAATTTATTCATAAAGATTTAAGAGAAAATTTTAGAGATAATATGGGTTCATCATTATATAAATTTATGGAAAATAATTTAAATGGTGATAGAACTCAAAACTTACCGGAAGTAAGTGATGTAGAAATAGTTGATATTACTGAAACTAAATATACATATAAGGATCTAACTTATGATGGATATATAGTAAATGCTAAATGGACATATGTAACAAATCTTGGATATCAAAGTTCTATGAAATTAACTATTATTAAAGATAAAGATATTCTTTATATAGTGAAAGGTGAATAAAAAAGAGTTATTCAAATGAATAACTCTTTTATTGTATACCTAAATCTTTTTTCTTAACATATATTGTTAATGATTTAACAAGTTCTAATATAGTATCTTTATGTTCTTTTTGACTATGGAAAGTATAATTAGTAAAACTACTTAATGATACTTCTTCTTTTGTATCTACGTCTATGAATTTAAGAGTAAGGCCATGAGTACTTGCATAACTCTTAATTTGATCTACTGAATATCCTGACATACTTTTAAGTACAGATATTCGACTTTCACTATAACTTCCTTGACCAACAACTGTGTCTTGATATAAATTATTTAAATCAAATGAAGCTTTTTTAACTAATGTAGCTTTTGACTTACCTAAGTTAATATTGATTTCATTTTTAATATCATTAATACTTCCTTTATATGGTATTGTTACAGCAGGATAACTCTTAGAAGAAGGATCATATACATATTTATATACACTATATCCTTTTAATTGCATTCTTTGTATATTTACTAAATTAGCACTGTCATTAATTATTATTGATTTACCTAAATTATATAATGACAATACATCATTTGTTTTTATATTAGTTTGGAAATTAGGTTTTATAGTGCTTAATATATCTAATGCCTGATTAGGATCAGTCATTTTTGTAGCAGCTTTAATAACACCTAAAATAACTTTCATTTGAAGTTTTCCTCTTGTATAATCGCTTCTACTTCCATCAGTATAAGTAGGGCAGTATTGAGCCATTTTCTTTCCAGGGCCACTTCCATCATTTGGTTTATGTCTATTTCTTGATAAAGCTAAGGCTTGTTCTCCATTTAAATGTTGACGACCTTTTTCAACAAAAACAGTATTGCTTCCCCAAGAACGATTACTATTTTGTTCACATATTGAATAAGGAACATCTACATCTATTCCACCAACTGATTCTACTAATTGAACAACTCCTTTAAAATTAATTTTTGCATAATAATCAATATTAACACCAAATAAGTTTTCAATAGTTTTAACAGCACATGCAGAAGAACTTCCCCAAGTAGTAGTATTTATTCTTCTATAGTTACCATTTGAACATGCTGTCTTTAAATATGTATCTCTTGGAACAGATGTAATAGTTGCTCTTAAAGTTTTTGGATTAAATGTTACTAATAATAATACATCTGCATTATATCCTGAAGTAACTCCATCTTTAGAAGAATCAACTCCAATTAATAACATAGTAAATGGTTTTGTTAGAGTGGCATTAGCATCTTTAATATCTTCTTCTGTTGATTCATATATTTTAGATGTTTCATATAATATTTTTGTTTCATCTTCTATGTCTTCATATCCTTCTATAGAATAGAACATATCAACATAGTTTCTACTAAAGAATGCAGCATCTATTTCGTTACTTTTGAGTGCATATAGTAATTCTAGTGTAGATGGGTATTCTTTAACTGTATTAGAATCTTTTAATTTTAAATCTTTAATAATATCATTTGGAAGTACATTTCCTTCTATATCTTTTTTATCACTAACGATTCCAATTTTTTTGTTTTTTAAATCAGTATAACTATTATAAGATTTATTATATGTTACTAGTACTGTGAAATATTCATTTGTATTTTCACTATATGAATTTATTGATTCATAAATTTTATTTAGATAATAATATCCAAATGCTTCTATACCAATAATTATTATTGTTACTATAGTTGCTACAATAAAACCAGTTGTTTTTTTCTTTCTAATACCTCTAAATAATAGATATGACATAAATAATAATAAATATAATAAAATTCCTATTCCATAATATCTATAAAATGTTTCTACGCCTTTATAAAGCATTAAACTATAACTAAAAAATGAAAAGCTTATTATTTGTGCTATTAGTAGAATAGATGATATAAAAAATCTAATTATTCTTTTAAAATTCATATTTACAACTTCTTTCTCTTACTTTTCTTTTTTAGTTTTCTTTTTACTTAATTCTCTTTCTTCTTTTCTTCTTTTTAGTTCTTCTAATTTTTCACGTCTTTTTTTATCTTTTGACATCTTATTTATTAGTATACCAATTAATACTAGAATTATAAAGATTGTTTCTATTATTAATATTGATATCATCTTTTTATATTTTCTTAGTTGCTCTTTATATGGTTTTATTTCCTCATCAGTATATCTAATTAATGTATTTGTTTTAGAATCGTATGTATAATATTCATCTTCACCTGAATCCAAATCTTTTCCATGAATAATTGAATAATCACTACCACTTCTTTTTAATGATTCAAATTCCACTCCATTAATAACTGTAGTAGAAGCAGTATATCCTTCAACAACTAGATTCATTGAAAGAGGATATAACTTAACTTTATCTAAGCTTGCTTCTTTATATGGATAAAATTTATACATATCTTCATCATATATGAATAAACTCATTTCACCTGTTTCATCTTTTAATCCTATTAATGTATAATTACTTATTTCATTATAGAAACCAGGAACTTTTTGATTGTTAATAGTCAATTCTTTCTTTTCATAATGATCTGGCGCTTCTAAATTAGACTCACGTTTAACTACAACATATTCTTTATCATCAATTGTAATTTTTATTGGATTTGGATCTGTAACACTAACTACAACTGTATATTTCTTAACGCTTCCATTTTGAGCAGTAACTGTTATTACAAATTTATTGTCTCCTTCTGATACATTAAATGTACCAGTTCCATCTATATCCGATCTTGAATCTTCTGCTTTAGCACTTATTTTAATACTTGTTGTATTGGCACCGGCATTTACTTTATATTCAGTGACATCTTTCTTAAATGTTGGATCTAATGATAAATCACCAACAGATAGAGAAGATAAATTATTATTCTTTGATAAAGATGCTTGATAATCACTTTGAGTTATTACTTTAATTGTTTTAGAACCTTTTGATACTGATAAATTTTTTTCTCCCCAAGTAAGCACATTAACACTTTTAACACCAATAGAACTTGATCCAGTCGCTATTGCTTTAAATTTATAAGTGTAGCTTTTGGATTTTATTTTTCCATCTCCAGCATCAGCAACAGTACTATCACCAGAAGTTAATTTAAATTTACTTGAATTATAATCAACTGTCCATAACCAACTTCCAAGTAATTCACTTGAAGATACCTTTATTGTTACTGTAACTGTATCTCCAACAATAACTTGGCTTTTATTAGCTGATACACTTATTGTTGCGCTGGCAGCATTTACTTTATTGAATGAAATAAATGTCATCAGTATACCAATAAATATTCCTATAAATAATTTTTTAAATTTCATAACTCCTCCTTATAACTTTTTAGCACCTTTAATATGTTTTTGAATTTGTAATAGATCTAATATAGTAACATCATTATCCCCAGAAGTGTCTCCAGCAAGTAGAGAAGCACCTGTTAATTTTTTAGCACCTTTAATATGCTTTTGTACCTGAAGTAAATCAAGTATTGTAACACTTCCATCTCCTGATGTATCTCCTTTTATTGATAATGTATATATTTTTGTATCATCTTGAGTTTGTATTTCTATTTTTTGATTAGTTGCAACTACATCTGTGTCTTTAATAATATTTCCATCTATATCAGTTATTGTTACTTTAGTAGCTCCATTTGTAATTAATGGATTCTTAATAGCACTAGATACAGTACCATTTTTAATTTTAGTAATGAAAGTATCTGTTGTAGTTAATCCAGCATTATTAATAATTTCATTTATACTAATTTTTATATCTGCTTTTTTAATTGTAATTGAATATTTCTTTTCTTCTTGAGTTTCACTTGTAACAATAATAGTGATTTCTGTTTCATCATCTTTAAGTTCATATTCACCAGTACCCGTTACGGTTGACGTGCTTGCTGAAGCCACTGCATTAACAGTTATTTTATCTATTTCAAGTGGAACAAATACCTCATATTCAATAATATCTTCATCAAAAGCAGGAGATAATTCATAATTACTTACTTCTAAAGATTTTAAATCATTATTTGTATTACCACTTCTTGGAAGAGAAGTGTATGCAGGCATATTATTATATACTGGGATTTCAAATATAAATGTTTGATCTAATACTTCAGATTTTTTATATGAGTTATATGTTTGATTTCCTTCAGTAGCTGGTGCTTGAATATTTGTCATGTATTGATGAGTATAACTTTTATAATATGCATTTGGTCCAACATTAAATTTTTGATAATAAAGAGTTCCTTGACCTTTATTAACATATCCATTTGCTAAGAATGAACTTCCTTCTGTAATAGCAGTTTCAATGTTATCCCAAACATTACCATCTCTATCAATTAATTTGGCGGCATATGCAAGACCTCTTGTAACAGCAGAGTATTTAACTCCATCTATTGTTACTTCATATGCTCCGATATTAAAGAAATTGTAATAGCCACTATATTTTTTACCTTTCCAAGTAAATTCTCCACCACTAGTAGAACCACTACCATCAGCTCCAACTTCAAGTCTAATTCTACTTGCTATATGAACTGGACTAATTTTATTAGTTTTACCAGCATTAAACATTGGAATTGTATATTCATCTGCTGATAACTTAGCAGTTCCGAATATT
>JAEEGL011551141.1_pt1 | contig 10745 bp, 8 predicted proteins | sample 9134231 | NCBI WGS metagenome assembly JAEEGL01 (sample SAMN16246548, study PRJNA631951) | gut metagenome | biome: gut microbiome; feature: rumen; material: fiber-attached | host: Bos | place: Iran: Karaj | collected 2018-10 | reverse complement strand
GCCCCATCCTCACCGCCATGTCGCTGGAGGGCGAGAGCCTCCGGATCGGCTTCGGGATGCTGTGCGTGTACGGCGTCGCCGCCTTCATCCGCATGGGCAACTGGACGATGAATGACACCTACCGCTCCGCCGGCGACGCCTCCTTCGGCACGATCCTGGAGATCGCGTTCATGTTCTGCATGGTGATCCCCGCCGTGTGGCTGACGGGCATGATCCTGGAGGGCGTTCCCTTCCTGCTGATCTTCGCCTGCTGCTACATCGACGAGCCCGTCCGGTTCGTGCTGATGCAGTTCCACCTCTACAGCGGCAAGTGGGTCCAGCCCGTCACGCCGGAGGGGCAGCGCGCCCTCGCGGCCTTCCGGGCGGCGAGGAAGGGGAAAAGGCAATTATGAATGTAGAATGAAAAACCAATCCGGAGGTGGATCGGAGAGCGTTCCGATCGCCCCCGGACTTTTTCATGTCACCCCGGGCTGCGTTTCGGTCGGATCTGGCAAAGGCACCGAAAGACTGCCGGTTTCGGCTCACCATGACCCGCGGCCCGCTTCCACGCCCACAGCCTCACAGGACGGCGGGAATGGGGGTTCAGCAGGCCGGGTTTCCTTCCTCACAAAGGGATTTCGCGCTCTGCGGAGCGCGACCAGGGCTTTGCGGTCGCCCTGGACCTTCGCATGCCGCCTTGCGTTACGCTGCGGTTCAGTCAAGGAAAGTCACCGGACCTCTTCCGGTTTCGGCTCACCATGACCCGCACCCCGCTTCCACGCCCACAGCCTCACAGGACGGCGGGGGGTCTGGGGGCGGCAGCGATGGAACGACCTTCTGCCGCCCCCAGACCTCTTTGCTGCTTTCTCCGTGGAGAAAGCAGGCCAAGCCGTCTCTGAACGCTGGCGGGGATGAGGTCCGGCAGGCTTGATCGCTTTCCGCACAAACAGTGCCGCACCTGCTGACACAAGCTGCACCCTGTTTCCGCACCGGCACGCAAAAAGCGCGGCCCGCGAGCCGCGCGATATGCATGTTTCTCAATCCGGGAGCATGGCCCTCTTGCGCCACTTTCCCTTCAGATAGACCGCCACGGTCATCAGCATCGAGAGGATCCAGCTGGCCAGCAGCGAGCCGAAGATGGCGGAGGGCTGACCGTTGGGCCACTGCTCGTTCCGGGTGAGGGACGCCAGCAGATAGGCCAGCGGCAGCCGGATGATGATGGTGGAGATGATGGAGATCCACATGGGGATCCGGGTCTCCCCCAGGCCGCGCATGGCGCCCTGCAGGCAGCTGGTGACGGCGAAGGCCAGGTAGCCCGCGCTGAGCCAGTACAGGCCGGACACGCCGGTCGACATGGTCTCCGGGGTCTCGGTGAACAGGCCGATCAGGTTGTAGCCGAAGAGCAGGATGCAGGCGACGATCACCGCCGCGGTGCCCAGGGCCAGCCCCAGCACCGCACGCACGCCGGGGCGGATGCGGTCCATGCGGCCCGCGCCCACGTTCTGCCCCACATAGGTGGTGGAGGAGGTGCCGAAGGTGAAGTTGGGCATCATGGCAAAGCCGTCCACCCGCATGACCGCCACGTTGGCGGCGATCATGACGGCGCCCAGGGAGTTGGTCAGGCTCTGCACCATCATGGCGGACATGGAGAACAGGCCCTGGGTGATGCCCGACGGAAGGCCCAGGGAGGCCAGCTTTCTGGTGAGCAGCCGGTCCGGGACCAGGGTCTTCCGGTTCACGGCGATCAGGTCCTTCATGTGCAGCAGCCGCCACAGGCACAGCCCGCCGGACACGAACTGGGCGATGATGGTGGCCCAGGCCACGGCGGAGACGTCCTGCATCCACTTGATGAACAGGATGTCCAGCACCACGTTCAGGAGGCTGGCGATCACCAGGTAGATCAGCGGGCTGACGCTGTCGCCGATGCCGCGCAGGACGCCGCCGAGGATATTGTACATGCCGCCGCCCAGGATCCCCAGGAAGATGATCTGCAGGTAGACGGTGGCCCCGGGGGCGATGTTCTCCACGAACTCGGTGTACACGGTCCCCGCGTCGGCGGACGGCGTCATCAGCCCGATCAGCAGCGGCGACAGGAAATAGCCGACCGCCATGACGATCATGCTGCTGATGAAGGTCAGGGTGACGGTGGTCCCCACCACCTTGCTCAGGGTCTCCCGGTCCTTCGCCCCGAAATACTGGGCGGAGAGGATGCTCGCGCCGGTGGAGATGCCCATGAAGAGCACCAGCATCAGGTTGATGATGGGCATGGAGGTGCCCACCGCGGACAGGGCGTTGTCGCCCAGGTTCTGGCCCACGACGATGGCGTCCACGGTGTTGTACATCTGCTGGGCGAAATTGCCGATCAGCAGCGGCACCGAGAAGGTGGCCAGTTTGCGCATCGGGCTGCCCTCGGTCATGTCCTGCACGCCGAAGAGAGACTTGAGTTTTCCTGCCATCGGCCGAGCCCCCCTTTTCCTCTGATGCCTCCACTTTACCACAAAACCCGGCGCCTGGCAACCGAAAACGGGAGGCGCCTTCCGGCGCCCCCCGCGGGGCCGTGCTGCGATCAGTTGCCGATCCAGTCGCGATAGCGGTACTGGGCTTCGCAGTACCAGTAGTTCTGGCCGTTGACGGTGGTGCCGCTGCCCCGGCCCAGGATGGTTTGGGTCGCGTTCTTCTGGGAGGTGTAGACGTTCACATGGGTGACGTTGGAGCTGGGGAGGTACTGCCCGCAGGACTTGCAGCGGACGTCGGAGCCCCAGTAGGGGTTGTGGCAGCCGCAGTGGTTGCACTTGGCGGCCCACCAGTGGTAACGGACCTCCACCTGGCGCCTGCTGTTCGCGCTCACGCTGGTCTTGCTCCACCCGCTCCACTCGCCCCAGTATCCCTTCCGCTCCACGACCGTGAACTGCCTGGACACGAGGGTCTTGCTGTAGGTCCGGCCGTTGTAGGAGACGGTCGCGGTCAGGGTGTAGTTGTAGGTGCCGGCCTGCAGGTTGTTGAACTTGATGTTGTAATTGACGTTCGTGTTGTAGATCTCCTGGCTGGCTTTGTTGGGCGAGACGCTCCCGCTCTGCACGGTGGTGCCGGCGCTGTTGGTGACCCGGCCGGTGATGTTGGTGATGGTGCCCTTGTCGGTGCGGACCATGCCCCTGAGGTCATAGGCGCTGCCCTTCGTCAGCTGGCTGGGGGCGGCGGTCCCGGAGATGGTGATGGAGGGCTCGCCGGCGGGCGCCGGGGTCGGGTTCGGGCCGGGGGTGGTGACGTACGTCTTGCCGGACCAGTCGGTGTACTTCTTGCTGCCGTCCTGCCACCAGTAGGCGCGCACCTGGACGACGTAGTTCGTGCCGCTGCGCAGGCCGCTGACCGTGATGCTGTTCCCGCTGGCCTGCTTCGTGGTCCACTCCGTGGTGTTCTTCCGGCCGTAGCGGACCTCGAACCCGGAAGCCCTGCTGTCCGCGTTCCAGGTGACGCGGATCGAGTTGCTGCCCGTCGCGGTGGGATACACGCCCGAGGGCACGCTCGGCGCACTCACGCCCCGCGTCGTCGCGTACTGCTTGGAGGACCATTCGCCGTAGCTGTAGGTGCCGCCGGAATACTTGTACGCGCGGACCTGGACCGTGTAGCGGGTGCCGCTCTTCAGGCCGGAGACGCTGCAGTTGGTGGAAGAGGTGGAGGCGTAGTCCCAGCCGGCGGTGTTCGTCTTTCCCCAGCGGAACTGGTATCCGGTCGCGCCGGAGACGGAGGAGCAGCGCAGCGTCATGCTGTTCGTGCCGGTGCCCGACACGCTCACGGAGGGGGTGCCGAGGGCCTGCGTCGCGGCGCGGTGCTTCGAGGACCAGTCGGTGTAGCGGGTGGTGCCGCCGCTCCGGTAGGAAGCCCGGACCTGGAAGGTGTAGGTGGTGCCGGCCGCCAGCCCGGTGGCGGTGAAGCTCGTGCCGGAAGCGGAGCGGGTCGTCCATCCGGCGGTGTTGGCCACGCCGTAGCGGACCTGGTAGCCCGTGGCGCCGCCGACCGTGCTCCAGCGGATCGTGACGGAGGTCTGGTTTGAGGAGGAAGAGGTGATGGACGGGGCGGAGGGCGCCGCCGCGCGCAGGACCGGCTCATCCGCCGAGGCCGGAACAAAGCTCAGCGTGGCGGTCAGGAGACAGAGGACGAGGGCGAGGATCTTGCGGAGGTTTTTCATGGGGATGCTCCTTTCGTGATGCACCGTTCATGGTCAGCCCGCCTTGCTGCGGAAGCTGCTTTTCATCAGGAATATCCGCGGGCACGGAAATGGTTACAGGCGTTTTCGGAATTTCCGGATTTTTTTCTCGCCCCGGTCTTCCGCCTCGCCGCGCCGGCGCCCGGTCATGCTGCCAGAGCCGCCGGACCGGCCGTGGATCCGGAGGCGTCGGGGATCGGGACGGGTCCTGTCAGATCCTTTTCATGACGGTTTCCTCTCCGGTCGGTTTCCGCGGTCCCATCCTGCGATCCGATCATAGCGCGGGATGGGAGGCCGGTGGTCGCCCGGCAGGCGACAAAAGACCATGTGATGGTTGTTCGGAATCGCTTGTTGATATGGTGCCGCCCCATCCCCCTGCCCCCTTCCCAAGGGAAGGGGGAAAGCAGGAGAAATGCCGGGGGACGCTTTCGTCCCCGAAAGCGTCCCCCGGACCAAACCCAATGCAGAATTCAGAATGCAGAATTCAGAATGACAGTCGCTTTGCTGCCTGTGATGCGCGGGATCGCCCCGGACCCCCTGAAAGGGGCTGCAGAAGACCCCGGCCCGCCTTGAAACAGCAAGCTCGTTTACACTTCACATTTCACACTTCACATTTCACATTCTCCATTCTTTATTCTTCATTCCCGCCCCTGTTCCACCGCAAAAGGGCAGCGGTCTCCCGCTGCCCTTCGGCTGTCCGTTCCCCGGATGCGATCCGGCGGAAGCAGGCTCATTTGGTCCCGTACAGTGTGCTCAGGGTCTGCTGGCCCGCGATGCCGTCCACCTTCAGGCCGTAGTAATTCTGGAAATCACACACGGCGGTGTAGGTGGCGTAGTTGTAATAACCCGTTATCTCGCCGTGGTACCAGCCCGCGTCCTTCAGCGCCTGCTGCAGCTTGCTCACGGCCGCGCCGGAATCGCCCCGCTTCAGCTTGGTGTAGGTCACGGTCTTGTGATAGGGCACAGCGGAGTCGGAGAAGAGGGCCTCGCTGGTCTTGGGGCCGATCTTGCCGTCCACGGCCAGGCCGTTCAGCTGCTGGAAGGAGCGCACGGCGGCGGCGGTCTTCTTGCCGAACTTGCCGTCCAGCGGGCCCACCGGGTAACCCAGCGCCTTCAGGCGGACCTGCGCCTTATAGACGGTGGGGCCGCTGGAGCCCTGGGAGGGGCTGTTGCCGCCGTCCACGTTCAGGTCCACGTCGGAGGTGCCCAGCAGCTTGTTCAGGGTGTTGGAGCCCGCGCGGCCCGTGGCGGCCAGGCCGTTCTTCTGCTGATAATACTTCACCGCAGCCTCGGTCTTGGGGCCGTAGACGCCGTCGCAGACGAGGTCCGCCCAGCCGCCGTCCACCAGCGCCTGCTGGAGCGCCTTCACGGTGGGGCCCCGGTCACCCTTTTGCAGCAGGCTCGCGGCCATGGCGGATGCGCCCATGGTCATCAGGAGCACAACGAGAAGCACGACGGACAGGATCTTTTTCATGGTATGTCCCTCCCTGTGTGATTGAGTTATGATGATGCCCGCTCCCCTTCCGGGAGGAGCATTATGCCTTGGTTTCCGGCTCCGGGTCGCCGCCCAGCTTCAGGGCGATGCCCGCGCCGACGGCCAGCGCCGCCGCGGAGGCGATCACGATGCCCGTGGGGAAGCCGTCGTAGCGGGGGGTCACGCCGTCGGCCGCCAGCCAGTTGCTCTTGTCCAGCAGGATGACCGCCGGAGAGGCCAGCACCATGCCGAGGATGGCGCTGAAGGTGTATCCCTTCCACCTTTTCAGCAGGTATCCGATCAGCTTTGCCACCCCGAAGATGCCCACCACGATGCCGATGCCGAAGGGCACCAGCACGACCAGGGCCCCGCCGACGCCGCTCCAGTCCCCGTGCAGCACGCTCTGGACGGTCCCGCCCAGGGTCTGGGTGACGATGGTCTCGTAGTAGCCGAAGATCTTCAGGATCATGGAGCCGGAGATGCCCGGGATCACCATGGAGGCGGAGGCGATCACGCCGAGGACGAAGTACAGCAGGATGTGCGGAAGGTCGCGGTCGGCGCTCTGGGCGGCCCCGTCGCCCTGATTGGCGATGACCTTCGGCACGATGACCACCGCGGCGGCCAGCAGGAAGATCAGCACATGCGGCAGGCCGATCCTTTCGCCCTTCAGCTGTGCCCAAATGATGGGCAGGCTGCCGAGGATGAGGCCGATGAACAGCGCGTTGGTGGGCAGGGGCCAGGTCTCGAAGGCCTTCTTCAGCAGGAGCGCCCCGGCGGCGATGGCGATCGCCATGCCGATGAGGTAGGGCAGCAGGGTCCCGACCGACTTTTTGAATTCCTTAAAGAGGTTGTTGATGCAGCGGATGATGGTATCGTAGACGCCCATGGAGACCATCATGGTGCCGCCGGATACCCCGGGCACCACGTTGGCCAGGCCGATGACCATGCCCCGCAGCACGTCGATAAAGAGTTTCACGGAATGCTTCCTTTCGGAAAAATGTTTGGCTGATGGTCCATGTTCCATGATAGCACGGCCATGTTAACGCTTCAATCCAAGTGATGAACGATTGGTTACAGATCGTGAACAGTTCAATAACAGAAGTCACCCCCACCCCCGGCCGCTTCCCCGGGGAAGGGGAAGCCAAAAGAAGCCCGGGCTCCGCTTCCCCGTCGGAAAGCGGAGCCCAGACCCCCTTGCGCACTTTTCATTCTTCGTTCTTCGTTTTTCATTCGCCCGCGCCCTCATCCAGCTCCAGCCCCAGCAGCATGCGGTCGCTGGCGGTGGTGCTGCCGCTGCCGTCGGAGAAGAGGCGGATCAGGTCGGTGACGGTGGCGTTGTCGCGCTCCGCCCCGGAGAGGTCGTGCAGGATCCGGCCGGCGCCCATCATGATGGTGCGGTTGCCCAGGCGCAGGGCGTCCTTCATGTTGTGGGTGATCATCAGGCAGGTGAGGCGGTTCTCCGCCACGATCCGCTCCGTCAGGGCCAGCACCTTCTCGGCGGTGCCGGGGTCCAGGGCGGCGGTGTGCTCATCCAGCAGCAGGAGCTGGGGCGGGTTGTAGGTGGCCATCAGCAGGGTCAGCGCCTGCCGCTGTCCGCCGGAGAGGAGGCCCACCGGCTGCTTCAGCCTGTCCTCCAGCCCCATGCCCAGCAGAGCCAGCCGTTCCCGGAACTCCGCCCGGTGCCGCAGGGTGGGGTGGCTGAGCCAGCCGCCGCCGCCCGCCGCCAGGGCCAGGTTCTCCTCGATGCTCATGTCCGGCGCGGTGCCCCGCATGGGGTCCTGGAACAGGCGGCCGATCACCCGGGCGCGCTTGTGCTCCGCCAGCATGGTGATGTTCTTCCCGTCCAGGAAGATGGTGCCCGTGTCGGTGATGAAGCTGCCGCAGATGGCGTTGAACAGGGTGGACTTGCCCGCGCCGTTGGCCCCGATGATGGTGATGAAGTCCCCGTCGTTCACGGTGAGGTCGACGTGGTCCAGGGCCAGCTTGGCGTCCACCGTGCCGGGGTTGAAGGTCTTGGTGAGGTCCTTCAGGATCAGCACGTCTCCTGCCCCCTCTCCCGGTTGGCGGCCATGCGGCGGCGCACCAGCTTCAGCTGATGGATGAGATACGGCCCGGAGATGGCCAGCACCACGATGATCGCGGACACCGCCTTCAGCATGAAGGCAGGCATGTTGAGCTCCAGGGCGACGGCGTACACCAGGCGGAAGATGAAGGCGCCCGCGATGGCCCCGATCACCCGCACGCCCACGCTGCTCCGGGCAGTGAACACCCCGCCGATCAGCAGCGCCGCCAGCGCCACGGTCACCATGCCCGTGCCGGTGTTGATGTCGAAGGACTTCGCCTGCTGGGCGAAAAGGCAGCCCGAGAGCGCGGTGAAGCTGTTGGAGATCACCAGGCCCACCGTGGTGGTGAAGGCCGGGTTGATGGAGGAGGAGCGCACCATGTCGGCGTTGGAGCCCGTGGCATGGATGGCCAGGCCGATCTTGGTCTTCATGAACAGCACCAGGAACACCGCGACCAGCGCCACGGCGATCACGCCCACCGCGAGGACGTACTGATCCTGCAGGAAAGTGCCCTTCAGGGCGCCCTTCATCAGCGTGAAGACCGTGTCCGTCTTGCGCATGATCGGCACGGCGGACCGGTTGCCGGTGATGATGAGGTTCACGGAATACAGGCCCGTGTTCACCACGATGCCCGCCAACAGGCTCTGCACGCCCATGCGGGTCTGCAGCACCGCGGTCACAAAGCCCGAGACCATGCCCGCCAGCATCGCCAGCAGCAGCGACAGGTACGGCGACGCCGCGATCATGAAGCCGCAAAAGCCCGCCGCGCCGGGATCGGCCGCGGCCATGTCCGCAAAGATCTTCGGCAGCTCCACGCAGGCCATCACGCCCACCGCCGCGCCGAGGGTATAGCAGCCGTCGGTGGACAGGTCGCAGACATTGAGCATCGAGTAGCTCAGGAAGAGGGCCAGCACCGTCAGGCCGTTGAACATGGCCAGCTCCAGCGCCTTCTGCCCCACATTGAGGAAGGAGGGAATGTCCATAGCACGCTCCGAACGACAGGTGAATTCGGAATTCGGAATTCGGAATTCAGAATTTAGAATGAAGAGCGAAGAACGAAGAACGAAGAATGTAGTTTGCTGAGCCGGTGGACGGTCGTCGTGCGGTAACTTCACCCGACCGGACCGACGCCTCGCCCGGGGATGCACGCGAAGGTCCAGGGCGATCGCAAAGCCCTGGTCGCTGCCCGCAGGCAGCGAAATTCCTTTGCAGGCCGGCTCAAGCGGCAACTGAATAAACCCGCGAAGCCTCATCACAGGAAGACGCCGCCGGGAGCCGCGAAGCGCTCCCGGCGGCAGCCTTCTCCTATTTACTCACCGAAGCTCTCCGCCGTCTCGATGCCCACCACCTGCGTGCAGTAGGGGGCAAACAGGGCCTTCACTTCCTCAAAGTCATAGCCCAGCTCCGCGCAGGTCTCCACATTGACGGTGGCGGTGCCGTTGTCGAAGGTCTTCACCGGGGTGACGGCGGGGTCCGCCCCGTTGACCGCGATGTCGATGACCATCAGGCCCGTCTCATAGCCCAGGTTGGCATAGTCCACGCCGTAGCCCAGGAAGGCGCCGTTCAGGGCGAAGGAGTCCGCGCCGGTGAAGTGGGGGATCCCCGCCTCGATGAAGGTCTCATAGATGGAGAGCTCGGCGGTCATGACGGTGTTGTCCTGGGGGGTGAAGACCGCGTCCACGCCGTCCGCGGCCAGGGCCTCGGCCGCCAGCATCATCTCGGAAACGTTGGTGCCGGTGTACTCGCGGTAGGCGATGCCCTTTTCATCCAGCAGCGCCTTCGCCTCGCGGATGGGGGTGGCGGAGGCATCCTGGCCGTTGTCATACAGCAGGGCCACGGTGGCGGTCTCGGGATCCAGGGCGAAGATCAGGTTGAAGACCGCGCCGGTGTCCAGGAAGTCGGAGGTGCCGGTGAGATTGCCGCCGGGGACCTCCATGCTGTCCACCACGCCCACCGCCACGGGATCGGAGACCGCCGCGAACACCACCGGGATCGGGTTATCCTCGGTCATGGCCTGCATGGTCATGGCCACGGGGGTGGCGATGGCGACCATCACGTCGCAGCCCTGCGACATGAAGCTGGAGATGATCTGCTGCATCACGGAGCCGTCCGCGTTGCAGTTCTGCACGATGATCTCGAAGTGGATGCCGGTCTCGGCTTCGCAGTCGTTCAGGGCCTTGATGATGTTCTCCACGATCTGGTTGAGGGAGGCGTCGTCGACATAGTTGCAGATGCCGACCTTGATGGTGCGGGTCTCCGCGGCGGCCAGGGAGCACAGGGACAGGGTCAGCGCGAGGGTCAGGATCAGGGCGATAAGCTTCTTCATGGGGATACCTTCCTTTCTTTTCGTCGGGGTCGGTCCTGGGGGGAGCGGGGGGAGGAAACAATAAACGCCTCAATCGACGCTTGGTCGACTGAGGCGGAAGATCCGTGGTGCCACTCAGTTTCATCCCCGGAGGGATGCACTCTGCCGCATACGCTTCATATGCGCCGCCCTGATCACGGGTGCGGATCCCCGTCGCTCCCTACTGGTCAGCCGTTCGGAAGCGCCCTCTGGAGGCCATTCGCTCGACCCGCACGCGCCGCCGTCCCACTATCGGCGACTCCCTTTGCCGTGCTGCGGAAGAGGTACTCTTCTCCATCGCAGGTTTGATATGAACTTGGCGTCATCATAGTGATTTTCGGCCGGATTGTCAAGGGGAGGATTGTTTTTGCATTGTATTTTGCGAGGTACCGTTCAGTCCGCCCTGTGGAGCGTGACGGCAAAGGTTTCCCAAGCGGCCGCGCCCCATCCCCCCTGCCCCCCTTCCCCAGGGAAGGGGGGAATTAAAGCGTCCCCCGGACCCCCTTGAAAGGCGCACGCCGCTCCGCGTGCCCGTTTTCAAATCCTGCATTCCGGATCCTGAATTCCCGTCATCCCTGCTCCCCGCTGTCCTTCTTTCCGCCCGCGAGGAAGGCGCGCAGGGCGGCGCTGACGGCTTCCACGTTGTCGCAGCGCCTGTCGCCGGGGGTGCGGCCGCCGTGG
>JAEEGL010200742.1_pt1 | contig 10745 bp, 8 predicted proteins | sample 9134231 | NCBI WGS metagenome assembly JAEEGL01 (sample SAMN16246548, study PRJNA631951) | gut metagenome | biome: gut microbiome; feature: rumen; material: fiber-attached | host: Bos | place: Iran: Karaj | collected 2018-10 | reverse complement strand
CGCGACGACCTTGTCCTGGGGCTTTCCCTCCCGCGTCCGGATCTGTATCCATTCCCGTATGCTCCTGTCGGGATTCGGGAACACCTGATAGGTATATTCGAATACTTTTTTGAACCAGTCGGCGTATTCCGCCTTCCCTGTCCTGAAATACATCTTCAGCGTGGTGTACATGGCTTCGGAGTGCACCCACCACAGTTTGCTTCCCCAGTCGTCCAGCACGAGCTTCATCTGGGGCTCTTCGGCCGTTTCTTCGGGCTGATAACGCGTGTTCAGTCCGTCGCACGGGACGAAGTGGAGCAGCCCTTTGTATTCCGTATCCCACCCGGCTTCCAGCGTGCTTAAGACGATCTTTTCAATGTCCCCGTCATATCTATAGTCTTTCAGGATGTCGGAAGCTTCCATCTGGAACCACATGTCTTCCAGCGTGTGCCCCGGATTGATATGCTGCCCGAACAGGTTTTTTGCGAAGGACCCGTCCCTGTAAACAAACTCGTGAATCAGATGCTCACTGTCCTGAAAACGTTCGAACACATCTTTCCGGCATTCGGCGATCCTTAAAGAGAGCGTACCGGCGTATTCGGGATCGTAAAGACACGCAGCCCTGTACAATTCGCACAGCATGTTGGTCAGAATCATCGGGCGCGCGTGCGGCAGATAATCCGGCGGCACGGGGTATGGAAGCGAACGGTAGTTCCCGGACATGTACCGCACATACACGGATTCCCCCAGGTTTTTTGCAAAGGTGAAGGAATCCTCGTCTTTTATGGCTCTTGCATATGCGGAAAACCCCATGACGACGAAGCAGTCCGCGGAGATGCTTAGGTCAAAACCTTCGTAATCCGAAACGCGAAGCGGGTTTCCTTCTGCATCCGTTAAAAAGACGCAGCGATAGTCGCCCTTCCCGAGCAGGACGTGCCGCATCAGGAAGTCCCTGCCGGACTTTGCGTACTTTAGAAAAGAGCTTCTTTCCTCTTTGCTAAAAAGACCGCCCTCCATGAGCGCAAGCCTTGAGAACATCCAGAGGAAGCGGCCCTGCGACCACGTGTATTTGTTCGTCGAGACGAGCTTTCTTCCGTCATTCGAGAAGCAGTTGACGTATCCGCCGTTTTTTTCGTCCAGACATCTAGGCAGCCAGTAAAACAGGAGGTTCTCTTTCAGTTCTTCCGTAAAGAACCTAAGCAACTCCCTCTCATCGATCCTCTCGTCCATAAACGATCTTTCCTCCCTGAATGACTGTCTTCATTTCTATGTTCCGGTCGAAGATCACGATGTCGGCATCGTTTCCGGCCTTCAGCGCGCCCTTTTTTTTAAGGCCCATGATCCTTGCGGGCGTTTCCGTGATCATCCGGATGCTGTCGACAAGCGGGATCCCGGCATGGACGCAGGTCCTGACGAGTCTGTCGGATGTCGCGACGCTTCCCGCGAACGCGCTCCTGTCCATCAGTTTTGCCACGCCGTCTTCCACGAAGCAGGGGACACCTCCGATGTCAAAGATGCCTTCTTCGGGGAGTCCCGCCGCGCGCATGGCATCCGTGATGAGCGCAAGCCTCTCCGGGCCTTTCAGTTTATAAGCCAGCCTGAGCAGTTCGTCCGGAAGATGGCATCCGTCGGCGATCAGCTCGGCATCTATCTCGTCTTTCAGATAAGCGGCCTCCGTAACGCCCGCGATCCGGAACCCGTTGACCCTTCTGATCGTCGACGTGCAGGAGTAAAGATGCGTCACGAGGCGGCAGCCGTGCTCTGCGGCGTTTTCCATTTCCCTGCAGGTCGCGTCCGTATGAGCGGCGGCAGGAAGCACTCCGTGCGACCTTAAGGCGTCAAGGAACCTGCAGTCCGGATCCAGTTCCGGCGCATAGTCCCATCTTGCGATCCTGTGCCGCGACAAAAAGCCCGTATACTCCTTTTCTTCCGGCCTTCTGATCTTCTCCCCGTTCTGAGCGCCCATCTGGGCAGGGGAGAGATACGGGCCCTCCAGATGGATCCCCTGAAGCATCGGGAGCGTTTTTTGGGCCTGCTCGAGCGCCAGGACCGCCTGCTCCATCGTCTCAAAGCCGGAAGACGTCACCGTCGGAAACAGCGTCGTCGTTCCGTGCTGAAGGTGAAGAAGCGCGGCCTTCCTGATGCCTTCGGGATCGCCGCAGCTGAAATCATATCCGGCTCCCCCGTGGCAGTGCAGGTCAATAAAGCCTGCACTGACAAAGTTGCCCGATGCGTCAATGGTGCGGTCCGATCCGATGCCTTTCGCAAAGAAGATGATCCCCTGTTCGTCAAAATAGACATCCGTGTCGCGGAAGGCTCCGTCCAAAAGGACACGGCCGTTTGCAATGCGCGTTCTCATTTTAATGTACCGAATGAAGGAGGCTTCCGCTGTCAGGGTCGATGTACAGCGTCGCCGAAGGATGCGTTCTTAAGATGCTCGCCGGGCACGTTTCATCAACAGGGCCCTCGATCATGCTGCGGACGGCTTCGGCCTTTGTCCGGGCCGGGACCACGCAGAACATCTCTTTCGCGGCAAGAAGCGCAGGGATCGTCAGGGTCATGGCATGCGTCGGGACTTCGTCAAGTTTTCCAAAGCATCCGTCATGGACCTGCTGCTGCCTGCATACAGGGTCCAGTTCCACGACCTTCACCCGCTCTTTGTCGTTGAAATCCGCGACCCAGGGATCGTTGAAGGCAATGTGGCCGTTCTCTCCGATTCCGAGGCACACGATGTCCACGGGATGCTTTTCAAGCACCTTCGTGTACCGTAAGCACTCCTCTTCAGGGTCGATGGCGGTCCCGTTGATGTAGTGAACGCTTCTGAATGTCTTTTTGCCGAAGATGTGCTCTCTTAAGTAAAACCCGAAGGAGTGCGGATCCCAGCCGGAAAGGCCCACATATTCATCCATGTGCATGGCGTTCACATGGCTCCAGTCGATCCCTCGTTCTATCAGAAGGTATTTCAGCATTTCATTCTGGGACGGAGCCGCGGCAAAGATCATGTTGACTTCGCCTTTTTTAGCAATCGTCTTTAACACCGCGTTTCCGATGTCTTTAGCGGCGCCTTCTCCCATTTCTTCACGGGATCCGTATTTTTTGATCAGAAGGCGGTCCTTCTTCCATTCATCCATCCTGGCAAAAACTCCTTTCCTGTTTTCAGTTTTATATTAGGAAAAAAATAACTGTATTTATAGCATTTTCGTGCTCCCTTTTTTACTCCCGTTGTCTTTTTTCAAAAAATGTGTTATTCTGTTTGCCGGAGGTGTTTCCATGAACCAGAACATCCGCATCATGCAGACGGGCTTCAATGCCCGCTACAACACCTGGCACACGATCAACCGCAACATGATCATGTACGTCCATTCGGGGACCGGCAGCATCATCGACAGGGCGAAGAACTATCCCATCGTGCCGGGCTGCATGTGCTTTGTAGGGGCGAACAGATTCTACTACACGCTGCCGGACGATCCTGAAAGCTACGTGCGCAGCAAGATCTTCATGTCCAACCAGGAGCTGTCCGGCATTCTGAAGCTCTTTCCGAAGGAGCTGCACATGGATCAGCGCTTCAATCCGAATTCGATCTCATATGCCCAGATGCCTCCCAAAAAAGGCGAGGAGATCGAAGCCCTGTTCCGTAGGCTCCAGTTCTACGATGAGCAGCCCTGCTACCACGACGCGATGCGCACGGCCGAATACCTTAGGCTTCTCGTGGAGCTCGACTCCGGCTCGACCGACATCGTCTTCCCCGCTTCCGGTCTGATCCAGAAGACGGTCGAGTACATCAACAGCCACATTCACGAAGACATTCGGATCGAGGATATCTGCGAGCACGTGCATATCAGCAAGTATTATCTGTGCAAGCGGTTCCGCCTCTCCACCGGGCTGACGGTCATGAATTACATTCTGAAGACCCGCATCATCTCGGCAAAGAACATGCTGGAGGACGCTTCCCTTTCGATCGGGGAGATCAGCGACAGGTGCGGCTTCAGCAGCCAGTCCTATTTCTGCAGGGTATTTAAGGAGGAAGCGGGACTGACGCCGCTTCAGTACCAGAAGAGCTTACAGGAGCCGGAGGACGCAAAAAACCGTCAGAAGGCCAAATAAAAAAACAGCCGGAAGGGGACACTTCGTAAGGAAGCTTTTCCCTTTCGCTTTTGCAGCCCATGATCCAGATGCCTGTTACCAGGACAAAGGGCCCTGTTCCCAACCGTTTTCCAATCGCACGGAATGTCGGGAAACCGGACTATCATTATGTTATGCTGTGTTTGTCAGGAGGGATGACGATGGATTGGATTGCCGGAATACAGCGGGCGATTGACTATATTGAGGCGCATCTGAACGACGAACTGGATTACAGCGCCATTGCGGAAGAGGGTTTTTCCTCGCCCTTTCATTTTCAGCGCGTGTTCAGCATCCTCTGTGGCTATACGCTGGGGGAATATATCCGCTACCGCCGACTGAGCGTCGCAGGTTCCAGACTCGCAAGCGGAAGCGACAGAGTGATCGACGTCGCGCTGGAATTCGGCTATGACAGCCCCGACAGTTTCGCCAAGGCGTTCCGGGCCTTTCACGGCATCACCCCGTCGCAAGCGCGGGGCAACGGAGCCATGCTTCGCTCGTTTTCCCGCCTGAACATCAAAGTGACTCTGGAAGGAGGAAATGACATGCAATACAAATTGGAAGAAAAGCCCGCTATGCTGCTGACCGGCTTTAAGCGACGCTTTTCGGGGAATCCCAACGACAAAAAGGATCAGGATCACAACTTTGCCTGCGAAACACGGGTGGAGCAGTACGTTCTGGAGGGAAGGAGCCGGATTCACGATACGGTTTATACCGTCATGACAAACTTCGGCGACAGCGGATACGATTTTTACTATGCCTATCTGTTGCCCAAATGGGCATTGGAGGATTTTGAAGACGATCTCGGCGATTTTGCCAAGCGGTATACACATCTGCAGATCCCTGCAGGATTGTACGTTGTCTGCGAGACGGAGCGCTGTATGTTCCCGACGAACCTGGTGGAGGAACTGCGCCGCCGAATCGTGACAGAGTGGCTGCCCTCCTCTGGGTATGTTCTGCGAGATGCCCCTGAGCTCGGCGTGATCCATTGGCCCTTTGAGGATGGAAATGAAGCGGTAAACAATTCCCACTACTGTGAGATCTGGCTTCCCGTCAGCAGGGAGCAATAAGCGTGGTAGTTTCGTCCGTGCTTGCGGCGAGCATCGGATTTTGCCCCACAAAATCCAAGAGACAAAATCGGCGTGACCGCAATGGTCACGCCGATTTCATATTCTTTTCAGCCGATAATTGCTGCCTCAAAGCAACTTCCTTGCGAAGTGCGCCCCGAAGGCTGTTTTTTTATTCTTTGTCTTCAGTTGTCCCCCCATCCGTTCTTAAGGCCTTTTCCCCGAAAACGTGCGCGCTTCATCCATTTCCGAATATGAGACCTTGAGGATCTTCAGGCTGTTCAAGCAGTCCCCCGTGTCATTGGAGTGATAGTATGCGGCAAGGAAGTAGTTTTCACCTTCAAACAACGCCGGATAACAGTATGCGTTTGACGGATCGTCTTCCAGAAGATAGCCGTTTTCAAACGTTCTTCCGCCGTCATAGCTGACCGCCAGGACAAGCGGCGTCCTTGCCCTCAGTTTTCTGCCCGTTTCGTGTTCCTCCATCTCCATCCGGCCGAAATACCGGGGCTTCGGATTGAAAACGGCAAGCGTATACGGTCCCGACCGTTTGACCTGCATCGGAGAGTCCGGGCTTGTGAAAAGCTCGCTTCCGTAAGGCTTGGTCCAGTTTTTCCCCTCGTCGTCCGAGAACATCATGAACTGGCTGCCGGACCTTGTTCTGGCAAACGCCCAAAGCGTGCCGTCGTCATACTGGAACAATCCGCTTTCCTGAAGGCCTGACGAGCTGTTCGCAAACGGGTGCTTAACGGGTCTGCCCGTCTTATGCCAGGTCCTTCCGTCGTCGTCGGACCGGAAGACATACTGTACCGAATAGCCCGAGTCCGGCCTTGCGTGCCTGTTTGCCGGAAAAAGGATGCTTCCGTTCTGAAGCCTGATCACCCTGTCGTTATTCACGACATAATAGCCTTCATCACAGCATGTGACCGGCTTTCCCCACGTCCTTCCTTCGTCCTCTGACCTTATAAGGTTCAGCCTGCAGTCATTACCCGTCTTTCTTAAGAAAAACAGCCCGAGGTCGCCGTTTAGCATCCTCAGAAGCGAAACGCTCATGATATTGGAGTCGCCGTCAGACGGCCTTAAAAGCTCTTTTGCGTTACTCCAGGTCTCGCCCTCGTCCGATGAACAGACGGCTGAGATCACTGCGTAGTCATCGTCCTTTTCTCCGCCGTAAAACGACGTGAACGCATACATGATCGTCCCGTTTTTCAGGCGTATGAAGGCGCCTTCCCCGTTTCGTCTTACAGGATCTTTCGCTGCCAGAAACAGCACCTGCCTTCCGATCTTCTTCACAGCCGCTCCTTTTCACATCACGTCAACGTTTTTGCACTTTTCAGGATCCAGCCTGCGCATCCAGTGCATTTTTGCCCTGCTGACGTCGATCGCGCGATAGACTTTTGTTTCGTTCCTGTTCAGGAAATCGATCAGCTTTCCGATTTCTTCCTTCGCTTTTTCATAATCCTTTTCTTCGGTCAGCCTTAACGCTTCCGCGAGTCTTATGACGTATTCGCCGTGGAACGAAAGCAGCTCCCATTCCGGGCTGCACGCCGTATTTTTGCGGGAATGCCGCGAAACCGTGTCCTGAAAGCCGTTCACAAGAGCTTTGATCGTTTCACTGTCCTCACACAGCTTCCCTTCGATCCTGGCGCCTCTTCCGTGAGACGGTCCTTCGTAGAGACGGAACATTTCCGAGATCTGATTTAAATACGCGCGGACCTTCAGTCCGTCCTCTCCGTAGGCCGAAAGGAAATAGTCCTTTTCCGCTTCTTCTTTGTCAGCCGACCGGTTCCAGAGCGCTTCGGCCATCATATGAAGCGGCAGCGCCGTCGGAAAGCTGCCTCTTAACAGCTGGCAGCTGATCATGCCGTCGATTCCGATCTGCCTTAAGCTCTGCATGTCATTAAAGATGTTCGCAGCAGACTTTTCGTTTCCGGGATCGTTAAAGTGCGCGTACATCAGATGGTAGTCGAAGACGAAGCTGTCTCCTTTGAAGATTCGCTGCCAGTTTTTCAGCCTTGCAAGGTATGCGGCAAGCGACGGATCGAAATCCAGCCTGTTCCGACAATAGCCCGGGAGCCTCAAGTCAGTATCCTGATAATCGCTGTAGCTTCGTCCGTACTCCCTGGTAAACGGGGCAAACATCAGAATGAATCTGTCCGGATTCTTGATGCGGTATTCTTCCGGGGCCCACAAAAGGTCCATGTAGATGAGGAATGCGATCTTCGTGCAAAGCCTTTCTTTTGTCAGCGCTTCGTCGATCTCGTTTAAGAGAAGCACGTACCAGTCCGAAGGCAGCTTCTTTTGGCACTCCGCGCATTCGCAATGGTTGTTCGATCCGTCCGCGAGCCAGAAATGAACGACGCTGACATCCGGATGGGATCTGCAGTAGCTTACGACGGCGTCCGTCATCCTCTTCCGGACTTCTTTCTTCGAATAGCAAAGATTCGTCAGGAGGGGGACGTCCTGAAAGACCTGCCGCCTTCCGTTGATCAAAGGCAGGCTTGACAGCGTGCTCTTGGGAAGATCCTTCTGTTCGCACGGCGTCCTTTTTGAGCTGTCCATCCCGAACGGTTCGCACGTCCATCCGTGCCCGACCTTGTGGCTGATGATGCCTCGTTTTTCCAGTTCTCTGATGAAAATGGCCTCCTTTTCGCGGATCTCTTCCGCGCTCTTATATTCGCCTTCAAGATACGGATTGCTCTTGTGATTATACCAGCGGCGGAAAAGCATCACCGGCTCGAAGCCTTCGAAGAACCAGGAGTTTAATCCTGCCTTCGGAAGGTAATCGATCATGTCGCTTACCGTTTCAAAAGAGACAGCGCCTTCGGCGCAGATTCCGCGGTTTCTGTAGGACGCGGATTCCGATACACTGACGTCAAAGGAGCGGAACTTTTTTTCGGGGATCCTTTCGCCGTCCTTTCCGGGACGTACCCATCGGAAGCCCAGCTCCTTCAGAAGGCGGTATGCTGCGATCAGGACGCTTCGCGGGTTGGTTCCCGCGACGATCCCGCCGGTCTTCTTTGTGCTGATCAGGATGCCGTCGTCAAGATCCGCTTCTTTTAATCCTGTCTCTTCCGGCGGAAAGAACGAAGCCGTTCCGATCCACAGGACCTCCTTTTTGGAAGTGTCGGCCTTCTCTTGACTGAAGACCTCAAAAGACAGCGTATCGTCGGCCAGTTTCAGATACCTTACGAGTTCTTCTGCCGCAAATCCGACCGTATTGTCTTCCTCCTGTTTTCCTATCCGTATCGTCAAGCGGTCCATGCCGTCTCCTTTATGCGCGCTCTTTTCTGTTCCTTTATCTGAAATCATCCGCTTTGGGATCGGACGATTCTTTTTTCTCCATCATCTTATACAGTTCTTCCATGCGGTCTTCCAGTTTTTCCGAAAGCCCTTCTTCCGCATTTGTGCAAAGGCCGCAGTCTTCCTGCTGATACAGGATGGCGCGGGCGTATTCTTCGCAGGTTTCATATCCGCATCCGCCGCAGTCCTTTCCAGGAAGCAGCGTTTCAATTTCTTTTTTCTTTCGTTCCAGCGTCTTATCGGCAAACCGCTTTGCCGCCCACGCCGTCAGAAGATTCGAAACGAGCGCAAGCACAATGATGAAAGCCGCCGTCACGACCGTAACGATCCCGATATACCCCCAGACGCCCATCATTACACCTCCCGCACATAACTAGTTTCTTCCGGAAGTATCATACCACCGATCTTCTGATTCGGACAGATTCTTTGAGTAAAAAGCACAGTCCCGCCATGACGGCCGTCATCAGCACGGAACAGATCAGAAGGACCGGCCGGTAGGTGCCGGCTATGTCATAGATCAGGTTTGCGGCCGGATTCCCTACCGCGAAGCCCGCCGTGATCAGCGAGACCGAAATGCCTAAAAGCTGTGAATAATCCCGCTGCCCGAAAATGTCCGACGTCATGAGCGGCACCATCACAGTCTCTAAGGGCAGCGCGAAAGAGGACAGGACGGCCCACAGGATCACGCACAGCGCGCCTGAGGATGCCGTTCCCACGGCAAACAGGGATAAGAACGAGAGGATCCCGCAAAGGTAGCAGACCGGCAGCGTGACCTTCAGTCCGGCTCTGTCGTAACTGATGCCGGACAGGAACTTCGCAGCGCTCAGCGTAATGGAATGAACGCTCATCGCAAGGGCGATGAAGCCGCTGTCGATCCCGACGTCTCCAAGATGCGCCGCTGCGATCCCGTTGATCCCCTGCAGGCTCATGCCCGTCAAAAAGATGCATAAAGCGTACAGAAAGAAGTGCGGTATTCCCGCGACTTCCCTGAAGGAAAGGCCTTTCCAGTCTTTCCCTTCCTTTCTCTTTTGGTCTTCGTTCAGACCGGCGGACGTCTTTTCGGGTTCCCTGATGATCAGTGTTACCGGAATGCCGATGACGAAAAGGATCCCCGCCACCAGCAGATATGCCTTCCGGAAGGAAAAGGGGTCTTCCGGCGCGTAAATGATGGGCGTCAGGATCTGAGCCGCCAATGCTCCGCCCAGTCCGTTCGCGCACAGGATCAGCCCGTTGACGGTCCCTCTCTTTTTACGGAACCAGACGTTCGTCAGGTAACTCACCATCGTGGTCGTCGTCCAGGCAAGCCCCACGCCGAGAAAGACTCCGCCCACGCAGAAAGCAGCCACGTTTTCAGCGCGCGCGTAGATCAGCATGGATGCCGTCAGGCACAGAAACCCCGCGCATACGAGCCTTCTCGGACCGTTTTTCGCGATCAGCCGGCCGAAGAAGACGTTCACCACGGCAGTCGCGACATACCTGCAGCTGTCGTTTATGGAAAACAGGCTCCTTTTGATGCCGAGTGCCTTTGTGATCGCCGCAAGATAAATGCTTTTATTGCTGCTGCAGAATCCCAGACAGACAAACACCATGACGAAGCAGGCGGCGACGATGAGCGTTTGGGCGTGCTTATTCCTTGAATCCTGTTCCAGATTCATCTACCCTGTCCTTCTTTCCGATTACCGCTAGATCAGAAATCCCCGCCCGTTATGATAACGGGCGGGGACGTGTAAACCGGTTACTCTGCCCGTTCTGTCAGGTTATTTCTTTCCGTGCTCAGAAGGGTTGTCCCAGTAGCTGTTGAACCAGTACGGGCTGCTGCCTTCATACTCGATGTGAAGGTCCGGATGGAAGGACCAGACGATCGGGTTCATGTGAAGGAAGACGACCGCGCAGTCGTCGACCATCTTTTCAGACAGCTCTTTCCACTTCGCCATGTATTCCTTGGAGCCTACCGTCAGGGTCTGCAGTTCTTTCCAGAGCGCATCCTTTTCGGGGCTGTTGTAGTTGGTCTCCATTAACGTTGCGGAAAGCAGCGTCGGCGTGCTGTTCATCGACGGGTTCGTGTAATAGATGTCCCATGCGTTGTTCGGATCTCCGTAGAACTCAGAGACGGTGCCCGCTTCCATCATCGAGATCTTGTAGTTGATGCCTGCCGCCTTCAGATAGTTTGCAAGCAGCGTCGCGACATTGTCATATGCGGAAGAGAACGCCAGCTGTACTTCCTCTCCGTTATAGCCGTCAGCTTCAAGATACTTCTTCGCCAGTTCGACGTTGTCT
>JAEEGL017292856.1_pt1 | contig 10746 bp, 9 predicted proteins | sample 9134231 | NCBI WGS metagenome assembly JAEEGL01 (sample SAMN16246548, study PRJNA631951) | gut metagenome | biome: gut microbiome; feature: rumen; material: fiber-attached | host: Bos | place: Iran: Karaj | collected 2018-10 | reverse complement strand
CGTGACTACGTAATTATCCACGAATTGGCGCATTTAAATCACATGGATCATTCAAAAGCTTTTTGGGCGGAAGTTGCCTCGCATGATAAGAATTACAAAAGCCATGACAAAAAATTAAAAATGTTTAATCCTGGTGTTTAAATTTATCCTGCTTGTGCTATAATATAAGCATAAGGAGGGAGAGTGGAGTTAAAACGAAGACTTGATTTTCGTAAAATCGTCACTATCACATACGTGGCTGCTTTTGCGATTTATATTTTTGTGGGTCTAACTCCTGCGGGTGCGTCTAACTATGAAATTTCTGGTGAAATTAGTATTCCTAGCATCGCGCTCCGTTCTGATGTCACAACACTACATCTCGTCGATCATAAACTAGATACTCCAGACACGATTGTGGGTAGTTATGAGCCAAATGATAGTAAAGTTTTCTTGATTGGCCACGCCGCAAGTGTATTTAAAGATTTAGATATGATAAATATCAATGACAATATATATTATAACGGCAAAACTTATGAGGTTGTAGGGACGAAAATTCTAGAAAAAAATGAGATTAATATGAATAAACTTTTGGAGCCAACTATTGATCATACTTTAGTGATTATGACTTGTGCAGGTACACCGCTTAGAAATGGCGATGCTACGCACCGTTTGATTGTAACAGCTCTAGAGAAATAGCAAAACCACCGCCGGCGGCCATATAAATATCGAGCGAATCGCTACGGCCGAGGTGTCTTTCGGTAATATTAATACTGTATGGATTGTCGCGATAGTGCGCATCGCTACCGTCTAGATATAGTCTAGCTCTATATGTACCCTGCGGTAAGAAATCAAGATTAATGTGGACATGACGAGCGTTGCTATCGGTAACGCCGCCAATATACCAATTATTAGAATTACGATCTTTTCTTGCTACGACATAAAAATCACCGACCTCACCCGCAAGTGGAATGGTTTTCTCGAAATTAGTTGGTACGCTTTGAATGAATTTGAATAGTTCAGGGAATTTATCTTTATACATAAACGGACGATCGGCGGCCATTGCCATATCAGAATAAATTGTTACAAAGTATGCAACTTGGCGGGCAAGGGTGGTGGAGATTCTTTTGACGTTATTTGTGATATCAAAAATCCCATTCGTGTAATCCATGCCCCCAGAAAGAAGACGAGTGTAAGGGAGATAACATGCGTGGGAAGGGCTCAAAGCGCCACCTTCATATTCCTGGCCGCGTGCGCCTTCGCGAGACAATAAGTTTGGCCATGTGCGTTCAATGCCAGTGCCTTTGATTGGCTCATGAATATCGAGACAGATTCGCTTTTTAGCGGCCAGTTGGACTGTTTTTTGATAATGATTGACTCCTACCTGAGAGTGATGATATTCGCGATGCCCATTAATTGTGATCATACTACCAGCATAGCCAGTTTTAATGTAGTGCACGCCGTTAGCGGCATAATAATTATAGGCGTCTTCGAGTTGGTTTTCATAATTATCGATAAAGCCAACCGTTTCGTGGTGGCCAACCAGTTCGATATTCTTAAAGGCAGCATATCTTGCGACGCCTTCGAGGTCAAAATCTGGTGTGGCAACGGTAAATTTATTGTGGACACCATTTTCGAGCCAGTCGCCTTCCCAGCCTTCATTCCAACCTTCGATCAGTACGCCGCGAATACCAAGCTCGGCAGCATAATCAATATACTGTTTGGCGTGTGCAGTAGTGGCGCCATGACGTTCGCCTGGAGCCCAGGTCCATTCACCAACATACATCGCCCACCATATGCCGATAAATTTGAGAGTTTCAACCCAGCTAAAATCTCCAGCTGGTGGATCATTTAAACAATACATGGTGCGATTAGTCGTAAGTTCGATAGCGGAATTTGCAATCATAATTAGACGCCACGGGGTTTGGAAGGGTAAGTTGACATGGGCTTTGGTACCATCGGAAAGTGGCGTGATATCAGAAGTTAAAATTCTATCCTGATTTAGTTTGATTGTCATTGAGCCGTAATCGTAAAGTGCGGCTTCGTGGATTGACAGATAATAACCATTTGGAGTCTTAATAGTAAGTGGCGTATGCACGGAGTTTACTAGGTCATAGACGTTGGCGCGTTCGTAATTGTATTCATAACGATCTGGCTGGTAAGCTGGAATTTGCCAAGCGATAGAATTTAAATCTACATTAAATTCGGTTAACTCATTTTTGATTACAATGCTACTGAATTTTGGTTGTGGTGGAATTTCGTAACGGAATGCGACGGCATTATCAAATACCCGGAAACGAATCGTATAAATACGTTTAGCTTTCGTGGTTTCAGCGAGGTAGTATACGCCTTCGACATAATTATTATTGAGATAACGGTCTTCGCCCCATGGCATTTCAATCGTCTCTTCATGATGAGAAAGACGACTACGAATCATTTTGAGATTATTTCTAATTGGTTCTTCGCAGATGATCTCGAAGTCGAGTCGAGATTTTTTGCTGATAGTTTTCCCATCCCGAAATACAGTATAAAAAAGCTGGCTATTTTTAAGATTAACCTGAACTTTTGTGCGGCCATCTGGAGATACGATAATCTTTTCCGCTTCTTCTTTTTTTGAGCCTAAGACCCACCAAGTCATACTATGATTATATCATGATATAATGTAATTATGGGAAAGCGAAAGAAGAATATAACTTTAAAAGTATTTATCTGTTTAATATTATTCGGTGGGATCGCGGCCGGCGTGTTCTTTGGTGTGCAATTCTTTACTAAAACTGGTATTTTTAGAATCCCTGGTGTAGTTTATTATGGCGATAGTTTAACTGAAGACGAAAAAGCTCTGCTTGGCAATATTTTTACTAAGGAAGTAGATCTTGATAAAGATGTCACAATTGATGCAAGGGAAGTTTTAGAGCTTCCCGAGCTTGCTCCAAATGAATATTTATACGAAGTTTATGTACCGGTAGCTGATTTTTACAGTAGCGAGACTTCTGTGACGGCGGAGAAGCCGGAAGATTTAAGTCCAGAAATCTTGGTGCCGTTTTCTAGCTTAGATTTTTCAAAGAAATTACTCGCGATTAATGATAAATATTATCTAGATGAATTTGCTTCTGGCGCAAAATTTAGAATTATTAGCTTTACTTCCGAAAAATTCGCGGAAGAGATTGAACCTTTAGTAAAAACCGACATGACAAAGACTTTCCCGACTAAAAATGACGTTTTAACCTTTGCGCAAACTGGTGTGACGGCACTTTCTCGCGCCATGAATGCACAGCTTAATAAAGTTGGTGACGCTAAATTCTTTGCGGAACAAATCGGACCGTTTTTAAGTAAATTTGATATTACTCACACTTCAAACGAGTCTTCGTTCACTGACTATGCGACAAGCTCGAATATTTGTTCTGACAAACGCTTTATTGATACTTTACTTGCGATTGGGCTTGATGTGGTAGAACTTACTGGTAATCACAACCAAGACTGTGGTAATCAAGCTGCGCTTGATACGATTGACACTTACAATACTAATAATATCAAGATCGTGGGTGGTGGCAAAAATGCCGAAGAAGCCAAAATTCCATTGGAACTCTCGCAAAAAAATACCAATATCACTATGCTAGCCTTCAATCAATCGACTGGTGGTGCTACTCGCGGAAATACACCAGGTGCTAACCAATATTATGAAGATGTAGCTGCTGAGCAAATTAAGGCCGCTAAAGATAGAGGTGATTTTGTGATTGTCGATATCCAATATTATGAATGTAATGCCTATGCGTCTGAATATGAAGACCCAATTTGTGACCGTGCGAATTCTTCTGCTGGTGATCAAATTGGTTTCTTCCGCCATTTGATTGACCTAGGTGCGGATGTAGTGGTGGGGACCTCTGCGCATCAAGCTCAAACCTTTGAACTTTATGGCGAAGGTGTGATTTATTATGGGCTTGGTAATTTATTTTTCGATCAAGTTTGGTGGCCGGGAACCACGAGAAGCTTGGTGCTCGCTCATTATTTCTATAATGGCAAGCTGCTTCAAACTAAACTCGTACCTACTGTCTATGGCAAAGATATGCAAACCAAACTTCTAGATAATGCTACTTCAAAATGGTGGATCGAACGTCTAGTTAGCGTGCGCCCGTAGCCGTTTGAAAATACATACCGCTTGTGCTATACTAAAGCTATAAATTAAGGAGGTATAGTGTATTTTATACATGTGTTAGTCGTGGTGGTGGCTATCCTCACGATTTTGGCGTCGCTAGCCCTTGTATTTGGTAGCGATAAAAAGGAAAAAGTACATAGTTTATGGATGCCTCTGGCCGCAATCGGTGAAGCAGTTTGGGCGGTGTCGATTGCAATTTTCTTATCACTTGGAAACGACGTAGTAGGCTCTACAATCGCTCCGTGGTTAGTGCGCGGTATTTATCTTGGTGCGATCGTGATGAATGTAGCAATTCTAGGCTATATTTTATGGAAAACTTGGTCTGGAAAGATTGTGACTTTAATATTTATGCTGGGCGGGATTTTGCTCGGCGGTTTAATTGTCGGCCGTCCAGAAATGCTTTATACGGGTATTATTTTGGCCGATGAGGGTGCTACAGTCGCGTTAAACATGCATTCTTGGCTATATATTATATATGCAGTCTACTTATGTTCTATTGCGATCACTTTCTGCGCGACGTTATTTATTCGTATGAAACACGTGGCTGGCAAAAAGAAAAAGCATGGTTATTTATACTTTCTACTTGGTCTAATTCCGGCGTCAGTATTATTTGCGATATTTAATCTTTTATTGCCGGTGTTTAGATACGATTTAATTTGGGTCGGGCCACTTGCTGTCGGTCTAATCGTCCTTGGTTTCTATTTTGCAATTGTAAGATTTAAGATTATTAGCCTCAACTCAATTGCACTAAGAATTCTATCAACTACGGTAATTATTATTGCGGCATTTATTCTTTATTTCTTGATTTTCCATTTAGTATTCGCTGCATTGTTTAAAGTTGCACATCCTACGCCGCAAGTAATCCTCTTGAATTTTATTATGATTGCGATTGTACTTGCATTGATGCCAGCATATATAGAAATTATGTCGCTCACTAAATCATTAATTATGACCAAAAAAATAGATTTGGCGTATATTGTAAAGAAATTATCTGCAAACGATCGCAAAAAGCCAAACCTCAAAGAAATTTCTGGGTTCCTAGCGGAGCATATGCATTTTTCGTACGTCGCGTTTTACGTGAATGACAAATTATATATTGCTGACGACCATAAAATTCCAACGGAATTATTGACGAAGATGGCAAAATTGCCTTCGCCCGACCATCGGGCCTGGCAGGACCTCTCAAAATTAGACCAAGGCGTCCTAAAAGAGGCCGAAATTTCTAGGGTAGCAGTTCTAGCCGGCGCTAATGGGGAGATTATGGGACAAATGATTTTCGGGCACCCGCTCTATAAGACCAATCTACTCCATAAGGATTTGGTGGAAATGGCAATGATTGCAAGTCTAATTGGGACAATGATTGAGGATGGCACTCGCAAGTCTTAGACAAACCAAGATTACAATTTTGCTGTCTATCAATGCGGCAGCAGTACTTTTGGCTGGGGTTTTGGTTGCTTCTGCCATATTCTTTAACGGGGATGCTATGGAATATAAGGTTGTAGATGAAAAAAGCGATGAGAACGGTGGAGCGGTGGCGGAATTAGCTATCGTTGACCCTACGAGTAATACTTCCAATGAATTAACTTCTGACCAACAAAAATATATAGCTACTTTGTACAATACAGAGGGGATTGATCCTACACCCGTGCCAGATGGCGAGTTGTGGGCTGGTGATACTATATATATGTATGAAACTACTAATATTGATATCTGCGTAGGTGGTAATTTGGATAATATTGGGGCGATGTATTGGCAAACTAGCAATACAGCAGTGATTTCTGGTTTCTATACGTCAGCTAGAACTTGGTTGGGGTATTCGCCTAGTACTTGTAGGATGCCGGTAGTTACTGGGACTGGAAAAACTACGATTACCGCTGGAACTTATGATGGCACAAGGCGTGATTCGATTGATGTGATTGTCTTACCGGTGCCAGAAGAAAAGTGGAAACATGAAGTTCTGGCTTTAGTAAATCAAGAACGGGTACGAAATGGCCTAGAAAAATTGACTTGGGGTGAGGCCTGCGCTCCGGCGGCTGAAACTAGAGCACTCGAAATCGTAACTGTATATGAACACACTCGACCAGATGGTACAGACTGGGATACAGCTTGTATTGAGCCCGATGACGGTGCTATTACATATTATGAGGGTGAAAATATCTTTGTCGGTAATGCGGCGGTATCTCCGGAAACCACTGTAGCCGGTTGGATGAATTCTGAAAAGCACCGCGAAAATATTTTAAATCCAAATTATACAAAACTTGCCGTGGGATTCTACTTTAACCAATCCACCCAATATCAAACTCACTGGTCTCAGTATTTCTCAAATTTCTAAATAAAAAGCCCGGAATAATCTCCGGGCTAAAATAGAGTGGTTTATAATCTCTGAAGCGTGACCATCACACCGGATGGAATTTCTGAGCAGCTATCAACAGTATATTCCGCGCTAAACTTCTGGCCGCTACGCCAAAGATTCTTGCGAATTTCTTCCACCCCCTTGATTGCGGTAGCAACACTGTCCATCAGATATAATTTTGGCCAACCAAAGACTGGCGTAATATATCTGAGACATGGGGAATTAATCCTAAGATCAAAGAAGAAAATCCCCCCAGGATTGAGAAGATGATATACCGGTGATATTACAGCTTGCGCAAACGCATCGATACGAGTATATGGCGCAGCACCACTGCCAACGGCAATAATTAAATCCGAATCCATACATTCAGGATTGCTAGCTTGCGACATGATATCGCCATGTTTAAAAATAACATTGAGCGATTCGCCTTCTTTAGCATGGAGAATTTTTTCGGCGCGAAGGGTTGGATCTTTATCAAAGACCATAATGGTTTGGTCTTCGGGTGTGAATTCAAATCCATAGCGTCTCGCCCATGGCATGCGCCCAGTGCAAAAATCAACAACCTTGCTGACGCGTCCAAACTTGCCAACGGACTGCTGTTGAACATTAGTAACAAGGTCTGCTGCGTGCAGTTCTCTTTCACGATGGTAAATGAAGTTTGGCTCGTTCTTCACGAATGGCATAATTGGGTCTTCGGCAGGGATATTATCTACCCAGTGACCGTCAATGTTCGGCCCAGCGCCATATGCCATTTCTAGCACCGCTGATGGTGCTAAAAATATATTCATCAACCACGGGAAGAAGAAATCGGATTTGGCACCACCAAATTCTAAGATGAAACTTGCTAACCCCGCATTGGTACTAATCTTTGCGATTAAAAACCTCCAGATGCGCTCAAGCTTAGCTTCATTCTTAGGTGTAAGATGATACTCGTAGAGTTGTTCCTTGATTTCATTGACTAGCTTCTCGTCAGTCGGACCTCGTTGAGTCCTCGTTATATCGATATACCTGTGAAACTTAGAAATGTCTATTTCTTTAGCCTTTTCGATTGGATCGGAAAGATATGTATAACGCAACACAAAAACCACCTCCTTTTTTTAAAATACACCACCCTATTTATGTTTATTATAGCACGGTTTTGGTTACCCATGATATAATATATACATATGGGTGCGGGAAAAAAGAAGAAAACTGCGAGAAAAAAACAGTCTCATCCATTTATTGAGATTTTAGCCATTTTTATCATTACGAGTGGTACTGCTTTTGGCGTGGGCCTAGGAATTTACCGCTTGAACAACCCGAAAGAGCCAGAAGACCCGATTTTTGAATTTTACGATGAAGATGAACCTGAGGAAGATGAAGAAGAACCAGAAGACGACGAAGAAGAACTGACACTGATCGATTTTCAACCAGTTGTAGACAAATGGGTAGCGAGTGTCAAAGGTAATCGCAGTGTTTTGATTTATGATTTAGACTTAGATAAAACTGTGGCTGAATACAACGCGAAGGAGGCCTATGGCACAGCTTCGTTATATAAATTATTCGTAGTATATGAAGGCTACAAGCGTATACAGAACAAAACTTGGGATGGTACTGCCAAAGCTGGGTACACTGGTTACACGATCTCTAAATGTCTTGATCTTGCCATCCGTGAGTCTCATTCGCCTTGCGCGGAAACTTTGTGGGGAATGATTGGGCGAGATAAACTTGATGCGATTATTGAAAAAGACTGGGGAATTGTAGACTCTGATATTTCGAGATTACAATCAGTCCCGACTGATATCATGAAAATTATGAAAAAATTCTATATGCATGATGATATTACCGATAGAACTTTACTCACGGAGATGTGGGACTCTTTTCTCAACCAGCCTAAGACTACCTACGATTGGCGCCAGGGACTCCCTCGTGGGTTTAAAAAGGCTGAGGTCTATAACAAGGTGGGCTGGGAGTACAATGCCGACAGGAAATATTGGAATATTTACCATGATGCAGCGATTGTGAAATTCCCAATTGAAGACAAAAAAACTCGCAACTTTATTATAGTAGTAATGACCAATCGTGTAGATTTTTCTGATATTAAAAAATTCGGCAGTATGTTGGAGGAGAAATTCTATGAATAACACCGATGAGAAAGTTTTTCAGCGTATCGAGAAAAAATATTTAATCACCGCCGAACAAATGAATGCGATTATTAATGCTTCTAAGAAAAAATTAAAGCCAGACAAATATTTTAAATCTGAGATTTTTAATATTTATTTTGACACTGATAACTTCGACTTAATTATTAAATCGATTGAAAATCCAGATTTTAAAGAAAAACTTCGTGCGCGTTCTTATGGCGGTTATAATAAAGTGTTCATGGAAATCAAAACTAAACTAAAGGAAAAAGGCGGAATTAAAATTGGACATAAAAGAAGGTTTTTACTCTCTCATAAAGAATATAAAAAGTTAATTACTAAAGAAAAAGCGGCTGTTGAGCTAGCCGGTGAAGATATAGAGACTGGAAACGATCTTCAAATCGCTAAAGAAGTTGATTATCTAATTGATTATTTTGATTTAAAACCGAAAATTCTAGTTTACTACGACCGCCGAAGTTATGTAGGGAAAAACGGTTTCAGGGTGACATTCGATGAAGATCTAGGCTTTCGGCAGACAGATTTGAATTTTCATCGCAGAGTTCACGATAAGCACTACTTTAAAGACGAAAAAAATATTATAATGGAAGTGAAGGCACGTGGAGCGATGCCATTATGGTTTGCGCACTTGCTATCGGAAAATAAAATTTTCCCAGTGCGTTTTTCAAAAATTGGTAAAATATACGAGTTAATAAAAAAGGAGGCAATCAATGTTTAACAGTATATTCAATAACACGGCGGCAGGGTTAGAAATTTCTACCGCTTTAATTGCTGCAGGGGCAGCGCTTGGGATGGGGTTAGTACTTGCCCTCGCTCATAAATTTACTACTAGAGGCACTACAAAAGGTTATTTGGTAACCTTAGTGGTATTACCATTACTTACTATGGCGGTAATGATTATGATTAATGGGAACCTCGGTACTTCTATTGCAATCCTTGGTGCGTTCTCCTTAATTCGCTTCCGCTCGATAAGAGGAAATGCCAAAAATCTACTTTCAATTTTCTTTGCGATGATGATTGGTCTTTCCTGTGGGATGGGGCACGTACTATTCGGCGTAATCATGACGGCGATTGCAGTATTTGCGATGATTTTCTTTACCTTTACTCCAATTTTAGAACCATCTAAAAACGAAAAGATTTTAAAGGTAGTAGTACCAGAAGATTTAGACTATACCGATATGTTCACGGCAATTTTCAAGAAATATACTTCTTCTGCAGAGCTAACCACCTCTAAGACTGTAAATATGGGGAGTTTGTACGACTTAACTTATCATGTTAAGCTCCGTAGAGGCGTAAAAGAAAAAGATTTCATGGATGAAATTCGCACCAAAAACTGTAACCTCAAAGTAAGTTTGAGCCAAGCAGTGTTAGAAGAGGAACTTTAATGCATCGAGAAGAGCGAAGAGACTGGTGGTGGGTGTTAGGGGCGTTAGTTTTGGTCGCTCTTCTAATTATCGCTCTAGTTCTAAATTTTAATTTCAGTAATGATCCGAAATATCTAGAAGATATTAACGGAATCAAGGTTGATAATGGTGACGAGAAAATTGTCTGGGAAGAGTATCCATCTTTCACCGTAGAGTTAAATGAGAACTATGCGATCACTGCTCCGGGAACGTATTATCTCTCCGGCAAAATTGAAGACGGAGGCATTTCGATACGGGTGCCAGAAAACGCAGCTGTAAGACTGATTTTCAATAATGTTACCATCAAGAATCCAGTTGGGCCAGCAATTTCTTGCGAAGAGGCTGATGATTTGGTAATTGTGCTTGAGGGCGAGAACCATTTTGAAGATGGCGAGGAATACGAGGCTTCCTATGATGATGATGTGAAAGGCACCGTTTATTCTAAATCCGATCTTACTTTCTCTGGTGATGGTAAATTATCGATAAAAGCTAACTATCAGGACGGTATCGTTTCGAAGGATGATTTAAAGTTCACTGGTGGTGAATATCATATCTCAGTAACGGATGACGGGATTCGTGGGAAAGATTCTGTTTATATTAGAGACGGCAATTTTGAGATTGACGCTAAGGGTGATGGGGTTAAATCTACGAAGGAAAATGATGCTACGAAAGGCTTCGTATTGATTGAAGGTGGCAAAATTGCAGTTTCAGCTGGGGACGACG
>JAEEGL015706176.1_pt1 | contig 10746 bp, 7 predicted proteins | sample 9134231 | NCBI WGS metagenome assembly JAEEGL01 (sample SAMN16246548, study PRJNA631951) | gut metagenome | biome: gut microbiome; feature: rumen; material: fiber-attached | host: Bos | place: Iran: Karaj | collected 2018-10 | reverse complement strand
TCGGCCCCACACGGTGCCGTGTGGGGTAGACCAGCCTGTAGACTCTGGAGAGCGTGCAGGAGGCACGCTACGGATGCATGAGAGTGGCGTGCTTCCAGCACGCAGGTCACTATGACTAGTGTGTCGGCCCCACACGGTGCCGTGTGGGGTAGACCAGCCTGTAGACTCTGGAGAGCGTGCAGGAGGCACGCTACGGATGCATGAGAGTGGCGTGCTTCCAGCACGCAGCTAGCGTGTCGGCCCCACACGGTGCCGTGTGGGGTAAATAGGATGTCGTGTCTTCGACACGGGCTATTGCACAATAGAAATGCATTATCTGCGTTCAATAGTCATGAGCTATACCACATCATACTATCACATCGTGTTCCGTACCTACCGCAGCGAACACACCATTCCCTTCGAACATGAGCGGGAACTATATGCCTATATCTACGGTATCGCGAAGAACTTACGTTGCCAAACCTATCGCATAGGAGGCATGCCAGATCATATCCACATTTTCGTGTCGCTTCCGTCAGACTTGTCTTTGGCTTCGTTTGTACAGCGGGTGAAAAGCAGTAGTAGCAAATGGATGAAGGGAAACCCTAACTTTCCTGACTTTCAGGGCTGGGGACACGAATACGCTGGCTTTAGCTATAGCCTGCGCGACAAAGATAAGATTGTGCGCTACATCATGAGACAAAAGGAACACCATGGTGCTACTACCTTTGCTGACGAGTATCGCGCGTTTATTGAGGAAAATGGGGCTCCTATTGATGAACGTTACTTTCTAAATGACGAATAAATGTGCCATTTCCTCAGCCGTGATCCATTGGTAACCATTGTCCTTCCTTAACCAAGTCATCTGTCGCTTGGCATATTGCCGCGTGTGAATCTTGATTTGCTCCACGGCTTCTTCTAAGGTGCATTGTCCGTCGAAATAGGCAAACAGCTCTTTGTAACCTACGGTGTTCAAGGCGTTCAGATGTCGTTTGGGGTACAAGGTTTTGGCTTCTTCCAGCAAGCCCTGTTCCATCATAAGGTCAACCCGTTTGTCGATGCGCTCGATGAGTTTCTGACGGTCCCAAAGTAGGGCGTATTTCACAAGGTTGAAATCACGTGGTGCTGTATTGCCACTGCGGAATGAAGAGAAAGGCTGTCCTGTTTGGTAGCAGACTTCCAAGGCGCGTTGCAATCGTCTCGGATTCTGTTGGTCGACAATGGCGAAATACTCGGGGTCGAGGTGCTGCACTTCGTCTTGTAAGGCTTTTAGGCCACCGGCATCAAAGAGCTTTTCTACCTTTTTCCTGACTTCAGGTTGTACGTTAGGCATTTCGTCTATTCCATTGCAGACAGCATCGATGAAGAGCCCTGAGCCACCCGTCATGATGACGGCATCGTGGGTCTTGAAAAGCTCATCCAAAAGCTGTAATACATCACGTTCGTAGTCGGCGACATCGTATTTGTCCTCGATGCTGATGTGGTGCACGAAGTAATGTTGGACTTGGCTTAGTTCCTTTTCGGTGGGTGCTGCCGTGCCGATGCTCATCTCCTTGTAAAACTGACGGCTGTCGGCGGAGAGGATAACGGTGTCCAAAGCCTTGGCTAATTGGATGGCAAAAGCGGTCTTGCCTGAGGCGGTAGGGCCAGCGATGACTATGAGGGTCTTTTTTAATGCTGAATTCGGAAATGCGAAGCATTCAACGGAGTTAATTCGGAATTCGGAATAGGGGCGAAGCCCAGCATTGCTTTGCGCTATTCCGTATTCCGCATTCTTCATTCCGCATTCATTATTCTTCATTCCGCATTTATAATTTGTTTGGTACTGGTCCATTGTTAGCAACAATAATTGGCTCCTCTATCTCCTTTACCACGCTGAGATTCAATTTTTTGCCTTCTTCTTTCATAAAGGCGTATGCCTCGGTGAAGTTGTTGCCGATGATACCGTCCAAGACGGCCTCGCGGATGGCATTCTTGATGATGCCGACTTCACGGCTCTCGGGAAGGCCAAAGGTTTCCATGATGGCGATGCCGTCGATGGGGGGCTGCCAGTTGCGCAGGTGGTCCTTGGCTTCGATTTCCTTCAGTTTTTCCTGCACAATCTCGAAATTGCGATGGTATTTCTTGATTTTCTCTTCGTTTTTTGAGGTAATGTCGGCGTGACAGAGCAGCATCAAGTCGTCGATGTCGTCACCAGCGTCGAAAAGAAGCCGGCGCACGGCGGAGTCGGTCACCTCGTCTTCAGCCAGGACGATAGGTCTAAGGTGCAGCAGGACAAGTTTCTGCACATACTTCATCTTTTCGTTCAAAGGCAGTTTCATGCCAGCGAAAATCTTCGGCACCATCTTGGAGCCTCTGAACTCGTGTCCGTGGAACGTCCAGCCGGTGCCGTCCTCCCAGCGCTTGGTTTGGGGCTTGGCGATGTCGTGCAACAAGGCCGCCCAACGGAGCCAAAGGTCGTCGCTCTTTTCGGCCACTTGGTCGAGGACTTGAAGAGTGTGTAAGAAATTGTCCTTGTGTCCTTTACCTTGTATTATCTCAACTCCTTTGAGAAGTGAAAGCTGGGGAAAAATCAGCTTCAAAAGTCCGCTTTCGTCGAGCAGTTTGAAGCCGATGGACGGCTTGGGCGAGAGAATGATTTTGTTCAGTTCCTCGGTGACACGCTCCATCGACACTATCTTGATACGCTCAGCATTGCGCTTGATGGACGCAAACGACTCAGGCTCGATGTAAAAGTGCAGTTGCGAGGCGAAACGTATGGCGCGCATCATGCGGAGCGGGTCGTCGCTGTAGGTGATGTCAGGGTCGAGCGGGGTGCGCAGGGTGAGGTCCTCCATGTCGGCCATGCCGTTGAAGGGATCGATGAAGGTGCCGAAATCCTCTTTGTTGAGGCTGATGGCCATCGCGTTGATGGTAAAATCGCGGCGGTTGAGGTCGTCCTGCAGGGTGCCATCCTCCACCACGGGCTTGCGGCTGTTGCGGTCGTAGGATTCCTTGCGCGCACCCACGAACTCCACTTCCATACCGTTGTAACGGATCATGGCCGTGCCGAAAGCGCCGTAATATTTGGCTTCCTTGTGGCCAGGCAGGTGAGAGGCGACCTTCTTCGCCAAGGCGATGCCGCTGCCCACCGTCACCACGTCGATGTCGTTCGAGGGACGGCGCAAGAGAATGTCGCGCACGTAGCCACCGATGACATAGCTCTTGTAGCCCAACTCCATGCTGGCGTAGGCGATGACCTTGAAAATCGGACTTTCGATATGTTTCTTAAAGTTGTAATCCATTGTCAAACAAGGACTTCTTCAATAACTTTGGTGCCTTTTGGAATCACGTTGACCACGGTTTCCTCGCCTTTTTCGTCGAGGTCGATGGAAATCAGGTCGCCGATGTGCATCGATGTGGCGATGATTTTGTCGGCCAATACGTCTTCCACATACTTTTGGATGGCGCGCTTCAGCGGACGGGCGCCGTATTGCTCGTCCCAGCCCTTTTCGGCAATAAAATCCTTGGCTTTTTCGGTCAGTTCAATCTTGTAGCCCATCTCTTCGACACGCTTCACCACATGACGCATCTCGATGTCGATAATCTTGTGGATGTCATTCTTTTCCAACGAGTTGAACATCACCACGTCGTCGACGCGGTTGAGGAACTCTGGTGCGAAAGTGCGTTTCAGGGCGTTCTCGATGACGCTCTGCGAATAGGCGTTTTTGGCATTGAGTTTGGCCTGTGTGCCGAAACCGACCCCCTGGCCGAAGTCCTTCAACTGTCGCGATCCGATGTTGGAGGTCATGATGATGATGGTGTTCTTGAAGTCGACCTTGCGGCCCAAGCTGTCAGTCAGCAGGCCGTCGTCAAGCACCTGCAGGAGTAGGTTGAACACGTCGGGATGAGCCTTCTCGATTTCGTCCAAGAGGATGATGGAGTAGGGCTTACGGCGCACTTTTTCGGTGAGTTGGCCGCCTTCTTCGTAGCCGACGTATCCAGGAGGCGCACCGACGAGGCGCGAAACGGCGAACTTCTCCATGTATTCGCTCATGTCGATACGAATCAAAGCGTCCTCAGAATCAAAGAGATATTTCGCCAGCACTTTGGCCAAATAGGTCTTTCCGACACCCGTCGGGCCGAGGAAGATGAACGAGCCGATGGGCTTGTTCGGGTCTTTCAGTCCGGCACGGTTGCGGCGGATAGCCTTGGTCACCTTCTTGATAGCTTCGTCTTGTCCGATGACGGTGCCAGCCAGCTCGCTTTCCATGCTCATCAGGCGGTCGCCCTCGTTCTTGGCGATGCGCTGCACAGGCACACCGGTCATCATGGCCACGACCTCCGCAACATTCTGTTCTGTAACGGTTTGGCGGTGCGAAACGGCGTTGTCTTCCCATTCCTTTTTAGCCTTTTCCAAACGATCCAAGAGCCTCACTTCCTCGGAACGGTACATGCCCGCTTCCTCAAACTTCTGCTCCGTGACGGCGGCTTTCTTGTCCTTGCGCACCTCTTCAAGACGTTTTTCCAATTCAGTGATCTCGGTAGGCACGTCGATGTTCTTGATGTGGACGCGCGCTCCGGCCTCGTCCAAGGCGTCGATGGCCTTGTCGGGCAGGTGGCGGTCGGTGAGGTAGCGGTCGGTGAGCTTCACGCAGGCTTCAATGGCCTCGGGCGTGTAGCTGACCAAGTGGTGGTCTTCGTATCTCGGCTTGATATTGTTCAGAATCTCAACGGTTTCCTCGGGCGTAGTCGGCTCGACGAGGATCTTTTGGAAACGGCGCTCCAAGGCCCCGTCTTTCTCGATGTATTGGCGGTATTCGTCCAAAGTGGTGGAGCCGATGCATTGCAACTCGCCACGCGCCAAGGCTGGCTTGAACATGTTGCTGGCATCCAACGAACCGTTGGCGTTGCCCGCTCCGACCAAGGTGTGGATTTCGTCGACGAAAAGGATGATGTCGCGGTTGGCAATCAGCTCGTTAAGTATGGCCTTGATGCGCTCCTCAAACTGGCCGCGGTATTTCGTGCCAGCCACCACGGAGCCGAGGTCGAGCATGACGACACGCTTATTAAATAAGGTGCGCGGCACGCGGTGTTGCACGATGCGGATAGCTAGGCCTTCAGCGATGGCCGACTTGCCCACACCAGGCTCGCCAATCAGAATCGGGTTGTTCTTTTTGCGTCGGCTCAAGATTTGGGCGATACGTTCCAGCTCGCGCTCGCGGCCCACGATGGGGTCGAGGCGGTTTTCCTCGGCGGCTTTGGTGAGGTCACGACCAAAGTTGTCCAACACGGGCGTTTTGCTCTTTATGTTGCTGGTTTTCTTGGGTTTTTCCTGCTGTGGTTTGATCTCGTTCAAGAGGTCGTCAAGCTCCTCGTCATCGTCTTCATACACGTTTCGAGGCGACGGTGCCTCTTCTTGCTGCACGGGGTTGTCTTTGCCCGTCGAGGCATTGTAACGAATCAGCTCCTCCTTGAAATTGTCATAATTAATACCTTCAAACTCAAGGTTTTGGGAGATGATATTGTTCTTTTCGTGCAGAATGGCCAGCATCAAGTGTTCGGAGCGGACGATTTCCGAGCGGAATTCCTTGGCGATGATATAAGTGAACTTCAACACGCGCTCAGCCTGTTTGGTGAGCGGTAGGGCTAAACTGTTGTTAGGGAAGGGGTTGGCCGTCCTGACCGAGGCCTCCAATTTCTTCGTGAAGACCTCCATGTTAAGGTTGAGGTTCTCCAACAGTTTGATGGAAATGCTGCCGCCTTCCTTCAACATGCCCAAAAACAAATGCTCCAAACCCACGTATGCGTTGCCAAGACGTTTCGCTTCCTCATGACTGAGTGACAAAATGTCACGAACCCTTGGCGAGAATTTTGCGTCCATAAAATGCTATTTTGTTGATATTCAATAACAAATGTAAAACTTTCTTTTTCTTTTGCCTTTACTAAAACGGAGTGCAAAGGTACGAACAAAAACCACGCCGCGCCACTTAATTTGGCAATAACTTCAAAAATGAACAATTTCCGACCGTTTTGCCGAACATATCGGAAAAATCCCTATCTTTGCACCCTTATTAGAAAAGCGAAAAATAGAACCCAAAAATGGACGAAAATAATAACATTGCTCCTGAGAATCAAGGAGAAAACATTCCGGAGAACTCGGGAGAAAAGATCATCAAGGTCAATCTTGAGAACCAAATGAAGACGGCTTACATCGACTATTCGATGTCGGTCATCATTTCGCGTGCCTTGCCTGACGTGCGCGACGGTCTGAAACCCGTGCACCGTCGCGTGTTGTATGGCATGAAGGAACTCGGCGTCTCGTCGAGGAGCGGCTACAAGAAGTCGGCCCGTATCGTCGGTGAGGTGCTCGGTAAGTATCACCCGCATGGCGATTCCTCTGTTTACGACGCCATGGTGCGTATGGCCCAAAGCTGGTCGCTGCGTTATCCGTTGGTCGATGGGCAAGGCAACTTCGGCTCCGTCGACGGTGACAGCCCTGCCGCCATGCGTTACACCGAAGCGCGCCTTCAAAAGATTTCTGAGGAGATGCTTGACGACCTTGACAAGGATACCGTTGATTTCCAGAACAATTTCGATGACTCGCTGCAAGAGCCTACCGTGCTGCCGACGCAGATTCCCACCTTATTAGTGAATGGTACCAACGGCATCGCGGTCGGTATGGCCACCAATATGGCACCGCACAACCTCAGCGAGTGCATCGACGGCATCATCGCCTACATCGACAACCGCGACATCGACACGCAGGGACTGATGCAATACATCAAGGCTCCCGATTTCCCGACTGCCGGCGTGATTTACGGCTATGAGGGTGTACGTGAGGCGTTTGAGACGGGTAGGGGACGCATAGTCCTTCGCGGCGAGACCCATTTTGAGGAACACAACGGCCACGAACGCATCATCGCCACCTCAATACCTTATCAGGTCAACAAGGCCGAGATGATCAAGAAAACCGCCGACCTGGTCAGTGAGAAGAAACTGGAAGGTCTCGCCGACATCCGTGACGAGAGCGACCGCAAGGGCATTCGCGTGGTGTACGAGCTGAAACGCGACGCCAACCCCGATGTGGTGCTGAACAAGCTCTTCCTGATGACCCCGCTACAAAGCTCGTTCAACGTGAACAATGTGGCTTTGGTGAACGGAAGGCCTTATACACTGAACCTCAAGCAGTTGATTGAGCATTTCGTGGCGCACCGCCATGAAATCATCTTGCGCCGCACCCGCTTCGAACTGAAGAAGGCCGAAGACCGCGCCCATATCTTGGAAGGTCTGGCCCGTGCCATCGACATCGTGGACGAAATCATCGCCACCATTCGCGCTTGTAAAGGCGGCACACCTGAGGCCAAGCAAGCCATCATGGACAAGTTCGGTTTCGACGACCCGCAAGCCAGCGCCATCGTGGCCTACCGCCTCGGTCAGTTGGCTGGCCTCGAGATCAAGAAAATCATGGACGAGTTGGAGGAAATCCACGAACGCATCAAGCATTTCCACGATATTCTACAAAATGAGGAATTGCAGTTCCAGATTATCAAGGACGAACTGCTCGTCATCAAGGAGAAATACGGTGATGCACGCCGCACGCAGATTGTGCCCGCCGCCGGTGAGTTCCGCATGGAAGACATCATCGCTGACGATGCCGTGGTCATCACCATCTCGCACCTTGGCTACATCAAGCGCACGCCGCTGAGCGAATACCGTGTGCAGAGTAGGGGAGGCAAGGGCTCGAAAGGCTCCGCCACCCGCGACACCGACTTCATCGAACACATCTTCACGGCCACCAACCACAACCATTTGCTCTTCTTCACAGAACAGGGTAAGTGCTACAAACTCAGGGCCTTCGAGATTCCCGAAGAGGGTAAGAACAGTAAGGGTCGCGCCATCCAGAACCTGATTCCAATCGACAAAGATAATAAGGTGATGGCCTACCTCAACGTGAAGAGCATGAGCGATGAGGAATACCTTGAGAACAACTACATCATCCTTTGCACCAAGAAGGGTATCATCAAGAAGACCAACTTGGCTGCCTACAAGAACGTGCGCCAGAACGGCATCATCGCGGTCAACATCCGCGAGGACGACGAACTACTCGAAGCCTGCCTGACTTCGGGCAACGACGAGGTTTTGATGGCCGTGCGCTCAGGCAAGGCCGTCCGCTTCAACGAGCAGACCGTCCGCCCGATGGGTCGTACCGCTACTGGCGTGAAAGCCATCACTTTAGGCTCCGAAAACGACGAAGTGGTTGGCATGGTGTGCATCAACAGCCCCGAACAGACCGTACTCGTGGTTTCGGAAAAGGGCTTCGGCAAGCGCTCCGACATCGACGACTATCGCATCACCAACCGTGGCGCGAAAGGCGTCAAGACCTTGAACATCACTGAAAAGACCGGTGACCTCATTGCCATCAAGGGCGTGACTGATGACGAAGACCTGATGATTATCAACAAGTCGGGTATAGTTATCCGTATGGCGGTCAGCAAGTTGCGCGTGATGGGTCGTGCCACACAGGGTGTAAAGCTTATTGACTTGCGCGGCACGGACGAGATTGCCGCTGTCACCAAAGTCGAGCATGAAGATGAACCTGAAGATACTGAGACCGTTGAGCCGGTTTCTGAGCTTGTCGAAGGAGTCGAAACGCCGACCTCCGAATCAACTGAAGCCGTTGAGCTTGTCGAAGGGCCGACGGAAACAGAAGAAGGGAATAACTAATGAGAATAGCCTCCCACTTTGGAACAATAATTGTATAGAGAAAGTCAAACAAACGAAATTGTCAAACTTTAAATAATTGAAAAAATGAAAAAAGTAATGATTTTGCTGGCCATTGTGCTCACCGCCAACGTGATGATGGCCCAGAAGAAAGACAGAACTGATGCCTTCATGTACAACAAGAACGGCCAATACGACAAGGCCATGGTGTCCATTGAAAAGTGCATCAACCACGAACAATTCTTGGGTATGAAACCCAACGACCAGTCCACGGCTTGGTTGTACCGTGCCTCCATCTACCAGAACATTCTCCAATCACCCGACGAATCCGTCAGGAATCTGGCTCCCGATGCTCTTGAAAAGGTGTACGAGTCGCTGATGAAGTGCATGGAGAACCCCGATTTCCTTAAGGATTCACAAATCAAGCAGGAAGTCTACCAACGCGTGGGTGTCGTCATGAACACTTACTACACCAAAGGTGCCGACGATTACAACGCGGGCAACTATGCCGAAGCTGCCCCGATGTTTAAGAAGGCATACGACATCGCCAAGCAACTTGGCGGTAGTGACGCCAATGACATGCTGAACCTGGCCGCCATTTCAGCCTTGAGAAGCGAGGACTACGCCACGGCTTTGGAGTACTTCACCGAGCTGAAGAATAATGGAGTCGATGACGTGGACATCTACAAGCACTTGGCTGCTTCTTATCACGGCTTAGGCAACGAGGAAAAGGCTTTCGAGATGATTAACACTGGCCTTGAGAAATATCCTGGCGACGCTGCCATGATTATCGAAAAAGTGAACGTCTACCTGAAGCAAGGCAAGGGCGAGGAAGCCATCAGTGACCTCATTGAACTCAACCAGCTTGACCCGAACAACGCTTCGATTCTGTTCATCCTTGGCACGATTTACGGCGATGAGAACAATGATGTCTATGACAGCGAAAAAGCTATCCATTATTATGAAGAAGCCATCAAAGTGAACCCGAACTACTATGATGCCGTCTACAACCTCGGCGCCATGTACATCACGCTGTCGAACAAACTGAAGACACAAGCCAACGACCTGCCTTTGGAGAAGGTGGAGGAGTACAACGCTTTAGTTGAAGAGGCCGAGGAACTTGTCCGCACGGGTCTGCCTTATGTGAAACAAGCCTACGAAGCCCAGCCGACACCTGAAGTCAAGCAGGTATTGAAGTCGATGTATGTGCAGCTCAAGATGAATGACGAAGCCAAGGCTTTGGATGCTGAATAAGAGATTTTGTTTTGAATAGGATAATGGTTAAAGCCTCGCGGGAGCGGGGCTTTTTCTTTGTCCGATAATTACAATTTAACATAATATTGATTATTTTGCAAAAGTGGCTTTTTTGGAAACGAAGAAATTTGGACAAAATTGTTTGTAAAAACCGAAATGATGATTACCTTTGCAACCCCATCCTTTGGGACATTGAATCTTGGATTTTGAATTTTAAATTACAGATATTATGGAAATTACAGGAAAAGTCGTCAGGCTCGGCAACCTGACTGAAGGCACCAGCGCCCGCGGTCCATGGCGCAAGCAAGAACTCATTATTGAAACGGAAGAACAATATCCGCGCACAGTCTGCTTGATCTGCTGGACGAATCAAATCGACGAGATTCAGAAATTCGCGCCTGGACAGACCATTAAGGCGCAGATCGAGATTTCGTCGCGCGAATTCAACGGCAAATGGTACACCGATGTGCGCGTTTGGCGTTTCGACCCAGTTGGTGCCACTGCTGCTCCAGCTGCCGCTCCTACTCAACCTGTCCAACAGCCTATGATGCACCAGACACCGCCAGCTGCTGCACCCGCACAGGACTTCTATCCGCCGACGGAAGACAGCGTGGACGACCTGCCCTTCTAATATTATGTTAAATTAGAGCGCCGTGGCCTGTTTTATGTAGGCTGCGGCGTATTGCTAAAATCATGCAAACCAACATCTTAAATACGGATACCATTTGTGCTGTGGCCACGCCCCATGGCATGGGTGCCATCGCTGTGGTGCGTGTCTCTGGCCCTAAAGCCATTTCCATTGTCAGTCAG
>JAEEGL015580160.1_pt1 | contig 10746 bp, 11 predicted proteins | sample 9134231 | NCBI WGS metagenome assembly JAEEGL01 (sample SAMN16246548, study PRJNA631951) | gut metagenome | biome: gut microbiome; feature: rumen; material: fiber-attached | host: Bos | place: Iran: Karaj | collected 2018-10 | reverse complement strand
GGAACTAATTCACCAGTAGCATTATTAACTGTATATTGATTAGCTGTAGAAGTCTGTGTATCAAGATAAACATGTTGAAAGAAACCTATTGGAAATCTTCCAAGGAACCATTTCATAACAGATTTACATATTTGATCTTGATAATTTTTATTATTTAATGAAGGAAATACTCCTAATCTTACTGTTCCCATAATTCATTATACCCCTTTAGTTCTTTAAATCCTAAAGATTTATATAATTTTATAGCTTTATTAACTCTATAGCAACTTAAAATTATATAATTACATTTTGTATTATAAGCATAATTTTCTAATCGTTGTAACATATATTTTCCAATACCTTTACCACGATATCTATTATCAACCACAAAATTACAAATATAAACATATTTACGATTTTCTTCATCACTTTCACTCATTCGTGCAAAACCTATTATATTTTTCAAAGAATCATCTAAATAAATTAAATCTTTACAATTCTTATTATGATTTTTAAACCACATTTCATAATTTTCAGGACTCATATCCATTTTAATATTTTTAAATCTTTCTTTATCATAAGGTTTTTCTGAATTAACCAATTGATCCATTAATGGTTGTAATTGATTCATATCTAATAAAATACTTGAAAATCTATTACTTACACCACAAAATTTATTTAATGATGAATCATAACTAATTATACGTTCATTCTTTTTAACTTCACCTAAATTATTATGAATTGGTTTTTTAGCCATTTTTACCAATTCATATGAATCTTTAACGTGTACACCATATGCATCTGTAAATGTATCACGATTTATCGATCTATTTATAAGCATTATATACAACTCCTCATTTTTTTGAAAAAATTAATAAAAACATTATGTTTTATTGATATATGCGGTATAAAATATACATCAATACTATTAGTATATTCTATGTGTTTGTATAATATAATTCCATCTTTTTTAGAAATTTTATTATTGTTTGAAATTATAAACTTCTTTAAATTATCGTCTATAGAATTATTGAATTTCATAAATAAAAAGAAATATTCAAAGTTAACATCTTCTATATTTAAAAAAGATTTTATAAATTCTACATAAGTTTCATAAATATTTGTTTCACTTATAGTTTTGATTTTTATTTCATAATTCGAATATTTTTTAGATATTTTATCTTCTATATGCAAATTAAAAACTTTTACATATGATGTAATAAAATGTTTATATTCCTTTTTTATACATTCTATAATTTTATTACAAAGCTTTTCATTAGTTTTCTTAAAGGATTTATATGAATCATAATTCATTTTAAATTCTTTTGCATATATTCCAATTATATCAATATTATCTAAGAATGAAAAATCAATGAAATTATTTATTTCATCAGTTTTCATAGTAACTAAAACTTGTTGAAAAGATTTGTAACTCACATCGATCCTCAAATTTATTAGAATATATAAATTTGTCAAAACTAAACAAAAAAAAAGAAAAGAGGGAACTAAATCCCTCTTTTAATTAATCTTATTTTTTTATACCATTAAAGATCCAATCATCATAAACTGATCCATCAGCATATATTACTTTAAAGGTTTCTTTTGTATCAACATCTATTTTTGTTTGACCTTCAGTATTAATAAAACAACAGCTAAATGCTTCAGCATTTGTACCTTTAGCATATTTACAAAGTCTCTTTACAGTAACAGGAATTCCTTCTTCAGTAGTATATTCTTTCATACATCCTTTTGTAATAAGTTCTTCTGATGTTCTATTACAAAATTCATCAGTACTTCTAAAGAATTTACTTGCTTCAACAAATTCATAATCATCAACTTTCTTAAGTTCAGTTAAACGAAGTTTATCAGCACCTAACCAATAAACAAGTTTTTCAAGTTTTCTAAGATCTGTAGATTTCATAGTTTTATTGAAACAAGTATTAATAGAACAGAAAAATCTCTTATATTTAAGAGCATGTTTAATAAGTTCAAAATGTACATAAGTTGTAGTTGGATCATCTTTATTAAACTTAAATCCAAATACAGAATTATTAATTTCTTCATCTGGATTATGAATAGAAATTTGAAGTTCATCGATCAGACAATTCAATCTCATTGTTTTCTTAACATCTAGTTTACTACCATTGGTATTTACAACTATTCGTTTTTTATATGGACGTAACATCTCTAATAATAGAATCAAATCTTCAAATACAAAAAACGGTTCACCACCAGTAATAATAACAGTTTGATAATCTGTTAATTTATTAGCTTCTTCTACAATCTTTCTGATATTTATATTATCTTTTTTTGGAGTATATCCACCTCTATCGATACAAAATGAACAGTTTCCATTACAAATACTAGTAAGTTTAATACTAATCATTTTCTCAACATATTTGCTGCATAAATTTTTTGAATATGGAATTATTTTTTCCATTTTTTTATTTCTCCTTTTTAATTAATCTTCTTTTATATTTTTACCTGTTGTAACTCTTATAAATTTTACAATCTGATTAGAATCTTCACCATCATTAACTACACCAAAAACATTCTTTAATACTTTATTATTAGGAAGTTGTTTGATATTTGTATTACTACGTTTACCAAAAGGTTTTATTTCTCTCATATTTTTTCCTCTTTAAAATTATAAAAAATAAAAGTCTAGGTGAATCCCTAGACTTTATATAGAAATTATCTGGGCCAACAGGATTCGAACCTGTGGAATGTCGGCACCAAAAGCCGATGCCTTACCAACTTGGCTATGGCCCAATAAAAGACGGAATCACCAATTCAAGCAAAGTTAAGAACTAAGGAATTGTGTACTTTTGACCCGTCGGAATACTATGGATTCAGACAACATATAACTATTTTTAAATTCATCTATCATCAACGATGCATCAATGAAAAAGAGATATCTTGTACACAACCTCCCCAGTTATACATTGCTACCTGAGATCCCATACCGCAGATGAGACTTGAACTCATACGTTTAAAATTCTAAACTAAGGATTTTAAGTCCTGTATGTCTACCAATTCCATCACTGCGGCAAATAAATAGTGCATAATACACTATATAAATATATTATGCACTTTGTAAGTTTTTATTTCTTAATTGTTGGCTTTTTTGAAGATTTAAACTTTTTATAAAGTTCATATCCTTTATCACCAGCAATAAGAAGAAGATTAGCAACTGAAACACCTAAAACTGCTTTTGCTATATTGTTTGAAGTTGAAACCTTTTTATTAATTGGTGCCAACTTAGTAGCAAATGTAGTTGAATTTGCTTCATTAAATCCATCGATTGTAGATTTTGTAAGATCAGAAACTCTATTAAAGCGTACATCATCAATCTTAGAAAGAATATTTTTAAAATTGTCAATAGCTTCTTTATCTTTTGCAAGTTTCGTTACTTCTTTTGGATTATCAAATTCAAATCCAACTCTGTTACCATCATTAAACCAACGAATCATTTTAATTCTCCTTTTTTATTCATTTGTAGTTTCAGCAATATCATGATTTACATGAAATTTATTTTCGATAGAAACAACATTCATTGCAGCACTGTCGTGCATACCAAATACGGCCTGAACACGAATAGCATCAGCTGCTTTAGGATCACCATTATGAACGATTTCATCAAAGATAAATAATACATCATAAACTTCTTTGATATCGCTTATACCTACAGATTCCTTGATTACATCGAAGAAATTCTTAACAATTGATTTGTTGTAATCAACCACTTTTTGCATAAGCTGCATTCTTTCTTCATCAAGTTTTTGCATAGCATGAGTATTATTTACCTTTTTCATTGTCTGATAATTTTTCTCATTTTCCTCAAAAGCATACTCACACTCTGTAATTTCTCTAATGTAACGTATTCCAACAACCTGATTTGATTCATTAAATGAACAAATCTTAGCAAGGTCTTTAAGAGAAAGCATATTTTCTTTTACGCCAGCTGGAGTTGTAACAGCGATTTTCATAAACTTAGTACCCATGAATTCTGGAGTATAAGTTGTATCGCCATTATTAAGGATTGCAAACTGCTGAAGAACGTATACAGCCATCTGAGCAATACGTGACATTTGTTCTTGATTTACTTCAATAGCTTCAATATTGAAAGATGACTGTTCATCTATTACAAGTTTCATTAAATCAAATTCTGAATTCGTCATATCATAAAAGTTTTCTCCAAGAACACGACGAATAGAATTGATTGCAAGTTCAAAACGATTAAGTTTGAGCTTATTTACTGGTGGCAATTTTGCAAAAGCCTTTTTCGTTGATTCCAGCATTACTGGTGAAATTTTTTTGGTGAACTGATGTTCGATCATATAATTTTTATCCTCCAATTATATAATATATATTTATTATGCAGTTTTTCCATTTTTATTAAATGGATTATTTTCAGGAGTTATTCCAACTTTCTTCATAAGTTCAGGAATAGACTTATAATTTACACCATCCAAGAATTCATATGGATCTTCTTCATCAGTATCACCAAGTTCGATACCAATTGCGCCAAAATACTGATTAAGAATCTTTGCTGGAACCGTATCACATGCAATTTCTTCATTAGTATATGGAAGATCATGAAGTTTTGTTGGATCTTCAAATAATAACATTCTAGCACATTCTGTTCTCATCTCTGGACTAGTTGATTGAACAGCATAGAATCTTGAAACCATAATAGGATCTACGAGATTCTTAAGGTCTGTGTTATCCATTTCTGAGAACTGATTAGCTGTATCACCATAAGGTTTACCAATCTCTGATTTTTTCATAGATTTATTTGGTAATCTTAATGGAGTTATAGAACCTAATGATCTACTAGAGAAACCATCATCTGGTAATTGTTTAAGAATCATCATATAAACATCACCAATGATTACAGGATATTTAGATGTAAATTCTCTAACAATTGTATTTTTATCTTTACGATAAACTCTTGATTTAGTTGTATCAAAAGATGCGTCTTTAAGTTGGTTGGCCAAGAAATCTTCTTGATCAAATACTCCTTCAAGAGCTTGAATAGTATTGATATAATCTACAAGATCTGATGGTTCATTGTTTTCAACATCAAGTTCACTTGTTTCATTATCTGACCAAGCATAATCATCAGTCCATTTATTATTCTTATAGTCATCAAGCTTTAATTTAAGAGGATTCAAAATATTATCATTAACATCAAGTACACTGATTTCATTATCTTCTTTTTCGATACTTACTTCAGTTTTCTTTCCATTTTTCTTTTTAAGAATCTTGGTTTTAGTGTCAAATGTGTATTTATCCATGAAATCTTTGACTTGTTCGATATTTTCTTTAATATCGTACATATCAGCAATTTCTTCAGATACTTTATAAGTTCTACACATTTTTACTTTAGAAACTTTAATTCCATATTTCTTACCTAAAGTCTTTACTTTCTTCCATCCGATTGCACCATTGGCTGGTGGATCGTACATATAAATACCATGTTTAGAAGCATAAAGTTCTTTAAGTTCTTCTTCAAGTTCAGATTTTGTTTTTGTAGCATGTACATCTTTAAAATATTGACCCCATTGAGGAGACATATAAGAAAGATATGTTTCTTCGAGTTTAATTGCTTCTTCTGTAGGTTTACCCATCATCATTCTAAGAATCTGGTCAGAAGTATAATTAATAGTTTGTTCAAGAAGCTGGTCAGGATTTGCACGTCCAATAATACCATTTGCAGAAATAATTACTTCTGCTCTAGTACCATCAGAATTTATAGGCATATTTTCATCTGGCCAAATCTTACCAATTACAGCTTTTCCACCACATCTGTTTGTAGTTTTCATAGCTTCAGTAAGACTTCTTTCTTCAGCTGTAAAAATAGTAAGATGTGCAAATTCAAAATTACCTGTATTTGAAGAATATTTAACACTTGGTAAAATATAGTTTCTAGCATTAAATAATTCTTGTTCAAGTTTAGGTGAAACGTGATTAGTTGTATCATTAATGATTGGCTGCAAAACATCAACGATTTCTTGATTATATCTAAACTGATCCTGATACAATTCATACAATTGATATCTATGTGGATCTGATTGTAATTCTTCAAGATCATTTACACGAATATCAATATCTACAACCATTCCACCACCAGCAAATTTATTATCAGTATAGTACATATTTGTAAGTGCCATATCTGTAAAATCTGCTGAAAGATTTTTCTTATTCATATTTCTAGTTGCTAAAAGAATGCCTTTATCATTTACTCTTTCACCAACATTTGGAATCATCTTATAATTATTAAGATCTCCATAAATATTCAAACCAATTGTATTTTTGTTATAATCGACTTCTGTTTTTGTTACTAAATCGAATCTTGTAGCATCTGCTGCAGATTGACACATAACTACTGAGTCATCTTTTACTTCAGGAATAAGTAAAGGAACTACTTTATAGTTTCTACCATATCTATAGTTTCCCCACTGGTCAAGAGACTGTGCTCTATGAACAAGATCTCCTACATTTATAATAGAACCTCTAGTTTTATCATCCATTTTTGTAAATGGTTTCAAAAATCCATGTTTATCAGAAAGTTTTTCATAATGATTAACATGAATTGTATCATAATTCCTAGTTCCAACTTCTCGTACAACTAAAAGATATGACATTTGTGGAAATGAAGAATGACGAATTATTTTTGCAATTATTTCAAATTGTCTATCTGCTCTATAAAAAGAATTCAAATATTTTCCAAATTGGTTTTCCCAACCTGTAAAGCATCTTGGTGTTTCTGGATCTTTTAACATTATGTGCTGTTGATAATGAACAGAAAACATATGTTGACGTGGTCCTGATGCTAAAAATGGATGTGAAAGCAATCCAGTTGAAAACAATTGATTAATATTATCTCCTGAATATTTATCAATAAGATATTTCATCTCTTGTTCGGTTGCATTAGCACTATTCATATATACTATTTAACCTCCCATATTTTTGGCTTTTTAACAGTTATATAATATGTAATTGAAAAATAAATTAAGTGGATCTAACAATCCACTTAATTTAGTATTTCTTTTCAAAAGTTTTATTTATTTTTCTTTTCTTCTCGCTGTTTCTTGAAGAAAATTTCAAAAGGACGATAAGTTTCACCTGAATCTTTAAACTGAGTTTTATTTACTTCAGTTTTTTTATCAGATTTTTTAACCTGTTCAGGTTTATTTTCATCCTTTTTTACAAATTTATTAGGTTTGTTTTTAAAGAATTTCTTCTCACCATTGTTTTCTTTTTCAATCTTTGCTTTTCTTTCATTCATTTTCTTATTAACCAAATCACGATTCACAACAACATTTTTCATTTTTATTCCCCTTAATATAAAGTAAATATTTTATATAATATTATCGTATTATATATAACTTTTTACTATATATTAAAATACATATTCTGTCTCACCAATAGTAGTTACTGGAAGTTCATCACTATACCAACCTAATTCACGCTGAGTATCAGTTGATTCACCATTTGTCATAGTAAATAATTCAATATCAGAAGAAGCGATTGATAAATTTGGACGTTCAATACGATTCAATGATTGTGAAATTTTTGAAGAAATTTCATAATATTCCTCTAGAACAAAATATCCCATATTATTGTATCCAGGATAATCCATAGAATGCTGAAGAATCATATCAATTCTATATTCAAATGGAATATTTTCAAATTCATCAAGACTTGGTGGATCTTCACGATTTATAATCTTACTAATCAAATACAATCTACAAGTAAAGCTAAGTGCTCTTGCAAGAATTGGATTAGCATGACATTGATCGAGAAGTGTTTTTCTTGTAAATGTAATTTCAGGAAGTACAGCAAGATGATAACCAAGAGGAGATCCTTTTATACCATAACCTTCACCTTCAGAAGAAAGAATTTCAAAGTCAGTAAGTTCTGGCATATAGCCATCTTCTGAACTAAATACCATCGGATATCTAACACCTTCTGGTCCATTCTTATTTTTAATCCATTCCATAAAGTTAATAAGTCCATGAATAAGTGGTCCATAAACCTTATCTTTATCTTTAAACATTCTGTCACGAATAGAAAGCTGTCCTACACAGAATGACTGATAAAGTAATTCTGCACCACCTTTAACTTTCTGATTAAATTTCATACCAGGAAGCTGTGGTTTTGGAAGATTGTATCTATCAAGTACAGGGATTTCAATAAGGTGATTAATCATTACAAGACAAATCTTTGCATCTGAACAAAGCTTCTTAACTTCATTAATAAACTTTGTATTATCATTTGCAATACTCATAGCATCCATATTTGATGTACCTGCTACAGAATCTGTTGATTTAACTTCACCATTCTTATCAAATTCAAGTTTTGTCTGTTTACGAACAGCAGCAATAGAATCAATAAGTACATATGTTGTTGGAAGAGTCTTAATAGGCATTCTAAGAATATTACTTACACCAGTATTGATTTCAATTTCTTTTCTGTGTTCAAGTTTATATCGTGCAAATTTTGCAATATCATTATAAATTTCAATAATACTCCAAGGTTCATTAACCATATGGAGTCGTTCAGCCATTTGGTGTTCGCTCCATTTAGTTACTCTTTTAACACGATCTGGAGATGTGTGTCCTTCAACATTATAGAAGAAAAGATCTGATACAGGTCCATAATATTTATACCAGTTATCAACACATCCAGCTAATACCTGAAGCCAAAGTGTGGTTTTTCCAACAGCAGAAAGTCCAATTTCTGTATATGGGAAATTAAACATACCACCATTAAGAAGATCTACAGAAAGACCATTTACATCAATCATATCTGCTAAATCTGCAGCATGTTCTATATTAGCTGAAAGAATATCAAGTGGTGTAAATCCAGAAAACATTCCGATATCAGAATCAAATGATCCAGCTTTACGAAATGCTTCATTTACGTTATTCATGGAAGTCAACAGCAAACTCATTCTTAGTTACCCCTTTTTTCTGTGTTTTAGTTGTGTCAGTTTTTTGTTCATTGATATTTGGTTTATCTTGTGGAACACTGGCACCAGTTCCATAAATAGTATATATATGTGAATTAAGATTTAATATACATCTATTATCATATTCATCTATCAAATCTTTATATCTTTTAGAATCAGAATTTTTCAAATCAGAAGATTTTACAATATTTAAACATTTTGCTTCAGCTATTTTATTTTCTTCAAACCTTGACATTAGATAATAATTAACATACTCAGAAATAAATGATAAAACAGATGGTTTTGATCTATTCTTTTTATTATATTCTTCAATATTATAACCAGAATAATATTTAAAAAATAACGACTTAATAGATTCTGGTGTTTCTGCTAAATAAAGCAAATATACACGTTGAATAAATACTGATAAAAAAGAATTATATTGTATAACACCATCTACTTCATCACTAAATGAAACTCTAGGATTAAGTAAAAATGATATTAAATCACGATAATGACCACTGTAATATTGTTTTACTTCAGATTTATCACCAAATTTAATATCTTTAAATACATAGTATAAAAGAGATTTTATAACTGATCGTTCCATCGATTCAAACACAAGTGTCATATCACTAGCTTTTGTTTCTGGTGAAATACCTAATGCTAATAGTTTAATTTTACTAAAATCTTTCTTCATGCTTATATTATCAAGTAATAGATATACTACTAAAGTACTAAGAATTATTATAATTGTTAATAAAGGTCCAATCATTTTTATTGTTTTACCTCCGTAAACAAAAATTTAACTAGATAACATGGAACAGAAAATAATTTTAGATTTTTATCCAAAAATATCCAATCACCAACTTTTAAATACATCTGTTGTTCCATTCCAATATTTGTAATTAAAACTGATGTATCATCAACAGCTCTAATACCTTTAGAATATACTAAAATGGCTTTAATAACATTGTCAAAATTTTTATGTGTTACTTCACATCCATAAAATATCGGAAGATCTTTATTCTCTTGCGAAAGATGTAAATACGTGTACGGCTTTAATATCTGGTCGTCCATCTATTCCTCCTGTTTCTTCAATATCAAATAATTCTAACCAATCTTTTACAAAACTATAAATAAAAGCTCGATAAGGTCTTAAATTTCTTTCAATCTGTTCATCACTTGTCATTGGCCATAAAAAATAATCTTTTTGTTTTTCTAATGTAATCATACGCTCGATATTATTATCAAGCATAGTCTTCATTTCATACGGCATATCAAGAGTAGTTTGTTTATGCTCATAACGAATACATGAAAGTACAAGTTGTTGATTACACCTATTAAAAGCATATCGATTAAGCATATCGAGTAAATCAGAAAATGTAAAATATGGATCAATATGACCAAATACTCGTTTTTTGTGATTTTTTATCAATAAATCATATAACGCTGATTTTTGATGATATGTCAATAGATACCAAAAATAAATATTTGATGAAACCATACAAAGATTATGAATCAATTCCATATCTGGTTCACATGTCTCATCGATAATTTCATGATTTGTTTCTTGATCAATATGTGTCTTTTTAATCCAACTATAATAAGCTGGAAGTACAATTTTATGATTTTTAAAACCAAATGGAGCTACATATTCTTTAGAATGTTTATCAATCCATGTTTTATCTTTTTCACGTCTTATAATAGAACCTTGTTGTGGATATCCAAAAATAGATTCATTTGAAAGATTTATAGTAGATTCATCATATTCTTTACTTTTTCTGAATATATAAATCAAATCATTT
>JAEEGL015246772.1_pt1 | contig 10746 bp, 13 predicted proteins | sample 9134231 | NCBI WGS metagenome assembly JAEEGL01 (sample SAMN16246548, study PRJNA631951) | gut metagenome | biome: gut microbiome; feature: rumen; material: fiber-attached | host: Bos | place: Iran: Karaj | collected 2018-10 | reverse complement strand
TCAGCCGGTATCGGCGAGATCTTCACGATCCGTGTTGCCGGCAATGTCATTGACGCGTCTCAGCTCGGCAGTATCGAATATGCCGCGGAGCACCTGCATGTGCCGCTGACCGTCGTGCTTGGCCACACGAACTGCGGCGCGGTGGAAGCCGCTTCGCAGGGACATCTCGAAGGCTATGCCGGAACCCTGACAAAGGACATTTACAAAGCAATTAAAGGCGAACCGGATCTGACCGCCGCCAGCCGCCGGAATGTCCTGTATCAGCTGGAAAAGATCCGCACGGCATTTGCCGGCAAATGTTGTTTCAAAGCAATCGGTGCCCTGTATCACATTGAAAGCGGCATCGTTGAATGGCTTGAAGACTGAAAACAGCCGGGTTCTTCTGAACCTGGCTGTTTCATCATAAAACGTTACCTTGTACGGGGCATCCGGACGTTCACATCCGGCGGACGATTTCCGATGCCTCTTTTGTTTTGTCATGCAGGACGGCAGGCGCCGCGTCTTCGGCAGGCCAGCCGACCGCGAACATGGCGATCAGATCACAGTCCGCCATATCCGGAAACTTTTCCTTCGCGGCTTTGACGTCAAAATGACCGATCCAGGTCGTGCCGAGTCCGAGATCCTGAATCTGCAGCATCATATGCGTTGCCGCGATCGACGCATCGACAGCGGCAAAATTACGGCTGTCAAATTCTCTGACCCAGCCTTCTTCCGGACAGGCGCCGATGACAAACACGACCGGTGCCGGAAGGACGAACTTCTGCTTCGTGCAGCTCTTGATCTTCGCCAATGCTTCTGCAGACTCCATGACCCAGATACGGAACGGCTGATAGTTGCAGGCTGTCGGAGCAGCCATGCCGGCTGCGATGATCCTGTCGACCGCCTCTTTGGAAACCGGTCTGTCACTCAGACTGCGGCAGGAATAACGCGCTTTGGCAAGTGTGTAAAAACTCATCTCTTCTTCACCTCCATGTACGTATACTATAACCCATGATCCGGAATCGTTCGACGATGACGCAAAAACAGTCCGGATCAGATTTCCAGACTGTTTCTTTCCACAGGACAATTCAGATATGCTTCAGTGCTCCATGTCTTCCGGTGTGGTGATCTTGATGTTGGCGTAGCTTCCTTCGACCGTCCTGACTCTGACATCCGAGAAGGCTTCCACCAGTGAGCAGTCATCCGTGCCGGTGAATTTCGCCTGTTCCGCTTTGGCCATGCATTCCATCAGCAGGCTCGTTTTAAATGCCTGCGGCGTCTGGGCGGCAGCCAGCGTGCTGCGGTCATAGGTCAGCTCAACATAGCCTTCCGCATCGATCTTCTTGATCGTGTCCTTGCACGGCACCGTAAGCAGTACCGCGTCATCTGTCTTCAGCGCCTTTTTGATGCTCTTCAGACTCTTCTGATCCAGGTACGGACGGGCTCCGTCATGGATCATGACATATTCACCGATGGCCGCCAGCAAACCGTTTCTGACACTCTCCTGACGGGTTTTTCCGCCTTTGGCGAGCGTGATCAGGCCTGGCCAGTCTCCTTCCATATTCTGATAATAGGCAAGCGCCTCGGTAACGACAACGATCTGAATGCAGTCTTTGTCGGCCCGGAAAACATCCATGGTATGATTCAGGATCGTCCGGCCGTCCCGCATTTTCGCATAGACTTTGTTATAGCCAAGTTTCATTCTTGTGCCGCTTCCCGCGGCAACGATTACAGCTGTGTATTTCATTAATACTATTAAATCACAATCCCTCTCTGATGGTATAAAAAAAGTGATCCCGCTCAGGAGATCACAGATCCAAACACACCATATGACAGGAACGTCATGATTACAGCCGCCAGGAAAATACCCAGCAGGATCGAAATCGATGCCTTTTTCAGGTCCATGTCAAACACGGACGCGACCAGGCTTCCCGTCCAGGCACCGGTGCCCGGCAGCGGAATGCCGACAAACAGCAGCAGACCAAAGAAGCCATAGCGGTCGATCTTCGGCTTGTTCTTTTCGGCTTTGGCCATCAGCCATTCGGCGACTTTGGAAAGATGATGTTCCGACATCCAGTGAAGCACGCTTTTGATACCCCAGAGGATAAACGGAATCGGCACGATGTTTCCGATCACACACCAGAAGACAGCCTCCCACATCGGCAGTCCGAGCATTCTGGCCAGAATCAGTCCGCCTCTTTCCTCGATCAGCGGGATCATACTGATGAAAAACACTGACAGCTGAGGAGAAAGCGGGATATGGGCCGCCCACCAGGCAATAAAACCTTCCATTTGATACCTCCGTAAATACCTGCATAACTTTATCACAGGCTGTTTTCTTTCGCAATCTTAACTTCCGGGTCATTCCGAAAACAGACATTGCATATTTAGAAAAATAATTGTTGACTTTCATATATTACAGGGTTATTATGGATAAGCATTCGGTGAAATGGGCCTGTAGCTCAGGTGGTTAGAGCGCACCCCTGATAAGGGTGAGGTCGTTGGTTCAAGTCCATTCAGGCCCACCATTTTACTGAATTGATGTGGGGTTTTAGCTCAGCTGGGAGAGCACCTGCTTTGCAAGCAGGGGGTCAGCGGTTCGATCCCGCTAAGCTCCACCATTGAAAAGGGAACGCAGGTTCCCTTTTTTTGTTTTATTCCGCCTTTTCTGTATGCGCAGAAAAAAACTGCAGTATTTCTGCAGTTCTGTATCTGTCCCTTATTTGGCAGAGATGATGATCTTACCGGTCGTTTTGGCCGTGGCTTCCGACGAAACGAAATAGTCGCCTGCCGCAAGATCATACTCCGTTTTTCCCGAGCTGTTGACAGTCAGTTCAAAATCAGGCTTGGCGGATTCATCTGGAACCGGCAATGTTTCCGCGTCATTGGTAACACTGTAGAATTTGACAAGAACCTCGCCATCGATCTCGGATTCGACAACGATCTTCTGTCCGTCTTTCAGATCGAAGGTTCCCGCCATGGCGTTGGAGCCTTTCGTGGCATTTTCCGCATTTATCTCGACATTCAGATCTTCATTCACCCGCATGCTGAACTCACTCTTCGCGCAGCCTGCCAGTGATAAGGCAAATACTGCCGCAGCAGCTGCTTTTAATAATTTCTTCATCATTTCAATACACCTCCGTATTGTCTCAGGCATCTTTACGCCTGCGCGCCATATCATAGCATATCTCCTGTTTTTCATCAATTCACGGCCGTTTTATTATATGATGTACGTATTCGAGGTGTTATTTATGAAAGAAATCAGAATCACGGAAATCGAAGGTTTCCGTTTCGGAAATGCGGAATATGAAAAAAGCGCGACGGGATGCACTGTCATCCTCGCTGATCCCGGTGCTGTTACCGGCATCGATATCCGCGGCGGCGCCCCTGCCTCCCGGGAAAGCGGCCTGCTCAATCCCCTGGCTGACAACAGCAGTGTGAATGCCGTTCTGCTCAGCGGCGGCAGCGCGTTCGGCTTAAGCGCGGCAGATGGCATCATGAAGTATCTGGAGGAAAGAAATATCGGCTTCCCCACCGATGCCGGTGTGGTGCCGATCGTCTGCGCGTCCTGTCTGTTTGACCTTGGTTTTGTCGACAGTAAGGTCCGGCCTGACAGCGCGCTTGGCTATCAGGCCTGCCTGAATGCGGAAAAAGGCATTTTTCAGGAGGGATCCTACGGTGCCGGCTGCGGTGCCACCATCGGAAAGGTACTCGGGCCCGCTTCGATGATGAAAGCCGGGCTCGGAACATATGCCGTTCAGGCTGGTGATCTGAAAGTCGGTGCCATTGTGGCCGTGAACGCGGTCGGTGATATCTATGACACCGACGGGAAAAAGATCGCCGGTGTATACGATCCAAAGACAGGTGAATTTGTTGACGCTGCGGAAGCTTTGATCAAAACCATGCAGGCTGTCAATCTGTTCCGTCAGAACACGACGATCGGAGCCATCATTACCAATGCCGGGCTGAACAAAACTGCCCTGAGCAAGGTTGCCGGCATGGCCCACGACGGCTTTGCCCGGGCGATCCGGCCGGTCCATACCATGTTTGACGGGGATACCGTCTATGCGATGTCCAACGGTTCAATTCCTTCCGACATCAACACCGTCGGTGTGCTGGCCGCCGAAGTCATGGCAAAGGCCATTGCCAGAGCTGCCCGTCCCGAAGGACCGTCTTACGGCATACGCAAAGCAGACGCGGAGGTGAAATGAAGATGAAAACGAAACGAGTCTATAACTTTTCCGCCGGTCCGGCAGTGCTTCCCGAAGAAGTGCTGAAGGAAGCCGCGGAGGAAATGCTGAGTTACGAAAGATCCGGCATGTCAGTCATGGAAATCAGCCACCGCACGCCGCTGTTTCAGGAAATCATCGACGAAGCCGAACAGGATCTGCGCGATCTGATGCACATTCCCGACAACTATAAAGTCCTTTTCGTCCAGGGCGGCGGTCATATGCAGTTTGCCATGGTGCCGATGAACCTGATGAAAAACGGCAAAGCTGACTATATCATTACCGGCCTCTGGTCCAAAAAGGCCTGCAAGGAGGCGTCACTGTATGGTGACGCAAGAGCTGCCGCCTCCGGTGAAGCGGATCATTTCACAGCCATTCCCGATGTCCGCAGGATCACTTTCCGCAGCGATGCGGATTATGTCTATCTCTGCCTGAACAACACGATTTACGGGACCCTTTTCCATGAACTGCCAAAAAACGGTGACATTCCCATGGTCAAGAATATTTCTTCCTGCTTATTAAGCGAGCCGCTGGACGTATCCCGCTTCGGCCTGCTCTGGGGCGGCGTTCAGAAAAATGTCGGACCGGCCGGCATGGCCATTGTCATCATCCGGGAAGATCTGATCCGCGAAGACGTTTATCCCGCCACACCGACCATGCTGAAATATGCGACATATGCCAGCAGCGGTTCCCTGTACAATACGCCGCCGGTCTACAGCATCTATATCTGCGGCAAAGTCTTCAAATGGCTGAAGCATCTCGGCGGTCTGTCGGAAATGAAGCGGATCAACGAAGCCAAGGCAAAGCTTCTTTACGATTATCTGGATCAGTCCATCCTCTTTCGGCCAACCGCTGCCGTGCAGGACCGTTCTTTGATGAATGTTACCTTCGTGACGGGTGACGCCAATCTCGATACGGTGTTTATCCGGGAAGCCGAAGAGAAAGGTCTGGTCAATCTCAAAGGCCACCGCAGTGTCGGCGGCATGCGGGCAAGCCTCTATAATGCCATGCCGTACGAAGGCGTCAAAGCCCTCGTCAGTTTCATGAAAGAGTTTGAGGAAAACCATCTGGAAGCCGAATCAATCTGATGATCCGGCTTTTTCTTCGACTTTCACCAGCAATGTCCGCATGATTTCCCGTTTTCCGTACTGCAGTCGGTAGACAGCCGCTTTTTTGCCGGGGGATGACGTATCAATTTCCTCCGGCAGGATCAGTGTGCCTTCGCCGCTGCTGTCGGTATGTACATAGCGCATGGCGTCAAACGGCTCTCCTTTGGCCAGAATTACGGTTTCTTCCGGCAATGACAGCTGGGGATGCCGGGTAACCCGGAACCACGCCTGCACAAAAAACACACAGGCAGCCGCAAATGACAGAAGCAGAGAAGCGATCCAGAACCGCATCTCTTTTTTCTTTTCCGCCATCTTCTTCCGCTTTGTTTCCTCCTGCTCGGCATCATAGCCGAAGATTCCATATTGTTCCTGCGATCTGAGCATCCTGACTTCCTCCCTTCAACAGAACTATTGCGCTGAGGAAGTGCTTTTCCGCAAAAAAAATCCCATTGCTTTCGCAATGAGATTTTTCAAATGCGTTTCCAGTCCAGTACGCAAACGATTAACGCTTGGAGTACTGCGGTGCACGACGGGCACCCTTCAAACCGTACTTCTTTCTTTCCTTTTCACGGGAATCACGGGTCAGGAATCCAGCCTTCTTCAGTACCGGTCTGTAATCTTCAGAAGCTTCCAGAAGGGCACGGGCGATACCATGACGCATAGCACCGGCCTGGCCTGTATAGCCGCCGCCTGCTACGTTGATCTTGATATCAAACTGTTCCTTTGTCTCTGTCAGTACGAGCGGAGAGTTAACGACCATGCGCAGTGTTGCCTGCGGCAGGTATTCTTCCAGTGTACGTCCGTTGACTGTGATTGTACCTGTACCAGGAGTCATGAAGACGCGGGCTACAGACTGCTTACGACGTCCAGTTCCGATATAGGTTACTGCTGACTTCTTTTTCGTTGCCATATCTCCTCGTCTCCTCCTTACTTAACCTTCAGCTCAACTGGTTTCTGAGCTGCATGCGGGTGGTCAGGTCCCATGTAGACGAAGACATGCTTACGCTGAACATCGCCTAATTTGTTGTGTGGCAGCATACCCTTGATGGCTTTTTCTACCCATTCAACTGTGTACTTTTCGCGCATTGTCTTTGTGCTTCTTGTACGCAGTCCGCCAGGAAACATAGAATGACTGTAATAGAACTTCTTGAAATCCTGGTCACCGGAGATCTTGACCTTATCGGCATTTACGACGATAACATAATCTCCGCAGTCGACATGTGGTGTATAAGTCGGCTTATGCTTGCCTCTTAATACGGTTGCGACTTTTGTTGCAAGACGGCCGAGTGTGCAGTCTGCCGCATCTACGACATACCATGTACGTTCGACTTCGCTTGGCTTTAACATCGTTGTCTGACGCATCTTTTAATATCCTCCTAATGTAGTTTCCGGGGCTACATTAACAAAATGTTGGACTCAATTATTTTATTAGAATCATATGGTTAAGTCAAACCATTTTTTCATTTCCGCATCAGAAAGATGAAACTGTTACGGAAAAGGATTCCGCAAAGCCGTTTTTTGCCGCCCAATCCTGCAGCTGCGGGATCAGACTGACGGCTGTTTCCCTGTTTTCCGCCAGATCATACAGCCGGATCGTGCCGCTTTCGGCCATCACTTCAAAGACACCGAGAATCGTCTGGGAATGGCGGGTGCTGAGCGCGTAGGTGCGCGGCAGATTCCTCATACGGACCGCCTGTTCCAGCTCGGCCAGGTCTTTTCCCGCCGGCAGAATATCGTCAAAGAGGAACTCGCGGACCATGCCCCGCTCATTGAGCGCCGGGATCTCGAAGTAATCGATCTTCTCTAAGGTCAGTCCCTGCGGTTCGGCATTCCGGCGGATCCCGGTCCGGGAAGGATTTTCAAGCATCCTGCGGATGTCTTCCGGTTCGATTTTCCCGCGCCCCGCTTCGATCAGCTGAGCGCTCATCATCCGGACCATGTAACGCAGGAAACCCTTGCCGGTAAATGAGATCCTGAGCAGATCACCGGTCTGTTCAAAGCGGATATCACGCACGGTTCTGACCTGATCGGGATATTCTTTCAGACTGCTGGAATTGAAGGAAGTAAAATCATGCGTTCCGATCAGCCAGGAAGCGGCTTTTTTCATCCGTTCAATATCCAGATCATAAGGGCACTGCCAGGCATAGTCGCTGCTGAACACGTCATACTTTCCCATCTGGATACGGTAATCGTACTGTTTCATGCGGACACAGTAGCGGGCATGAAAACGCTCGTCGGTTTCCTCCACAGACATGATGTGGATATCATCCGGCAGGAAACCGTTGATCGCTCCCTGCCATTTATAAGCACTCAGATTCTTATCGCAGTCAAAATGAAAAACCTGCCCGTGTGCATTCACACCGGCATCGGTTCTTCCGGCAGCGGTAATCACGATACGCTCCTGAGCGATGCGGGCAATCACTTCCTCGATCTTTTCCTGAATGGATCTGCCGTTGAGCTGTGACTGCCAGCCATCATAATTTCTGCCTTTATAACTGACAACGCATTTGAATCTTGTCATCTGTAATACGCAAGCCAGACCATTCCCGCCAGTATCGCGGCAGCGCAGAAAAGCAGGATATAGTCTCTTCCTTCCATCTTTAAAACTTTATAGCGGGTTCTCTGCTCACCCGGTGCATAGCCGCGCGCTTCCATCGCGTTGGCGAGGTCTTCCGCTCTTTGAAAAGCGGATACGAACAGCGGCACGATCAGTGACAGGATCGCCATGATCCTCTCCATGATCTTTCCTTCCTTCAGATCGACGCCGCGTGATTCCTGCGCCTTGATGATTCTTTCGGTCTCGTCGATCAGGTCAGGAATAAAGCGCAGAGCGATACTGATCAGCATCGCAATCTCATGGGCCGGCACGTGGATCTTCTGAAACGGTTTGAGAAGGTCTTCAATACCAAGCGTCATATCCAGCGGTTTGGTGGTCGCCGTCAGACAGGTCGTGATCATGACCATCAGTAACAGACGGACCGCGATATACAGCGTCTGAAAGACAGCGTCACTGTAAAGCGTGAAGGATCCGAGCGTGAGCAGCGGATCACCTGTCTTCAGCAGAAACGCATTGATCACAAACAGGAAAACCAGCATGAACAGCATCGGTTTCATGGCTTTCCAGATAAAGGTAAAGGACAGTCTGGCCAGAATGATGGTCAGCGAGGCAGCCGCGAAAATAATGGCATAGCCGATCCATCCGGCCGGAAAGAAGATGGCCACAAGCACCAGCAGCATCGCCAGGATCTTGGCTCGTGGATCCATTTTATGGATCGGTGAATCCAGGGGAATATATCTTCCCAGTGTAATATTACCCATGTTTCTTCACCTGCCTTGCAATACAGTCAGCCAGTGCGTCTTCCGTGATGATATCGTCCGCCACTTCGAAACCGTTCGCCTTCAGCATCTCTTTCATGCGGATCAGCACCGGCGGCAGAATATTCATCTTCCGGCAGGCTTCCGGATCGCTGAAGAACGTGTCTTTGTCCGTATGGATGCGGACACCGCCGTCTTCCATGACAACCACTCTGTCACAGTAACGGAAAACCTGTTCCATATCGTGGGTCACGATCAGAACCGTCTTGCCGTAGGTATGATTCAGTGCATGGAACAGCTTCATCATCGCTTCCGTGCCCTGCGGATCAAGACCGGCGGTCGGTTCATCCAGCACGAGGATCTGCGGATCCATGGCCAGAATACCGGCGATGGCGACTCTTCTCTTCTGTCCGCCGCTCAGTTCCAGCGGACTGCGCTCGTAGTATTCTTCACTCAGGCCGACCATTTTCAGAGCCTGCTTCGCTTTCTTCTTCGCTTCTTCCTCGGATGCCCCGAAGTTTTTCGGTCCGAAGGCGACATCCTTGAGAACGGTTTCCTCAAACAGCTGATACTCCGGGAACTGGAATACCAGGCCGACTTCCTTGCGCAGTGACTTCAGCTGCTTTGGCTTGTCACCGGCTTTGATGACCCGATCAAGAATATGCACTTCACCGGATTCCGGCAGTAACAGTGCGTTCAAATGCTGCACAAGCGTACTTTTTCCGGAACCGGTCTGGCCGATCACAGCCGTGATCTTTCCCTCTTCGATATCCAGACAGACATCCTTGAGCGCCTGATATTCATAGGGTGTTCCCTTGGAATAGACATAACCTACATGTTCGAATGAGATTGGCATAATTCCTTTACCAGTCCTTCCATGGTGATATGTTTTCCGACTTTCACACCCCGTTTTTCCAGTTTCTGCTGCATCTTGAGACTGAACGGAACGTCCAGCTTGATTTTTTTGAGAGCGTCCACTTCCGAGAAGACTTCGTGCGGTGTGCCCTGCATGGCGATTCTGCCGTTTTCCAGAGCGATCACGTGATCGCTGCCGGCCACTTCGTCAATGTCGTGGGTAATCGACAGGATCGTCAGCGAACTCTCTTTATGAATGCTCTTAATGACCCGTTTGATTTCGTCTTTGCCGGACGGATCCAGCATGGAAGTCGCTTCGTCAAAAATCAGGATCTTCGGCTTCATGGCCAGAACCCCGGCAATCGCGACCCGCTGCTTCTGACCGCCGGACAGACGGGAGGGCTCGTGGTCCAGATACTTTGTCATATGCACGCGCTCGGCATTGGCTTCGATAATACCGTCCATTTCCGGCTGGGGAACACAGTGATTCTCCAGACCGAAGGCAATGTCGTCCCTGACCGTCGAACCGATAAACTGGTTATCCGGATTCTGAAAAACAATGCCGATCCGGCTGCGGATCCGGGAGAGATTTTCCAGATTCAGTTCCATGCCGTCGATCAGGATCGAACCGCTCTTCTTTTCCAGAAGGCCCGCCAGAAGCTTGGCAATCGTGGATTTACCGGAGCCGTTATGGCCGACAATCGTCGTATATGTTCCTTCCTCAATGGCAAACGAAACATGATCGATCGTTGTTTTCGTTTCATCATATGAGAAAGTCAGATCTTTAACTTCAATAATTGCCATCTTATCTCCTTAAAAACGAAACTATTATAACAGATTACCGCTGGACTGCCATGAATAAGAAAAAAGGCTTTCGCCTTTTATTTCAGCTGTCTGACCAGTTCTTCCATGACATCCTTGTCAAGCGGATGTTCCAGGGCCAGAATGCCGTAGCTGTAGTCACCGACATACCAGGTCGCCATGGCGATCTTTTCGCCGTCGCCGCGCTCTGTGACATCCACGTCGCCGATCGTTTCAATGATCGTGCTGCGGAACGTCATGCCGTCGGTATCGTATACTTCGGCGCCGTTGCACGTATAACCTTTGGTAAAGCGGACTCCTTCCGAACCGGCATCGTCCGTGTAATACACTTCCATGAACATCCGTTTGAATGCCCGGTAATGATCGTTCGGATAGGCCGGCAGAGGTTTCTCAGGAAATTCCATGTCAAAATAAGATACCGCGTATGCTTCGGCGTA
>JAEEGL014564096.1_pt1 | contig 10746 bp, 8 predicted proteins | sample 9134231 | NCBI WGS metagenome assembly JAEEGL01 (sample SAMN16246548, study PRJNA631951) | gut metagenome | biome: gut microbiome; feature: rumen; material: fiber-attached | host: Bos | place: Iran: Karaj | collected 2018-10 | reverse complement strand
GGAGACATAGTGGTCACGCTGGACCACGCCGGGCTGTGGACGGACACCCGCTACTTCATCCAGGCCGTGCAGCAACTGGCCGGGAGCGGCATAGCCCTCCACAAGACACGCATACCGGAGCAGGTGCTCATTCCGGAATGGCTCTCGTCGGTGGCTTTCCAGGGCCGCAACTACGTGAACATAGCGGTTGACGGACTCTGCCAGAGCGTCGCCTTCATACAGGAGATCAAGGATGCCTTCGACGAGGACACAGAGGTGCGCTTAGTCAGCGTCCCCGACCTGCTGGACTGCCTGTGGACAGACAGGCCCGCCATCCCTGCCACGCCCATCATCAAGTTGAGCGAAGCCCAGGCGGGCGAAAGCAGCGAGGCAAAAATAGAGTGGCTGCGCGCTTTCCTGCGTTCAAAGGGATGCGACAATATGCTTCTGACCGCCCTTGACGAGATTGCCTGGCTGCTGAACGTGCGCGCCAGCGACATCGACTACAACCCCCTGGTGATATCCTATCTGATAGTGACCCCCGACGAGGTGCGCTGGTTCGCCCGCGAGAGCTATGACGACGTCTTTCTCTCCCTTGGAGACCTCCAGGGCAGCACTTACGTAGACCCTTCTACCCTGAACTACCACATATACAATATGATGGATGCGGAAAGCCGCGTCTGCGGCCCTTCTCCCGTCCCCCTGCGCAAGGCAGTTAAGAACGCTACCGAAATTGAGGGAATGCGCCTGGCTCACTTCTATGATGGAATCGCTATGGAGCGGTTCCTGTACTGGCTGGAGAAGTCAGTTCAGAGCGGCCAGCGCATAACCGAATGGGACGCCTGCATAGAGCAGAGCGCCCTTCGCGCCGAGATTGACGGATTCAAGGGCGAGAGCTTCGCAACCATATCGGCCTATGGCCCCGGGGCGGCGCTGCCTCACTATATCACCCCGGAGCAGGACGCCCCCGTGATAGAGCCCCACGGCCTCTACCTGAACGATTCAGGCGGTCAGTTCATATTCGGCACCACCGACATTACCCGCACCGTCCCGATGGGGCCCTGCACATACCTGGAAATGCAGGACTACACCCTGGTGCTTCGCGGACACATCAACCTGGCACGCAGCATATTCCCAAAGGGCACCGCAGGATGCCAGCTGGATGCAGTGGCCAGAAGCCCGCTGTGGCAGGCAAAGCGCAATTTCGGCCACGGCACCGGCCACGGAATAGGCTACTTCCTGGGAGTGCACGAAGGCCCCCAGGACATACGCCAGAACTTCAACCGCCAGCCACTGTTGCCGGGAATGATAGTCAGCGACGAGCCAGGCCTGTACCGCGAGGGGCAGCACGGAGTGCGCCACGAAAGCGTCCTCCTCTGCCGCGAGTCAGGTAGCAACGAATTTGGCGACTGGCTGGAATGGGAGAACCTGACGCTGTGCCACATAGACACGGGAGCCATTATCCGCAACCTTATGACGGAAGAAGAAATAAACTGGCTCAACGCCTACAACGCAAAGGTATACGACAGTCTGAAAGACCACCTCCCCGCCGAAGTGGCGCAGTGGCTCCAGGAAAAGACCAGGCCTATATAAGACCTGCTATTATAGAATCTGAAATAAACCAGTCCTCCTCCGGGATTTTCATTCCGCAGGCCCCACGGTCTGTACGCAGGCCCAGCATCAGTTCTTCTTCACGGATCTGTTCCGGCGTGAGATGTTCGCATTCGGAAGTCCATCCGCTTGTCTGCTGGGAATTCCAACTCCTCAGATCCGTGCCTATGAGGGAGTGGGCCCCAGGGCCCAGCCCCACATACGGCACCCTTCTCCAGTAAGCGGAATTGTGGACAGCTTCCTTTCCTGGGACTGCGAAATTGGATATTTCGTAATGGTGGTAGCAGGCGGACTTCAACTTGCCGCAAAGCAACTGGTACTGTGCGGCGCAGGCCTCGTCAGACGCTTCTGCATACGTTCCGGCCTCTATCATCTCAGCCAGGGCGCTTCCTTCCTCAACCGTCAGCTGGTAAGCTGAAATATGCTCCGGAACCAGCTCCAAGGCCTGGTCCAGCGTCTCTTCCCAAAGTCCGGGAGTCAACTGGGACAGTCCGTAAATCAGATCTATGCTTATGTTGTCGAAGCCAGCCTGGCGCAGGCGCCGGAACGCCTCCCTGGCGCAGGCGCCGTTGTGGCGACGGTTCATCCAGCGCAGGATATCGTCATTGAAAGACTGCACTCCCATACTCACGCGGGTGACACCCAGGGATTTGAGGAATGCGGCATAATCAGGGGTGATGTCGTCCGGGTTCACCTCCACCGTAAACTCCTGATAGGGGCCATATCCCAGCTTATCCACTATCCGTTTCAGCAGTTCGGGAGCCAGGACGGATGGAGTTCCGCCTCCTATATACAAGGTATTGAGCGCCACGGTGCCTTCTATCTCGGAGCGGCGGCGCTCTATCTCACGGCAGAGTTCCTCCACAAAAAGTTTCTGCACCTTACCGGAACAGATTTCAGAGTAGAAATCGCAGTAGGTGCAGAAACTTTTGCAAAAGGGAACGTGGACGTAAATCATCTGAGCAGCAGTTCAGCGCTTCCCAGCAAGCCCTGCTCAGTAAAGGCTTCCACAGAGTATATTCCCTTATGGAATTCGGGGATTTCGTTAAGGTAGATACTCATCTCCACCTCTTTTCCGTTATAGTCAACCTCACGGGATGCAGACGCCTCCATCCTCTCTCCGTCTACAGTGAAAGGAATGCTGTAAGAGTTGACCAGAAGCTGTCCTTCAGGATTGTAAACCCTTATATACACCCTTACAGGGCCCTTGGGGGCAAGCTCGTTCTCTACCAGGCTCAGAGATGTTATGAGCCTTATGACCCTGCTGCTCCTGTCGGTTGTCTTGTCGGAACTGTTCATTGCCTCGAGCCTTAGTCCGCGAGCCTTTATGACGGAGCCTGCGGCCACCTGGCCCGTCAGGGCCTCTACCTGCTGGCTCAGGGCCTCGTTCTCGCGCTTGCTTGTGGCAGCCTCCTGGCGTGCGGCGGCGGCCTCGGCCGTCAGCTGGTGATTGAGGGTGTTGAGGGAATCTATCTGAACTATGTAGTTACGCATAATGGACCTGAGAGTGCCCAGCTCTTTCTCGTACTGACGCATCTTGGCCCTGTTGGTGGCCTCGGTCTGCTGGATTCTCTCTACCAGCTGTGCGACCTCTTCGCGGGAGGAGTCCAACTGGACGTTGATGTTCTCATAGTCGGAGGAAAGGTTCTCGTAGTCTCCCTGAAGGGCTATGATCTGTTCTGTCAGCTCTTCTTTCTCTACGTTGAGGTCCTTGACAAGAGATGCCTTGGAAAGCCAGATATAGGCCAGGGCCGCTCCCAGGGCGACACACAAGGCTATAAGGGCAATCATCACGGTTTTTGCTGTGTTGGAGCCGGTTTTCTTTTCTTTCTCCAGGCGGTCAAGCCTCTCTAGCGGATCTTCTTTCATTGCTGTTGTTTTTTTAATACACTGCGAATTTAGCAAAATTCGTACACTTCCACTATCTTTGTATATATGAAATACATTATTAGAGCCCTCAAATACTTCGTTTACATCTCCCTGATCGTGACCATAATCCTCTGCATACTGGTCGCTCTCAAGATGGTGAGCCCCGACATAAACATAATGTTCAGGAACGGGTGGAAATCCGTAGGCTTCATAGCCCTGATGTTCCTTGCAGTATCTGCCCTTTATCCCAGATTCGGGTATGTCAAGCGCGGCGTCAGGATTCTCGGAGAGTACTCGCAGATCAGGGACGGCATTGTCAGTTATATGGAAGACCACGGGTACCAGCTGGAGACTGAGGAAGGCGAGAATATGACATTCAGGCTCCGCAACAAGTTCTACCGCGCCACAAGGACGTGGGAAGACAGGGTAACCCTTACAAGGGAAATGGCCGGATTCTATATGGAAGGCATCTCCAAGGACGTGGCCAGACTGGCCTCAGGGCTGGAATTCAAATTTCGGAATCCCGAAACTTAGCCGCGGCAGCGCACAAAGCCTCATAGAAATCGGCTCCGAACAACTCTGAAAGGGGTTCACGCAAGAATTCATAGACGTGAATCCCTTCTTTCTGTCCCTTCAGGACAGCGGCCTTGCATATGTCCCAACGGTGGTAATTCAGGGCAAGGCCTCCTCCGGTAAGCTTTGTAACCCTCACCGGGTAGAGCCAGCACGAACGGGGCTTGCGCATTGCACACTCCCCCTTGAAGAAGCATTTCTCTATGGCGCAGAGACGGTTTCCCTCAGCGTCCGTGAACGAATACGCACACTCGCCTCCCCGAGAAACCGTGGTGACGAGGTCTCCCTCGATGTCCACCTCGAAGAAGCCCTTGGCTTCCACCGCCGCGTGACCGTCGTCAGGCATATATTTACCGAATGAGGGATACTCGTCCTCCAACACCTGAAGTTCCTCCTCCTCCAGGGGGGCGCCGAATTCGCCGGCTATGCAGCATTCGCCCTTGCAAACAGGATAGTCGCAGCAGAAGAACTCGGTTATGACTTCTTCTGAGACAAGTATGTCCCCTATCTGGAAAATGACGCCGTAATCCCTCTCCGCACTCATCTCTGGATATACTCTACCCTGCTGGCCTCGGCTATGGCCTGAAGGATGTCGGACACCTGTTCGGGACTTATCTTCTCCAGGCGGGACTGGTAATTGGTAAGGAAGTCCTTGCGGCCGCAGTACCTGCCTATGGCAAAGTCGGCTTTGGCAAGATTGTCGGACATCTCTTCTGAGATGACACCGATGAGCTGGGACCTGTAGGTCTTGATGTCGTCCTTGTCATATTCTTCTTCGGCGCAGTCCTGAATGACTTTCCAGACATTCTGGACGTCAGGACGGGAGGAGAGTCCTTCCACGGTGACAAGGAGCGAGTACCTTTCATAAGGATACACCTCAAAACTGGAAGCAAGAGATACGGCATTGCCTTTATAGACCTTGCGCACCGCGTTCTGGATGATGATTTCGGCAAGACGGAGTGAAAGATAGCTCTCCGCGCTCAAAGACAGGAACATAGACATTGCACAGCAGATCTCGGGAGTTCCCTGCGCAAAGTATGTGGCCGTACCCGTCCTCTGCTGATACTGCAGATGAGGGAAGATTGCATACTTGCTGTTGGTCTGGAAAGCGCCCAGATACTTGTTAAGCACCGTCTGTACCTGAACTTCGCTCAGGCTGGAGGTAAGCACTATGATTCCGTCGTCAATATTGGAGAACCTGTCAGTGAAGCACTGGTCGAGGGCCCTTTGCATAAGGTCCTTCGACAGTTCCACGTCATACTTATAAGGAGTATAGACGAAGTCCGGGCGGAAGAGGCTGTCGATGACGGCCTCCTTTGAAGTGCCGCGGGGCTGCTCGCAGAAGTATTCGTATGCCGCGGGGTCGGCCTTTGCGCTGCCTGTCACGGCAACCAGCGCCTGGACAAGGAGTTCAAGACTGTTGGCAGGAGCGTATCCGTTTATGGACAAGTCCATAAGGGTTACGTCCGCCTTCATACTTATTCCATTGAGGGCCAGCATGTTGCGAAAAGCGGAGCCGCTCATCCCCCTGACTTTGAAAAGGGGCAGCAGGTCTTCTACATAGGCTCCCTGGCCATATTCAAGACCTTCTATGCTGCTGTAACCCCCGCGAGTCATCAGGGTATACGCTATGTCCCTGGCTTTCTTGTCCTGCTTGTAGATGACCCTGATTCCATTGGAGAACATCCATAGTTTTCCGCCGGTCACGGGCTCGTCGGAATTGGAGGTCACCTTGACCTTCCTGGGCATGTCGGGAACCAGTCCGGTTGAAGCGGAATAGTCCAGGTTGATCCTTGCCGCAGTGGTGGCGGCTGTCCTTTCGGTATATTTTGCCCTGAGGTAATCGTTGAAAAGGGGCAGCTCGTCCGCGGGCTGCATGTTGCGGGAGTCGAAGAATGCAGCAATTGCCTTCTTGCCTGCATCTTTACTGTGGCGCATCTCTATGAGCACGAGATTCCTGCTTGCTATGAAGTCCCTTGCAGTCACGCCGTTGACTTTCATGTCGGCGTTCACTTCGCTTGCTATGGACGCCATATCGCCTTTCTGATGAAGGTAAAGCTGCTCTGATTTGAAGTCCTCAAGGAGCTGGGCCTGGGTGTCATACATCTGGGAAACCATCTGTGAAACAGACAGTTCCTGGGCAGAGGCGCTCAAAAAAACAAAGAGTGATGCAAAAAATAAAACTACTTTGGACAGTTTTAGCATAAGATTTGCGTTAGCATTGGCAAAAATAACACAATTTTACTATTTTTGTTAACGGCGATTTTAACTACAACTATTATACTATCATGAAGAGATTTTTACTTTCAATCGCAGCAATTTTGCTTTCAGCCGGTTTGATTTCTGCACAGGAGGCAAGCCTTCAGCAAGCAACTGAGTTGTTCAACAACGGCGCTACGGCCTTCAGCTCAAATGACAAAGCCGCTGCCCTCGATTATTTCCAGAAAGCCTATGACATGGCCAAGGCAATTGGAGATGAAGGTGCAGAGATCGTCAAGAACTGCTCTGAAAACATTCCTAAACTTTACAATTCTCTGGCAACTGACCTTATTAAGGATACCAAATATGACGAGGCTATCGCACAGCTTGAAAAGGCTGTAGCCGCTGCCAAGGAATTCGGAGCTGACGATGCCCTTGCAAACGCTCAGAAACTCCTACCTCAGGCACAGTTGCTCAAAGGAAACGCTCTTCTCACTGCAAAAGACTATGAGGGAGCAGCAGAAGTTTACAAGGCAATAACCGACGCAGACCCCGCCAACGGAATGGCAGCCCTCCGTCTTGGAATGGCCCTCAACCAGCTTGGAAAGGCAGACGAGGCTATTGCAGCCCTCAAGGCCGCTGCTGAAAACGGACAGGCCGACAACGCCAATAAGCAGCTCGGATCAGTTCTCCTCAAGGAGGCTTCCAACTTCCTTCGCGACAAAGACTATCAGAAGGCATTCGACGCAGCAGTAGAATCTGCCGGATACGCCGAGAGCGCAAATGCCTTCAAGATTGCGGGAACCGCAGCCAACAGCCTTTCAAAGAAAGCTGAGGCCATCGAGTACCTCGGCAAGTATCTCGAGCTCTCACCTAACGCAGCTGACGCAGCTCAGATCAAGGCCGTCATCGACGCACTCAAGAAATAAATGAAGCACCTTGAACTTCTCGCCCCCGCGAGAAATACAGACATCGGCATTGCAGCCATAGACTGCGGTGCCGATGCCGTATATATCGGGGGCCCAGGCTTCGGAGCCCGGAAAGACGCAGGCAATCCCCTCTCGGAGATAGAACGCCTGTGCTCTTACGCGCATACATACGGGGCCAGGATCTTCCTGACGGTGAACGTCACCCTGGAAGACTCCCAGATGGAAGAAGTTCACAATCTGATGCTTCAAGCACAGCAGGCCGGGGTGGACGCCTTCATAATACGAGACCCCGTCATCAATACCTGGGACGACATCACCGTCCCTCTTCACGCCTCCACGCAGTGCGCAATGCGTGATGCGGCAAAAGCCAGGGAATACGCCTCACTTGGCTTCTCCAGGCTGATTCTGGAAAGGCAGCTTTCGCTGGACCAGATTCGGGAAATGGCCGCCAGCGCTCCTGGCTGCGAACTGGAGTTCTTTGTCCACGGAGCCCTTTGTACCGGCTACAGCGGAGACTGCTACCTGTCAGAAGCTCTCAGTGGAAGAAGCGCCAACAAAGGAGAATGCATACAGGCCTGCAGGTCATTGTACGACCTGGTGGACAGCAAGGGCAACGTCCTTGTCAAAAACAAGGCGCTGCTGTCTCTAAAGGATTTCAACTTGCTTTCCAGGATAGAAGACCTGGCTGAAGCCGGTGTAAGTTCGTTCAAGATCGAGGGACGCCTGAAGAATGTCTCATATGTCAAGAACGTTGTCCGCGAGTACAGCATCGCCCTGGACAGCCTTATAGAAAAGTACCCGGAAAGATATGCCAGAGCCTCTTTCGGAAAGGTGACAGGAGGCTTTGTCCCTGACAGCAACAAAACTTTCAACCGGGGATACACCCAGCTTTATCTTGACGGGAAACGAGGCAGGTGGGCGTCGATGGAAGCTCCCAAATCTATGGGAGAGTGCATAGGGAAGGTTCTATCCGTACGCCCGGCCGGCAAATACGATATGCTCATCAGCGTCAAGCCCCTCAAGGGAGTGTCCGCCCTCAACAACGGAGACGGATTCTGCTTTGTGGACGGACACCAGATAACCGGTTTCAGGGGAGATGTCTGCAAAGGTTTTGAAATCCAGTGCAAGTCAGTACAGGGTCTCAAGCCAGGCGCCACCATCTACCGCAACATAAACGCAGCCTTTGAGAAAGAACTGCAGAACAATATGTGCCGCAGGCTCATCCCTGCAGGCATCTCACTGAAGATAAATGGTGACGAGGCTGAAGGATACTCCCTGGATGCCACCGCGACCACTCAGGACGGCAGGAAAGCCAGCACCACCCTGGATATCCAGGCGCCCGCCGCACAGAACAAGGGGCGTATGGAGGCAATGATCCAAAGCCAGTTTTCCAAGACGCTGCCGCACTATTTATTATCACCAGACGAAATACTAAACCAGAGTAAGGATGGCAGCATTCCGCTTCTCAGCGCTTCTGCCCTCAACGGCATCTGTCGGAAACTGGCTTCGGACCTGGACAACCTGCCTTGCGGCAAAGTCCCTATTCACAAGGCTGCCCGCCCTCAGGGACCGGTGCAGAAAGAAAAGGCCGTTCCCGTAAACGGAGAACTTATGCGGAGCAAGTACTGCATCCGCTATGAGCTGGGCATCTGCCCTGTCCGCCAGGGCGCCCCGGAAAGCGGACCGCTTTTCCTTCTGAACAACGGGCGCCGCTTCGCCCTCGGCTTCGACTGCAAAAACTGCGAGATGACGGTTAAACGGAGTGCCGGTTAGGGGCGGAAGACGCTTTCGGCGTCAAGCCTGCATTCGTGGCGTCTTCCGCCCCTAACCGACACTCCGGAGAACTATATCAATTCCAAAGTCAATTCCACGTCCCCGAAATGCTGCACCTTGCCGCTGTTGTTCTGGATGTAACGCCTTGAAAGGCTACCCCTCCAAACAATGTCGTCTCGGCTGCGTACCGGCAGTTCTATCTCCACCCCGTAAGTCTTTGACTTGATCTTTACCGTTGCGTCAACTTTCCAGGAAGTGACCGTGCCTCCGTCATCTTCGCTTATCATAAAGGCTATATCCTCCATCTGCTCCGTCCATTCCGATGCCAGCAGCACGTTGAAAGGGATTTTCTGGCCCAACTGCCGGCGTTTCACAACAACCATGAAGTCCGTGATGGTTGGGACGTAGTTGCGGAGCTCATCCTCGTTCTTGGCCTTGAAATTCTCAACCAGGCCGCATTTGACGAAGAACTCAGAAGCCCCGAAGAACCACGAATCGTAATTGCGTTTCATCTTGAAATCCTTGATTTTAAGGGCTTTGGATTCAGGTTCGTCCTCTATCTCCGCCTTTGTTCCTATGTAAATGCCTCCGCCCTGCCCCCATTCCGGATTCTGCTTAAGGAGCATCTCATAGGAAGTGTATGAACTGTCGTCATTAACGTTGACTACCCAGACGGGGCGTTCCTTTGCTACAGCCTCGGAAACCTCAACCTCCTGGCCGTCCAAGGTATATCCTATGTTTGACTCAGCGTTCGTTCCCGGGTTGAAGGTTATCACGGGCGCCTCCCGGCCGTTCCAGCTGTCTGAGAACGGCCAGTATATCTGGATGTCAGAGTCTATCAAGTCCTGTATATACACTTCCACCGCAGCAGGATCTTCTTCTCCAGCCTTGGTCTGATTCTTTTCAGAGAGATATTGCCTGATGAGGTCTCTCAAGGGCTGCTGGAACTCCTGGCCGGATTTGGTTCCCGCCGCCTGGTCTCCCACACCGCTCCCGGGAGAGTCAAACAAGTCTTTCATCGTGTACTCCTCGTCATATCCGTTCTCTGACGAGGCCATTACCGCAGAATGGACTTCATCCATCTGCTCCCTGCCCAGCGGAAGAGAGCTGAGCATCAGCGCCACCTCCTGCAGGGAGGCGGCGCTTTGCGATGCGTCAACACTCTGCTCGTCCAGCGTCCTGTCACAGGAGACCGCCAGCAGGATTGCTGCCATAGGCAGTATAAAAAGTGAAGTTTTCATAGAATAATGGTTAAGTATTACAGTTGCAAAGTGAACGAAAAAAAGCCGTGTACAGAAAATATACACGACTAATTGACAAAAACGGCCTCTGCCGGTCTCCAGGGCCTTTATTTGTAATACAGGACGAAGCGGTTTTTATAAAAATAGTCCTTCAGGACCTCTGTTCCGGAGAATCCGGCGTTTCGGAAGACCTCCTTGGTCTCGTCTGCCAGCTGCGCGTTTATCTCCGTAAGGGCCTTGCCCTCCGGATTCAAGAAGCGCTCCGACCACTTTGCTATTGCCCTGTAATAGAGCATTGGGTCTTCCTGAGGAACGAACAATGCACCTTCGGGCTCATAACCCAGCACGTTCACCCTCATCTGCACCTTTTCGGAAGGAAGGATATATGGTGGATTACTGAGAATTATGTCAAAAGGGCCGTAGGGGAACTCCTGTTCCGTATCCAACACATCAGACCTGACGAAAGTCGGAGCCGCAGCCTGGCGCGACTTCAGTTCGGCAGCAAAGTCCTGCGTACGGGCCACTACCAAAGCGTCCTCACTAATATCCGTGCCCACGACGACGGCTCCGGG
>JAEEGL011694050.1_pt1 | contig 10746 bp, 6 predicted proteins | sample 9134231 | NCBI WGS metagenome assembly JAEEGL01 (sample SAMN16246548, study PRJNA631951) | gut metagenome | biome: gut microbiome; feature: rumen; material: fiber-attached | host: Bos | place: Iran: Karaj | collected 2018-10 | reverse complement strand
TAGACTCAAATAAAATAAGTGATGCTGAAGCACTCAGAAAAAGAAAAGGGCTAAATAGATTATCAATCGGTAAAAACTGTATAACAGATCTGTCCCCATTGGAAGAGTTAAAAGAAAACGGAACTCATGTCGTTGGAATGACTCAACAGCTTGAAAGCTGCGAGGATACAAGTGAATAAATGCTGCAACGAAATGCGGGCGAGCCGCCCGCGCTTCGACAATTACGGCATAGTTGAAGGTGACGAAGTATGTGACGGAGCACCGATTGACTGCGAAGACCTTGATTCTAATTATGTCAGCGGAACGGCAACATGTAATTCAACATGTGACGGTTACAACACGGACAACTGCTCAGATGACGGGTGGTAAATATCTGGTTTTCTAAGCATTGATCAACTATCAGAATATTGCCGAAACTATCTGATTTTTCTCATAATTTTTCATTTTTCTTGAGAATATAAAATCTTTTCTGTAAAAAATCATTGAAAAAAGAGAGCCTCCTTTTAAGGTGACTTTGACCACAACAACCCAAAAAGGAGGCGGGTATGGATTTTTGAGTTTCCTTTCTGATTTTCAGGAAGGAGTTTCAAAAAAACACAAATTTTTGAGTTTTCCTTGCCGGAATCTGCGGAAATTTTCAGAAAGTGCTTTTCTGCTGCTTGAAAATTTTTTTTGGATGGCTTCTGTTAATTATTCATTCGGGCAGTTGAGGTCTGCTCTTTCGATGCAGCTCCATTCCGTGCCGTAAGTTTCGTCTTCGATCTCTACACATTCACACCACTCGACTTTCGTTACTCCGTCGGCGCAGGTCCATTCCATTTTGCCGCCGATCTCAGGGCAATGATAACATTCGTATTCTTCTTCACACCATTCGCCATAACTACAACAATATGCAGCTCTGCATTCGTGGGAAATACTGTCGCCTTCGTTGTAGATCCTTCCTTCGCTGTCTTCGCACTGCTTCGGAGCATCAGCGTCAGTCACTTCGGCGTCCGTGATCTCCGTGTCCGTGATCTCCGTGTCCGTGATCTCCGTGTCCGTGATCTCCGTGTCCGTGATCTCCGTGTCAGTCACCTCGGCGTCAGTCGGTTCTTCGTCATTTTTGTCTTCGTCCGTTGTCGCACGATCTGAGTCAGTCTGATTTTCTCCGCTTTTGCTTTCCGAACCGCAGCTTACTGCAAAAAACATGACTAAAGCCGCAACCGTTAAAATCCAAAATCTTTTCATCTTCTTCTCCATCACTTTATTATTAACAACAACGCTGAACAATCAGCATGGAATAGTACCTCAAAACAAAGGATTTTCTACCCCCCCCATAAAAAATTACAACTATGCAATTTTATTAAGAAATTTTCTGTAAAAAATTAAAAAGCGCATCGACCGTTCCGGAGTATTTTTCCGCGAGTTCAGCGTTGAGTTCCGAAAGCTCTCCGGTGATGATCTCCTTCTTTTCGAGGAAGAAGATTATTTCGTAGATCTCTTCGTCAGTCACTAGCGGGAAGTCGGAAACGACAAGCGAGTTGAGCGACTTGACAAGGTCTGCGCGATGTTTCCGCGGGAGCAGTTCCGACGATGCAAGGTTCTTCAGAACGGCGCGGAAAAGCTTCAGATTGTCGGCAAAGAATTCCCGCAGAAGCGCGACGAACCAATCAGGAAAGGCAGATCTGTCGATCGAATACTCGGAGTTGAGCGAGCTGTAATAACCCATGATCGTCGATTCGAGGAACTCCGTCACAAAACCGAAAAATTCCGTATCGCGGAACAGCTCGCAGAAGAACGGCGCGAAAGTGAAGGCCGCCGAATTCTTGTAGAACTGCATCACAGGCTTTGATTTATGCGTCAGACGAAGGATCGTCTCCCTGCCGTCAGGCTTCTGTGAAATCTCCAGAACACCCTGTTTTCTGAGGCTTTCGCTGAGCTTAGAGCAATTCACATCAAGGTTGTTGAGGGCGTATGCAGTATGGATGTACGGCAGCGTCGTGATGATCTTCACGCACTCCTCCATCCTCTCGACAAGCTCTCCAGGCGAAAGCTCCTTCAACCCGAGCATGACCGCCGCAAAAATCGAGGCAAAGCTTACGACCGACGATTTTTCCTGCGTTTCGGCTATTTTGAACGCCGTTTCGACCGTAAACTTTCCGGTCAGCAGGATCGGCTGGGAAAAGCGGATGTAAACCGGACCGTAACTGACCTTGAAGAGCGCCAGGACCTTCTTCCAGAAGTGATCCGATTCCGGCGACTTGCCCTGAGTCTTCTCCTTTTTGTAATCCTCTATCTCCTGAAGTTTTTCGTAGGTTATCGAGACGGGCACGACATACAGCCTCCGGCTGCTGCTCCTGGCGATTTCGGAGAACATCCCGAGCATCCCTGTCCGCGGAGAGCGTACCATTCCGCTGCGGGATCTGCCTCCCTCGATAAAAAACTCGACACTGTAGCCGGCATCGATGATGTGGCCGATATAGTTCTGGAGCAGATTCTTGTAAAAAAGGTCGTCGTGAAAACTTCTGCGGATGAAGAAAGCACCCATTCTCCGCAGGATCGATCCCAGCGGGAAAAAATTGAGGTTGTCGCCCGCAACGACAAGCGGAACAGTAACCTTCTCAAAATAGAGGACCCAGTTCAGGATCAGGTAGTCGAAGTAGCTTTTGTGGGTCGGAACGAAGATGATGTTGGAGTCCTGAACCGACCAGAGTTTCCTCAGTTCCAGGATCTCGTCCTGACTGTAGTCGAAGCGGGAAAAACGGGTCTTCATCAGCTTTCCCAGCCAGGCTGAAATCGTTTCGGCATAGACAGGGGTGTACTGCGCCGCCATCGCGTTCATCGTGTTGAGAGCAAGCTTTTTGTGGTACTCGCCCTCGAAGTCAAGCTCAAGCAGAGTATCGTTTTTCAGATCACGCCAGTTGCGGAGCGAAGCCCCCGTAACGTTGCGCTTCGAGTTGTCCATCGTCTTGCAGAGCCTCTTCGCGAAATCCTCGATGGAGCCCTCGATCTTGCTTGTCGATGCGACCTCGATCCGCAGGGAGAGTTTCCGCCTTTTGAGCAGGAACATCACCAGCTCCCAGGGAGTCGACCAGAAATGATAGGGACCGGTGAGCTGGTTCAGCCAGTTCGGGATCTTCTCCTTCTGGTCAAGATTCTTATTCCAGAGGGTGATTATCGGGACGAAACGAACCTCGCAGTGGTTGATTTTCCGGAAGACCTCGATGAAATATTTGTTAAGCACCAGCTCCTCCGGCGAATCGACCGGAATGTAGAGCGACTGGATAAAGCAGTCCCTGAACTCGCTGTCGCCGAAATGCGAGAAGATGAGCCGCATCACTTCGGAAAGCGGTCTGAAAAAGAGTGTTTTCGGGCCGAACGAAAGGGTCGGAGCCGCGATCCCGTTCTCGATCATGAAGCCGTTGATCAGAAACTGCTCGATTTTGCTGTGAATGCCCGAGATATAGATCGTTACCTGCTTTTTATCAGTGACGTTCTCACTTTTCAACGATTCGAAGCTCTGCGGATCGGGGATCTCGATATCGAACTTCCTATGGATAAACCGGTAGATAAACCTGTGGAATCTGTAAGAAAACTTATCATAGAACTTACGCTGGAAAAAGAAGCGGCTTATATTCATTCTGCCCTGAAACTAAAAGCTGTGGATATACTCCGGTTTTCCGACAACAAGGCTCTCCTTGCCGCTTCCGTCGATATCGCCGAGATTCGAAACGCTGTATCCGAAGCCGCCGCTAGCCTCCTCCGGCTGCCACGGACAGAGCTGCGGAGCCGCAAAGCCATCCTCTCCGAATTCCGCACAGACGAGCGCACCGCCGCCGGCGAAATATTTGCCGCCGATAACGATCATCTCTCTGCCGTCTGAGATCTTTACGATATCAAAATCGGATGCCGGACTGTCGCCAAGCTCCGGAAGCTGGTCCAGCTGTATGTCTACCCTGTGCTCGATATCGGAAGTCGGAAAAAGGTGGACTGTGCCGCGTTCGCCCTCGCTCGGTGCTACCGTCCCGATATACTTCTGCCCTGCGATTTCGACAACTTTGAGAGCCGTACCGAACTGACTTCCCTCAACTCCGTAGAGCTTGACGTCAGCTCCCGACTGCCAGTCGCTGCCCGAAAGATAGATGTATATCCCGCCACCGTTCGAAGCATAAGAATCACTCTTCAGCCCCCATCCGCCGATCAAGAGATCCGGCCGGCCGTCGCCGTTGATGTCTGATTTCGCCATGTTCGAGCCGAAATACTGCATTTTTTCCGAAAGCTCCGGCAGAAGGACCCATGTTTCGTGCTCGGAAAGCCCCTCCGGACCACCCGCGAAGTGCGCCGCCATGCCTGGACTTCCGCCGCCCTGAAGTTCCGGTCCCGCGTTCTGACCACCGGCAAAAACATCGTCGAAGCCGTCGCCGTCGTAATCGAGGCAGGCAAGCGACTGGCCGAGGCTGTCAGCCTTCTGCTGATAGGCAGACGAAAGCGTCGAAACCGAACTGTTCTCGCTGCTCCAGCCGGACTCATCGCCGTAAAACGCGATAACCTGACCTGATGCGTAAAGACCGTTGTTTTCGGCGAGGTGTGCCGAGACAACAATGTCGTCGAAACCGTCGCCGTTGATGTCACAGGCTGCAAAACTCATACCGAAACCGGCCTGAAGAAGCATATCAGGATGCGTCAGAACAAACTTTGCATCGTCGATCGAATTTACCGGAGCACCCTTTTCAAATATGTGGAGAGCTCCCGTAGCGTTATTGAAATCATACGAGGGGAAGGATTCGTGAAGCGCCGAAACGCCCCAGTATCTTTCGTTCAGCGGCAGGAGCGTAAAACCGAAAAATCCGCCGTGACCGAGTATTTCAGCGGTCGAGACCTCACCTTCGAAATCCGAAAAAATATAGATCCCTCCGGTCTGGACGTCGTCTGAGGTCTCCGAATCTGGGGAGGCGTCGTCATCCGGTTCATCCGCCGCTGGATCGTCTGAATCGTCAGCCGCGGTATCGTCAGGTTCTGTATCGTCGGCATCGGGAACGACCGGTCCAACGTTATCTGAATCAGGTTGGATATCGTTATCGGTCTTCTCTCCGGACGAGCCTACGCAGGCACACAAAAAGAGGACAAAAACCATGGCTAAAAATAAAAATCCGGACTGTTTCATCGCACCCTCCAAGAAAATTCTGAAAATTTTACTGTTTTTAAAAAAAATTGATAGAGTAAGCCGCATTTTGGGAAAATTTATGGTTTTGAGGCATCAAGTGACTGAAATTAATAATGAAATTTTGCAAAAAATGATGGAGCGGGCCCTTTGGCTTTCGACACTTTCAACGACAAAGACCTACCCTAACCCGAAAGTCGGTGCCGTGATTTTCGACGATTCCGGGAAAATCGTCTCGGAAGGATTCACTCAGGAGTACGGCGGCGACCACGCGGAGGCGTCGGCACTTCGCAAAACCGGTTTTGCCGCCAACGGTCTGAACATGGCTGTGACTCTCGAGCCCTGCAACCACTTCGGCAAGACTCCGCCTTGCTCAGAGGCTGTTCTGAAGGCAGGGATCAAAAGGGTCTTCATCGCAAAACGGGAAGAGAATCCGAAGGCGCAGAACGGCGCCGCCTTCCTTGCCGAACACGGTGTCGAGGTCCGCTTTTGCGAAGAGTTCGCAGGCAAAACAGAGGAGATCAACCGCTTTTTTTTCAAAGGGATCCGTGAAAATCTGCCGTGGATCACCGTCAAGACGGCGACATCAGCCGACGGTTTCATAACGGAAAAGATCGGGGAAAAAACTTTGATCACAGGAGATCCGGCACAGATTTACGTCCATGGGCTCAGAAGTTCGCACATGGCAATAGCAGTCGGCGCCGGAACTGTCAACATCGACGACCCGCTTCTTACTGTCAGGCGCGTCCAGGGGTTCGATCCGCAGCCTGTCATCTTCAGCAAGACCCTTAATCTTGATATAAATTCACAGATCCTGAAACGTGATCCGATAATTTTTACCGTCTCCGGCGAACAAGAAAAGCTTGAGACTCTCGGTGAGCTGGGCTGCAAAGTTGAAGTCATGGAGAAAGATTTCAGGATCATCGACACACTCCGTCTGCTTTTCGGAAAATACAGGATAAATTCGCTTCTAGTCGAAGGCGGAGCAAAGCTTATCGGCTCATTTCTCTCCGAAGGAACCGTTGACGAATTCCAGATCCTGAGATCAAAGGCTGTTTTCGGCGGCGGAGTTGCCCTTTTTGACACAATCGGCCTGGAAATCTTTAAGCGTAATTATGAACTTAAAGAGAAAAGGGAACTTGGCTGCGATCTTTTGGAAATATTCAGAAAAATCAAATAATTTAAGCTACTTACCAGAATTCATAACTGAGATCTTCTCTTTATAGACAGCGTTCGGAGCAACACTGTAAAGTGACTCGAAGAGTTTTGTCGCCTCATTTTTGTACTGCTCGTCGCGGGTGATCATGAAGAGCTCGAAATAGATGTCTGCCTGATTCTCCTGGTTAGTCTCGTTCTCAAGCATCGCCTTGATGTTTTTGACTGCTGACTCTGGATCCTTCTGAGCGACAAGCTTCCATTTCAGAAGCTCGCATGAAAAGATAATCGACGCTCTCTTTACCTCTTCGCTGATTTTGAGCGCCTTTTCATCCATGGCGCTCGCATCATCGTAGCGGCCCATTTTATGAAGGAGATCAGCCTTTTCGTATAAAAATTCGCAGGTAAGCGATGCGATATTGAGCTTTTCACCGAGTTCGATAGCGGAATCGTAGCATTTAAAGGATACATCGTACTTTCCGATACGCTTTTCGATATTGCCCTCCATCGCGTAGGCAAGCGCGATCTGACGGATATTACCGAGATCCTTCGCTATCTCCATCTGCGAATGAACAAGCTCCTTTGCCTCCTCGTAGAATCCCTGACGGATCTTCAGCTCGGCGAGGTTGTTCGAAGTGTAGCTGATGTAAGACCTGATGCCGAATTTCTTATAGGTTTCGAGTGCATGGCTGTAACAATCCGCCGCATTGTTGAAGTCGTTGAGATACAAATAAATCAGACCGAGGTTGTTCTTTGCAACTGCGATGTCGATCGCGTTTCCCATCTCCCCAGCGAGCTTCAGCTGACTCTTGTAGTAGCCGAGCGCCGTGTTGTAGTCGCCGCGGTAATAGGCGACTCCGCCCATGTAGCGGTATGAAAGGGCTGTTCCGGCCTTATCGTCGATCTCCTGGGCAAGTCTGAGCTTCTCCTTGAAGTGCTCGAGCGCATCGTCCATTTCGCCTTTGTAGTAGTGGATCAAGCCTCTGTAGCCCTCGACTTCGCATCTGCCCTGAGTATTGCCAAGTTTCGCATAAATTTCGTAGGCAGTATCAAGAAGAGGCGAAGATTCGTCGTAGCGGCCCTTTTCGAGGAGCATGTTGGCAAACGCCTTCATGCTGCCGGCGATCAGAAGGTCGTTGTTGATCTTCTTCGAGCGGTCGAGGTTCTCCTTGAAAATCTTTTCTGCAAGATCCCACTTTCCGGTGAGTTTATAGATACCGCCCAGAAGCTGGCCGACCTCGATGATTTCACTGTCGTCAGTAAGGAGGTTGATGAGCTTTTCATAGAGCATTTCAGCCTCTTCGTTGTGGTACTGCGATTTCGCGTAGTCCGCAGCCTTGCGAAGATAGATAAGCTGCTTTTCGAGGTTTTCCGACTTTTCAAAGTGGAAAGCCAGTGTCGAATAATATTTTGCCTCGTTGGGATAGTTCTGTTCGACGGAGACCGCTATTTTACGATGGATCTCCTTAAGGCGCGCCTTGAGCTGCATCGAATAGGCAGCGTCACGAAGAAGCGAGTGGCGGAAATAGTACATCATCTCGGATATTTCATCCCAGATAAGCTCCTCGGTGCCGTCCTTCAGAAGTTCCTTGAAGTTTTTAACGTCGTTCGTTATCTCCCTGAGGATCGAAAGATCGATCTCGTTGCCGATGACCGAAGCTCTCGAAACAAGATCCTTCAGGTGCGAAGGAAGTCTGTCGAGACGGCTGACCAGAAGCGAGTTCACGCCGCTCGGGACCTCGATCCTGTCGTTTTTCAGAACGAAGAAGTCGTCGACCTTCTCGAAGCAGTTCTTGTCAACCATGAAGAGAACGAGCTGTTCGACGAAGAAGGGGTTTCCTTCAGTTCTGGAGAAGATGAACTTCGCGACCTCGGAACGGATCTTTCCGCCCAGAAGCTTTTCGACGAGAGATCCAACCTCGACATCGGAAAGTTTTTCAATGACGGCACTGCGGAAGCGGTTGTCTTCAGTATTCGGAAGGAATTCGAGCTTCGTGCCGTCATCGTTGAGTCTCGAAAGCAGATAGACAGCGACCTTGTGCTCGTCAAGCTTCGCGACAATGGTCTTCAGGACGCTGAGAGAGTCACCGTCGACCGAAAGCATATCGTCAAAAACAAGCATGAGCGGTCTGATCTCCGCAATCGCCGAGAAGAAGTCGTTCAAAGCGAAGACGGTGTTCTCGAATCTCGCCTTACCGTCGAGCATATCGTAAACCGAGCCCTCCCAGAAGAGCCCTGCAAGCGCAGCTATGTAAATTTTGCTGTCCTCAAATTTTTCGTGCATCGAGACGATCTGCGATGAAATCTCCTGCCACTTTTTCTCGAAGTTCTGCTTGTTTTCCTCGTCCGACCCCTTCTCGACCTGGTTGAAAAGCTTGTGAAAGAAGGAGTTGAAAAGGTTCATCGACTGGCGGAGGATCGGGTCACAGCCAAGCGAGAAGATGGTGAATTCCTTGGAGAATTTCTTTTTTATCTCATAAATGATCCTCGATTTTCCGATACCTGCCTCGCCGTAAAGCGTCATGCAGTGAAGCCTGCCGGTGTCACGCGCCTTTTCGCAGACCGATGAAATGTCGGCAAGTTCCGAAGCTCTGCCGGTGAAAGGTGTCGAGAAGACGGATCCCTCCTCGCGTCTGAGCCTCCCCTTGATCTCAAAGACCTCGACAGGAACATCGATCCCTTTGAATTCGAAGTTGCCCATGCTTTCGAGGACATACATCTTTTTAGCCTTTTCCGCCGCCTTTCCGGCGATCCAGTTGCCGCCGAAACGGGCCTTCATCATGATCCTTGCCGAGAGGTTTACGTTGTCGCCGAGCGCAGTGTATGCAGATCTTTTGATACTGCCCGTAAAGCCCGCGTAGACAACACCCTCGGTAATACCGCAGCGGATCTCTGTCGTGCAGTTCTTTTCGATCTCGTTGATGCAGTCTATCGCTCTTTCGAGGTTGTCCTCATAACTTATCGGAGCTCCGAAAAGTGCAAGAAGCGTTGCGCCCTTGTCTCCGAAATCGAAGCCGCTGATATAGCCGCCGTACTTCTGAACATGGCTTGCGAGATATTCAAGCATCTTCTCGATTTCGGGGATCTCCTTCGAAATTTTATAGGAGATGAAGAGAGAAACGATTTCACGGAACTCTCCGGAGATCTGCTGAGCCAGAACTGCGTCCGGGATGAACATCTTGAGCTCGGAAAGCGTCGGTTCGTTGTTTGAAGCGGTCTCGGGAGCCGTGAAGGTGACCGAGTCAACGAAGTGCGCATCCTCCTTCATGTGGCAGACAAGGCAGCTTGAAAGCTTGTCGTAGACCTTGTCGTCGATGCAGATGTCAAGCCCAGAGCAGTGATGCTCCGCGCCAGCAGCCTCGTCGATGACGTCGCCGAAGAAGAGGAAATGCCTGAGGTTCTCCTCACCCTTTGCGGCGATCCAGTTGAAGCGGCCGATCGAGATCCCGGCCTTGGCGGAAATTTTAAAGATCTGCCCTTTGTGCGAAAGAGTCGGATTCTCGATAAAGAATTTACGGATCTCAAGCGCAACCGAAATCGCCCTTTTACCGTCATCATCACGGAAAACCGCAGTGAAAGCGTCACCGGCAAAATTCAGGATGAAACCGTTTTTGCTGTAGACGGACTCGATCAGGGGAGAGAAGATCGTGTTCATGAAGGTCGAAAGGGTCTCTGCGCCGTCCGAGCCGCTCGCCATAAGGAGCCTCGTCATGTTGGTGAAGCCCGAAATGTCCACAAACAAAACGGATGCATCTACTGCAGAGGTCTTTTTGTCGCCTTCTACATTAAAAAAGCCAAGCTGTTTTAAGTCGGGAATCAAATTTCTCACTGTCTGTTCCTCTTGGTTAGAGATTCATAAACTCAATTGCGTCAACTAATGTACCTGTACCGTCGAATGCGGTCGTTCCGCCTGTTATGACAAGGACCGGAGACTCTCCGATAACACCGGCGGGAACAACTACACCCTTCGGCATGATCCTTGCGAAATGGGTAAATGTGGCCTGCTGCACGGAGTTGAGCGACGTTGCGTCAAACATCTGGAAAAGCCTGTTGCCGTGAACTGCATTTTTATCACTGTTGGAGCTGCCGCCAGCACCGCCTATAACCAGAAAAGCGTTGTTATTTAAGACTATCTCCGGGAACGCCAACGTACTCTCGGTTTTGTTGTAGACAAGAAGATCGCCCTGGCTGGTCTGAACGGTCTCGGGAGTCCAGCGCGTGATCTTGTTTGTCGGAAGGAGTCCCTCCGACGAGACATAGCCGCCGAACATATATACAGAATCTTTGGCGTTGACCGTTTTCGTGAAGAAAATGTTGTTCTCGTTGCTGATCGGGTGGTCGGTGATCTTGCCTGTCGAGGTGTCGATCAGCACCGCCTGCGAAGTCGAGCTGTTGGATCTTCCGCCAACGACCATCAGCTGATCGCCGGCAAACCCGAGTGAAGGCATGAT
>JAEEGL011552486.1_pt1 | contig 10746 bp, 8 predicted proteins | sample 9134231 | NCBI WGS metagenome assembly JAEEGL01 (sample SAMN16246548, study PRJNA631951) | gut metagenome | biome: gut microbiome; feature: rumen; material: fiber-attached | host: Bos | place: Iran: Karaj | collected 2018-10 | reverse complement strand
CGCCCATCGACGTGGTCACCACGCCCATCGGCCTCACCGTGAGCGCCTACACCCAGGCGGACGTCTTCCTGAGCGGCCGTTCGTTCCCCATCTTCGGACTGGGTCTGGCTTCGTTCGTCATTGCCACCACCTTCGGCGTTGGATTAGTCAAGTTCATGAACCTGTTCCTGCCCGAAGGCAAGAAGATCAACCCGCTCACCGGCAACGCCGCCGTATCCGCCGTCCCGGATGCCGCCCGCGTGTCCGAGACCGTGGGCCTGGAGGCAGACCCCTCCAACCACCTCCTCACCCACGCCATGGCGCCCAACGTCGCCGGCGTCATCGGCTCCGCCGTTGCGGCCGGTATCCTCCTGGGCTTCCTGGGGTAAGACCACCGGGAACCTGTTTGGGTTCATCGGCAAAGCCACCGGGGACCTCCTGCTTTCTCCTGCTGCATGTCATCCGGCGTGCAGCATTTGTTTTACCGGCCACGTTTCGCGCCAGAACGCACAGAAGGCCGTTTTTGTGGAAACGCGGCAGCGAAAATGGCCATTTCGACCAGAATCCTGGCCACGTTTCGCGCCAGAACGCACAGAAGGCCGTTTTTGTGGAAACGCGGCAACGTAAAAGGCCCATATGCCGGCTTTCGTGGAGCAGGTCTGCGGTAATCTTGGCGCAGGTCTGTTGTGTTTTTGGAGCGAGTCTGCTGAAACCGTACAGGCCGGCGCCACCCCAGCGCCTGTAGGGCCGATTCCTGGAACGGGTCTGCAGCATTTCAGCAGACCTGCGCCGCAGAAGCCGCCACAAGGCCGTTTCTCAGCACAGCCCGGCCAGCATTTCAGCAGACCTGCGCCGCAGAAGCCGCCACAAGGCCGTTTTTCAGCACAGCCCGGCCAGGGTTTCAGCAGACCTGCGCCGCTATAACCCAAGCAGTCACACGAACTACAGGCCGGCGCCCATTCTTTCACAGGCCAGGACCAAGAACCCTGCAGATTCGCCCCACAACGCAAACAAATCGCCCTCCTGCAGCAACAGGAGGGCGATTCTACAGCCAGGCACGAAGCCTTATTTCAGCCGCAGGAAGCTGTAGCCGAAGCGTTTGCAGGCGGCTTTTTCCAGCTCTTCCCGGTCGTCCGGGTGGGCGATCGAAATAAGCAGTTTAGCGCGCTCCGCCAGGCTCTTGCCGCGGAGGTACACGATGCCGTGCTCGGTGGCTACATACTGGGTCTGGAAGCGGGTGGTCACCACACCGGCGCCGGGCGTGAGCGTGGGCACGATCTTGGCCTTTCCCTTGGCCGTGCGCGAGGGCAGGGCGATGAAGGTGCGGCCGCCTTCCGAGAGCGAGCAGCCGTACATGAAGTCGTGCTGGCCGCCCACGCTGGAGAAGATGGTCTCGCCGATGGAATCCGCGCAGATCTGACCCGTCAGGTCCACCTCGATAGCCGAATTGATGGCGCAGGCGCGGGGGTTCTGGGCAATGAGGAAAGGATCGTTAGTGTAGGCCACGTCAAAGAATTCCATCGTCCTGTTATGGTCGATGTACGAGTACATTTCCTTGGAACCGATGGCCAGCGCGGCAACGCTGACGCCCGGGCGCACCTTCTTGAGGGTATTGTCAATGACACCCTCCTTCATGAGCCGGATGACACCATCCGTCATGGCCTCCGTGTGCAGTCCCAGGTGCTGGTGGTGCTTGATGCCATTCAAAACGGCATTCGGGATGCCTCCCACGCCAATCTGCAGGCAAGCTCCGTCCGGAATCTGCGATGCCACGTTGGCGCCGATGGCCGCTTCGATGGGCGTAGGCTCGCCGAAGACCATGGCCACGGGAGCCACGTCGCAGTGGACCGCCGCGGTAATCTTGCTTTCATGGATGAGGCAGTCTCCGTAAAGATACGGGATATTGGGGCTCACCTGGGCGATGACCACGCGGGCCACCTCCGCGGCGGCGACGGCAATATCGGCCGAGATACCAAAGCTGCAGTAGCCGTTCTCGTCAGGCTCCGAGCAGGTGATAAACGCCACATCCACAGGGAATTCCCCCCGGCGGAACATGCCGGGCACCTCCCCTAGGAAAGCAGGGGTCATGCTTCCCCAGCCCTCTGCCACATGCTTCCGCTGGTCTGCACTGATGAAGATGCTGTTCACCAGGAACGCATCCTTGTATTCGGGCTTGCAGAAAGGAGCCGGGTCCTTGTGCACGTTGAAACCCGAGGTGATGGTCACATCCCGCAACTCTGCATGCCGGCGTGCCAGGGCTTCCTGCAGGAGCACCGGAACCGATGCGCCGCCCTGGCAGCACACGGTATCCCCGCTCCTGACCAGTTTGACGGCTTCGTCTGCCGATACGTATTTCATAGCCTATTCGTTTTGCAGTTCCACAAAGAGTTTGAGATGCTGGTCCAGCAGCCGGAAATCCTCGTCCGAGAGCAGGCGGGACACGCACACGCGGATGCCGCACTGGCCGCTGCCGGTGGTATTGAGCGGAATGGCGGTGACCCCGCAGCGCATGAGACCTTCCAGGAGTTCCCGGTTGTTAAGGTTCTTATACTCAACCGTATAGAAGAAACCGTCGCTGATGGTCTGCTCCATGTCCTTGTCGTACACCAGGTGGAAGCCGTTGGCCTCGAAGATTTCCCGGGAACGATGGGCGCGGAAGCCGTAGTTTCGCAGCTCCTTCACAAAATTGTACCGGCCTTCCACCGAAGCCTTCATCATGGCCGAGAAAGCATACTGGGCCGAATGCGAAGCGCCGGAGGTATTGCAGTACAAGTAGTTGAGAATGAAGTTGTCGCCAAAGCGGGCAATCCCCCATTTCTCCTTGAGGCCCGGATATTCGCGCTCATACAGCTTGTCCGAGATGCAGACCATGGCGATGCGCTCGCCCGCATAGCTGAAAATCTTGGACGCACTGAGGAGCATGACATAATTGTCCGTATAGCGGGCCACGGTGCTCTGGAACGGCGGCTCGAAAGGCACCGACATGTCCTTGCGGAAGTCCATGCACAGATAGGCCATGTCTTCCAGGACGATGACATCGTACTTGGTGGCCAGTTCGCCGATAATCTGGAGCTCCTCTTCCGTCAGGCAAATCCAGGCCGGATTGTTGGGATTGGAGTAGAGGATGGCGGCAATGTTCCCCTGGCTGAAATACGACTCCAGCTTGTCCCGGAGCTTTTCTGCCCGGTACTCGTAGATGTCGAAGAAGATGTTCTTGATACCCAGGATGTCCGGCTGGCGGCCATGGGCGGAGAAGCCGGGGCAGATATACAGGATGGTGTCCTTGCCGGGCTGCAGCTGCGAGCATTCCAGGATGGAAGTCATGCTGCCCTGCATGGAACCCACGGTGGGGACGATTCCCCGGGGATTGATGTCTATGTCGATGAAAGCCTTGACGAAGCGGGAAGCATTCTGCTTGAGCTCCGGCAGTCCCTGCACGGAAGGATAGATGGAGCATACGCCGGCGTCCAGGGCCTGTTTCTGCGCCTCGATGCCGATGGGGCAGGCCGGAATGCCCGGCACGCCGAACTCCAGATGGGAGAATTTCTCCCCGGCCTCCTCCTCCAGCGCACCGCCGATCATGGCGCACTGGCGGATGGTGGTACGGGAGATATCGTCGATGCCCATGTCGGCCAGCAGCCGGTCCAGATGGGCTTTGGGAATGGGTCTGTCCATCTTTACCGCTTGTTCTGGGAATACTGCAGACCGGCGTCAAAGGCCCTGATGTTGGATTCCACCACGGCGTCTCCCTTGCGGGCGAAGATGCGGCGGATGCCCTCCCGGAGCTTTTCCGGCTCCAGGATATGCAGCACGGCGGCCATGGCGCCCAGGAGCACCATGTTGGCGGCGCGGGCGCTGCCCAGGTCTTTGGCAATGGCATCTACGTCGATGGCTACCACCTGCGGGAACTTGCCCAGTTCCTGCATCACCTTCTCCATTTCCGGATAGTCGGGAATGTTCACCATGGGGGTGGTATTGGTGATGATCCAGCCGTCCGGCGCCAGATAAGGCACATAGCGGAGGGCTTCCATGGGTTCGAGCGAGACAATGAGGTCTGCCCCTCCCCTGGGGATGAGATCGCTGTAAATGGGATCCGACGAGAGCCGGAGGTTGGACTGGACGTCGCCCCCGCGCTGGCTCATGCCGTGAACTTCGGCCTGCTTGAGGTGGAGCCCCTGCTCCAGGGCGGCAGAACCGATAACCGTGGCGATGGAGAGGATGCCTTGGCCTCCCACACCGGCTAAAATAATATCTTGTTTCATGTCATGAAATTCAATGTTCAACGTTACCCCTTCCCGAAACCCTTCCCCTGAGGGGAGGGACTTTCAGGCGCTGTCCAAGGGTCATTTCTTAGCTGCGTGACGACGTAAGGTCTGCAGGCATTCGCGGCGGCATACAATCACCGAAACGCCATGATACTCCAGTTCTTCCCGGATGGTCTTCTCCATATCGGGATAATTCTTGGGCAGCGGGACGATGGTGCGGATATGCTCCGGTTCCACGCCCAGGCCCGCGCAGATGGCCTCGATGCGGCCCGTACCGGCGGAATCCTGGCCGCCCGTCATGGCGGTGGTGAGGTTGTCCGAAATGCAAAGGGTTACATCCGCCTTGCCGGGGACGGCGTCCAGCAGGCCCGTCATGCCGCTGTGCGTGAAGGTGGAGTCTCCGATGACCGCGACGGCCGGCCAGGTGCCGGCATAGGCGGAACCCTGCGCCATGGTGAGCGAGGCGCCCATTTCCACGCAGGTATGGAGGCTGTTGAAAGGAGGCATCCAGCCCAGGGTGTAGCAGCCGATGTCGCCGAACACGCGGGCACCCGGATAGTCCTTGAGCACATTGTTGAGGGCGGTGAAAAAGTCCCGGTGGCCGCAGCCCTGGCAGAGTGCCGGCGGACGCGGAGCCACCACTTCGGAGGCAGGATAAGTGGGAAGGGCGGGAAGGCCGAGGGCGGCGCGCACGGCATCCGGAGAGAGTTCTCCGTCCCGCGGCAGGGTGCCGTCCAGGCGTCCTTTCACGGTGAAACCCGTAGGGAAAACGCCAGTGAGGCGCTCTTCCACGAGCGGCTGCCCCTCTTCGATGACAAGGAGTTTCCCCTCCACCATTCCGGCCAGTTCCAGGGCCAGGCGGCGCGGGAAAGGATACTGGGAAACCTTGAGGACCGGATACGGGCAGTTGCCGTCCGGATAGTTCTCCATCAGGTAGTTGTAGCCGATACCGCAGGCGATGATGCCCATGCTCCTGTCCGGTCCGTCCTTCAGGAAATTGAAGGCCGACACGGCGGCGTCTTCCTCGAACTGCGCATAGTCCTTGATGAGGGCGCGGTTGCGCACGCGGGCGTTGACCGGCAGGGTGACCCACTGGCGGGGACGCTCCGGATAATGAAGCTCATTCTGCGGGTCCATCTCCCTCCAGCTTTCCACTACGGCCCGGGAGTGGGCCATGCGGGTGGTGAGGCGCATCAGTACCGGAATGCCGCGCTTTTCGGAATACTCGAAGGCGGAACGGGCCATGGCATACGTTTCCTGCTGATTGGAAGGTTCGAAAACCGGCATCATGGCAAAAGTTCCCCAGAAGCGGGAATCCTGCTCATTCTGCGAGCTGTGCATGGACGGGTCGTCACAGGCTGCTACCACCAGTCCTCCGTTGGCGCCGGTCATGGCAGACCCCATGAAAGGATCTGCACATACGTTCATGCCCACATGCTTCATGCACACGAGGGCGCGTTTCCCGGCATAGGACATGCCCAGGGCGCCCTCCATGGCCGTCTTTTCGTTGGACGACCAAAGGCAGTGCACATTCCGCTCCCGGGTGAGCGGGTGCCCCTGGATATACTCTGTAATTTCTGTAGAAGGAGTTCCGGGATAGGCGTAAACGCCTGACAATCCGGCATGTAGGGCTCCGAGGGCCAGTGCCTCGTCTCCCAGCAATAGGTTCCTGTCTGCCATAGTGTTATTAATTATATAGGTTATTATGCTTCTTTTCCGGAAATCCGGTCTACAAATTTAAAAATTATAACTAATTTTTGCAAATAACTTTCGTCCTAAAAGTTATCGGCCAATGGAAGCTGCCGTAATGGAAGCAATTACCGAGCGGAGCCGCCCCGTGGAACCGGCGTCCCGGGGATGCACCCGGTTGGCCAGGACGATGACGGCGGTACGGGTCTCCGGATCCAGGATGACCGACGGCCCCGTATAGCCGGTATGCCCGCGGAGCTCCTCCAGCGGGAAAATGTCGCCGCTGGAATAAGGGCCGGTATAATACGTATCCCAGCCCAGGGCGCGGGCCACGGAAGGGTCGTTGGTGGAAGGGACGGTGAACATCTTTTTCACGGTGAGGGGCGACAGGATCCGGCGCCCGTTCCAGGAGCCGTCGGCAAGGAGCGCCGCACAGATGACCGCCAGGTCCTCCACATTGGAGAAGACGCCCGCATTGCCGGAATTGCCGGCATTGACGATACGGGCCGTGGGGTCGTGGACCTCGGCCTTCAGCACATGCCCGTCCGGCTGCACTTCCGTAGGGGCGCAGAGGACCGCCAGATCCGGCCGGTAAGGCTCCGGAGAGTCCAGCGGGAAATAGGTGGTGTGCTCCAGCCCCAGCACGTCGAACACATGCTTCTGTGCATAGTCGCAGAGCCGCTCCCCCGTCACCCGCTCCAGGATATGCTGCAGGGTGATGAAATTCAGGCAGCTGTAGAGCACCTGCGTCCCGGGCCGGAAGTTTCTCTTGACACGGGTCGAGATATAATCCATGAGCGCCTCCGGCGAAGGGGCGCCGAATTCGGCCACATAGGCCGGCACGCTCTTCAGGTAGGCGTCCAGACCGGAGGAATGGGTGAGGAGGTCCTGCACGCGGATTTCCACCTTTTCCTTGGTCTCCGGGTCTTCCCAGGGCTTGAAGTCCGGAAGATAGAGGCTTACGGGGTCTACCAGGCGCACCTGCCCCCGTTCCACCAACTGCATGACGCTGAGGGTGGTCCCCACGCATTTGGAAACGGAGGCCAGGTCGAACATCGTCTCCAGGGTCATGGGCTCCTCTACGGGGACTACCGACTTGTTGCCGAAGGCCTTTTCATAGACCAGGAAGCCGTTCCGGACGATGCCCACCACCGCACCGGGAATATCTCCGCCGGCGATGCTGGCGTTGACGGCACTGTCGATAAGGGCCAGATGGCCGGCGTCCATCCCCTGCGATTCGGGAGTGGCATGCGGAAGGCCGTGCAACTCCGCCTCAGGCGCCTGCGCTTCACAGGAGCCCAGAGCCAGCAGGCCTCCGAGAAAGAAAGATAGTACTTTAGAAAACATAGGTCGTTCCCATTCCCACCATGAAGTCGCTCAGCTGCGGATCGAAAGCCTTGGCGAAGTCCACGGACAGGATAAAATTGGTATTCATATGCAGTTTGGCCCCGCAGCCGGCGCTCACCATGACGGGACGGCTGAGGTTCTGGAAAGTACCGATACCGTCTGCCATCTGGCGCTGCTGCTGCAGTTCCACCCGGTATTCCCGGGTGATGGAGCCCAAGTCCATAAAAGGATTGATCACGATTTCAAAATATTGCTTGAACAAATTGAATTTCAGCGGAATGATCCGGAATTCGAAGTTTCCCCAGGCATAACCGGCCGCAGCGATGCGGTTATAGCGGTAGCCCCGGATGCTGTAACGGCTCCCCAGCCCCGAGCATTCCTCGTACTGATAGGAAATGGCAGCCAGTTCATTGAGGTTGTAAAACGGGATACTGCCCCAGATGGTGTGCTGCAGGCCCAGATGATAGGCGAAGATGATGCGGCCCGGCCAGAGCGAAAGGTACTGCCGCCAGTGGGCCACCAGCTGGGCATAATTGTATTTCCAGTGTTTCAGGTCTGCGTTTCCCACCATATACAGCTCCCCGTAGATGCCCTTTGAGGGAAACAGTTCCACGTCCCGGGAGTCGTACACGAAACCGGCCTTGGGCTCCAGCGAAAAACCGCCGGAAGCTTCTTCCGGCTCGATGAGCCCGGAATCGATATAGGTGAGATAAAGGCTGTTGCCGGAATCGTAGTCCTCAAGGGAGAAATCGCTCATCCAGACGCGGCGCAGCACCGCACCGGCCATCCAGCTCAGGTGGTCCGAGACTTTTCCCTGGAAAGCCAGCGCCGTCCGGAAGAAGCGGCGCCGGTTGGTGTACCAGGCCGTACGCGTATCTTTATTCAGTTCCAGCTCACTGAAGAAGGGAGACTTGATGCCGTTGTAACCATAGAAATTGTTGGTGAAAGCATCCCGGTATGTAACCGAGGCCGCCACGCGGGTGTTGGGGATGAGGGCTACCGACTCGAGCATCCCGTGCACATACCAGGAGCCCTTGGTGGCATAGGCAGCCGTTACGCCTATGTGATGCAGGAAATTGGGATAGGTGCTGCCGTCTCCGTAGTAGAAAAAGTCCGAGTAGGCACCCAGGTTAACGCCGATGTCCGTATTGAAACTGATATTCGGCATGGGGGTGAACACCCAGCCGGTCTTGGGCTTCTCCTGCGCCCGGAGGGCAAGGGAGGCCGCAAGGACCAGCAGAAAGGTGTAGAAAAAACGCTTCATTGTTCCGGCTCCATAAATTACACAAATATAAGGGAAATCCGGGACAAATCCCATTGGCGCGCCCTCTTGTTTTCTCGGGCGTTTTTTGTTAAATTTGCATGATATAAAAACACGGAAACTAATTCTAAGATATGGACAAAATACAAGAACTGACCCAAAAGCTTTACGACCAGGGACTTGCCAAAGGAAAGGAAGAAGCGCAGGCCCTCCTTGCCAAAGCCCGTGAAGAAGCACAGGCCATCCTGAAAAAGGCGGAGGAAGAAGCACAGGCCATCCTGGAAAAGGCCCGCCGGGAAGCCGCAGATTACCGCACCCAGGTGGAAGGAGACGTGAAAATGGCCGCCACCCAGTCCCTGCAGGCCACCCGCAGCACGCTGGAGGAGATGGTAGTTGCCAAGGCGGTCGCTCCCGCAGGGGAAATCCTTTCCGAAAGCGGATATCTCAAGGAAATCATCACCGCGGTGGCCAAGCGCTTCTCCTCGGAGGAGAGCGCAGACCTTTCCCTGGTGCTTCCGGAAAAGCTGCAGAAAGAGCTGGAGCCCTTCATCCAGGGAGAACTCGCCAAAACCCTCGGCAAGGGCCTAGAGGCCACCTTCTCCAAGAAAGTCTCCGGCGGGTTCCGCATCGGCCCCAAAGACGGCAGCTATTTCATCAGCCTCACGGACGAGAGTTTCAAGCAGCTCATCGGCGCCTATCTGCGTCCCGCCACGCGGCAGATCCTTTTCGGCTAGTATGGACAATTACGAGTACATCATCGCCAGCCTGCCCGTCCTCACCCCGGAGTACAAGTATCCGGAGGGAGAGAATTTCGACAGCTTCCTCGAAAGCATCCGCAGCCAGCTGTCGGAAAAGGATGCCGCCGTGCTGGACACCCTCCTGGAAGGCTTCCTGGCCTTGCACCTTACCCCGGACTTCTACCAGGCGGCGCTGTCCCATCCCTGCCCCTTCATCCGGGAGTATTTCCGTTTCGACCTCAACTTCCGCAACGCCAAGGTGGAGTTCCTGAATCGGGAGCTGGGACGCCCCTCCGGAAATGACGTGATGAGCGGCCTGGGCGGCCCGGAAGACGAAAACCTGGACATAGACCTGTACCGTTTCCGCGGGGGCGAATTCGAGGAAGAGGCCGCCACCCAGCGCGCCCTTTCACACACCAGCCTCCTGGACCGGGAAAAAGCGCTGGACCAGGTGGTCTGGGACAAAGTGGACAGCCTCTCCACTTTTCACGCCTTCGACCTCACGGCCGTCCTCGCCTTCGTGGCCAAGCTGCATATCGCAGACCGCTGGCTGGCCCTGGACGAAGCCAGGGGCCGGGAGCTGTTCAAGCAGCTGGTAACGGAAGTCCAGAGCACTTTCAAGGGCGTCAATTACACTGAATCATAAAAGATCAATCGATATGAAGACTAAAGGTATAGTGACGGGTATCGTCTCCAACCTGGTTACCGTCCAGGTGGACGGCCCCGTCGCGGAGAATGAAATCTGCTACATCACCTCGGAAGGGGTGGCCCTCATGGCAGAGGTGATCAAAGTCACCGGTTCCATCGCCTCGGTGCAGGTGTTCGAGAGCACCCGCGGCCTCAAGGGCGGGGACCCGGTGGAGTTCGAGGGCCGCATGCTGGAGGTTACCCTGGGGCCCGGCCTCCTCTCCAGCGTGTACGACGGCCTGCAGAACGACCTCACCACCATGGAGGACGTCTTCCTCCGCCGCGGAGAGTATACGGACCCCATCAACCGGGAAAAGCGCTGGGCCTTCACGCCCCTGGCCAAGCCCGGAGACACGGTGATAGCCGCAGACTGGCTGGGAGAGGTAAAGGAAGGCTGGCTGCCGCACAAGATCATGGTTCCCTTCTCCTTCAAGGGCAGTTTCACGGTCAAGTCCGTGGTGGATGCCGGGGAGTACAATGTAGACACGGTGGTCGCCGTCCTGGTCAATGAAGAGGGCGAAGACGTACCCGTCACCATGACGCAGAAGTGGCCCGTCAAGGTGGCCATCAAGGGCTACCGCGAAAAGCCGCGTCCCTGCCGCATCATGGAAACGGGGGTGCGCGTCATCGACACCATGAATCCCATCGCGGAAGGCGGCACCGGCTTCATCCCCGGGCCTTTCGGCTGCGGAAAGACCGTGCTCCAGCACGCCATAGCCAAGCAGGGAGACGCCGATGTTATTGTGATGGCTGCCTGCGGTGAACGTGCCAACGAGGTGGT
>JAEEGL011285481.1_pt1 | contig 10746 bp, 11 predicted proteins | sample 9134231 | NCBI WGS metagenome assembly JAEEGL01 (sample SAMN16246548, study PRJNA631951) | gut metagenome | biome: gut microbiome; feature: rumen; material: fiber-attached | host: Bos | place: Iran: Karaj | collected 2018-10 | reverse complement strand
CAATACAGGAACTAATAGAAAATGAGGACATCGATCTGTCTGAAGATATTGGTATTTATAGCGATTGGAAGGGAGTTACACCAGAGGGAAAAGAATACATATGGCATCATGACATGGTGAGCAAGGGGTATAATTTGTGGAAACTACATATGAGGAATTTGATTGGAGCAAGAAGTCTGGCAATTTCTAAGTCAGTCATTAATCAATACAAGCCTGTAATTTCGAATCAAGGTCTAAGATTGACAGAAAGTCTATATGATTCACAGGCCCCTCGTATTATAAAAAAAGTCTATTACATCCCTCGTGTTAATTCTATTTATTATACGGGAATTGGGGTGTCAAAGGATTTGTCTAAAACAAATTATAATACAACTGAGAATATTACTAAGTGGAACTATTATCTTGAAAATTTGATTACCTGCAAGCAAGATGTTTTATATGCAAAATATCAGATTACAAAGAGTAATTATTTGTTAAATCCGCGTTTAGATTTATTATTTAAAACATGTTGGTACTATTTGCTAGGTATGTATCCCATTAATAGTATTAATATAAAAATTTTTATTCGCGAAACAATAAGTCTGTTGCGTTATGCTGTGGCTTTTCCCAAGAAACATTAATACTTTTATTTGGGGATGGCAGTGACTATGGAATACCCATGACTATACAGAGCAAACCTCATCCGGCCGGTGTTACAAGCAATAATCAAATAGAGGTGTTATGACAGTAGAAGATGTTAGGATAATTGAACTTCCTAAGTTTACAGATCCACGGGGAAACCTTTCCTTTGTGGAACAATTGAATCATATTCCTTTTGAGATCAAACGGACATATTGGATTTATGATGTTCCCGGAGGTGAAGCACGAGGTGGTCATGCTTTTAAGGTGAATGAAGAGTTCATTGTGGCGCTATCAGGTGCTTTTGAAGTGATTGTGGATGACGGTCGGAAGAAGGAAGTATTCCTACTGAACCGCTCGTACTATGGTCTATACGTTCCATCAGGTCTTTGGCGCGAGATGCAGAACTTCTCAACAAACTCACTGGCATTGGAGTTTGGGTCTATGCACTATGATGTGAAGGACTATGTGCGCTCATACGATGAATTTTTAAAACTCAAGAGCAATGAAGAAATATAACGTGTTTGACTGTACGCTGGTTGAGTTAGATAAGCATCATAGTGACCGCATGGGCAATCTCTCTGTTGTTGAAAATGGCACAACACTTCCTTTTGATGTGAAGAGAGTGTATTATCTTTACGACATCCCAGGGGGTGAAGGTCGGGGCGCTCATGCTCACAAAGAACTTGAACAGCTTATTGTTGCGGCATCAGGTTCGTTTACTGTTACCCTTGATGATGGAAAGTGCAAACGTAGCTTCTTCCTTAATAGACCATATCAAGGTTTATATGTGAAACCGGGACTTTGGCGTGATCTAGTTGACTTTTCATCTGGTGCTGTTGCCATGGTTTTGGCAAGTGAGATTTATAAGAAGGAAGACTATATTCGTGACTATGATGAATTTATTAAATTTAGACTAACATGATAATATTACCAGCGGATTATACAATTGAAAAGTATGGTATTAAAGCACGATTTGTAAGCTTCATCGATGTCGATTTTATTCTAAGTTTGCGTTCCGATAAAGAACTGACGAAGTTTATACATCAGACTGAGAATAATCGTGACCTTCAAATTAAGTGGCTCGAAGGATATAAAGAGAGAGAACGAGAAGGTAAGGAGTATTATTTCATCTTCAGTAAAAATGGTGTTGATTATGGCCTTGAAAGGCTATATGATATTAATGAAGCTAGTTTTACTCATGGTAGTTTTTTGTTCAAGCCGGAATCACCTATAGGAATGTCTTCCTTATGTGATATTATAACAAGAGAAGTTGGGTTTGATGTGTTAGGTATTCCCAAAAACTTATTCGATGTTAGAAAGGGGAATAATAATGTCCTTCACTATCATAAGACATTTCAACCAATTTTTCTATATGAAACGGAGTTGGACTCTTTCTTTGAGTTAACAAGAGATAATTTTGAAAAAAACAAACAAAAGTATATACGTATTTTTTATAAGCATTAATAATTATGGATAAGCAGAAAATCAATGAGATTGTTATTTCAACAATCAAGAACTATTGTGAAGAGAATGAGATCCAGGCGGAGCTGACAAAAGATACCCCATTAATCGGAAGCGCCCGTATACTTGATTCAATGGGATTGGTAAATTGTATTGTAGATATCGAAACTGCATTTCTTGATGAAGATGTGGAGATTAGCCTAACTTCTGAGGCAGCTATGTCTGGACGTATCAGCCCATTCCGCTCTGTAGGTTCGCTTTGTAATTTTATAGCACGTCAACTTGGTATTGAGGAGGAGTAATGGATAGAATCATTGTCATCACTGGTACCCGTAAGGGTATTGGCAGATACCTGGCAGAGCAGTATCTTCAGGAAGGTGATATAGTATATGGATGTAGTCGCAGAACCTGCGATATAGAGCATCCAAACTATCATCATACCCGTATGGATGTGTCTGACGAGACAGAGGTGGTCAGTTTTGTGCGCAACGTATATAAGGAAAATAAGCATATTGATGTGCTTATCAATAATGCAGGTTGTGCATCAATGAACCATTTCCTGCTGACTCCTTACGATACCGCCAAGAAGGTATTTAACACCAATTTCTTTGGTACTTTCCTGATGTGCCGCGAGGTGGCTAAGTATATGGTAAAGGCTAAGACCGGCCGTATTGTGAACTACTCTACAGTGGCCGTAGCTCTAAACCTTCATGGAGAGTTGGTTTACTCTGCTTCAAAGGCTGCCATTGAGCAATTGACACGAGTTTTGGCAGATGAAATTGGTGAGAGCGGCATTACAGTGAATGCCATAGGACCGACTCCTATTGATACCGACCTTATCAAGAACGTCCCAGAAGAGAAACTTCAAGACCTGCTGAGCCACCAGTGCATTAAGAGATTTGGTAAATTTGAGGATGTAAAGAATGTTATTGACTTCTTCCTGCGTCCGGAAAGCGATTTTATCACCGCTCAAACCATCTACCTTGGAGGGGTAGTTTAAATAAACGATATGAATTGGCTAATAGAAAAGATTAAGGATGGTGGCGAACAGAATGCTGTCATCTTCAAGGAGCACGAATACTCCTATAATGCTTTGTATGAGCGCATCTGCTCAGATTACGAGCGAGTAAAGAACACATTCAAGCCTGGCGAAGTAGTTGCCATCGTTTCAGACTATTCGTTTGAATCCATTGCGCTCTTCTTTGCTCTGCATGAGAATAGGAACATCATTGTGCCTATTACCACCAAAGTGCAGGCAGAGATTGATGACCGTATCAATACGGCTGGTTGTACTTGGTATGTAACCATCAAGGATGATGAGTGGACAGCTACCAAGAGAGTGGTAAGCGAAGAACCCCACCAATTGGTGCGTCAGCTTCAGGATGGTGGCCATTCTGGTCTTATTCTATTCAGCAGTGGCTCTACGGGCAAGCCCAAGGCAATGATCCACAATCTGGACAACCTCATTGATACTTATCAGGGCAAGCGAGGAAAGAAGATCGTCTTCCTTATCTTCTTAATGTTTGACCACATTGGTGGTTTGAACACATTGCTCAACTGCTTGTCAATGAATGTTCAGATGGTGTTCCCGGAAACTCGCGAGCCTGACCATGTGGCACACTTGATTGAGAAGTATCACGTCTTTGTGCTGCCGGCATCTCCGACGTTCCTGAACCTGATGTTTATTGCAGAGTGCCACAAACGCTATGACCTTTCTTCTGTACGTATGATTACCTACGGAACCGAGCCTATGCCAGAGAGTCTGCTTATCAAACTGAAGGAAGCCTTCCCGAGTGTGAAGTTCTTACAGACCTTTGGTACGAGCGAGACAGGAATCTCAACCACATCAAGCTATTCAAGCACCAGCACCTTCCTGAAGATTGATGACCCCAATACAGAGTATAAGATCATTGATGGTGAACTCTGGCTCCGGAGTAAGACTCAGATTATGGGCTATCTCAACTCTAGTATGGAGCGCTTTACTGAGGATGGTTGGTTCCGTACTGGTGATATGGTTGAAGAGAAGGATGGTTACATCAAGATTGTAGGTCGCAACAGTGACATCATAAATGTGGGTGGAGAAAAAGTATTACCTAGTGAGGTGGAGTCTGTTCTCTTCCAGATGCCTCACGTGAATGATGTTATAGTATATGGTGAGAGTAATCCTATAACAGGCCAAATGGTAGTTGCCAAGGTCCTTTATGATCAAGAAGTAAAACTTTCTGAACTGAAGAAACTTGTTGTAGGTTTCTGCGCAGACAAACTCACTCGATATAAAATTCCGGCAAAGGTAGTTAAGATGAGTGAGGCCGAATATACGGAGAGATTTAAAAAGAAGAGAATTTGATTCCATTTTTATCACTGAAAGATATTACTATTCTTCATGGAGTTAAATCAATGAGGCCGTAATACGCGTTGTTAATGGAGGTTGGAATTTCCAAGGTAATGAGAACGATATGTTTGAAGAAAATGGGTAAATGGATGATTTGGCGCGTTACGAAAAGTATTGACAATCATGAGATTATATGTATGTATAGGGGGCGGATTATCGGCCTCGATTTAATGAGAATATCATTGGCGTTTCTTATTTTTATGTTCCATTCTCGTATTCATGTTCTTCATTGTAGTTACGGTTATCTCAACTTTTTTGTAGATATGGGAGCAATTGCCATGACGGGGTTCTTTTTACTATCTGGATATGTCATAAATCTGACTTATGGAAAGAAAGATATGTCTAGTTCGGGTGAAATCAATTGTTTTTATATGAAAAGGGTGATTTCAATTATACCATTGTATTTTGTTTGGGCTTTCCTTTTGGTTGTTGCTAATATTATAATTAACGGTAAAAGCGCTGCCATAGAAGAGTTAGTGCTTTTTCCTGTGGAGTTGTTAGGAATCCAATCCGTGTTCTCTTCTTTGTTCTCATTCTCGCACAATAGTGGCAGTTGGTTTATTTCTTGTATACTAATATGTTATTTCTTGTTTCCATTGCTTCATATCATTACAAACAAGATTACTGATAGAAATAGAATCGTGTTGATATTGGTTTTGAGTGCTATTTTGTTGTGGAGCCCTTTTGTCCAAATTTTTTTTCATTTGCAGAAAATCTATAGCAATCCCTTTCTCCGAGTTCTTGAGTTTTCTATTGGCATTTTTGTGTCGCAATTGAATACAGCCTCCAGCCCATGTAAAATGATAAGATATCTGCGTAATCGTTTTATTTGTATTATGTCATTTGTTTGTTTGATAGGTGGTGTTACGGTCGCAAGATTATATAACATTAAGGCAGATTATATGCTATACAATTGGGTGGCGCTTCCCTGTTTTATCTCTCTTATGGTTTCATTAGGTAGTTATAATTTCAGAAAATTGCAGAACTCAAAGATTATAAAATACTTTAGCGAGTTATCTTTTTGTATTTTCCTAGGTCAGATCATTTATGTGTGGTATGTTGTTAAGTATGCTCTTGAATATTTTGGATGGGAATCTAATATGATGATAATTTTAGTCTCATTCATGGTAGTATTTGGTATTGCGAATGTATTACACTACTTCGTAGAATTACCATCTTCTAAGTATCTAAAACAAAGATTAGTTGTGAATAAATAATATTTATATATGTCAAACATTCCTTTTTTAAGTCTAAAAGATGTTACAGCCTTGCATGGAGCAGAAATCAATGAGGCTGTAACTCGAGTCGTTAATGGAGGTTGGTATCTCCAGGGTAAGGAGAACGAGAAGTTCGAAGAGAACTACTCAAAGTTTATAGGAATCAAGTACACCATAGGATGTGCCAACGGTCTGGATGCGCTTATCTGGATTTTCCGTGCATATATCGAGATGGGAGTAATGCAACCAGGTGATGAGGTGATTGTTCCGGCAAACACCTATATTGCCACCATCCTTGCCATCACGGAGAATGGCCTTACGCCCGTTCTTGTGGAGCCCAAGCTCAATACGCTGGAGATTGATGACGACCTGATAGAACAGCACATCACTTCTAAGACCAAAGCGATTGCCATAGTTCATCTCTATGGTCGTAATGCTTATACTGATAAGATTGGTGCACTCTGCAAAAAGTATAATCTGAAGTTGGTTGAGGACAACGCTCAGGCCCATGGCTGCAAGCATACGGATGGTCGCTTAACCGGAAGTATTGGTGATGCTGCTGGTCATAGCTTCTATCCTGGTAAGAACCTTGGTGCTCTTGGTGATGGTGGGGCAGTCACGACCAATGATCCTGAGTTGGCCTCTGCAGTTCGAGCCTTGGCTAACTATGGCTCACAGAAGAAGTATGTGTTCAAGTACACAGGTCGTAACAGCCGCCTGGACGAAATTCAAGCAGCTGTATTGGATGTAAAGCTGAAATATCTGGTTGAAGACAATGCCCACCGTAAGGAAGTTGCTCATTATTATTATGAGCATATTAATAATCCTTTGATTACATTGCCTGACTTGCTGCCTGATGAGCAGAATGCATACCATCTTTTCCCAATTATCGTGAAAGGCAAGGAGAATCGTGATAGACTCCATGACTATTTGGATGAGAATGGAGTAGGTACAGTCTGTCATTATCCTATAGCACCTCATAAGCAGGAGTGTTATGCTAAAGAGGGGTGGAATATGCCTCAATTGAGTATGCCTGTTACAGAGAAGATTGCTGACGAGGAGTTAAGTTTGCCTATTGGTCCAACAATTACAAGTAAGGAGGTTGAAAAAGTAGTTCTCTTAATCAACGAGTTTATTTGATTCGATATGATAACAAGTAAGAAAGAGCTTGTTGACTATTTAGAACAAGATGCTCGCAATTACCCAGCAGTATCTGGAAAGTTAGGTGTTAAGGCTCTATTGTTGAATAGATTGTTTTGCACACCTATATCTGATCAGTCAATGATATGGAAATATATTAAAACACTAAGATATTGTGAATATTATCAAAACACACGAAGTGATGGTTTATGTGTTGGGGGGGGCAGAATCTTTAAAACGTTAAGGTACCTCTATTATCTTCACCGTCTTAGACGATACTCTCGCATAACAGGATTTCAGATACCTCCCAATACGGTGGATAAAGGTTTAACCATATATCATTGGGGTCCTCTAATAGTTAATGGATTAGCAAAAATAGGCAATAATTGCACTATTCGCCCTGACGTTGTAATAGGGTACAAGGATAAGAAAGGCCTTGCACCAGTTATTGGAAATAATGTAGTTTTAAATAGTGGTAGTAGAGTGATAGGCAATGGAATTGTAATTGGTGATAATGTTATCGTAGCTCCAGGTGCCGTTGTTACTAAAAGTGTACCATCTAACTGTGTAGTTGCGGGAGTCCCCGCAAAAGTTATAAAGACATTATATACTTGAGTTGTAATACTGGCGAGTGCCAATAAAGATATGGCAGAGTCTGTTAGGTCAAAATTTTTTAAGGGTATTGTTTGGACGTTGGCTGAAAATGTTTCAGTCAAGGTGATAAGCATTATTATTACCATTGTCCTTGCAAGGTTGTTGATGCCTGAGGATTATGGCCTAATTGGGATGTTGTCCATTTTCATTGCCATATCTGAGGTGTTCATCCAAAGTGGGATTGGGCAAGCTCTTATTCAAAAATCAGATTGCAATGACGATGACTTCTCAACAGCCTTCTATTTCAATGTATTCATATCCATTGTAATTTATTTCTCACTCTTTATAACAGCACCGTTAATCGCAGATTTCTACCATGAACCACAACTCGTAGCTATTACACGAGTGCTTTCGCTGAATTTTGTTTTGGGCTCGCTGACTATAGTTCAGTTGTCCAAGCTTAAAAAGGTGATGAATTTTAAGCCGTTAGCCATCATCTCTTTGGTGAGTACAGTGTTTAGTGGTGTTGTTGGAATAGTGATGGCATTCAGTGGGTATGGCGTATGGTCTTTAGTAGCACAGACATTAAGTGCCACATTAATGAAGGTAATCATATTTCCGCTATTTACGAAGTGGCATCCTAACAAGCCATTTAGTAGGCAATCTTTTAGACACTTATGGAACTTCGGCTCAAAAATACTTGTTACAGGGATAATAGATGTTATCATCAGTAATCTTTCTAATATTTTGATTGGACGTTTCTATAACAAAGAACAAGTAGGTTTTTTTTCTAAGGCACGTAACTTGGCCGATGTTCCAGCAATGACAATGTCTACGATTTTAGGGACTGTTTTGTATCCATTACTCAGTGAAATCCATAATGATGAAAAGAAGCATATATCTGTTTACAGTAAAGTGAGTAAGCATACAATTATTCTCACATTCCCTGTACTTATTCTTCTTGCTCTCTTAGCAAAACCTATTATAATTATTTTATTCACCGATAAATGGGCAGAATCTATTCCTTTGTTTCAAGCACTACTCTTGGCCCGCCTATTCCTGTCGCTTAATGTTATTAACGCAAATATGCTTCAAAGTAAAGGTGATACAAAGCTATTCATGCGACTATACTTTATTTCAGGCCCAATTTCACTTTTAGCTATTGCAATCGCTATTCCGTTAGGCGTGAAAGCTATGGCATGGGCAACGTTTCTTTTTGGTTTTATCAATTACTCAATATTTACTGTAGCTATAGGAAAGAAAATAGGTTATGGATATATTAAGCAATTATGGGACTGTAGGTTTATTTTTATTTCGCTTGTGATAATGTCTTTTGCGGTATGGGTGTGTATACACAGCTTTGATAGATTGTGGTCACAATTACTTGTAGGATTGTCCGTAGGTTCTATAGTATATCTTGTCTGTTGTAAGATTTTTCATCTTGTTGACGAAGATATAGTTTCACTTATAAGTTCAAAATTTAGTTACGGTCATAAACACTAAATAATCTACATTTTATGAATATCGGACTTGTATCGCATTTGAATCCAAGAGAGATTAAATCTTTTTTGTATGAAGATCAGGATATTCCTGACACAGGAGTTTCCGCATCCAGTGTTCATGCGTATATTACCGGGCTTTTGAATTTAGGACATCATTTAACAGTTTTTTCTTCCGTGTCTCATTCGTTAATCGGTTATAGAACAAAAGTTCTAAAGGGAGATAGAATAAAAATTATCATGGTACCGGTCCTAACAAAGATAGATTTTCTTATACGTGATAGGTATCTTCCCCGATTATTAGCAAGTCAGATTGCTAAATATGTTGAAAATCTGGATATTTTGCATTCACAATGGACCTATGAAAATTCATTGGCCACGGTAGATTTTGCAGACATAATACCAACTTTTTGCTCCGTTAGAGATTGGTGGCCAGTACAATGTGGCTTTTTTGAGAAAAGCGGTGACAGGATATTGAGTTATTATTGGAGGCATACAATGAAACGTATGTTTTTCAAGACAATGAAACAGAATAGGATACATTTTATTGCCAATTCGGAATACACAAGAGGTTTAATAAAAAGTATGTGCCCTCAATATGACGTTCCTATAATTCCTAATCCTTTGAAAAAAAGATATATTATCAAGGATAAGGCGTATCGCTTTAATGGCGTTTTTATTTCGATTTCATCAAACTTAAATGAAAAGAGGAAAAACTATGGGACTCTTTTAAAGGCTTTCTCCGAATATCGTAATTGTATTAATAGTAATGCAAAATTAATACTTGTCGGTACATATTCTAAGAATGATCCTGATTTCCAACAGTGGCAAAACAACGGGTGGCTGAAAAATGTAGAGTTGTGTGGCTCTTTGCCACACGATGACGTGATAGCGAGAATAGATGAAGCAACAGTGCTGATACATCCTTCTTTAGAAGAAACCTTCGGTAATATTCTACTGGAAGGTATGTCAAGGCGAGTTCTTGTAATTGGAGGTAAAGATTCTGGAGCCGTACCTTCTGTGTTAGGCGAAGGTAAATATGGCTTGTTGTGTGATGTGACGAAAGCCGAAGATATTCTTAAGACTATGAAATGTGTTGCATCCGCCCAACAACAATATGATAGCATTATTGATGCTGCAACAGAGCATCTTCTTTATGATCTGACTGATGAAGCCGTGGCGAAAAAACATATCGAATTATATATGAATTATCTTTCAAAATGATAAAATTATAATGGATTTTAAAGAATTCGACAAGATTATAATTGGTGCGGGATTATACGGGCTTTATTCTTCCTATTATTGTGGGTTAATGGGAGAGTCCGTTCTTGTGTTAGAGTATGATGATGCCTCATTCAAGCGTGCAACCTTTATCAATCAAGCGCGGGTACATAATGGGTATCATTATCCCCGATCTTATAGCACCGCGATTAAGTCGGCGCATTATTTCAAGCGTTTCAATGATGATTATGGTTTCTCGGTATTAACCAAGTTTGATCAGGTTTATGCTACGAGTTCAGAGTTCTCGTGGAGTGATGCAAAGCAGTTTCGGAAATTCTGTGAGGCGGCAGAAATCAAATGTGACGAGGTCTCTCCAACCAAGTACTTTAAAGACGGTTATTGCGACGGTGCATTTCTGACAGAGGAGTATACTTATGATGCACAGATCCTGAAAAAGTATTTCCTTGAAAAAATAGCGGAACTGCCCAATGTGGAGATTCAATATGGTGTAAAAATTCTATCAATTCAGAATAATGGTAAAGAGTATGAAATAGAACTTGCTGATGGCAAAAAGATTAAATCATCATTTGTTCTTAATGCT
>JAEEGL011073930.1_pt1 | contig 10746 bp, 10 predicted proteins | sample 9134231 | NCBI WGS metagenome assembly JAEEGL01 (sample SAMN16246548, study PRJNA631951) | gut metagenome | biome: gut microbiome; feature: rumen; material: fiber-attached | host: Bos | place: Iran: Karaj | collected 2018-10 | reverse complement strand
GGTTGTCAACCTGTCCCTGCTCGGCGCCGTGCTTGATCTGGATAATCATGGATTCAGTCCTTTCTCTTAGTGATGAAAACGAAGGAAGGCCCCTCCTGGTTCAGGCGGGGCCTTCCTCTAGTCAAAACCTTGTGTTCTCTGCCGGTTTCCAACTACGCCGAAGTGCCTCCGCCTGTCTGGGCGAAGTAATACCAAAAGTAAAAGTATTCGGCGATCTGTTGCGCGGCTTTCATCGAATACTGAAGATAATACCGCTTTTACGAACGCATTGCAAACACTTTTTTTGCCGCGTTGACTTCCCCATGGAGCGTAAGCGTCCGGGGTATGAGTTCCGGTAGCTCCCCAATCAGCTTTCGGACGTGCGGGAAGCGGCGCCGAAGCGCCGAGACACATAATCGACCAGGTCGGGGCCGAGCATTTCGACCGTCTGGTTGAAGGTGCGCACATAGAGCCGCTTGTCAACATAGACGGGCTCGTCGGCGGGCGTGATGCGCACGAGGCAGACGTCGTGGCCCCGCGCGGAGCGCCTTTCAATCTGGTAATGGAGGAACGCGTTGCGGGCGCTGAGTTTCGCGCGAAGGGTGTTGGCGAGGTGGAGCTCGTAGCCGTCCCAGTTGCGCTTGCTTCTGTCAACCGCCGCGTATTCGCCTTCCACGCCGCAAATCGCGCCGTTGTCCTCCACGCCGATGAGGAGCGTTCCACCGGTGGAGCTGTTGAGCATGGCGGCGACGGCCCTGACAACGGTCGAGACGCCTTGCGCCCCCGTCTCCTTCGCGTGGCGGCCCGTGACGGTCGAGTGAGCCTTGAACTCAACCTCCTGCGACTCGCCGCCGGCGATGAGGTCCATGAGTTCCGGGTCCTGCGCGAACTGCGTGTAGGTGTCGCGTCCCATGCGCGTGAAGGCGTTGTCCTGGGGGTTGAAGAGCTTGAAGATCGGATAGGGGTCGTCATCCACCGCCAAGGCGAGGACGACGAAGGTGAACTTGTCGAGGAGGCGTGTGCGCGCCACGGCGAGCCCTTCGGCCGAGCAACGGGAGAAACCCTCCGCGCCGACGGCGTAGGCCTGGGCGAGGGGATGGGCCGGGTCGCGGAAGCCGCCGCCCGCGACGGCCTCGTCGAAGGCCGCGCGGTCACGCGAGACGACGATATTCTTGAGACCGCCGTTTTGACCGCCGGCGCGCAGGAAGCCGAGCCTGTTGAGGTAGTCGGCCTCGTCGGGCGCGACGCGGGCGAAGACATCGCGCAACGCGAGCAGAAGCATGAGAAGGGTCATGAGACGCTGGTTGCCGTCGATCAGCAGGGCCTTGCGGACGCCCGCCCGGACACCGAGCTCGCGCGTCACGAGCGCGCCCAGGAAGTAGGGCGGCGCATCGGCGGCGAGGGCCGCCTCAAGCATCTGCCGCACGGACTTCTCCGTGTGGCTGTACGAACGCTGGAAGGTCGGCGTGACGTACACGACCTCGCCCGCGTAAAGTTCCCTGACCGTTGTCTCCCTGGCTCGCATGGCAATCGAATTGTGCAAAAGCCGCTTCGTCCTTCAATCCGCGTCGTCCATAATGGGCTTCGGGTTGAGTTCGGAATCTCTGAAGAATAGACTAGTATAATTGCGGTTGTTTGACAAGGGAAATGCCTCCACACGCGAAACGGGGCGAAGGCGTTCACCCCGGCGAACGACCGAAAAGACTTCATGCTTTACCGACGGCGCCTCTCTTTGCTACACTTTATGCATGCCAGACACGGAGCAAATCCGTGGCAACCCTAGAGGACCTCCACCATGTCAAAGACCGAAAAGTCCCCCGTCAAGACCTACACGATCAGGCGCTGCCGCAAGGCGCCCTCCCTGGAACCCGTGCTCGGCGCGCCCGCCGAAGGCTGGAAGGACGCCGAAGCCGCGGCCATCGACTGGTTCCACCCGAAGAGCGGCCCCGTCCGTCCGACGGCCTTCTTCCGCGCGCTCTACGACGCGCACAACATCTACGTGCGCTTCGACGTCCTGGACACCTTCGTCAAAGTCGTCCACACCAAGCTCCACTCCAACGTCTGCGAGGACAGCTGCGTCGAGTTTTTCGTGCGGCCCGAAGGCGACACCTCCTACTTCAACTTCGAGGTCAACGCCGGCGGGACGATGCTCCTGTACCACATGATCGACTGGCGGCGCGACAAGGTGAACGGCGGCTTCGGCAAGGCCGTCCCCGTTGACAAGGCCTGGTGCGCGCAGGTCGAGATCCACCATTCCCTGCCGGCGGCCGTGCGGAAGCCGATTGCCGAGCCAGTCGCCTGGACTGTCGCCTACCGCATCCCGCTCTCCCTTTTCACCGCCTACAAGGGCGTCGGCGGCGTCCGTCCCGGCGATGTCTGGGCGTGCAACATGTTCAAGTGCGGCGGGAGCGACCACTGGGCCTGCTGGAGCCCCATCGCCCGCGAACTCAACTTCCACCAGCCGAAATTCTTCGGCCGGCTTGTCTTTGCCTAAGTCGAAAGCGAGGCCGCGCATGAAATACGATGTCGTGAAGTTTGGACAGGATGTCCTCCGCTCCAAGGCCCAGCCGGTGGGGGAGGTCACGGACGAGGTGAAGAAGCTCGCCGCGGACATGCTTGAGACGATGTACGCCGCGTCCGGCGTCGGCCTCGCCGCCGAACAGGTCGGCAGAACCGAGCGGATGTGCGTGATCGACGTGCCCGCCGACGCCGAGAAGAAGGAGTGCGTCGAGTTCAACAAGGCGGTGGAGATGCCGCTCGTGATGGTCGATCCCGAAATCAAGGAGCTCTCCAAGGCGACGCAGCGCGGCAACGAGGGATGTCTCAGCTTCCCGGAGATCTACGCGCAGATCACCCGCGCCAACGAGGTGGCCGTGGAATACACGGGTCTTGACGGCGCACGCCACACGGCCCGCGCCCGCGGCCTTCTCGCGCGCGCCATCCAGCACGAGTGCGACCATCTTGACGGCGTTCTTCTCGTTGACAGGATGAGCGCCGTGCAGCGCATTTCCGTCGGCGGCAAGCTCAGGCGTCTTCAGGGGAAGTGAGCGCCGCGGACATCTGCGGCCACGACGGCGCCGGACGCGGCGAAAGTGTGGAATCCCCACTTCGCCCAAGGTGATTTTCCCAGGGAGACAACAATGGAACTCTATTTCACTTTTCCCGAATGGCGGCGCAAGGCCGTCTCCTTCTCATACGACGACGCGAACGTCGCCGACCGGCGTCTCGTCGCCCTTCTCAACGCCCACGGGCTCAAGGGCACGTTCAACATCACGCCTTCGTGGCTCGGGCGCACAGGCACCGTGGGGCGCGACGAGGTGAAGAGCCTCTACGCCGGCCACGAGGTCGCCTCGCACGGCTACGCGCACCTCCATCTCGCGCAGCTCGCGCCCGGAAAACTGAACGCCGAACTCACGGACGGCCGCCGCGCGCTGGAGGATCTCCTCGGCCACCCCGTGACGGGTTTCGCCTCGCCCTACGGCGAGCACACGGCGTCCACAATCGCGGCCATGCGCGAGGCGGGCTTCGCCTACGCGCGCCCCGGCGGCTCGTCGGATTCCTTTGAGATCCCCTACGATCCGTTCTTCTGGCAGGCTACGGTCCACCACGACGGCGGGGCGGGGGAGCGGGCCGCGCGTTTTCTCGCCGACAGCGCCTGGGGCGGCCGCCTTCTGTTTCTGAATGTCTGGGGACACAGCTACGAGTTCGACCGCAAGGACAACTGGGATGTGATTGAGTCACTCTGCGCCCTTTTCGACGGCCGCGACGACGTCTGGCGCGCGACCAACCTGGACGTCCGCGAATACATGGAGGCCTGCCGCCGCGTTGAAATCACCCTCGACGGCCGTGTCGTCCGCAACGTCTCGGCCATCCCGCTCTACGCGAACTGGGGCGAAAACCACGGCACGGAGAAGACCCGTCAGGTCGTGCTGCCGCCAGGCGCGACCGTGCGCCTTGGCGAGGGCGAGCCTGTGACGGACGCGCCTTCGCCAGCCGTTGAAGTCAAGACCGCCCCCGCATTCGACGGCGCCCGTCCCTTCGTCCTCGCCTTCCCCGGCTGGAGACGCAAGGCCCTCACGTTCAGCTACGACGACGCCCCGGCGGGCGACCACCGCCTCGTCGCGATTCTGAACGCCCACGGGATGAAAGGCACCTTCAACGTCAACACCCATGGCCGTGCCGCAACCCTTTCCCCGAACCAGAAGCGCGACGCCGCCGGCTTCCCCCGAAGCGCCGTCGCGACGGGCGAGTTCACCTCGCTTTACGCGGGACATGAAATCGCCCTCCACGGCGCCCGGCACGAGACCTTCTCCTGCGTTCCCTGGCCCGTGGTCCTCGAGGACATCTACCGCAACAAGCAGGTGCTGGAATCCCTGACGGAGGCGCCCGTGCGCGGTTTCGCCTACCCGTGCGGCGCGGCCTCGAAGACGCCCGAGGGCGACCGCATCCTGCAGGCGCACGGCGTCGCCTACGCGCGTCTCGTGGCGCCCGCCGCGAGACGCTTCTCGCTCCCGGACGACTTCCTCGCCTGGCATCCGACCGCCCACCACAAGGCGAACATCGAGGACATCGGCCGCGCGTTTCTCGCCGACGAGCCGGGCGACGAGCCGATGCTCTGCTACATCTGGGGCCATACGTTCGAGTTCGACAACGACGGCAACTGGGACGTCATGGAGCGGTTCTGCGCCCTCTTCGACGGCCACGACGAAATCTGGCGCGCGACAAACATCGAGATCCGCGACTACCTTGCGGCCGCGCGAAGCCTCGTCTGGAGCGTGTCGCGCGAATCAGTCTCCAACCCCACCGCCACGGACATCTATGGCTTCATCGACGGGCGGCCCTGCGTCATCCGCGCTGGAAAGATCGAGACGCGGAACCCCATTCACCCCTAGGAACCCATGCTCGACCTCCACGAAGTCCTGAACCCCGAACAGTACGAAGCCGCCACGGCCGGCGGCGGGCCGCTTCTCGTCCTTGCAGCCGCCGGCACCGGCAAGACGCAGACGCTCGTTTACCGGGTGGCGCACCTGATCGACCAGGGCATGCCGCCCCACGCGATTCTGCTTCTCACCTTCACGAACCGCGCCGCCTCCGAGATGCTTGAGCGCGCAAAGGCCGTGGCCGGCCCGCAGGCGGGATGGGTCTGGGGCGGCACCTTCCACAGCATCTGCAACCGCTTCCTGCGGCGCCACGCCAGCCGCCTGGGCTACGCGCCCGACTTCACCATCGCCGACCGTGACGACACGCGCAAGCTCATCGAGCGGGCGGTCGAGGCCGAGCACATCGTCAGCCGGGACTTCCCGAAGAAGGAGGTTCTGAACTCCCTCTTCAGCTACGCCGCGAACTGCGCGCGCCCCCTCGAGGAGGTCCTTGACGAAAGACTGGACCAGATCAGCGTCGATCCCGGGGACATCATCAAGGTGCACGAGGCTTACGGCCGCCTGAAGACGGGACTTGGAATCATGGATTTCGACGACCTTCTCGTGAATGGCCTCCGCCTCATCGAGGAGAACGAGGACGTCCTGGAGGACTACCGCCGGCGCTTCATCCACGTGCTTGTGGACGAGTACCAGGACACGAACGTGATCCAGTCGCGTTTCGTGGACCTCATCGCGGGGGAGGGGGGCAACCTCATGGCCGTCGGCGACGACTTCCAGTGCATCTACACCTGGCGCGGCGCCGATGTCGGCAACATCATGGGTTTCGAGCAACGCCATCCCGGCGCCCGCGTCATCCGGATCGAGCGCAACTACCGCAGCACCCCGCAGATCCTCGCCCTGGCCAACGCCTGCGTGGCCGCAAGCCACAACCAGTTCCAGAAAGTGCTGCGCGCGACCCGCCCCGACGGCGACCGCCCCTACCTCTTCCGCGTCCGCGACAGCTTCGAGCAGGGCAAGGCCGTCGCCTCGATCATCCGGCAGGAAATCGACAACGGCCGGAATCCCGGCGATATCGCCGTCCTCTACCGCGCCCACTTCCACTCCATCGAACTCCAGATGGAACTCGGGCGCATGGGCGTTCCCTTTACCGTGACCTCTGGAACGGGCGTCTTCGAGCAGGCGCACGTCAAGGACATGTTGTCGCTTCTGCGTCTCGTCGAAAACCCCGCCGACCGTCTCGCCTTCGACCGGGTCATGTCGCTTCTCCCCGGCGTGGGCCCGAAGTCGATTGACGCGCTCTGGACGAAACTGGGCGGTTCATGCAACCTTTCGACGCCAGCGGGGCGCGAGGCCCTCCTCGCCCTCCTCAAACCATCCGCGCGCGGTTGCTGGGCGGGCGTCTCAGACGCCGTTGAACGGTATTTTTCCGGCGACGCGCGCCTCAAGGGCAACGTGGTCGAACTGGTGAGGAGTTTCATGGAAAGCTTCTACGGGGCGTACCTCCGCAAGAAATACGACGACTACCAGGACCGCGCCGACGACGTGGAGGAAGTCGCCCTGCAGGTGGCGGACAGCGAATCCCTTGGCGCCTTTCTCCAGGAGGTCGCGCTCCAGACCAACGCCGAGGCCGCCTACGAAAGCCGCGCCGACGCGGTGGCCCATACCGTGCGCCTCAGCACCATTCACCAGGCGAAAGGCCTTGAATGGCCGGTCGTCATCCTCATCTGGGCGGTTGAGGGGATGTTCCCGTCGCCGCGCGCGCTCGGCGACACGCAGGACGACTCCGAAGAGCGTCGTCTCTTCTACGTGGCCGTGACGCGCGCCAGAAACCAGCTGGCGGTCTTTACGCCTGAGTTGCGCAAGAGCTACGACGGCGGCTCCTATCCGTGCCGGCCCTCGCGTTTCGTCACAGAGGTGCCGTCCTCCTGTTTTCAGACGCGCTACGGCTATTGGCGGTAACCCGGACGGCCACCCGCAATTTGGCGTTTGACATCGCGCCCCAAAATAGAGTATCTTTGTATCACCATGAAAAAGACCATTCTTCTTTCCGCCGCCGCAGCGGCCGCCGTCATCTTCGCGACTATGATCGGATGCGAGACGGAGAAGCTCTCCGACACCCAGCTTTCAATTTCGCCGTCCAGCGCCACCGTGGCCCCGGGCGGTTCCGTCACCTTCACGGCCCAGGGAGGCTGGGACTATTCCTGGAAGGTGGACCTGGGCCACCTTTCCACCTACAACGGCAAGAAGGTTACCTATACGGCGCCAAACTCCGGCTCCACGAACGCGACCGAGGCCACGGCCATCCTCACGGTTTCAACGGGCTCTGTCAGCAACTCCCCGGCCAAGTCCGCGACCGCCATTATCACCATCAAGGGCAACTAGCCCCCTGCAACTGACTCTGCCATGAAGACGACTCGAATTCCCCATTTCCTCCTGGCCGGCGCCGCCATCCTGCTTTTCGCGGGATGCATGACGCCCGTCACAGTTCAGACCGACCCGCCTGGCGCGACCGTCTATTGCCGCGGCTGGGGGCGCCCCGCCTACAAGTGGAAGCCCCGCGGCAGGACCGAGGCCGGCAAACCCGTGATCTTCCGCGTGCCGTACAACACCATCCATACCTTCGCGGTCTGGGAAGCCGCGGACGGCAAGACCGCCAAGCGGAGCGACGAGGTCGAGACGAAGCTGCTCTTCCGTGAAGACCCCGTGATCACGCTGACGCCGCGCGCCCAATAGGGCGTTGCCTGATCAGGCGGTTGCGCGGACTGCCACGCCATGCTGGTTGCGCGTGCAAATCCATGGATATGCCTTGGGCTTTCATTCGCATGGATTGCCCTCGCCGCCCTTTCCCCCGCCCGGCATGACGTCGCCGCTCTTTCGGTGGCGCAGATTGTCATCTCCAATCTCGTCATGTACGCCGTTCTCGTCGTCGCCGTTCTCGCGACGGCGGGGACAGTCCGCACGGGCGTGGCGCATGGTCCGTGGCATGTCCTGAAAGAGGATGTTTTCAACCCGAATCCAGCCGTCCGGCCGGCGCGGGCCGTGGGAAAGGGGCTTGTCACCGGGGTTGCGCTTGTGGCGCTCTCGCTTGTTGTCATGGCGGTAGTCGGGCTGTTGTCGGAGTCGGTCGGGTGCGAACTCAGGGAGCAGGACGGCATTGTGTTGCTCAAGCGCGGCACGGCGGCGGGGAAGGCCGTGATCCTGTTTTCGGTCGTCGTGTTGACGCCGGTTGCGGAGGAACTCTTCTTCAGGTACGCTCTCGAACACTCGGTCGAGGGCGCCATCGGGAGTCGCTCGAGGGCCATGGCCTACACTTCCGCGCTGTTCGCCTTGATGCACGGCAACTTGCAAGCCATTCCCGCCCTCTTTCTGGTGGCCGCGGGCTGCTCTTTCATCTACCGTCGCACGGGCACGCTTCTGGCGCCGGTGGCGGCCCACGCCATCTTCAACCTCTCAAGCGTCATGCTTGTGCTTCTCGGCCTAGACAGCTGACAGTCTTCCAATGAGCCGACACGCTGACTTCCTTCCCCTCCCGCCACTTGAAAACCTCCGCCGGCGCGACAGGCTCGTGACGGCGATGCGCGGCTGGTTCCATCTGAACGGCTTTTTCGAAGTGGAGACGCCTGTGCGCATTCCCGCGCCGGCGCCAGAGCCGCACATCGACTGCCCGCCGTCCGCGGGCGAATGGCTGCGGGCGTCGCCGGAACTTCAGATGAAACGCCTCCTCGCGGCCGGAGCCGACCGCATCTTCCAGTTCGGCCCGTGCTTCCGCGAGAACGAGCGCGGCTCGCGCCACAACCCGGAGTTCACGATGCTCGAGTGGTACCGGCGCGGCGCGGCGGCGTCCGACATCCTTTCGGACTGCGCGTCGCTTGTCCGCCACGCGGTCCGCGACATCTTCGGCGGCACGGTCTTCCCCTGGCGCGGCGCATCGATTGACATTGGCGGGGAATGGGAATTCCTGCCCGTCCGCGAGGCCTTCCGCCGCTGGGCGGGCTGGGATCCCGCGGCCGACTGGGACGGCGAGCGCTTCGACCTCGACCTCGCGCTCAAAATCGAGCCGGCATTGCCGAAGGACAGGCCCGTCGTCCTCGGCGAATATCCGGCCCCCGCGGCGTCGCTCGCGCGCCTCAAGCCCGGCGACCCGCTTGTCGCCGAACGCTGGGAGCTCTACATAGGCGGGCTGGAGATCGCGAACGCCTACGGCGAACTCGCGGACGGCGCGGAGCAGCGGCGCCGCTTCGAGGCGGCCCGCGCCGCCCGCGCCGCCTGCGGCGAGGCCGACTACGGCGCCCTCGACGAGGAATTCCTGCACGATCTGGAATCTGGCGCCTTTCCCCCCTGCGGCGGCATCGCGGTCGGGATAGACCGCCTCGCCATGCTCGCCTGCGACGCCGCCTCCATCGACGAAGTCCGCGCCTTCTGCCATCCTGTCGGCCTGTGAGATTTCATCGGGGCCTTATGATATAATGGGTTTTGTGAAGACGAGTGCGACAATCGGGCGCGATTTCACCGAGGGGCCGATATTCGGCCCGCTCGTCGCATTTGCCATTCCGTTCATGCTTTCCAACGCGCTCCAGGTGCTCTACACGACGGTTGACATGGTCATCGTCGGCCACTACATGGGCGAAATCGGCCTGACGGCCGTGAGCAACGCCAGCAAGCTGATCCTGTTCCTCTCCATCATCAGCGCCGGCCTGGCCACAAGCGGCCAGATTTACGTGGCGCAACTTGTGGGGCAGGGGAGGCGCAAGGACCTCAACTCGGCGATCGGCACGATTTTCACCTTCCTGCTCGTGATCGGCGCGGTCATGGCGTTCGCGGGGGGCGTCTTCGCGCGCCCGCTCCTCGCCTTCCTGAAGGTGCCGGAACCCGCATACGCCGGGGCTCTCTCGTATCTCCGCGTTTGTTCGCCGGGAATCGTCTTCGCCTACGGCTACAATGTGACGTCCGCCGTGCTGCGGGGCATGGGCGACTCCAATCGCCCCTTCCTCTTCATCGCGATCGCCTCCGTGGCGAACGTGGTTCTCGACCTTCTCTTCGTCGCCGTCTTCCGCTGGGGGGAGGCGGGCGCGGCCCTCGCCACGGCGCTCGGCCACGCGATTTCGTTTGTCTTCGCCTGGGCCTACCTGTACAGGCATCGCGAGGCGTTTGGCTTCGATTTCCGGCGAGAGAGCTTCCGGATGGACCGCGCCGTGCTCAGCGCCTTCCTGCGGTTGGGCGTTCCGCTTGCCATAAGATTCTCCGTGGTCAACCTGACGATGATCTACGTCATCCGCTGGATCAACGTCTGGGGCCACGAAAACGGCCTCCAGGACATCGCCTCGGGGGTTTTCAACGTCGGTCTGCAGATGGACGACCTCGTGACGAAGGTGACGCTCGGCATCATGCAGGCGACGACGGGCATTGTCGGGCAGAACTACGGCGCCGGGAAGTTCGACCGCGTGCGAAAGACCGTGACGAGCGCCTGGCTCTTCAGCATCGGCTTCTACGTCGTCTTCACGTTCTTCCTGCTTTGCTACACTGAGGACATGTTCAGGCTCTTCAACGTGACGGACCCGCAGGCGCTGGCGCTCGCCTCCGTCTTCGCCTGGAACATCGTGTGGCAGTTCCCCGGGCTTGCCCTCACACGCGGCACAAACGGGTTCGTCAACGGCATCGGCAACGCCAACCTCTCCCTCGTGCTCGGCCTGCTCGACGGCGTCGTGCTGCGGATCGGGTTCAGCTGGTTCCTGGGCGACTATCTTGGCAGGGGCTTCGGCGGCTACGTCCTGGGCTACGGCATCGCCTGCTACGGGCTCTGCATCCCCGCCATGGTCTACCTCTTCTTCTTCCCGTGGGAGAAGCGCAAGGCCGTGACGGCGTAGCCCGCACCTGCGGCCGTCGGCGG
>JAEEGL010649032.1_pt1 | contig 10746 bp, 11 predicted proteins | sample 9134231 | NCBI WGS metagenome assembly JAEEGL01 (sample SAMN16246548, study PRJNA631951) | gut metagenome | biome: gut microbiome; feature: rumen; material: fiber-attached | host: Bos | place: Iran: Karaj | collected 2018-10 | reverse complement strand
CAAAATAACAGTGAAGTATAACATAGAAAATAAGCCTTACATTTGTATAAAAAAAGGTAATGAAATCACTAAAAATGAGTTGATTAGAACATGTGTAGATGCGTATAAAAAATGTGGTGTCATCTGTATAAATTGTTATGTTTTTGGTGGATATGAACACGCTTTACTTCTAACCGATATTAACGAAAATGAAAATGAAATTACGATTGAAACTTGGGGGGAAAGCATCACATTTAAACTGGATAATATGGTTACAAAATATCTTGAAGCTTTGCAATCGTACAACCCTCATTCAAACCTAGCGGGATCTTTTAGGAATGGAAAAATAAGAATCTATGGATTTGTATTGTAATGGAAATATTTTAGTTATGACTTATAATTTCATAAACATAGCGTGAAAGCTTAAAAAGACCGGTTACGTGACCTTTATTTTATTTCGGCAGCTTGAACTTCACTATTATATTTTATAAAGTGCTGATTTGCTTAAGTTGTAATCTTACCGCATACAATATGTGATTTTTTCTATTAAAACATAACAAAAAATCGATCATACAATAATCGACTAATTTTAACATTGGTGCGAGGTCCCATAAAGGTATGAATAAATCCAGTATTTAAACGATTTACATCTATTAGTAATATTTTCCTTTTAGAAAATTGACACAAAACTACAAGCTTATGGATACCTGCGCCTAAAGTTGTATTGAATTGTATTTGAAACGTCAACTATTTTAAAAAAATTTATTTAAACAAATAATCCTTCCATCCAAAATTGTAACTAGCGGCAAAAGTATTATTCTAAAAATTAAGTAATTTTACAACCATTTTAAAAACTGGATAAAGATAATGAATACTTTTAAATCATCAAGTAAAAAATTCTATGTTTTAAACATTATTCATATCAAAAATTTTGCAGTCAAGGCTATTTACCAATTTAAAATCGTGAGTAACGACTACAACAGCAAATCCGTTTTCTTTTAGATTGCCAATTAATTCTACAATTCTATCTCGATTTTTATCATCAAGTGCAGAAGTTGGCTCATCAAAAAGAATAATTTTGGGATTTAAAAGTAAAGTTCTTATTATAGCGACTCTTTGTTTTTGTCCACCGGATAAATTTGCAGGGTATAAATTTTTCTTATCAAATAGTTCAAACCTTTCTAGAAGTTCATCTATCTTTGCATCGTCTTTGCAGACTATTTCCAAGTTTTTTTCTACTGTCAAATTTGGAAAAAGACCATAGTTTTGAAATACCATTCCTATATTTTTTAAAATTTCTTTTTGCGTTTTTATAGGTGCGTATTTTCCGTTTTGTGCAAGTTTTTTATCGAAAATTTCAATCGTGCCGTCGTCAATCTTTTCAAGACCTACAAGACATCTAAGCAAAGTGGTTTTGCCCTTGCCGGACTCTCCTATGATAGTAATAACTTCTCCTTTATTTATTTCAAAATTCAAGTTTTTAAAGATTATATTATCACCAAATTTTTTTGTTATATTTCTTAGTGTTATAGCAGTCATAATTTTTTCTCCTTTTTCTTTATTCAAATTTGAGTCTGTTTTCTACCCATTTAAAAATTAGATTTATAGTGGTGCAAATGCCTAAATATATCAAAAAATCCACTACGTATGCCGTAATGTTAGCAGTTTCGTTTACTATGCTTTTTGCACTTGTTAAAAGTTCCACGATGCCTATCGAGAAGATTAAAGCGGTATCTTTGACAAGGCTTACAGTTTCATTACAAACCGATGGCAAACACACTTTAAACATTTGTGGTAAAATAATTTTAAATATTGCGGTGAATTTCGGTATTTGCAGTACTTTAATGGCTTCAAGCTGATTTTTGTCTATTGATTTTAGTCCACCTCTGAAAATTTCCATAAAGTATGCAGCATAATTAAGAACAAATGATATTACACCAATTAAAAATCTATCAGTAATTTTTAAGTTTGGAAACATTATAGGAAGTCCGTAGAACATGAAAAATATTTGTAGAAGTAGGGGTGTACCCCTCATTACATTCGTGTAAATATCTATCAAAAACTTTAAAGGTGCAAATTTTAAATTTCTCAAAAACGCAAGGACTATACCGATTGGAAATGAGAATACAAAACATACGGCAAATAGTTTAAGTGTTTCCATTAGACCGCCAAACAACTGTGTTCGAAAATTATCATTTGTGTTTTTAGATTTGGCAGATGTTTGTCCAGCATTTTCAAAGCAAATTATATTTTTTCCAAACCATTTTTTTGAAATATTCTCTGCTGTGCCGTTTTCTATTATTTTGCCAAGACCATATTCAATTTCATTTTTAAGCGTTTCATTTCCATTTTTCACGGCTACTACATAATTTTCAGTCGATAAAGGTTCACTTAAAATCTCAAATTCTGATTCAAGATTATTTTTAGCCAAATAATACCTTGCGGTTACTTCATCGGTAAGAGTTGCGTCCGTTTTTGAGAGGCGAACCTCATTTAAGCAATTTACCATATTTTCAAGCGTAGTTATATTTTTAAAATTTTTGCTGATATCACTGTTTTTAAGCGAAGTTTCACCACTTGAACCTTTTTGAACACAAACTGTTCTTTGATTTAGGTCTGAAATATTTGAAATCCCAGAGTCTTTTTTCACTATAAAAACTTGATTATTTTGCATATAAGTTTTAGTAAGTAGCATACTTTTCGCTCTTTCGGGTGTGTAAGATAAGCCATTCCAAATAACATCAATTTTACCGGTACTAAGCTCAAGTTCTTTAGCATCCCAGTCGATAGGCTGAAAAATTACCTCTTTCCCCAAAATTTTGAAAGTTTCTTTTGCAAGGTCTATATCAAACCCGACTATATCGCCGTTTGAATCTAAAAATCCCATTGGAGGTACATTTATATCAAGTCCTACAACAATTTTTTGATTGTTTTCTGCATTTGCAGAAGTTACTCCGAAAGTAAAAAGCATTAAAAATGTGATTATTAGTATTATTTTGTTTTTCATATTGTATTTCCCTTCCTAATTTTTTATAAGTTTATAATTTTAGGGAAATAAATACAGGCAAAAGAAAAATCAGCCCAAAGTCCATTTTCAAGAATCAAGCTGATTTTTTAATTTATATATTTTAAATCAGCCATCATAGATTTATTTCCCTAGTTTCCAAAAAGCAAACTATAAGATTACACCTAATGATAGCTATTAATCTACTAACTTAAGTGTAATCTCCATCTATGATGGCGCATATTAAATTTAGTATTTATAAAATTTCCAGTCATCATGGAGACCTCCTCTTTCAAAATTATACTTTTATTATAACATAATTTACTTGATTCGTCAAATCACCCCAAACCTATTAACTATACCGACAGAAACAACAAAAAATTGCCCCAAAAAGATTGACCTCCTTAAAATGGATTATTTCACAGAATCTAACATTATTTTTAACTGGTCCGCCCGGAGGGATTCGAACCCCCGACCTTCAGAATCGGAATCTGCTGCGATATCCAGCTTCGCCACGGGCGGATTTTATTTAATTAACTATGCATTTTTATAGATATTGGCTGTAATTCCTAATGAAGATACTATAATACTCATGAGTGTAAGTCAAATGTACGTGGATGATTTTAAAAAAAGTATATGTTGATCATTTTTAGCTTTTAAAATATAATATTTTTATAAAAAGTTATTGACATTTTAGATAAAATGATTAAAATATTATATAAATTGATATAGTTAGGGGTGTTGGGGATGAAAAAATTTGGTAACTTATCTTTTAGCCTTTTATTTGTATTATTTAGTTTTATATTTTTTAGTGGGTGCAGTATTATGCAAGACCAATCTAAAGATGTTGACATGGAATCAATGGGTGTTCAATCTGCTCAACAAACACAGTCAACTGAAAATATAAGTATAACAACAAGTGATAAATACGCCATCACTTTAGATAAAGAGTTTTATAGGCCAAGCATGCGTATAGCGAAAAATAAGGAAGAGTACGTTTCGGTTCAGCAACTTAAAAATAGTAATGAAAAATTGAATCTTTCTGATCCAAAGTCTTATACAAAAAGTAAACTAAAATCCGATTTTCAGGCTTACCTTTCGAATTTAACTGGATTTAGCCCTGTAACGGAGGTTAAGTTTGGGAATAAAGAGCTATGTAAAACAACAACTTCTGTCAACGCTATAAAATCTGATATTTACCGTTTTTTGAGTGAGAACCAAAATGTTTATAAAATAGTTGTTTCCGGACCTGAATTTAAAGATACCGAAGAGGCCGAAAAAATTATAGAGAATCTTGTTTTGCAGTAGAAAAAATATGTAAACTTTTTTAGCACAATAAATCTTCGTATGCAGTCGTTGTAATTTATAAATTTTTCGGAAAAGCTTGACATAATATATATATGATTCTGTCAGATAATTTTTTACAACCATAATATTTTACTAAAATATATGTGTTTGTTGTGTCTGAACAAGAAAAATTACAGCAAGAAAAACTTGCAATCGAAGCACTCGAAGAAATTTCGGGAGGAACAATCACAAAAGAAGATGCAAAAAAGTATCTTAATGATGCTAAAGGGCTTGGTAAAAAGCATTGGGATAAGTTGGTTGCGCTCGTATTGACTGTTCTGGGCTCAGGTTTAGGTGCGGAAGAGTACAAGCATGGTGGCAGGGCTCTTCGGGATTTATATGATTGGGTTAGTGGTGCTAAACATGAGTTGAAGGTGGATGAGCAAGGACGCGCAATTTTGTGTGATGGCAGAAAAATAATTCCCGATTCGAACTTTGGCCCGTTTAGCAAATAACCTAAACATCGCTAAAATTAATCCCAAAAGTATTTATTAATGTTTTCCACACGTTTCCCGGGTGGATTTTCTGTTGTTTTTGGGGGGCGCTTATGTAGTAAAACATTTTGATTTTTGTTATCATATTCACTTAAGGCTGGTGAATATTTTTATGTTTAAAATTTTAAATAAGGAAGTACTGAATGGGAGCGTTTCTAAAATGACTTTAAAAGCTCCAAATGTTGCAAAAAGTGTTTTGCCGGGTCAATTTATAATCTTGCGTGTTGATGAATTTGGCGAACGAATTCCGCTTACGGTTTTTGATTATTCAAGAGAAAACGGAACAATAGACATAATTTATCAAAAAGTCGGTACAACGACCTTGAAACTCGACCAAAAAAATGTGGGAGAAAGTATCATGGATGTTGTTGGCCCTTTGGGCAAAAGCACAGATATAAAAAACTATAAAAAAGCCATAGTTGTTTCGGGTGGAGTCGGTGGAGCAATTTCTTATCCGCTTGCAAAATCCCTTAAAGAGCAGGGTTCTTACACGGCTATTATTTCCGGATTTAGAAATAAAGATATGATTATTCTTGAAAATGAAATGAAAGATATTTCTGATTATTTTGAAGTTGTCACGGATGATGGTTCAAATGGCAATAAAGGATTTGTAACGAATGCGTTGCAGAAAGTTTTGGAAAAAGACAGCGGCTATGATGTGGTTATTACAATTGGTCCTTTGCCGATGATGAAGGCGGTTTGTGATATCACTAAAAAATTCAATATAAAAACAATAGTCAGTATGAATTCGATAATGATAGACGGAACTGGCATGTGCGGTGGCTGCAGACTAACCGTTGGCGGTAAGGTCAAATTTGCTTGTATGGACGGCCCCGATTTTGACGGGCATGCAGTTGATTTTGAGGAATCTATGATGCGTGGTCGTATGTTTGCAAACGAAGAAAAGCTATCAAGAGAAAAATATTGTAATTTATATAAAGGTGCTATGCTATGATAAATAATAGTAAAATTAAAGAAATTATGCCGACACAAAATCCAAAAGAGAGATCCAAGCATTTTAACGAAGTAGAGCTTGGCTTTAGTGATGAGTTTGCTTTAAAAGAAGCAAAGAGGTGTCTTAACTGCAAAGCTCGTCCTTGCGTGAAAGGTTGCCCTGTGGGTGTACAAATACCCGACTTTATAAAAAGTATTTGCGATAATGATTTTATTGGCGCATATAATTTAATTGTAAAAGATAATTCATTCCCCGCTATATGCGGTAGGGTTTGCCCTCAGGAGAAACAGTGTGAGGCTATGTGTGTTCGTGGAAAAATGGGCGAACCCGTTTCAATAGGCAGACTTGAAAGATTTGTTGCCGATAAATTTATCAAAAGCGGTTTGAAATCAAAAGTTTTGGAAAATAAAAAAACAGGACATAAAGTTGCAGTCATAGGTTCGGGGCCTTCGGGTCTTGCGTGTGCTTCGGAGCTTTCAAACTTTGGGCACGAAGTTACCATTTTTGAAGCATTACATGAAGTCGGCGGTGTTTTAACCTATGGAATACCTGAGTTTAGATTGCCGAGAAATATTTTAAATTATGAAATAGAAAATCTCAAAAATAAAGGCGTAAAAATAGTTACAGATACCGTTGCCGGAAAATCTTTTTCAATTGGTGACCTTTTTAAAGAGGGGTACAAGGCTGTTTATATAGCGTCTGGAGCAGGGCTTCCAAAGTTTATGAATATTCCTGGCGAGGGTATGCCGGGTGTGTATTCCGCAAATGAATTTTTAACCAGAATAAACCTTATGAAAGCTTACAAAGAAGATTACGATACGCCCATTATTAAGCCAAAAAATGTTGTAGTAGTAGGTGGTGGTAACGTTGCCATGGATGCTGCGAGGTGCGCTGTAAGATTGGGCGCCGAAAAAGTAACGGTTATGTATCGCCGTACTGAAGACGAAATGCCGGCAAGAAAAGACGAAATTCATCATGCAAAAGAAGAGGGCATAGAGTTTTTACTTTTGAGTAACCCAATAAAATATTTTGGTGACGGTGCCAAAGTAGAGGGTGTTGAATATATAAAAATGAAACCGGGAGAAGTCGATAGTTCAGGCAGGCGCTCTGTTGTTCCTATAAATGAAGAAACGTATAAAATGGAAGCTGATACTGTCATTGTTGCCATAGGCAATGCTTCTAATCCCATAATAAAGAATTCTTGCCCGGAGATAGAGTTTGATGAAAGAGGCAGAATTAAAGTAGATCCCGAGACGCTGGAAACATCTTATAAATCGGTTTACGCGGGGGGAGATATCGTAACAGGTGCTGCAACTGTTATTCTTGCAATGGGAGCGGGTAAAAAGGCGGCTTACAGTATAAACAAAAGATTATCCGAATAACCAAATAATAAAATGGGGGCGGGAGTATAGAATTTACAGTTTTTAATTGCCGGTTTAAACTAAATTTTTATTTCTTAGCCCTCATTACTTTTATGCTTGTTACGGACTCAAGGGGTATTTTAGTATATGGCTTAATTTCAGCAATTTTTCACGAGCTTGGTCATTTGTTTTGCATGAGACTTTTTGGATATAAAGTTAAGGTTATTAATTTTGGCTTTTTAAATTCAGATATTATTTCCGATGAATTTGAAGGTAAACAGTCTCTTTTAATTTTATTTAGTGGGAGTCTTGTTAATTTTTTGCTGGCTTTTTTATTTGGTGCTTTATTTGTAATTTATAATACTTCACTTTTTAGGATCATTGCATGGCAAAATATTGGGCTTGGTGTTTTTAATCTTTTGCCCATATCGAATTTAGATGGCGGACAAATTTTTTATAATTTTTTAAAGATTCGGTTTAGTGAGTCGGTATCTACTAAAATTATGAATTTGATATCTTTTGTTTTTTTAATTCCTATTTTGTTTTTTGGTTTTTATGTGCTTATAAATTCAAAATATAACTTTTCACTATTTTTATTATCTTTGTACCTAATATCGTATATAATATTTAAAGAGGACGTATTCTAAATTTTTATGTTGGAGTTGATAATTATGAATTTTGTAGAAACTGATATTACAAAGGTTGAAAAACTTAACCCTTTTGAAAAAATAGGGAAAAAGTGGATGTTAATCACCGCAGGTGATGAAAAAGCTTGCAATATGATGACGGCCAGCTGGGGAATGATGGGTGTGTTGTGGCAAAAAAATGTTGCAACAGTGTTTGTAAGACCTCAGCGATATACTTTTAAATTTGTGGAAGAAAATGAATATTTTTCCATATCGTTTTTTGATGAAGAGTACAGGAAGGAACTACTATTTATGGGGCAAAATTCAGGAAAAGATGTAAATAAATTGGAAAATACATCTTTAAATCCGGTATATGACCAAAAAGCACCATATTTTAAGGAAGCTTGTGATGTTCTGATTTGCAGAAAAATTTACAATCAATTTATAACTCCCGAGTGCTTTTTGGATAGCGAGATTGACAAAGAATATGAAGCTAAAGATTACCACAAAGTTTTCATTGGAGAAGTAGAAAAATACTTAATAAAAGGATGATAAAGTAAGATGTATGGCGGCAAAAAAACAGTTCTGATTACCGGTGCCTCAAGGGGTATCGGTGCTTCTTTAGCCGAAAACTTTGCGGCGCAAAGTTATAATGTTGTAATAAATTATAATAGTTCAAAAGATGAGGCTATGGAGCTTTTAAAAAAAATACGTTCGTTCGGAGGAAGCGCCATAGCTCTTAAAGCCAATGTTTCGGATTTTGCGGAGGCTAAATATTTAGTTGAAAAATCAGAGGAAGAATTTGGAAGTATAGATGTTCTTGTAAATAACGCAGGAATAGCAAGCCAAAAAATGTTTACAGACATAACCGAAAAAGATTGGAAACTAATGTTTGATGTAAATGTCCATGGAATGTTTAATTGTACGCACCATGCGGTTAAAAATATGATAAAAAAACATAGCGGCAAGATTATCAATATATCTTCGATGTGGGGATTAACGGGTAGTGCTTGCGAGGTGCATTATTCTGCTTCAAAAGCGGCGGTTATAGGTTTTACTAAAGCTTTGGCAAAAGAATTGGGTACATCGGGAGTGCAAGTAAACTGTGTGGCGCCGGGTCTTATTGATACTGCCATGAACTCGGGGTTTTCGGAAAATGATATAAAAAAATTAATTGAAGAAACACCTTGCTCAAGAATAGGGACAGTGCAAGATGTTTCAAATGTTGTTTTGTTTTTGGCAAGCTCGGAATCGGATTTTATTACGGGAGAAGTTATCAATGTAAATGGTGGTTTTTTGACTTAATAAAAAATTATTTTAAGATTTTTGTTTTTGTAAGGGCAATTAACTTGTATTAGTGTTTGTTAACAGTAAATTTTATATAATGCTTTATTGATAAAATTTATTTTTTATGAACTTAAGTTCCTTATTGCCATTACATTTAGTGGTTATCTTGTAATCTAATTTGCGATATTTTAAACTTCGCAAGATATATTCTGCGTTTTCTGCGGTTAGCTCTTTTTTATGCGAATCATCAAATTTAAAAAAACACTCAATTAAAAAATATATGGTGTTAGAAATTCCAAGCAGAGTAAAAAATCCGAAAATAATACAGCATATTATGTTGTACATGCGTTTCACCTCAGTACATAATATGCTGCTTTTTGTTTTTTGTCGTTAGGATTTTTAGCTTATGCCAATATCCGGAACGTCTGATTCCTCTTGTGGCATTGTGGGATCTTTAAGTTCTGTAAATATGAGCGGTATGCAAAAAAGCGCTCCGATGAATACCAAGAAATAAACTATTCTGCTTGCAACAGAATCTTGCCCACCAAATATCCACGCTACAATGTCAAATTGAAATAGGCCTATACTTCCCCAGTTGACGCCTCCGATTATACAAAGTATCAAAGCTATTTTATTGATCAGTTTCATATTATTTACCTCCTTTTAGTATATAGTATATACATTATTTTTTAAAAAAATCAATATGATTAATAAATTAATGATATATTGTTTTTAAAAACTTTGATTCTTGAAGATCATGCTAAATTTTGTTAGAATTAAAAGCAAGGTATTTATCGGATTTTATTGATTTTTGGAGGAATCTATGCTGCAAGATGTCGTCATACATAGATTTGGTATAAACGAAATAGAGGATTGTCAAAAAGTTAAAGATTTGTATTTTAAAATTTATAATAAAAAAGTACCGTTAGTATTTATTAAAACTTACGGATGTCAGCAAAATGTTTCTGATAGCGAAAAGTATATGGGCATGCTCGAAAAGATGGGGTTTAAAAAAACCGATAATAAAGATATTGCTGATGTTGTTCTTTTTAATACCTGCGCAATACGGGAAAATGCGGAGAATAAAGCTTTTGGTAATTTAGGGTGGATAAAGAATATAAAAAATAATAACCCGAATTTATTTGTTGTTTTGTGTGGGTGTATGACCGAACAGGATGGTATTGTTGAAAAAATAAAGAATAAGTATGCTTTTGTCGATTTAGTTTTTGGCACTCATTCACTTTATAAATTTCCTGAACTTTTTTATGAGGCTCTGGCCAAAAGAACTGGAAACGATAAAAAACATAATGGAATTTATATTTCTAATAAAGTTGATAGTATAGTCGAAAATTTTCCAAGTAAACGAGATAGCTTCCTTAAAGCGTTTGTTCCTATTATGTATGGTTGCAATAATTTTTGTTCATATTGTGTTGTACCGTACGTAAGAGGACGTGAACGAAGTAGAGAGCCCCTAGAGATTATAAAGGAATTTAAAAGTCTTGTAGGCGCTGGATATAAAGATATAACACTTCTTGGGCAAAATGTAAACTCTTACGGTAAAGGTCTTGGGGAAAATATTGATTTTGCGGATCTTTTAAAGAAGCTTGATGAAATTCCGGGAGAGTATAGGATACGATTTATGACCTCGCACCCGAAAGATGCTTCAAAAAAATTATTCGATACAATAGCAGGT
>JAEEGL010423575.1_pt1 | contig 10746 bp, 9 predicted proteins | sample 9134231 | NCBI WGS metagenome assembly JAEEGL01 (sample SAMN16246548, study PRJNA631951) | gut metagenome | biome: gut microbiome; feature: rumen; material: fiber-attached | host: Bos | place: Iran: Karaj | collected 2018-10 | reverse complement strand
CCTGACGTATTGAGGATGATCTAGCAGATACATGACCGTATCATAGACGACCATTGAAGGCTCAAGGTAGGCCTTCTTTTCATCTGTGATGCACAGGTCTCTGCTGTGGCAGCTGCCGGAGAATCCGCCATAGCCAAACTGTACCGTTGGCTTGAAGCAGGACAGATCGCCGATATCACCGGCTGCCATACTTACTTCGTAGTCATGCAGCTCTTCTTTTTTGCAGATCTTCAGCATGTTTTTACGGATGACATCATTGATGAGTTCATTCTGATGCATCGGCAGATAGCCTGGGATGGTTTCGATCTTTACTTTGCCGCCAAGCGCTTTGGCACAGTGTTTGGCCGCCTCTTCGACTTTTCCGGTTGTTTCCAGCAGTGCCTTTTCATCTGATGAGCGGATGTAGCATTCATAGATGACAGTCTCAGGAATGGAATTGACGCTCTGTCCGCCTTTGGCGATCATGCCGTGAATTCTGATGTGATCTTCTTCTCTGAAAGTCTCTCTTAACATGTTTAAGGCGTTGTCAAATAAGACGAAGCAGTTTAAGGCATTGATGCCTTTATCAGGTGAAACCGCCGCATGCGAGGCTTTGCCTTTAAAGATAAAGCGTTTATAGACGAAACCGCATAATGAAGTGTTTAAAGAGAAGCGGTATTTAGGGTTGGTCATGGTGTGAAGATGAATGAAGAGATCTTCGTTGGCAAACTGTCCCGCTGTCAGCATGTTTATCTTGCCGCCGATGTAGCTGATCTCACCTTTGGCGATCAGCTTCTGTCGAAATGCCACATCGGTGAATTCTTCAGCCGGAGTGAAATACAGACTGACACTGCCGTTTTTTATCTGGTCTTTCAGCTTGACTAATGTATAGGCCATGATCGCACATTGGCTGGAATGGCCGCAGCTGTGAGCTGCATCATCTTCTTTAGCTGCAAAGGGATGACCAGGTGTCGGCAGGGCATCCAGTTCAGCCAGCAGGCCGATCTTTGGTGAACCTGCACCGATAGTCGCTTTAAAGGCGGTACGAAAACCCAGCTCTTCAGTTTCAATACCGTGTTTCTTGAAATAGTCCATCAGTATTTGCTTATTGATAAACTCTTTGTAGCCCAATTGCGGATGTCTGAAGAGTTCATCACCCAGGGCATACAGTTCGTTGCAGTCTTTCCATAATGATTTTTTAGCCATAATGATCACCTCTTTTTCATTATATTTGATTTATTGATTATCTGATCCAGGACTTTCTTCATCTGCAGGAGATATTCATTGAGCTCTTCAAGTCTGATCCCGCTGTAGGCGATCAGGATCTGATTGTCTTTTGCCTTGGTTTTATCTGCCCAATAGATATCGCAGGGATAGACACCGATATCATTTTGTAAGAACCTCTTAATTATCTCTTCCTTCTTCAGATCGGTTGCGATCTCAAGCAGCAGATGCGTGCCGCCTCCGGCACCATAGATTTTTATTGAATCATCATAATTGTTTTTGAAGAAATCGATGATCAGATTGTGCTTTTTGCGGTAGAGATTTCTGATCGAATTGATGCGGCGCTGATACTCGCCTGAATGAAGGTACTCACTTAAAGTCAGCTGGATAAAAGATGAGACTGAGGAATTGAGATAGGAGCGATCTTCATCAAACAGCAGTTTTAAGGCTGGCGGCAACAGGACGTAGGATACTCTTAAGTCGCTGGACAGTGATTTGGAGAAAGATCCAAAATAAATTACTCTTTCATTCTGATCAAGTGAATGCAAAGAGGGGATCGGTCTTTCCTTATAGCGCAGTTGCGAATCATAGTCATCTTCGATGATGTAGCCGTTATTGTTTCTTGCCCATTCTAGCAGCTTCATCCGGCGGCCGATCGGAAGGATATGACCGGTGGGAAACTGGTGCGAAGGAGTGACATAGACGATGGCATTATGGATATCTTTCAGACGGGAAATGATTGCCCCGTTTTCATCGACATACAGCGGATAGACTTTATAGCCTTCCTTCCTGAAGACTTCCCTGGAGTCCTGGTGACCGGGTTCTTCCATGTAGAAAGTGTATTCATCTTTTGAAAGCAGAGAGGTGATCAGCTGCAGGGAATAGTGATGACCGCTGGTGATCAGCAGATATCTGGGGTCAGCTTCAACGCCTCTTTCCTGAGCCAGATGTTCACAGATAGCCTGTCTTAAGGAAAACAGACCCTGAGGGTCATCGTCATAGAGTGCCTGTCTGTCTTCCAGGATATCCCAGGCACTTTTCATCGCTTTTCTGAAACCGCGGATATTATAGATATTCGGTTCAATCAGACCATAGCGGAAGTCATAGCGAGGTTTTTCCTGTTCGCAATTTTTAAAAGTCTTTTGTTTTTCAGAATGGTTGACATCTTTGTATTCCGGCAGTTCTTCCACATAAAAACCTGAGCCCTGGATCGACTTTATAAAGCCTTCTGACTGTAACTGCATATAGGCACTTAAGACCGTATTGCGGGAGAGGTGATAGTCTTTGGCGAAGGTCCTGGTAGGACTTAGGCGGCTGCCTTTAGGCAGTTCTCCGGCAATGATCTGCTGTCTGAGCTGGGCATAGATCTGTTCGTAGACGGGTGTTTTAGAATTATTGTCTATTTCGATCATAAATTGGTCCTATAAAAATGTAATAAATTGGTACTTTTAACTATATCAATTTACTGTTATTGTATCAGTAGTTAAAATTATTGCAAGGGGGTTGTCTATTATGAACAGCAGGTCAAGAAATATTGTCTTTACCGCAATGTTTGCGGTGATAAATTACATCGCCTTTACTTATGGCAAGATCACGATTCCGATCGGGGCAGGTACATCAACAGCCATTCACATTGCCAATGCGATCGTTGTGCTTTCCGCCTGGTTTTTAGGACCGGTCTATGGCGGCTTGAGCGGTGCGATCGGTTTAACGATTGCTGATCTGCTTGACCCTGTCTATATCACTTCAGCTCCCAAGACCTTCTTGCTGAAATTCTTCATCGGCTATATCGCCGGTTCCGTAGCTAAGACGATGGGACTTAAGGAAGCGACTATGCGCAGCGATATCATCCGCATCGCTTCGATCTCGGCAGCTGCCGGTCTGGGCTTCAATGTCGTCTTCGATCCGATTGTCGGCTATCTTTACCGGAACTATATTCTCGGCATTCCGCAGGAAGCGGCCAAGATCATTGCGACCTGGGTGGCTGGCTCTACAGCCATCAATGCCATCATCTGTGTCTTTGTTTCCGTGATCCTGTATCTGGCTTTATACAAGAGCTTTTTACCGCGTTTACCTGATTAAAACATCTTCAAAAACGCATAATATTTATGAGATAATTAATCTGTAAAGGGGCATTAATAATAATATAAAACGAAAGGAGATAACATGGCCCTTATTGGTACATCCATCAAAAGCAAGCTTACAGGTAATAACGGTATCATTACCGGAATCGACAAGAAAAATCTGAGTGTTACATTTACGTACGGTGGCAATATCAATGTTCCTTTACTGAAGTATGATGAACTCTTTATCATGCCGGATCAGGCAAGAGAAGAGATAAGAACGTTCATCGACTCTTTTAAGCGAAAAAAGAAGACAGAGTCATAAAAATTGTAGAAATACAATTTTTTTCTGGCCTTTGATGAATCGATCAGTTTAGAGATCGCTTTTTTATCTTCTCAACTGAACAGTGAACTATAATTAAGACAGAAAAGAATATCATGACGACATTAATCAGATTTTTCAGCTTTGAAGCAATTGAAAACTGTGTGACCTGTCTTAACTATAAGATAGACAGGGTCTGGTTTTTCGGCTATCAGGAGCATATCGATCAGAAAAGAAAAGGCGTTGAAGAATTTCTGAAGAAAAGCTGCCACACCGACAGTTATTTTGTGGCGATAGATGATGAATCACTCAGTGACATCCAAAGCAGGGCTGAAGAGATCGTAAAAGAAGGGAACTGCTATATCGATATAACAGGCTGTACCGGTACCTGTCTGGTGGCTTTTGTCAATATAGCCTATGAGAAAAATGTTCCGATGCATATCTACGACGTCTATAAACGCAAGACATACTACATTGACAGTGAGATCAAGGGTTCGATCAGTGATGTGGAAGAAAGAAAGGTCGATATCAGGATCAATGATTATATCAAGCTGAATGGCGGTTCGATCAGGTTTGAGAAAAACAAACGTCACAAATTCTATATCAGTGAAAAGAAAAACAGAGATCTCAATGCGATCATCAGGTCCTATGGCAACGAATGGAATTACTATGTACTGCTGCTGCAGCGGATGAATTATGATAAGGACAGTCTTGATGCGGCATGTGATGATGTGAATGCCCTGATTGAAAAAGACGGTCTGCCAATAAATTCAGAACGTTTCCTGACTTTTCTTAAACAGCTGGAAGAGGCCTCGCTGATCAGAGAACTGAACACAGACGGCAGACAGGTCAGGTTCTCATATTTTGGCTACAATGTGCGATACTATCTGAATGATGCCGGAGCGATTCTTGAAGATATCGTCTATCGCAAGGAGAAAAATACAGCTGATGACTGCATGATCTCGGTGAATCTTGATTGGGATGGGATTGTAGAAAGTCAAAGTGATAAGGATGTTCTCAATGAAGTTGATGTAATGACCCTGAATGGCTATCTGCTGACTTTCATTTCCTGCAAGAATACCATGAAAGTCCGAAAAGAAGATCTCTATGAACTCAAGACGATCGCGATAAGATTTGGCGGCAGGTATGCCCGGATGAAACTCGCGACGACTGCCGAGGTCAGCAATATCGAAAAGGAAAGAGCACGCAGCATGGGCGTACTGATCGAACAATACTGATCATCGATCCGGATACTGATTCCGGATTTTTATTTAGCGGCTGTCTTATTTCGCCTTATCCGTAATGGTAAGATAGATAAGTAGATGAACGAGTTTCCGGTATTGATCAGAGCGATAATCGATGTGATACGTCAGAGCAATCTTGACGTTTTGTTTGGAACTTATGGTCTTTTGATTTTTATCCTGATCTTTCTGGTCTTTTTCTTTATCAGTCAGTCACATTTTAGAAAGATCAGAAATGTTCTGTCGCGCATCCTTTGCCGCATCTTTCTTTATGCTTTGCCTTTAAGCATCTTCATCATCTTTTCGGTTCTGGCGCTGGTATTGTTCCTGCGTTTTCATGATGATATCAGGCAGCGTGAAGAACTTTTTGCCTATCGCAACAGTGATCCAGAGATCGCAATAAAAGAAATGGAAATTGAAGATAAATATGGTATCAGGGTCTATACCAATTTTGATGTCAACAAAGCCTTCAGACAGAATGTCATCAGCTATGCGCTGAATGTCGATAAGGATGATGCCTTAAGCTATCTGAAGGATCTCGATTTTGTATTATCGCAGTATTCCAGTCTGGCTTTAGATGCCTTGCCTGAACATATGTTTATACTCAGAGATCTCTACAGAGTTGAAGATGAAGTGAAAGCGAGCGGCGTGAACTGCGGAAACTATATCGCTTTTGATGCGGATGACTATGTGAATGAAGAAAACGGCATAACTTACAGCGCTGATCATCCCAAGACGATCCATCATGAATTCTTTCATACTCTTGATGAGTTTCTGAGCGATGAACAGCTGACAAGGTTTACTGATGAAAGTGAGAGCTGTCTGTTAACGAGTGAATATGCCTGCAGTGATACAGCCGAGTTTCTCGCTGATGCCTGGAGCGGTGCTCTGGCCTGGGGCATGGATAACGAACATATCAGGATCTTAAAAGAATTGAATACAAAACTGCTTTCAGATCCGCAAAACGGGATGGCGAGTATTGCTTATGAGGAACTTAACGATGATGAGCAGAATGTACTGGTGAACGCCTTAAAACAGATGATCGAAAAGGATCAGGATAAGCTTCGTATCAAGGGCGTGCAGGATCTTCCTGCTGATGCATTGATAAATCTGAAGAGCTGCTTTTCTGATAAGAGTCTTGGTGAAAGCATCAATGCCTATTGCTATGATGACGATCTGATCCTTTGTCTTGAAAAAGACGACATGGAAAAGATGAGCGCTGATTTAAAGAAGATAAATGAACTGTCTGCTTCCATTGTCAGTGATGATCTGAACGATTATGAGAAGATCGAAAGGATTTATCGCTATTTTGTAAAGGAACACAAAAGCGAAGACTGGGACAAAGATCCGTTTAAGCTTAACTGTCTGATCGCTGCGGTTTTGAATGATAATGACATCTATGCGCTGAGTGATGGACAGCTGATCAATGTCCGCTATGGCGATGATCATTACTGGCTCTGTCCATACTTTGAGGACAGTGAAGTTGATGCTTTGTATTATTTCATGATTGATGATGAACTTAGAAAGAGTATCTGTGAGACAAACACACCGTATTTTTCAGCCTGCAATGATGATTCATTATCTTATCTTTCTTTAAATGAAGTTTATCTTGATGAATTTGATGAAGATAAGTTATTGGCTTATGTCTATAGAGAATATGCCAAGGGCTTAAGTGAAACAGAAATGTTTATCGGCTGCAGGAATGAGGATATCTGCAATCAGGTCATGGATTATCTGCTTAACAAAGATGAGGATCAGACATTATTGCGCCGGATCTATAATGATGAATTCCGGCCTTCAGACTGGTCGTATTATTACCCTGGTTATCAGAGTTCCCGAAGAGGAACGATAATCCATATCTATGATTTCAGTTAATGAAAACCCGACCAGTCTGGTCGGGTTCGATTGTTTTATTTCTGGCGATTAGCGAGCCACTTTCTGACTTTGCGGTAGATGAAATAGGCAAGAGCTAAGATTAAGACAAAGAAGATGATGTCGAAGATGTTGTAGGATAAATCGATCAGGAAATCTTCGATGTTGTAGATGAAGTTCTTGAAGCCGTTCTTGAAGGAATTGCCTAATCTGGCAAAGAAGGACAGCTTGGTCGGCTGGCTTACGCTGGTTTCTTTGACGGTGAGATAAAGCGTAGAGTAAGCGACTAACAGGTCATAATTCTTTAATGAAGCTTCGATCGATTCGATCTGATATCTGATCTCTGAGAGTCTTTCTTCGACGGCCATCAGGTCTTCAATTGATTCAGCCTTGTCATAGAATTCAAGGACTTTGGCTTCCTGAGCTTTTAAGGAAGCAAGTCGCGCACTTAAGTCGGTATAGGTATCGGTGATATCTTTCATCTCTTCCGAGTAGTAAGTGCTGTTTCCGGCTGCTTCGATCGTCTTGAGGAAGTCGGCGTATTTTTCGGCCGGGATCCTGATGGTTGCTTCATAGGAACGGTTGGAATTGGTCGACTGCTGAATGTAGCCGCCGTATTCTGAGACGCTCTTGGTTATGGCTTTGATCGTCTCATCGAGATCCTGAGTATCGAGATTCATTTTGGCAGTCAGGATCATCTTCTTGTTCTGAGTCAGGTTCTGACCGGAAGCAGAAGAACTGCTGCTGGAATTGCTTGAAGAGACGCTTGGTTCATAAGCGAGGCCTTCTTCATCCATCGAATAGTACTCGGCAGGAGCCATAGCGGCACCGCCGTCATAGCCGTTATAGTAGGAGGAAGAATCCTCTTTCGCTTCATATGAGGAATAGTTTCCGCCGGCACTGTTTTTGCCTAATGGGAAGATGTTGATGATCAGCAGCAATACACAGGCTGCTCCGGCGATCTTGCCGATCAGCGGCCAGGGGATGGTAAATTTCTTTGGGGTTTTTTCATGAGCTTCTTTGACGTAATCATCCTGAATCAGTCCGATCGCATCTATCAGTTTATCGTTTTTCATACTATTACTCCTTCATTGATTAAATAATCTTTCAGCTTGTCTCTGGTCCGTTTAAGCATCATCTTGACTTTACTTTGCGTAAAGCCATAGCGTCTGGCGATTTCATCGATTGAATCAAAATACCAGTAACGGCAGACAAAGACTTTTCTTTCGCTTTCTTTCAGGTCACCTAAAAAATCATTGATGCTTTCCGCAATGATCTCTGCTTCCAGAGATTCCCGGATATTCCGTTCATCAGGGATACATTCTTCCAGTTCATCGATCGATACAGCTGTCTGACCGCCGCCTCTTTTGTCCGCACTTAACATACGCCATTTGTTGAGCGAGAGGTTGCGGGTGATCTTGCCTAGGAAAGTGGACAGGATCAGCGGGTGATGAGGCGGCATGGCATTCCAGGCAGCCAGCCAGGTATCGTTGAGAGCTTCTTCCGAATCTTCCTGATTGTGCAGAATGTTGTTGGCGATCGTGAAACAGTAGTTTGAATACTTGTCTTTTGTTTCTTTGATCGCTGTTTCATCTCTGTTCCAGTAGAGTTCTACGATCTTGTTGTCATCCATTGCTTTCTCCTTTCAACAATCAACTAACGATTGTTTACTCTGCGGTCACATTATTCTGATCCTGAATTTTATAAAGATAGTCGGTATAAAGATATTCATTGAAGAGATATCTGATTTCAGCGTGTTTATTTTCCACAAGTTTTCCCTGCAAGAGGTCATTGTCGACCCATACCCAGGCTAAAAGACGCTCAAACTTGTCATGATCTGGTGAAGCAGGATCAAGTTCTAATGTGATCCTGCGGGCATTTCTTAACAGCCTGTCCGAGTATTTCCTGGCTTCCTCATAGCCTTCTTCTTCGATTTCCGGTGTATCAACAGCCAGAAAACGGCAGGTCACATCTTCACCATCAAGTCGGAAGACCGCTGTATCCCCATCGAGAATGTAACGATAGCTGACCTCATACTTGATCGTCTCGTTGGACATCACGACTTCCGAAGGCGCAAAGTAATTCTGGATCTTATGCTCAAAAGCCCCGAAGATCGCTAGGAGGAGATATAAAATATAGCGAAGCTGAAATTTACGTCTTTTCACAATACTTTATTATATGGTTCTGATGCTTTCGAGCATCTGCTGCAGCTGTATCTCATCTAAACCAAGATAGCCGCCGGGATATTCTTTCTTGGAGGTCATGTGGATCTGACCGGTTTTTGTCGCTGTGATGACTTCGCAGATATTATCTGTTCTTACACCGCCGCCGGGCAGAAACTGCAGTTTCTCGCCATATTTCTGATGCAGGAGGCTGATAGTCTTGCAGCCGGAGATGATATCGGGGTAAACAGCCTTTCCGGAAGTCAGGATGCGGTCAATGCCCAGTTCCAGCAGTGTCTCACAGGCCTTATCAAGATCTTCTATTTCATCAAAGGCTTTATGAAAGACAGCTTCGCGATGATAAAAATGGATCAGTTTGACCATTTCTTTGGTTTTAACGATATTTATGGTCTTGTCTTGATTGAGAAAGCCAAAGACGATGCCATCAGCTTTCTGTTCGAGCATATTTGCCGCATCCGCAAACATGATTTCATATTCATGTTCGTTATAGCAGAAATCCCCGCCTCTGATCCTGTCCATGCAGCAGATCGGTAAGGAGACGCGTTTCTTGAGATACTTCAGGGTCTCGATGCTTGGGGTAAGGCCTCCCAGTTCAAGAGCACTGTTGAGTTCAATGCGGTCAATGGGATAGCTGGCTGCTTTGATGGCGTCCGCGACATTGCCGATACAGATCTCGATGATTGTATTATTTACCATAAGTCAATTATACCTTATGTTAATATTTAAGTATGATAAAAGGTGCCTTATTTGATATTGATAATACGCTGTTTTCTCACCGTTTAGGCAGGGTGCCGAAGGCGACGATCAAGGCTTTAAGAAAGCTTCGCGCCAAGGGGATCAAGACCGGTATCTGTACCAGCCGGGCGATCGCCGAGATGAGTTCCATTCCTTCTTACCTGCTCGATCTGATCGACTGCAAGATCATTGGGACCGGTGCGATCACGATGATCGATGATAAGTATTTCAAAAGCTATACACTTGATCGTGAATATGTAAAAGCCTATGTAAAGTATTTCAAGGAAAACGGCCTGTCCTATCACTACACGGATGTGAATGGTGACTTTTTCTACTGGGGCAATATGGAAAAGGTGAAAAGCGGTCAGTATCTGAAACATGTCAAAGAGGCCAAGATCAAGGAATATGAAGATGAGGAGATCACCAATCTCTTCTACTATGAGGCAACACCTGAACAGGTAAAATACATCGATTCCATCAATCCGGATACAGTTATCTCCAAATGGGGCACTTCCGGCAATATCTGTGCTTCTTTGGTTGATAAGAGCTTTGGCCTGCTGAAGTTCTGTCAGATGTATGCTTTGACGCCTGATGAAGTGCTGGCGGCTGGGGATGGCATCAATGATGATGTGATGCTTGAAATGGCAGGTATCGGCATAGCGACTGATGATGCCACGGATAATACAAAAAAGGCTGCGGACTACATCATGAAGAAATCGATCGATGATGGCGGGCTTTATGATGCTTTAGTCGATCTCAAGGTCATTGAAGAAGATATCTATAAACCGCGGATGTTTGTCTTTGACAACGATTCAACATTGTTTGATCACAATATCCACAAGTTCAGACCGAGTGCTTTAAAGGCATTGAAAAAACTGAAGGAAAAAGGCTATGTCCTGGTAATGAATACTTCCAGGTCTTTAGCAGAGATGTATAACATTCCGAAAAATGCTTTAAAACTGATGGATGTGGTCATCCTGCTCAATGGAGCTTATATCATGTATAAAGACCGCACGGAAATAAGATTCATTGAGGAAAAGGAAATAGATAAACTGGTCAGTTTCATGGATAAGCATGATCTAACCTATCGCTATGCCTTAGGTGATGGGGCTGGCTATCTTAATCGT
>JAEEGL016347140.1_pt1 | contig 10747 bp, 4 predicted proteins | sample 9134231 | NCBI WGS metagenome assembly JAEEGL01 (sample SAMN16246548, study PRJNA631951) | gut metagenome | biome: gut microbiome; feature: rumen; material: fiber-attached | host: Bos | place: Iran: Karaj | collected 2018-10 | reverse complement strand
TCAAAACCACAAATATTTTGTTTAAATCTTTCAACAATTTTTTTAGCATATTCCTTTTCTTCAGGAGTTAAATTAATAGGATATCTAATTTCTTTTCCTTCAGAACTTCTTTGAACTTTACCATCTAATGATGGTGATTTACGAGCTTCTGCATGAGCATATTCAGGACCAATTGTATAAACTTTTATATCAAAACCATCAGTTTGTAAAAATTCTTCATAAATAAATGAATGATTTCTTCTTATATTATTTTCATCTTTAAAATAATATGAACATAAATCTTTTGTTTTACGAAATAATCTTTTTGATCCACCTCCGTGATTAGGTGGATAATATATATATATATTGTGATCATCACCATTAAATGGTTTTTCTACAAATGGTTTAAATAATTTTTTTCCTTCATATTCTATGTGATCTTCAAATTCTAATACGGAATCATTATTTGAATTATTTAAATTATTTTCTTTTATTTTTATTTCTTTTTCATTATTTTCTTCTTTATTATTTTCTTCTTCATTTTCTTCATTTAAATCATCTATATTATCATTTTTATTATTATCTTCTATTGTTATATTTTCAAATATATTTTTTTCTTCTTCTTCTTCTTCATCTGATATTAATGATGATGATGAGGAATTTTTATTTGATAAGGAATTTTTATTTGATTTTAAATTTTCTTGATGGATTTTTTCACTTTGTATCATTTTTTCTATTTCTACTGAATCATTTAATTTAATATTCATTTCACCATCATTATCAATTATATCTCCTCTATCAATTATTATATTTTTTGGAGTAAGAATATTTTCTTCTTTTAATATTTTTAATACTTCTTTTCTATCCCAAAATACTCTTTGCATGTCAAAATCATTTATTAAAAATGGTTTTCTTAAATGAACATATTTTTGACCTTTTTTATATGGAAAACCATCAGAAAAAAATATTATTAATGCATCTACTATTGGCCATTTTTCTATTTCTTCATTAAATATTATGTCTTCTGTAAATATTAATATATCTATTAAGTTGTATTGTTTTATTCCGTTTAAAATGTTTTGCATGTGGGAACTTTTTATTTTTTTTGACATTGCACATATTCCGAGTAATATTTTTTTTGGGGATTTATTTTCCATTTTTTTTTTTTTTAATTTTTTTTTTTTAGATTATTTGAAATGAACGGTTTTTTTTAAAAGTTTCTTATATATTTTTTTATTTATATATTTATATATTAATGAATTTATATAAAATACACATAATTATAATTAAATGTAATTTTTTTTTCTTTTTGTTAAATGATTTCATCATTAGAAAAAATTGGTTCATTATTATTATTTTCATTATTAAAAATTGAATTCCATTATCTAAATTAAGTGAATTAACATAATTCAGATTTTCAATTTTATTTTAATTTATTAAAGATGAATTTTATAAACTAACTTCTATATCAAATTTGGAATATGAAGTCTTTTTTTTGATTTTTTTTTTGAGTTTTTTATTTAATTTTTCATTTTGAAATTTTTTATTTTTTTTATTTTTAATTTAAGGTTATTTTTATAAAAAAATTTATTTTAATTAATTTATACCTAACTATCATTTTGATTTAAAAATAATAAAAATTTATATAAAGACAACTAACTAAACTATTAAAACTTAAAATAAATTAAATTTATATGATAAAAAAACAATTTCTAATTTTTTTTTTCTTTTATTGAACTCTTAACATAAGTTCTTTAAAATCATCAAAATTTATTAAACCATCTTTATCTTTATCAACTTCTTTAATAGTATGTTTGAAAATAGAAATAAGAGTAGGATTTTCTTTTTTCAGAAAAGCTCCCATAATTTTATCAACAGATAAAGTTCCAGAATTATCTTTATCTAAAAATTTAAAAGCATATTTTAAATTATCATTATTCAAAGCAGAACTTTTATCAATACAAGCTCTTAAAAATTCTTCATATTCAATATAACCATTATTATCACCATCTAACATTAAAAAAATATCATCAATAGCACTATCAACAATATCTTTATTTCTAAATTTATATAAACCAGTAGTTAATTCTTCTTTAGTAAGTTTACAATTACCTTTTGTATTAAAATATCTAAATAACTTTAATATAATTCTAGTTTCTTTTGTATGAGGTATATTATGAACAACAAATGCAAGAACTAATTGTTGAAATTTACTTTGGAATTTATAATTAAGTAAATTATCAAGATAAGATTGTATTTCATTTTCATTAAAATTACAAAAAAGTGCTCTTCCATTAAATTTAGTAAAAAAAGGATGATTTAAAGCTTCAAATGCAGATAATCTTTTACTAATTTTTCTTTCTAATAAACAAGAAACTAAATTTTGAACTTCTTTACTTCTTGATAGTAATTTAGGATGTTTATTATTATAAACTCCAATTTTAATACTTTCAATAATTTCATCATCATTTTTACCATCAAAAGGTGCTCTTCCAACAATTAACATATATAATATAACACCAACACTCCAAGTATCACATTTTTCATTATATTTTTGTTTTAAAACTTCAGGTGCAATGTAATAAGAACTTCCAACAACTGCTTTTTCAATTTTATTCCTTTTGAAAATTTTTGCTGTACCAAAATCAATTATTTTAATCCAAAAATAATCTTCTTTTGTATTTAAATCTTTTTCTATATCTGATATCATAATATTTTCTAATTTTAAATCTCTGTGTAAAATATTATTTTCATGTAAATAACTTAATCCAGAAAAAACTTGATAAAATAAAACTGCTAATTGATTTTCTGAGTAATAATTTTTAATGTAACCATATAATTCACCTCTTTTACAATATTCCGTTACTATAAAAAAATCAGTTAAAGTATCATAAAATTCATATATTTTAACAATATTAGGATGATCTAATTTTTTTAAAATGTCTATTTCATTTTTTATTTCTAAATCATCAATTTCATTTTCTTTTACTTTTTCTATTTTTTTCATTGCTGCCGACATTCCAGTTTGATTATTTACAACTGAATAAACTGTTCCGTAAGAACCGTCTCCTAATCTTTTTAAAATTTTATATTTTTTTGTAGGGTCCCCCCTTTGTTCTTCTATTAATGTCTGACTTAAAACACATAATTTCATTTCTTCTTTAAATTTTGATTCTAATCTACTTTTTTCTACTAATGTAGTTGATTTTTTATTTCTTCTTTGATATTTTTTATCTTTTTCATTTTGATTTTTTTCATCTTTTTCTTTTTCATCTTTTGATTTTATTGTTGATGAATCGAACATTACTTTTTTTATTTCTGATAATTTTGGATTTGATTCTTTATTTTTCTCTTTTTTAATTACTAAATCTTTTATTTCTGATAATTCATGTGTACTTATACTTCTTTTTTTTGTTCCTTTTGATTCTATTACATTTAAAAAATTACTATTTTTATTATTTTTATTATTTTCTTTATTATCATTATTATCATTATTAATTATTTGATTTTTATTTTTGAAACATAATTCACCATTTATTTTATTATTATTTTGTATATTATTATTTTCTTTTTTTACTTCTTTTTTTACTTCTTCTTTTTTATTTTCATTTTTTTGTATATTAAATAATATTTTATCAGATTTTTTATTTGTTTTGTTATTTTCTTGTATATCAGTTTTTTTGACGACTCCTTCACTTGAATTAATTTTAATTGAAGAATCACTTTGTTTAGCATTAAAACAGTTTTTTTGACAATCATTATCAACATCTAATGTATATTTATTTGGTACAATTGTAATATCAGGTGACGATGAGCCACATATTCCCATTATAAAAATTATTTTATTTTTTTGTTAAAGTTTTACATAAATTTAATTAGATTTTTAAGAATTTATTTTTTTATTATTTTTAAATTATAAATAAAATTAATTTATTAACTTTTTTAATTAAAATCAAAATAAAATATAATGGATGCTCCATTAAAAAAAATATTGAAAGACATTCAAAATGAATATGGAATGGATGATGATATGATAGATCCAATAATTAAGAAATTAAATAAAGAATTTTATTTCAAATTAAAAGATATTAAAAATTTATCAGAAGATACATGGAATAAATTTGAATTACCAACTAATTTATATTATATTCTTAATGAATTATATCAAAATGCATTAAATCAAAGTAATCAAAATCAAAATAATCAAAATCAAAATAATCAAAATCAAAATAATCAAAATCAAAATAATCAAAATCAAAATTTTCAAAATCAAAATTTTCAAAATCCAAATCTTCAACAACCAAAAATTAAAGAAGAAAAATCAACATCAAAACCACAATTAGAAGTTCAAAAACCATTAAATAAAATCCCTTCAGTAGAAACATCAGAATTTAATTCAGATAATATTCAAATGCATCTTGCACATATATTTACAGATATAGATAATATAGATATATCAAAAGATGTATTTCACTTTATTTATACAATAATAAATAATATAACACAAAATCCAAACGAAGAAAAATATCGTAGAATAAATATAAAAAAATTATTAACAAAATATAATTATCCATCAATAAAAACATTTTTACAATATCTTCATTTTAAAGAAGTAGATGATTATATGTATTTAATTGGAAATATAAATCAATTAATAAATATAATTTCAGAATTAAATGGTTTTATTAAAGTAAATAAATTAGCTGAAACTAATTTTAATCCTTATCAAGCATCAATTGCTTCTATTGGAAATAATGCTGAAAAATTAAAAGATATTTCATCTAAAGAAGTAAATTTTGATGATTTATATAATAATGAAATAAGAAGAAGAAATAATATTATTAATAATACTAAAATAGATAGAAATCCAAAATCATATGAAGTTAATAATCAATATAGTATAAATAATATTATTAATAAAATGAATGAAATTGAAAATTTTGATGATATGGTTTCTAATTCTGAAGATGATAAATTAATTTTTAAAAATGCTATGAGTTTAATTAAAGAAAATCAAAATAATAGATTTAATTTAAAATCAAGAATGCATTTTGAAAATTTAATGAATTCACCAATTTATGTAAAAAGTGAAATTAGGTTTAAATTTCCTGATTCTAATATTTTAGAAGCATCTTTTGGATTAAATGAAAAAATTGGAGATTTATATAAATTTATAAAGGAATATTTAATTAATCCAAATGAAAAATTTACTATTAGTACTACACCACCTCCTAAAAAATATATTAAAGAAAATGAAACTATTCAAAATAATAAATTATTTCCTCAAGTTTTAATGTATGTTAATTTTGATTTGGAATATAGTGGATTAATAAAAGAAAAAATTGAAAAAATAAAAATTAATATGAATTTTGATTAAAATAAATATATTTAAAAAAATGAAATAATAAAAATTAAAAAATCTTTTTAAATTATTAAAATTAAATTTATTGAATTATACTTTCAAAATTTTCAATATATAAAATTATAATTAAATATTAAATTATTATATTTAATTTATTTTAAAATTTCTTCAATTTGTTTTTTTATTTTTTCACTTAAATTTGCAATATATATAGAAATAGATTCTTTGCTTTTTTTTTTTGAAATACATCTTAAAATGTTTATTAAATTTTCTCTTTCATTTTTATATGTTTGAATTTTTACAGAATCTTGATAATTAATATAATTTAATTTTTCAATTTTTTTATCTTGTTCTTTAATATTATTTTGCAAAAAATTAATTGTTTGTAAATTATTAGACCATTGAGAACATTTATTTTCATATTCATTTGTCTTTTCTTCTAATTTCATATTTAAAACTTCTATATTGTCTTTTAATTCTTCAATTTCTTTTCTTTGATTATAAATTGTTTCATTTAAATTTTGTTTTTCTTGATTTAATTTTTCTTTTTGTTTCTCATAAAATTTATTTAATTTATCTAAAGAATCTTTTTCTGAAAGTAAATTAAGAGAATATGAAAATTTCTTTTCCATTTCTAAAATTGTTTTTTTTTCTAAAATAGTTTTAATTATTAAACTTTGACTATTTTCTAATTTATTAACAACTTCTTTATATTTTATTAAAAAATCATTTATATCATTTAATTCTATTTTATAATTAACACTATTACTTGATTTATTTATTAAATTCAATTCTTCAATTTTTTTCTCTTTTTCTATTATTTCTTGTTTATTTTTATTATATTCTTTTTCTAATTCATTATATTTTGATTGCGCAATTTCAATTGAATTATTTAGTTCTTTTTCTTTAACTTTAAAATTTCTTTCTTGAGTCTCAAAATTAATTTTTAAATTATTTATTTCTCCTTCTTTATTATTTATCATATCTATAAATTCTTTTTGTTGCTGTTCATTAGTTTTAATTAATTGTTTATTTTTATTTACTAAATCAACAATAATTTTATTAAAATCACCAGAAATTTTATTTATATGTTTATTAATTTTATCATTTATATTTTTAATTATATTTTTTTGAACTCCAATTAATTTATTCTCTAAAATAATATTAATAGTAGTTTGTAAATAAGAATTTAAATTAGATAATATTTCAACTATATTATTTTGATTTACTTTTGGAATATTTATTTTTTTATTAATATGTTCTTCTAAATTTGTCAAATAATCATTTTTAATATTTAAAATTTCTTCATCAAAAATTTCAACTACTTTATCAATAATAGATTCAAATGGAGTAATTACTTCAATAGATTTTATTTCTTTAATAATTGGATTATATCTAAATTTTTCTAATTGACTTTCAGTTAAACTTGAAAAATTTTCTTTTATATTTTCAAAAAAATTATTTTCAGTTAAAAGTAATTTTTCATGTATTTCATTTTGATTTATTTCAGAATTTATTTTTTCAATTATATCAGTTAAATATAATGAAATTACATCAGACATTTGTTCATCTAAATAAATAAATTCATCTCTATTTAAACAATCAATAAAAGTTTGTATTAAACCAAAAACAAAATTTCCATTTAAATTAATACCATTTATTTTTTTAGGAATTAATTTATTTACAAAATTTTTTTTGATATCAGTAATTAATGACGATGAATAAATATCTGATTTAGGATTTTTAGACATAAAGTTTACTGAATATTTTTTAAAAGTATTTTGAAATAATTCATTTGATGAAATTAATTCATTTATTTTTTTAATTTGTTCATTCATATTACCAGAAATATTTTGAAAAATAAAAGAAATATTGGGAATATTATCAATTGAAATATTATTATTTTCTTCTCTATTATTTTTTATTTTTAATAAAGATTCTTTTGCTAATTTACTAAAATTTTTAATTGCATTTTCTGGTGTTTCATTAGTATTATAAATTAAAGTTGATGATATTAATAAACAAGTAATAAAAATATTATTATCAATATTAGTTTTTGAATTTGATAATTTATATAATCCTTCAGTATCAAAAATCATTAAATTACAATTTGAATTTTCAAAATATTTTGAATATATATTAATACCTTTTGTTTGTTTTTTCCAATTAAAAATTGTATAATCATTAAATAATGAATCTGCAAATTTTGATTTTTCTGTTTGTGCTGGACCAATTATACTTATTATAGATAATTTTTTATCTTTTATTGATGATAAATAATCTATACTTTCTGAAGTTAATTCTAAAGTATATACTCCATTAGATGATGGTTCTATTGAAATTAAAGGAATTGATTTATTTTCCATTTTTGTAATATTATATATATTTTTAATTTTGAAATAATAAATTTTTTATTCTTCTTTATATTTAAAATTATATATTTTTTAAATGTTCAAATTGACTTTTTTCCTTTTTTAATATTATTTTTTTTAATCAAGATAATATGGAAAATAATGAATATATTCAAATAGGAGAAAATGAAAAGGATATAATTAAAATAGAAGAAAATAAAAATGAAGAAAATATACCTTTAAATTTTACAATAACAAAAAAAATTATCAATAAACTAGAAAAATTACAACAATATAATCCACCATATATATATATATTTTCAAAATATGGAATAATTATTTTTAATAAGAATTTGAAAGTGATGGATCGAAAATTTTTTATTGAAAAACAAATTCATAATATTACTACAAAAATTAATTTATTTGAATATTATGATATTCTTTTTTTTCAACATTTTGTAAAAAGAAATCCAATTTATAAAGATTTATCTCTTTATGATGATTTAAAACAACAATTATCAAAAGAAGATAAGGAATTGTTACTTCAAAATAATGATAAAATATTAGAATATGATATTAATCCTTATTCTAATGCAATAATAAATTTTATTCCTATTTTAAATATAGGTCTACGAATAAATGTAAATGAATCATTTATGACTACAAAAAGTAATTATAATGAAAGTAATCTAAATCAAAGTTATTCTTTTAAAGGTTTAGAGGATTTTCCTCTAAATTATATAAAAAGATATTTATTATATTGTGTTTCTTTTGGTAATATTAGAATATTGAGTATTTATTTAAATAATAAAAATGATTTAAAAGAGAAAGATTTATTAAATGATATTGGAATTAGATTTATACTTATTTATATAAAAAAATTATTATATAATAAAGATATACAAATTACTTTAAAAAATAATATTTTTGAAAATAATGATTTTGAAAACGAAGAATTTTTAATTAGAAAAAGATTTAATGACTTATATAATTATTATTATAAAGAAGAAGCTATTTATAATGATATTAAATTCAAGAAATATAAAAAAATATTTTTAGATTTTTATGATTTAATAATACAACATCTTAATAAAAAAAACTCTAAATATGATGAAGATAATGAATTATTAATACCAAGTCAATTTTATTTTTCAATAGATTATCTTTCTAGAACAATATATTGTGATGTTGATAATTTTGATTTTTCTAATAAATTATATAATCTTTTAAAATTACAAATATATCCAATTGATTTATTAATAGTTTATTTTTGTGCAATATGTAATATAATTGTTAAAGATGATATTTTATTAATTCAAAGAAAAGAACTTGCCAAAAAGATAATAGATGGTTTTCATAATATTTTTAATATTAAATATGTAATTTATGATATTTTAGAAATTCCTATTATTCAAAGACAATTATTGAAAGTTTTTACTTTTCAAATGAAAATAATACATAATGATAGAAGACAAATTTTAAAATATCATCAAAAATTTGTTTCAATTTTAACAAGTATTACTGATAAATTCCCAATATTAGAAAAACAATCATTATATATGTATATAACTGAAGCAGTTAAAGAATTAATTTATATTAAAGAATATAAAGAAGCATTACAATTAATTAAAAGATATAATTTTTATTTAACAAATGATATTAAACTTTTAAAATATTATAAATTAATCTGTGAATATTATTTAGGAAAAATTACATCAAATAAATTTAAAAAGGAATTGGAAATAGATTTCAAATTTAAAGAAAAATTAACAGAAAAAAATAAAAAAGAAGAGAATAAGAAAATTAAAAAAATAATTAAATAATTCACTTAATTAAAAAATTATAATTATTAAAACATATCTATATCATTATTTAATTTTCTATTATCTTTAATACTTAAAATAACTGCATTTTTATCTTTTGTAATATATTCATGATGAAAAAATTCCCATAAAATATCAATATTTAAAAAACTAAATTTTTGAATATCTCTAGTCAAAAATTCTGAAAATTGTAATAATTCACAATCTAATCTTTTATCTTGATTATATTGAAGACAATTATTAATAAAACAAATAACTTGAAAAGAAATTTCTTTCCTTATTTGAAAATCAAAAATATAAGTTTCCCTTTTAAAACTAGCAATTAAATCATTAATTGAAGAATCATCAAATTTATTATTATAAAAAGGATTTTGATTAAATAGTAATTCATAAGTTAAAATTCCAAGAGACCAAATATCAACTTTTTTATTTTCAATTTGTTCAAATTTAAGATTTTTTTCAAATAATAAAGGTTCCATATATAAAGGACTCCCTTTAACTTTAATATTAGATTCTTCCTTTTCTTTTAAATTAGAAGAAACACTAAAATCAGTAATTTTAAAAGTACAATTTGTAAAATTAATATTATTTAAATCATCTTCATTATCATAATTTAACAATATATTTTGTGGTTTAATATCATGATGAATTATATTATTATCATGTAAACATTTTAATCCTGAAAATATATCTAATATTATTTTTCTAATTATACTTTCTTCAATTACTTCTCCATATTTTAATCTATATTTATTTGATGCTGATAATAAATCTCCTCCATTACAATATTCTAATATTAAATATTTGTCTTCTTTTATTTCTATTAAATCATATACTTTTACTAAATTTTTATGTTGACATGTTGTTGATATTAATATTTCATCTTCTATTGATAATAATTTTGCTTCATCTTCTAATATTTTTTTTGATATTAATTTTGCTGCATATTTTTTTTTATCTTCCTTATTATAACATAAAAATACTTCTCCAGATGTTCCTTTTCCTAATATTATATCTGTTAGTTCATATTTTGATTTTTCTTCTTCTTTTTCTTCTTCTTTTTCTTTTTCTTCTTCTTCTTCTTCTTCTTTTTCTTCTTCTTCTTTTTCTTTTTCTTCTTTTTCTTTTTCTTCTTTTTTTTCTTCTTCTTTTTCTTTTTCTTCTTCTTCTTTTTCTTCTTTTTTTTCTTCTTCTTTTTCTTTTTCTTCTTCTTCTTTTTCTTCTTTTTTTTC
>JAEEGL016345457.1_pt1 | contig 10747 bp, 11 predicted proteins | sample 9134231 | NCBI WGS metagenome assembly JAEEGL01 (sample SAMN16246548, study PRJNA631951) | gut metagenome | biome: gut microbiome; feature: rumen; material: fiber-attached | host: Bos | place: Iran: Karaj | collected 2018-10 | reverse complement strand
TAAGCCAAATTATGTAGATTTCGCAATAAAAACTTTTCAAGAAGTTAATCCAGATTTCAAGATAGATTTAATTAGATATACAGTATCAGAAATAGATAATTGGGAATATTCTAATGATTTTATACTTAGAAAAACTATTAAAAAAATATTAAACAAAGAAATTCAAGTAAATCCAAATATTCCGTTAGAAAGCCAGTATATTATACAGCATATATGTGATGTTTATAGGTTTGAACTTCTTCAATATTATGGTGGAATTTATTTAGATTGTGACACTTTTCCTGTTAAACCATTTGATAATAAATTATTAGATTTAGAAAATTTTAACGTTCAAAGAAAATTTAAATCTAATGGTGAATATTTTTATGATTCATTTTTTTGTGGCCAAAGTGATCCAAAATATTATTTAAGATTCGATAGAGATAAAATTAATCATCTAAAGGATTATAATACATTTGATGATGATGCTAAATATAAAGAATTAAAACAAAAATTTTTTGATTGTTGTTTAGAATATGGAGAATTTTTTGGAAATTCTGATCAATATATTAATCATTATCACGATTATAGGTGGAATCTAAAAGATTGTAAAATAGATAAAACAAATTTAAAAATATGATACCAAAAATTTTATGGATGATATGGCTCGGTGATAATAAGCCAAATTATGTAGATTTTGCATGTAATGCTTATAAATTAGTCAATCCATATTTTGAAGTTAAAAATATTTGGTATAAAAAACAAGACATAGAAAAAATAGGAAATTTAACAGATCATAAAGGTTTAAAAGATACAGATAGAATTTTATTTTATAGTATAAAATGGCTATTGGGTCAAATATATGAAAAAAATGAAACACTATACAATAATCCAAGAAAATTTATACAACTACTTTCTAATGCATTTAGAAGTTCTATATTGAATAATCTTGGTGGATTTTATGTAGATTCTGATTCTTTTCCACTTAGACCATTTGATGATCTTTTTGATAAAATAGATAATTTTCAAATATTACAAACATTTGATGGAAGAAAAATTAAAACTGATAATCACTTTCAAGGTCAAATCAAAAACTTTCAATTGAATAATTATGGATATAATAAAAATTATCTTTTTCCACCAGTTTTTGATAAAAATAGACATGCAGAACGTAAAAAACTTTTTGTTGATTTAAAACTGGAATATGAGAAAGATTCTTATAAAACATTGTGTTTAGAAAATAAAAATATTTATATAGAACATTTTGATCTTGGTAATTGGAAGTCACATCCAGAATTATGTGAAGAATGTTGTTTTGATCAGTTATTAAATGTTTTTAAGTAAAAAATAATATGAATATACATTTTGTTACATTTGCTACATCTAATTGGATAGAATATAAAAAGAGATATAATGATCAAATTACATATATTCAAGATAATTATCAATTATTTGATACTGTGTCTATTTTAGATGAAAATGATTTAGATATTAATTATTATAAACAAATAGAAAAAATATTAGATAAAAAAAGAGAATTTTACCAAATGAGTTGGAAACCATATATTATTTTTAAATTATTAAACAAAATAAGATATGGTGATTGTGTTCTATATATGGATGGTGGTTGTTCATTTATTAATTATAGAGAATTTAACTCTGAAATAAAAGAATTATTTAGAATAACTAATAGTTTAAATGAAAATAATTTTATTTCGATGAATTTTTATGATGGAAAAAAATTACCAGTTAAAATACAAATTAGATTAAAAATGTTAGATGTATTTCAACTAAAAAATGATTCGAAATTTTTATGTACATTTCCACATTATCAAACGAATGCCATCTTAGTATATAAATGTACAGCGTCTATGAAATTAATGAGTGATTGGTTTAATTTCTATTTAAAATATCCAGAAATTTTAAATGTTGATAGAATAGATAAAACTGGTGAAATGGAATATTTTTTCCAAGATAATAGAGATCAATCTATTATGCATTGTTTATTATATAAAAATGGTATCAATGTTATACCATATCAGAGTAGTTTAAAATTTACAACAAGAATTAGGAGATAAAAATGGTCTCTACATTACTTCTTGGAAGATTGGCTAATAATTTATATTGTATATATACAATATATTATTACTGCAAAAAGAATAATATTAGTTATGATAAAATTGTTTTACAAAAAGAAAATAAAAAATATGTTAAAGATAATTTATATGTTATGACCTATAAGATAAGAGATAAATTTATAGACTCTGTAGATTTTAATTCACTAGAAAAAGTGGAATATTCTGATAAATTAAATTGCTTAGATAATTTTTATTTATCTACATTTGTATGGGAATGGAGAAATGATTTTGATTTAATATATGATTTGTTTATTATAGATTCTTATTATGATATATGTAAAAAATATATAAATTACACAGATTATCTGGCTATTCATGTTAGACGCGGAGACTTTGTAAAAGATCCTGGATATCAAAAATATCTGTATACTAAAGAACAATTAAATAATTGTATTCAAGATAATTTAAATAAATATTCTAAGATTGTAATATTTTCTGAAGATATAGATTGGTGTCGGAATAATATAGAAGAAAAATATTTTAATAAAATTGTATTTCATACCAGAAGTGATTTTGATTATAAAGATCTATATATAATGTCCTTATGTGATAATGTTATTATTAATAGAAATAGTACATTTAGTATGTGGGGAAAAAGATTTTGTTTAACTAGAAAAAAACTTAATTTAATTAAAGGATAATTCATTATGGAAAGTGATGATATCTTCAAATTTCATTATAAAAATAATGAGATTAAAATGTATTTACCATATGAAACAGATTACATAATGAGTTTCATTAAGAAATATTCTAAATTTTGGGAAAGAGGACAATTAGATTTTGTATCAAAATTTATAAATAATGATACGCGAATTTTGGATTGTGGTGCTTATATTGGAAATCATTCTATATATTTTTCAAAAATATCAAATGCTAAAGAAATTATAGCAATTGAACCACAAAAAAATATTTATGATATAATGTGTGAAAATATACAATTAAATAAAATTGTAAATGTTAAATGTATTAATTCTGGTTTAAATAGTAAAAAAGAAAATGGATTGCATATTTTAAAACAATCACCAAAAAATTATGGTGCGACAAGATATCAAGAAGGTAATAATGATGAAGATATCCAATGTCAGACACTTGATGAATTTGATGATATTGATTTTTTGAAAATTGATTGTGAAGGAATGTCTTATGAAATTTTAAATGGTGGAAGATCTTTTTTCCAAAAAAATTCACCAGTAATATGGATGGAAATGAATCCTGAATATGATGATTGTAGACATGAATTTGTCCTTCCTTTAAACTTTCTAATGGATTACGGATATAAATTAGAGCATAAATTATCAGCATATGATTTTATATTCATAAAGTAACTTATTAATTCTAATAAAGGAGTTTATATGAACAGAGCATTTATCTTATATAGTAATTTTCAAAATAGAAATAATTCTAACTATTTTATTAATGTAATTCATTTGATATATTCTATTTATCAGTTAAAAAATATAGAACCGAAATATGATATTATACTCTATAATGTAGATCATAAAGACACATATTTAAAAAAAGATGATATTTTGTCTTTTAATAATAAACTATATAATCTTGGCTTAAAATATGTCTTAAATACAACTTGTAGATATTCAGATAATTTATATCTGGATAGAATCTTAATTCCATTCAATGATTATATTAAAAATAATTATGAATATGTAATCAGTTTAGATAATGATTTGGAATTTTTTAATAAGAAAGCTATTCTAACTAAATTTTTTAATTTAGATGTAAAATATTTTAGTGGTGTTTATTATAAAAATAAAAGAGATATAGATTGTATATCAGCAATTATTAATATAATGAATATTAAAAATATAAATGATTCATTGTCTATATACGACGTTGACTATTATGTTCAAGATTATTATAATCAATGTAAATATTTTAATGTATCATATAATATGTTGAATAATGAAGAATATATTTACGCAAGATTATATTTAGATAGAGATTTTAGTATAGATATTAAAGAAGTCTATGGATATATACACCATTATTATAATGATAATGGTAATAATAGAAAATTAAAATATATTGATGAGATAATTCTAAAAAATCAAGTATTTTTAGAATATTTAAAATCTGTTGGATTATACGATACAATTGAATTCTATAGAAAGAGTATATGAATTGCTTAGTAGATATCAATGAAAAAATCTGGAATAATCTACAGTTGCTCGAATTGTTTGGATTTTTAAATACATTAAAGAAAAATGATATCACATTTAATTTAAGAACAACAATAGAAAATAGTAAATTATCACAAATTAAAGATTTAATTAATATTAATTTTAAATCGAAAGAAGATTACTCTACTGTTTTTAGTTTCGGAAAAATAACTAATAATTTACATTGTAGACAAGTATTATATAACCATAATGACAAAATAGATAGATCGAATACAGTTAATCCTGATTATATTCTATATAATAAAGAACTTATAGACACAGAAAAATTTACATTTTATAAATCAGTATTTTTTTGTGAGCCATTTCTATTATATTTTTTAACTAATATAGATATCAATAAGTATAAAAAAGATGGTGATTTTGATAAAATTACTTTATTTTTATATAGTTTAAAAAATGATAATCTTTATACAAATTTTAGTTCTTTTTTGAGTACAATCATTAATTGTCAAGAAATATACACAGATAATCATATTGGGTTATCTATAGCAATTTGGCTCAAAAAGAAAGTATTTTTATATAATCCAAAGAATATTCAAGAAGATAAAAAGATTAATTATCTTTTATCTTTTTATGGTATCAAATTATCTAATAATAATATCCAGTATAATAAGAATTATATAAATATATTAAATGATTGTTCAAATAATTTTAAAGAGATATTATTATTTAAAAAAGCAGAATTTAACAATAATAAATTTGATATATTACAAAATATAGATTCTTTAAATTTTCAAAAAAGAGTTCTATTAGATAATATTAAATATGGATTTATATACAATATAGATAAAAAGAATACTATATTAGATATTTCTATTATTCAGTGTGTATTTAATGTAAATGAACAGCAATATTTAGCAATAAAAAAAGCTATTCGTATTAATAAAACTTATAGTAATTATAATCCAAAAGAATGGATTTTTGTAGAAGCTGGTTTTGGAAATAAAAAATATTTCGAATATTTAAAAGAATATGGAATATTATATTTTTATATAGATTTAAATGAAAATCAAAAAAATATTTTTATAAAAGAACATTTATGGAATATAGGAAGCAAATATGCCACTAGTAACAATCTATGTTTTTTAGATAGTGATGTTTACTATTGCAATTGTGATTGGATCAAATTAACTTTTGATGCCATGAAACGATATGATTTAATTCAGAATTTTTCTATCTCTTTACGTGAAAATACAGATGAAAAAAATTCAATTGAACTTGGATGTGTTTGTTCAGAATATAATGTTAGAAATCTAAAATCCAATACTCATACTGGATATAATATTACAATAAAGAAAGATTTATTTAAAATTATTGGTGGATTTCGTTGTTGTTCAACATCTGGATGGGATAGTTATTTCTGGACTTATTTTTTAAGTCAAAAAGAAAAACAATTTCTCCCTTATAATATAAATTATATGGAGAAAAAAGGCTATGAATATAATTTAAATATAGATAGAAAAATTAATGTTGGATATGTAGATCAATATTGTATTCATGTAAATCACACTTATAATACATATAATAATTCTTATTATTTAGATAGATTTATCTGTCATAGATGTAATAGTATAAAATTTGAAGATTTAGTATTCGAAAATAATACAGTAAAATGGAATGATAATATACCTGCCAGAATACATAGAAAAATTAAAGAGCATAATTTTCTAAAATTTTTAAAGATAAAAAAAGAAATTAGATATATAGAAAATACTATAGAAAATATGATAGAAGAAGAAACAATTAAAGAATATGGTGAAATAAATAAAGATAATAAACTTCTTATTGTTACTTGTTTTAATAAATCTGCTGCATTAAATAATACAGATATCGTTAAAAAAGTTAAAGATTTATATGACAAATATTTATTAACACCACATTCTTTTATATGTTTAACAAACGAGAAAATTCCTGGAATAGATACTGTACCAATAAGAAATAATTTACCTAATTATAATTGTCAATATGAAATATTTAGAAATGATTTTCATGACAAAAATACATCAGTTTTATATGTAGATCTCGATATTATTCCTATAAATTATTTTAAAATTAATAGATGTCCAAAAAATAAAGTCTATCTATTAGATGAACAAGATATTACAAACGGCAAGAATTCTAAATTATGTGCTGGTTGTGTATTTTATAATGGTGATTATCAAAATGTTTATGATTATATAGATAAAATGAAATATAATATTAATAGATATTATAATATCGTTCAAGACTTTATTGTTCACGGCATTTTAAAATATGATATAGAAATAGATAATATGTATAAATTCTTATCTGTAGATTTTATATATTTAACTTATTCAAATTATCTAGAATATTATCCAAAAGGATATACAAAACTAATACATTTTATTGGACCAACAAAACCTTGGAATTTCACAAAGAAATATTATTCTGTATTTAATAATATTCTGCCAAAAAACATCTTTAATCTTTTAAATTCATGAATTTAAGAATTATTACATTTTTAAGAAACGAAGGGAATATTGGTCAGAGATTACAGGCATTTGCATTGCAAAGATTTCTCTGGAATAATTTTCATGAAAAAGCGCTAATATATGATATCAGAGATTCTATAGAATTAAAAAATAGATCTAATTTAAAAAATGTTGTTTTTAACTTCGATAAAAATCTCTGGTTAAAGAAAATAAATTCTTTGAAAGATATAGAAAATGATTCGGTTGATTATTTTATCATGGGAAGTGATCAAATTTTTAATCCAGTTTTTTATGATAATAAAGAATTCCATAGTTATTATACATTAGATTTTATTGATCAAAAGAAAAAAATTCCATACGCTTCATCGTCTTGCCTTACTTTAGTACAAAATTTAAAGACGAATAGTATATCATTTAGAGAGTCTATTAATAAAGAAGAATTAAAGTCTATCAATTATAATTCATTATGTAATGATATAAATATAAATATTGATCCAGTACTTTTGTTATCAAAGGAAGAGTATTCTAAATATTCAATATATAAAGATGAAGTTAGATATATTAATGATAATAATATATATTATAATCAAATAGATAATAAAGAAGAAATAGAAACGTTCTTATATAGATTATCTACTTATGATGGTATAATCTATACTACATCATATCATATGTTTATATTATCGATTATATATAATAGAAGAATAGACATAAATTATAATAATTTAAAAAAAGATAATAGAATTAAACATGTCATTAAAAATTTTGGAATTAAATACTCAAAAGATTTTAGAATTGAAAATTATTCAGAAGTAGAATCTAAAATTTTTATAGAAAAAGAAAACACTTTAAAATACTTCAAGAAATATCTTGTCTAATAATGAAATTATATAAAAAATATACAGATCTATCAAATGATTATTTTTGGTCTTATGATGATCTAGAAAATAGAAATAAGAAAAAACTTTTTCTTATTATTCTTGGTCCTGTTGGATCAGGAAAAACAACATTAGCAAAATTAATTCAATTAAAAATGAGTAAATGTATATACATATCCTATGATCAATTTTATAAAGATAATCATAAAGATTTGTATAATAAATTTTGTGAATTGATTCTATCATTAAATGAATCAAATAGTGATATAATTTTAGATGGATTTTATGGATTAAATTTCCATGAAATAGAGAAACTTCTAATTAAATATAATTATGATATCCATATAATAAACAAAAAAGTTTACGGTCATACAGTTATTGATAATATAATTAATAGAATTAAATTAATTTCAAAAAGAAATATTAATATTTTAAAATATGTCAAACTATATAGAGAAAAAGTTAATGACATAAAATATTACGATCAGCAAATTAAAAGAAATTTCAATATAGATCTATGATACCTAAAAAACTTTGGTTTATTTGGTTTGGTAAAAAACCAAATTATGTTGATTTTTGTATAAAATCATTTAAGGATATTAATCCAGATTTTGAAATTAATTTTATATACAAAGAATCTTTAGACTTTAAAGAAAATGATAATATAGATTTAGATATTAAAATGTGTTCGAAATGGATTCAAAATCCTTCAGAGTGTCCATACAAAGGAATTCTTCTATATGATACGTCTAAAAAATATAATCAATATGTTATCTTGAGTGATCTTTTACGTGTTGTTGTTATTAATAAATATGGTGGAATTTATCTTGATTGTGATACATTTCCTATTAAACCATTTGATGATAAATTATTAAATCTAAATAATTTTTGTATTACATCATTTAATAATGAATTATTATATAAAGGTAGATATTTTTTTGGAAAATGTCATAAAGGGAAATTTGATACAAAAATGTTATTTCCAACAAGATTAAAATATAATAACTATTTTATAGAATGTTATAAAGAATTTCAAGGATGTACACTTAAAAATCCTATCCCAGAAAATAATTTAACATATATAGAACATTATTCTCTAAGATATATTCAGAAAAAATTACTTAATTCTTTTAATTTATCTAAGTAGTGATTCTATTATTTTCTCTGATGGAGTTTTGTCCATATGTATATCAATATATTTTTCTTTATATTTTAATCTTATCTCTTCTTTATCATCTTTATTTTCAAGAAGATCTATTAAGAAATTTTCAAATTGTTCTTTATTATATAATAATGTATGACAATTCATAGCATCTTTACCCATTTCTGACCATTCAGTAGAATCTAAATTATTTTTAGATGCTAAATATGCAACTGGTTTATTCATATATAAATATTCACATCTATATGATCCACAATCGTGGATCATTGCATCTGAATATTTAAACCAAGGAATATAATCAATATCAGATATTAATGGAAAATTGGTGCTAATTTTAAAAAGTATTTCACGTGCTTTATCTACAGCTTCTTTATAATAAGAATATTTTTCTGTAACATCTAATCTAAATAATTTATTATTAATAATTCCGCAATATAAATCGAATAAAATTTGATGTGGTCTAAAAACAAATTCTATTTTATCTTGATATTTTAGACATATATTTAAAATATCATTACCCAATGATAATAATACAGTATGATTTCTTCCTGTCCCATAAGAAGAAATTGTCCAATGAAAACATATCAAAACTTTCTTTTTTGTTGTTGTATATGGATTTCTATTGTTATTATTTAGAAGTTTTTCTGACCATGGATGACCGCTAAAAATATAATGATCATCTAATACAAGATCGGGACTATCAACAAAATTTAAAAAAGAGTTTTGATAATTAGGAAATAAAAATATTCTATTTTTTGATTCAAATGATTTATTCCATCCGAGTGAATATTTAACAATAACAATTTTTTTATCATTGTATAATTTTTGTAATGTTTTTTGACTACTTGTTATTCTATATGTATATGGTTGACATGGAAAATATAGATCAATATCATCATATTTCTTTTGTATGTCTGTTAAAGACTTTGTTATTTTTATATTAAATATAGAATATTGTCTCATTTTATCAATTAAAGGATCTAATTTAAAAACACGTTCATTACTATTAATAAACAGACAATTGATTTGTTTTTTAGATTTTAATTGTTCTATTTTTTCTAATCTAGTCATAATAAGATTTTTATTATTTTATTCGGTACGAACAAATTAAAGTAAAATAGCTAAATAATAATTGATAAATTGATATGATAGAGAAAAATTTGTTTTTTGTTTGGATTGGTGAAGATACTCCAAAATATTGTAATTTTTGCGTGGATAATTTTAAAAGAATTAATCCAGATTTTAAAATCCATTATTTAAAATATACAAAAAAAGATATAGAAAATTATAAAGATTTAAAAGAAAATACGGAATTTGATACACTTTTTAAAAAATCTATGGATGATACTTTATTTTTAAAGACAAAACAAGCTATAAGATATAAAAAGAAAGTGTACACAAAATTCATTGTATTATCTTTTTTAAGTGTTTTTAAGATTAATCTATTAACAAAATATGGTGGAATTTTTTTAGATCTTGATACATATCCAATAAAACCGTTTGATGAAAAACTTTTATCATTAGATAGTTTTTATGTTGATTCATTTCATAGAAATAATTTCTCTTATAAAAAAAGAAATCCAGATCAATATTTTATTGGATGTCAAAAAGGATCAAAGTATGAAGAACATAGAGATTTTTCTGTAGCATTACCACATCAAGATCCATTTTTTAGAAGAAATAAAAAATTTTTAGAATTAAGAGATAAATTTTTAAATTGCACATTAAAAGATGGTGAGCGATATACAGATAAAGATTGGTATATAGATCATTATGCCGCAGGTGATTGGCTATCATATGAATATGATTTTAAATTAAAAAAATATGTTAAAGTTAAAACATTATGTGAAGAATGTAAATATGATAATATGAAATATTGGAAAGATAAATAGATTATATGTACAATTTTGGATTAACATGCGGAGTCTTTGACCTTTTT